>Ga0153916_10004485_pt1 | contig 10548 bp, 8 predicted proteins | sample Opewatmetagenome_FD_109642 | JGI IMG/M metagenome (GOLD analysis project Ga0153916, IMG submission 109642) | Freshwater wetland microbial communities from Ohio, USA - Open water 3 Core 3 Depth 4 metaG | ecosystem: Environmental > Aquatic > Freshwater > Wetlands | place: USA: Ohio, Lake Erie, Old...
CTTGTTGGAGGCGATCAGGAGCTCCCTGACCCGTATCAGGCGCTCCTTCAGTTCCTCGAGGTCGTCAAGGAATCGTTCCGAGGGCAGGGGCGTCGAGACGATCCTGCCCACGGTGGCCCTCGCGATCTTGAGGATGTTCCTCACGATGCCGAACAGCCGGTCGAAGTACCAGTTGGCGATCTCGGGGAACGAGAGCAGCCTCAGGGTGTCTGCGGTCGGGGCCGTGTCCATGACGACGACATCGTACTTCCCCTTCTGCGCGAACTCATCCACGTAGAAGAGGGCGGACATGAGCTCCATGCCTGGGAACACCGCCATCTCCTGGGCGGTGACGCTCTCCATGCCCTGCGAGGCCAGGAAGTCGGAGAAGTACTTCTGGATCTCGACCCATCTGGTCTCCAGCTCGTACTGGATGTCCACTTCGATACCGTCCAGGTTCTTCGCGATTGGGATGATCTTGCCGGACAGCTGAACCTCGAGCGAATCGGACAGGCTGTGCGCGGCGTCGGTCGAGATCAGGACCGTGCGGTGCCCCAGGGCCGCCGATCTCAGGGCCGTCGCGGCGGCGACGGAAGTCTTGCCCACGCCGCCCTTGCCCGTGTAGATGATGATCCTCATGCAGGAGTCCTCGCCGGAAAATCAAGTCCCTGGCAATAATGCTGTCGCAGTAATGGTGTCGGGGACGGGGTTCGAACCCGTGACCTCCGGATTTCCGAGGAGCATCTGGTCAAGAACTCTCCCTATGAGTCCGACGCTCCACCAGGCTGAGCCACCCCGACTTTGCGGAACGCGCTGCTTGCGCCCTCATTCCTTGTTCTCTTCCGCAGGAGCGGCCTGCTCGATGACCTCGGGTGCTGGGGGCGTCTCCGTCGGCGGTGCCTCGGGAGCCGGTTCGGGGGCCGCCTCTGGCTCCTCTGGCGCAGCCGGCGCCATTATGGGCGCCTCCCCCGGCTCGGGCATCCTGCCGGCCTTCCTGACCTCGCTCCTGCGAATCTCGATCCTCTTGATCGGCACAATGATCTTCGATGCGTCCGAGACCCTCTTCGAGAGCTCGCCCATGATGAGCATCCGGACGAACTCGCCGATGGTCGCTTCCGATGCGGCGGCCCTGCACTCGTCCTGCATGATGGTCCTTATGGCCGTCTCCTGGGACGCCTGGATGCGCTGCTCGGAAACCGCCATTGGCTTCACGCGGATCTCCCACGCGTCCTTCGTTGTGACGTCGACGACGGCGTCGGTCTTCGTCCTCTTCCTCCGCGTCAGCCGCCTCACATAGTCGCTCGTGAGGTCGTGGCCCGCGAAAATCGTGTGCGCGTCCAGGCCCGCGACTTTGGTGACCTTGAACTTGAGCTTGATGTGCATCTTCGAGAAGTCGCCCGTGAGGTCCTGGACGGTAGCCTCGGTGATCCTGCCCATGACCCCCTCAGAGGAGTCCGCGGGTGTCTCTCCGAGCTGCATCTTGCTGAACATATCCGGGGCGAACACCTTGTACCATTCCTTCGCCCTCCACTTGTCCTTGACCTTCTTGGCCGCTGCTCTCTGCTTGGGTGGCAATCGACTACCTCTCGTAGACCTAGGGATGCTCGATAACCGATTTCTCTATTAAAAGGTTGCCCAGGCTCTGAGGATCGCTCTACAGCGCCATCCAGACATAACCCTGAACAGCACTAGTTCATGGCCATTATGAGCATGATGGTGATGAACGTCGATGACCCGCTTGGCGAGGACGCGCCGGCTTCTTCGGTCACTGCTAGGGCGGCGGAGGCGTCTCGACAGGTGGGGTCACGCCTTCCGCACCGCCCGTCTCGGGCTTCTTCTTGCGCCTCATCAACAGGGGAGCGACGAAGGCGACCACGATGATGACTATCGCGATGATGGCCAGGATCGCCGCGGTGCTGAGGCCGCCCTTCCCCGGCGCTTCCTCGACGATGACGATTGCGGTGTTCGACGCCCAGGTCATGTTGGAGTGGTCCTCCCAGTCCTTGACAGCCACCTCCACCGTGTACCCGGACGCGTCAGCGATGGTGAATTCATGCGTGAACGTCTGGACGCTCGAGTTGGTGTCTGGCTGCAGCGCAACCTGCTTCGCATCGACGGGCGAGCCGTCGTCGAAGTCGATGGTGATGTTGACCGTGTCGCCCTCGTAGTCCCTGACGGTCACATTGAACCAGATGGTCTCCTCGGTGAGATACTTGGCCTTGAGCGGCTCGATTGCCCAAGTCTCGATGGTCGGCTTCAGGTTCGCGTCTGTGACCGTCACCGTCACGGTCTGCGAGACGTTGTGACCCATGCTGTCATTGGCCGCCACCGTGATCGTGAACGTGGCAGTCTTGTTGTACACGTGTGTCGCGCCGTGTGTCGCATTCCCTTTGGTCAGAGGCGTGTTGTCTCCCCAGTCGTACCAGACCGTCAGCGCGTCCCCGTCCGGATCGGAAATCGTGATCGGGGAGATCTCGAAGGTGTGGTTGTAGAAGGCCGTGAAGGTTGACTGCAGGGAGAATGTCGGCGGTTTGTTCGCCTCCTCTATGTCGACATTGAACAGCGAAGTAGAGTTGTGACTTCCGTCGGGGAAGCTGTCGTTCACGTTCACCGTGATCGTATAGGTTCCTGGGTCTGCGTATGTGTGCGACACATTCACGTACTGCAGCCCGGTTGTCCCCCCGGGCGTGACCGCGCTCGCAGTCCCTCCGTCCTCGAAGTCAAGGTAGAAAGACAGGGCGTCCTGATTCGCATCGGATGCGCTGGCGTTCACCCAGACCTCGCTGCCCGCCTTTCCCGGGTTCGGGAACATCCTGAGAGTTATGGATCCGGGCGGGACAGGCGTCCCAGACGCCTGGATGTGCGCCACCGCGCTCGACGAGACGTTGTGTCCCTGGCCGTCGTTGATGTAGAGCGTGACCGAGTAGTTTCCGGGGTCAATCCATGTGTGGGAAATGGTCGAGGCGGTCGGTAGTCCCGCGTTGGGCGGGTAGTTCAGGACGGAATACGTGTCGTTCCCCCAAGCCCAGGTGAATCTGAGCCCATCAGCATCCGCATCCGTCGACCGCGCCTGGCATGGCACTGCAATGTCTTCCATCCCGTCGATCGCCGAGATTTCGGGATTGCTGGGCGGTGTGTTCTCGATGACCTCGTATACCTGGAACCAGCTTATATTGTGCAACAGGTTCGACTGGACGTCGTATCCGTCCCACACTGATACCCTGACGGTGTAAACGTCCGGAGTGGTCCATGTGTGCTGACGAGTGTCATTGTACGGCGCATTGTTCGGGTTCAGCGGGTCCTTGTGGAAGACGGTGTATGTGCCGTCACCCCAGGACCAGGTGATCAGGATGCCGTAGTGCGAACTCTGGGACTCGGCATCGCGCGCGACGACGCTCCAGGTCGTAGGGGTGCCTATGTAAACCGGGGGCTGCGGGGTGAAGTAGGTGCTGAGAATGACAGGTCCGAGATTCGGGGTCGAGACCAAGTTCACTTGTGCAGGGACCGTCAGTTCATGTTTCGGCTGGTAATCCCAAAGAGAGACTGTCATGTTCAGCCCGGTCGCGAGCACGGTATACGTGTGTGTCACCGACGCGATCTTCGGCACAGTCGTGTCACCCGCGACTGTGCTCTGTGCCGTGGCCCCGTCGCCGAAGGTCCAGTTGATCAGCAACGGATCGCCATCCGCGTCCGACACCGTCACCGAGAATGTCTTCGGGCTGTCCTTCACAATGTCGTAAGCGGCTGCGGGCGGCACGTTGAAGAACGGGGACCTGTTTGTGGCCGGCGCGAGGTCGAACCACAGCCAGAGCAGGCCGGATGATATCGACCTCCCTGGGTGCGCGACCCAGTCGCCCCAACCGTCGTACCTATAGTCAGTGTACGCGTAAAGGCCGAGGTCGTACATTGGCGGGTTCTCCGTGTAGGAATCGTAGATGAACTGCTGGAGCCTGTCGACTATAACCTTCCTCTGAGTCTTGTCCGGCGTGTGCAGTGCAAGGGTCATGTTCTCGTCGAATGCGGAGTACGGCTCGCCAGTCGGGGACGATGTCTGGTTCAAGGGTCCGTACCACCACGGTCCCATCGGCATCTGGCAGTTTTCTCCTCCAGGAGTTATCTGATCGGTCTTCCAGACCGACAATGCGGAACCCAAGGGCTCCGGTCCCCAACCCGCGTGCCAGACCCAGATGTCGTAGTACGCCTTGTACCACGCCTGGTTGATCATGCTTACCTCGTCCTCGACGCTCGGCTGGAATCCCAGTCCGGCCTGTCTCGCCCAACCGGCCCAAGTCTCCGCGATGACTCCCCAGCTGGGGTCGGTGTCCGAAGCCTGGCATCTTATGCCGGTCAGGGAGTCCCCGATATCTGCCCAGCCATTGATGTACGACAAGGATTGGTTGGTCACCTCCTGAATGCCATCTCCGTTGGTGTCGACGTAACCGTGGTCGATCAGCAGCTGCTTCGCTTGCGAGGTGTCGAAGGGAACTTGGTTATCGATGGTCTTGTGCCAGTAGTTGGGTTGTATCACCGAATCCGCCTTCGTCGCAAGGCCGTACATGATGTTGTTGACGACGTAGTCCTTGTCCAGTGTCATCATGATTGCCTTGCGCACCCACGGGTCGAGCAGGAACAGCTTGCCTCCCTTGTCCCGTTGGTCCCACCCATCCGCGTAGCCAATCTCCCTGAATTCCAACGGTATGGCGTTGATCGCGATATCCGTGATCCCCGGTTCCTGCACGGCCTGCTTTATGACGTGGACCTTGGTGCCCCCGCCGCCCAGGACGTTCCGGAATACGTTGAAGTCGCCCGTAACGACGACAGTGTCCTCGATTCCGCTGTTCATCGCGAGCGTGAGACCCTGCGAGTCGGGGTAGACCGTGTAGCGTATGCCGTCGATCTCCACGGTGCGCCCAAGTTCGGACCCGTGGTAGGTGGGCGCAGTGGCGAATTGGTACCACGACCCCCTCAGCCACGAATCGAAGAGGAACGGTCCCGAGCCTACTCCCTGGTCCGGGTTCATGGCTGCATACGGATCCCTCGACAGAGTGGCGTCCGTGCTCCATAGGTACATCGGGATGATCGGGATGCCTGCGAGGTCATCGAGTATCGTGGCCTTGGTGTAGTTGGTGTCGATCCTGACGGTGTACAGGTCAACCGCGACCACGCTGCTAACGTTCTCCAAGTAGAAGTTCCACGCACCGCCTGTGTTGTTCTGTATCAGCTTGTATGTGTACGCGACGTCCCTTGCGGTGAGAGGGTGGGCAATGTCAGTCGGGTTCGCGACGGTCCTGAAGTGGGCGTTATGAGTCATGTTGACCCAGGTCGTCATTGTATTGTCCGGGTGAATCGTCTGGTTCCACGATCTCGCCAGGTCGCCCACAGGTCCGTTCCAGTCCTGGTCGTAGTTGAACAGGCAGCTGTAGACTAGATACATCGCGACGAAGTCCTCAGCCGTCTCCACGTCCAAAGGATTCCAAACGATCATCTCGTTGAGCTGACCGACCTTGACGACTTTGGGCCCTATTGCCGCGGCATTCTCTGTCACCGGTTGGTTCACCAACATCGGCACGGCCGAGAATACCATCATCAAGACAAGCAGCACAGCTGGTGTACGAGTCGTCCTTTCCGAGTTCCTCGTGGCGATCCCTCACTCCCCTGCATGACTCAGCTGAGCCGCTGATGATTTCGTATCGGGTTGAATGCTATATAATCCATCTGAGCAGGCGCATCCAGGAAGAGTCTGAGAATCGAATCTGGGTCCACCCTCACCCTTTCAGATCCGCAAACTTCCGAAGGACCGTGATAACGCTCTTTTCGAACTCCTTCATCCCCCTAACCGAAGCCCATTCGTTCGGCGCGTGCGCGTTTCCTCCGTGCCCGAGGGCCGTCCCGCCCCATGGCATCTTGAGCACGTCGTCGAACAGGTAGAACGGCGCCGAACCCGCGGTCATCGGCCACACCTCCGGGTCCTTTCCGTGATATCTCATGGCCTCTATCGTCGCCTTGACCGGGGCTTCACTTGCCAGCACTCTTGAGCACGGATAGTCCTCGTATCGCCTGATCTTGACGTCATGGAACCCTCTCCTCTTCAGGTGCTTCATCACCTTCGCGACCGTGCCTTCGACGGTCATGTTCGGGACCAGCCGGATGTCGATCTTCACCTCTGCGTGCGAGGGCAACACCGTCTTTGTCCCTACGTCATTGTAGCCTGCTTGGAAGCCGCAGATGTTCAACGAGGGCTCGAACATGTACTTCGTCAAGAGTTCCTCCTTGGAACCTTCGAACTTGAATCGCTCGATCCCCAGCTCTCTGCGGTAGGCGTCCATGTCCACTCTCTTCGCCAGCACCCTGATGAGTTCGCGGTCCTCCTTGTCGGGCCCTTTGACGTCGTTCCACATCCCGTCGACCGCGGGGACCTGGTTGTCGTCGACGAAGGTCGACACCGCCTTCATCAGCCTCCAGACCGGGCTCTGGACCCAGACGGCGTCGCTGCTGTGTATCTCGCTCATCGGTCCGCCCTGGTTCGCGCCGTCTGTGATGAGATCCAGGAAGACGCATCCCTTCAGTCCACAAGTCACGACCGGGATCCCCTTCTCGTTCTCTGAGTAATCGAACCCGAATGCCGCGTCCGCCTCTGAGAGAGTCGATCTGTTCCTCATCACGTAAGTCGGGAAACTCTTGCCGCCCAGCTCTTCCTCCCCCTCCAGGAGAAAGCGCACGTTCACGGGCATCTCTCCCCGGTCGAGCATGGTCTCGATCGCGAGGAGAGTGCCTGCTAGAGCGCCCTTAGAGTTGTACACTCCACGGCTGACGAGGATATCCTCCCTGCCCTTCTTCGCTATCGTGGCTGCGAAGGGCGGATGATCCCAAGCGTTCAGGTCACCGACGGGCTGGACATCGTACATTCCGTACAGCAGGATGGTCTTCTTCGCGCCTACGTCGAGATGGCCGTGAACAAGCGGGTGGCCTGTTCGCGGAGTCCTGAACTGCCCAGCCCTCACCCCGAGCTTCTCGATCATCGTTTGAAGCGCGTCGGCTGACTCCTGGATTCCCTCACCGGTGAACGAGACGCTGGGTATCCTCAGGAGCTCCCTGGTCCGCCTCAAATGGCTCGGCCAGGCTCGGTCGATGTCTTTGTGCAAGTCCTCTAGAGTCATGTCTGGTGTCCCCTTCTCGCGATGCCCACGGCCCGGTGGGAGTTCGGAACGCTCTTTCCGGTCAGTTACCGAGGAATCTCGGCTTCTTCCCCTCGTCTGTCTTGAGTACCTTCTGGATGGGCGCGTTGTGGCAAGCGATTGCGCTCTTCTCGTCGGTGTACATCTTCCCGCAAGCGAAGCACTTGAACAGTTCCTTGCCCATTCGAGGCCCCCGATTCCTTTGTTCCAGGCCGTCCGTCACGGTGAAACGCGCATGCGGTTAAGAACTTTGCCTGGACAGGCACCGTCACGACTTCAGGTGCCTCGCGAGGACATCCCTCGAATCCGCCGCGAGCTTCGCGTCCTGCCGCTCCAGCTCCGCCTCGAGGCCGGACAGGCTGGGCGGGTCCTTGAGGAACACGGGCACGTAGCAGGTGGTGGTGTCGATGTTCAGCACCGCAACCATCTCCTTCTCGTCGAGCTTACGCTCCTCGACTGCGGCCTTGAACTCGACAAATGGGCGGATGTCCGGAGGGATGTTCCGCAGCTCCGTGATCGCCACGAGCCTCGCTAGGTGCATCTCCGACATCGCCTCTCAGAAAACCTAGAGGTTCACCTTGGTCTGGTGGACTTCCAGGCCGAGCTTCTCGCGGTCGAGACCGAACGCCAGACCCAGGAGCTGCGATAGGTGCAGCACAGGTATCTTCGTCTGGAGGTCTTTGAGCTGGACCTGGCTGACATCGTACTGCAGGTGGCAGAACGGGCAGCAGTCCACGATCACGTCGACCCCCGCGTCCTTCATGTTCTTCAGGTTCTCCGCGGTCATCTTGATCGCGACATCCGGGGTTCTCGCTCTCACCCCTCCGCCAGCTCCGCAGCACATGCCCTTGTCCTTGTAGGCGACGCTGGTCATCCCCGCCGCCTCGACTATGTCGTCGAACACGTGCGGCCTCTCGGAGTCGTCGATCTTCTTGATGTTCGAGGGCTTCAGGAAGTGGCACCCGTAGTGCACGGCCGCCTTCAGGTTCTTCCCGCCCTTGACCTTTGACTTGATGGCCTCGAGCCCGACATCGCGGTAAAGGAGCTCGACGAAGTGCCGGACGTTCATGGTGCCGTTGTACTCCATGCCCGTGGCGTCCTTGAGTATCTTGTTGACCTTCTTCCTGAGCTCGGGGTCGTGGTTGAGCTTGTGCGCGGTCTCGAAGAGCGTGTCGAAGCACCCGTTGCATATCGTCAGCACGCCGTCCACTCCCTGCTTCTCGGCTATGGCCAGGTTCCTGGCGGCGATCGCCATCCAGTAGTTCTGGTCGAAAGAGCGAGTGACCCCTGGCGCAGGGCAGCAGCTCGCTCCCTTGAGGTCCTCGAGCTCCACGCCGAGGGACTTCATGACCTCCCGGGACGAGCTCTCGATCCCCGGGTACCTGAGCGGCATGATGCATCCGAGGAAGAAACCGTACTTCGCCATCTCACTTCCCTCCCTGGACAACGACGAGCTTATCGAAGCCGCAAAGCGCTGCGATCTTCTTGACCTCTTCGAGGGCCTTCGGGTCGTCCAGGACCGTCGGCGGGACCGCCTTCAGACCGAGCTTCGACCTCAGGGCCTTGTCCTCATCCCTGAGCGAGACCATGTGGCCCGTCTTCGAGATGAGCTCGGCGACCTTCCGGTGCTGCTCGGCCATGTGCCCCTTCCTGACGGCCATGTTCCTGAGCGCCATTATGATGTCAACGATCTCGACGCCCCTCGGGCATCTCTCGTAGCATGTGAAGCAGGTGGTGCACAGCCACAGGTCGTCCGATGGGAGGACGTCCTCCTCGAACCCGAGCTGGGCCCTCCTGACCACCTTCCTGACCCTGAACGCCGTCTGCCGCCCCGACGGGCAGCTGCCGGTGCAGGTCCCACACTGAAAGCAGAGGTTGACGGTCTTGCCCCCCGCCTCGATCACCTTGCGCGTGAACTCCGGATTCGGCTCCTTGGCTTCTGCCAGAACTATCACCGGGACATGCTATGCGTGCTCGGTATTTAGGGGTTTTGCTGTTAAGGGTTAATCGTTACCCTTTTCGGTAAACCCATGCCTCGCCAGCCTCCTCCAGGAACAAGGGGAGGTCCTCGTGATCCGAGCAGTGCAGCGCGACGATCGCGTGCAGCGACCAGGGCTGGTCCTTGGCGCCGGCCGCCCTGATCCTCCCTGCATGCACCAGGCTCTTGTTGACGAAGTAGCTGAGGTCCGTGTGGTCGACCATGGAGGGCTCGAAGATGGTCCGGTCGATCTCGTGCGGGATGTCCTTCTCCTTGAGGTATCTGAACCCGAGCCTCTGCGCCCCGAACGCCAGCTTGGCGAACCTGCTGCCCGAGTCCCTGAGCAGGAGCATGTCCGACCCGACCTCGGAATTGGGCAGGTCGGGGGCGCCCTCCATCGCGTACATCGCGTCGTCGAGGATGACTGCGTCGACTCTGCGCTCCTCGGCGAGATGGATGTTCGCCTCGTCCGTCGAGATGATGACCTGGACGGCCTTGTGCGCATCGGAGAGGATGGTCGCAGCTGTGAGCAGGATGGTCTCTGAGACGATGGTTCCAGCCACCTTGAGCACCTCCGGGTGGTCGTCCAGGCGTCTCTCGTAGGCCCTGAACCGGTTGAGGAGTTCGACGCCGTCTGCGGTCAGTTTGCTGCCGCGGCTCGTCGACGAGACCAGACCGAGCCCCGACTTCTCCTCGATCTCCCGGATGTATTTGTGCAACACGGGGGTCGAGAGGCCCAGGAACGCCGCTGCCTTCTTCATGCTGCCCTTGACCTGGAGCGCCGCGAGGGCCTCCATCTGCCTGTGCGTGATCTCCTGTCCGTCGCTCACGAAGATCACCCTCGGCCTCGGTCCCGGCACTCTATCTCCTCCTCTTGAGGGCCCAAGTGCTGAGCAGGAGCATAACGACTGCGAATGCGAGGAGTATCAGGAGCTGGAACCAGATGCCGTCCAGGCCCCACCCGCGGATCATCACCGACCTCAGCCCCTCGACCGCGTAGGTCAGCGGGATGAAGTAGGAGACCGGACGGAGCACCATTGGCACCGCCTCGATCGGCCAGAAGACCCCTGAGAGCAAGATCGATGGGAACAGAATGATCGGCATGAACTGGACCGCCTGGAACTCGGTCCTTGCGACGGAGGAGAGCACAAAACCCAGGCCCTGGCTTCCCACGCCGAACAGGAAGATCATGAGCAGGACCAGGAGCAGGTTCCCTTGGATCGTGATCTGAAACAGGCCCACCGCGGTGACCAGGATGACGACTGACTGTATGAGCGCGACAAGGCCGAACGCGAGTGCGTACCCCGCCACGATCTCCCCCTCCGTCACCGGCGTGCTCAGGAGCCTGTCGAGCGTGGACCCGCTCCTCTCGTGGACGAACGAGATGATCGAGAGCATGAACGTGACCATCATCGC
>Ga0153916_10004486_pt1 | contig 10548 bp, 9 predicted proteins | sample Opewatmetagenome_FD_109642 | JGI IMG/M metagenome (GOLD analysis project Ga0153916, IMG submission 109642) | Freshwater wetland microbial communities from Ohio, USA - Open water 3 Core 3 Depth 4 metaG | ecosystem: Environmental > Aquatic > Freshwater > Wetlands | place: USA: Ohio, Lake Erie, Old...
AAAGTATCGATGCGCAGGTCCGCCGGATTCAACACCACGCTGGCCAACTCGTCCGCCTCCGGCATCACCGCTACGGTGCAGGCCGAGGTATGGATGCGTCCCTGGGTTTCGGTGTCGGGAACGCGCTGGACGCGATGGCCGCCCGACTCGAATTTAAGCTTCGAATAGGCGCCCTGGCCCATGATCTTGGAGATGATTTCCTTGTATCCGCCCACCTCGCCGGGGCTCTCCGACACGATCTCTACTTGCCAACCCTGCCGTTCGGCGTAGCGCGAGTACATGCGGAACAGATCCCCAGCAAAGAGTGCGGACTCACTGCCGCCGGTACCCGCGCGAATTTCCAGAAAAATATTACGCTCGTCATTGGGATCTTTGGGCAACAGCAATTTTTGCAACTCGACTTCCAGTTGCTCCAATTTTTCTCGATTCTGCTGGATTTCAGTTTCGGCGAAATCGCGCATTTCCGGATCGGCGAGCATCTCCTGCGCGTCCTGATTGTCCTGCAAGCAGCGCCGATAGGCTTCGTAGAGCTCAACCACCGGCGTGATTTCGGCATGCTCGCGGGTGAGCCGGCGGTAGCTGTCCATGTCCTGCGCCACGGACTCGCTGCCTAAAAGATGGGTAAGCTCTTCCAGGCGCTCGCTCAAATGGCCGAGCTTGGCGGCGAGAGAGGGTTTCACTTGGGGTTGTTACTCTAGATGGATGGAGTAGAGGCGGCTCAGAAGCGCAACCAACTGCTCCCGGTCGGCGCCGTCAGCGTGGGTCAATGCGTGAGTGGGGACGTGCAGAAACTTATTGATCAAGGCGCGGCTCATTTGCTCCAGCACCTGCTGCGGGTCTTCGCCCTTGGCGATGAGGCGCTGCGCGCGCTCCAGTTCGTGGCGGCGGTAGCGCTCTGCATTGTCACGCAGGGCACGGATGGTCGGCACCAACTCGCGCGACTCCATCCAGTGCATAAAACTCTCGACACTGGTATCGATGATCGCCTCGGCCTGCACCACCGCCGTCTGACGGCTTTCCATGCCTTCCTGCACGATATGGCCAAGGTCGTCGACGGTGTAGAGGAATACGTCGTCCAACTCGGCCACTTCGGACTCGATGTCGCGCGGCACGGCCAGGTCCACCATGAAGATGGGACGGTGCTTGCGCGCCTTGATGCTACGCTCCACCAAGCCCTTGCCGAGTATGGGCAGGGGACTGCCGGTGGAGGTCACGATGATGTCGTAATTGGATAGCTGGTCGGGCAACTCAGTCAATGTGATGGCCGTGCCGCCGAAGCGCTGGGCGAGCAGCTTCGCCCGTTCCAGGGTGCGGTTGGCGACGGTGATGTGTTTGGGCTTTTGCGCCGCGAAATACGTGGCGCACAGTTCGATCATCTCGCCTGCGCCGATGAACAGAACGTTTTGCTCATGCAGGGTGGGGAAGATGCGCTCCGCCAGGCGCACCGAAGCCGCCGCCATGGAAACGGAACTGGCACCGATCTCGGTGGCAGTACGCACTTCCTTGGCGACCGAAAAAGTGCTCTGGAACAGCTTGTGCAGCAGCAGGCCAAGGGTGCCGGCCTTTTCCGCCGTCTTCACCGCCTGCTTCATCTGCCCCAGTATCTGCGCCTCGCCGATCACCATGGAATCGAGGCCGCTGGCCACCCTGAAAGCATGCTTGACGGCCTGATTCTGCGGCAGGGTGTAGAGATAGGGCTCTATGGCCTGGGGCTTGAGCTGGTGGTATTCGGCCAGCCACTGGATGGCCTGTTGCGGCTCCTGGGTGTTGCAGTAGATCTCGGTACGGTTGCAGGTCGACAGGATCGCAGCCTCCTTGACCGGACGCTGCCCGGCCAGATCATGCAGCGCCTGGACGATGCTCTCGGCATGGAACGCCACGCGCTCGCGGATCGCGAGCGGCGCGGTTTGGTGATTGATGCCGAAGGTAAATATCTGCATGCGTCCGAGGTCTTCTTTACGGCGGCGGGTGATTCAAGCGAGATTCGGGGAAAGTGCCACGATTCTACCCAAATTCACCGCCAAAATAAATGGGGGGCAATGGGGTTTGCAAGGAAACACAGAACCGCGGGCACGGGCGTAGGATGCGGGAGCGCCGATTTCAAGGCAGCTTTAGCGTCGCCGCCATTCCCGCGCGCAACGGTTCCCGCACCGGAAACACCACATCCAGCGGGTAGAACATCCCGCCGGGCGCAGCCACGGGCTCCATCCCTACCGCCTTGACGCGCCCGGGGTAGCTTTTGCCAGACACGCTTACCGTCACCGCCTGGCCGGCCCGCACCTTACCGAGCTGGTTGGCGTCGAGCTTGGCTCGCGCCTGCATTTCACCGGACTTCGCGACCACCAGCAGGGTTTGCGGTTGCAGGCCGGCGGCCACCGCCTGCCCCGGTTCGGCATTGCGGGCCACAACCACGGCGTCGAAAGGCGCGCGCAACACGGTCTCTTCCAGGCGGCTCTCATCCAGCCGCAAGCGCGCCTCGCCTTCGGCAAGCATGGCGCGGGAACGGGCATCCCGCAATTTGCCCTGATCCAATTCCGACGTGGATATCACGGTGCGGTTGTAGAGCTCCTGCACGCGATCCAGGTTGCGCTTGGCCTCTGCCGCTTCAGCCTTGAGGCGCTCGACGGCGGCGGCGCTCTCGGCCACCTTGGCCCGGTAAACACGACTGTCCAGCGCGAGCAGTTCCTGCCCCTGCTTGACCCCCTGCCCCGGTTGCACGTCGACGCTCTGCACCACTCCCGACACCGGGGTGGACAGCTCGACCCGCTGCACCCATTGCAGCACTGCCTCGACTTCCGCAGCCTGCGCCGCCGGTAGGCCCAGCGCGAACAATCCGAAAACCACCCACTTGTCCATCATGCTTCCCCTTGCGTAACGGCGCGACACCTTACTGCTTCCCCGACCCCGCCAATGGCTTCCCAACCAGCGCTTCCAACCGGGCAAATGCCAGCGCCAATTGGTAGTCGATCCTGCGCTGGCCAAGTCTGGCCTGCACTGTGTCGGCCATGGAAGTACCCAGGTTGGTCTTTAGCTCCACTTCGTATTCACCGCGACTGCGCTCCAGGGCAAGGTCACGGAAATCCGTCTGCTTCTTGGCGGCCTGGCGCGCGACGCGCTGCATTTGCCCGATATCGAGCCAGGTCTCCAGCAACGCCTGGGTCAGGTCCATCCTAAGCTTGTCGGCTGCCGCCTGGAGCTTTTCAAACTGGGCCTGCTCGCGGCCGATGCGGGCGTCCACCCGGCCGCCCTGGTACAGCGGCCAGTTCAGAATCACGCCGGCACTGACACTATCACGGGTGGGGGCGGTGCGGCTGTAGTCGGCGGCTTGCAACTCGGCCTCCAGCGTGGGGCGCCGCTCCGCGCGCAAAGCATCAAGCCGGCTTTGCGATGCGGCGAGAAAACTGCGCTGGGAGGCCAGCACGGGGTTATTGGCAAGCATGGCCTGGATCAGGCTTTCGTATTCCGGCAGAGGACTATCGTTTCCCGGCAACTTCGGGGTTTCGAGGTCTGGCGCGAGCTGACCCGGTCGATTCATGGCGTTCGCCAGCAGGGCGCGGGCGATGCGCTGGCGTTGCTGATCGACGTTACGTTTGGCCCTGACCTCCTCGTAACGCGCCTCCAGCTCAGCCAGATCGACTGCGGAAATCTGCCCGGTGTCCAGCCGGTCGCGCCCCTGGTCGAAGCTGACGTAGGCCACGGCCATCAACTCGTCGTCCACGGTGTATTGCATGTCGGCCAGCAGCACATCGAAAAAGCGCGCCATGATGTCCAGGCGACGGCGCTGGCGGACGTCCAGCAGCGCCGCTTCGCGCGCCTGCAACTCTGCGCCGGCCGCCTGTTCCGCCGCGCCAGTGCGGCCGAAGTCGTACAGGGTTTTGCGCGCTGCGAGGCGCAGGCTGTTGTCGCTGGTGAAATCATTATTGCCAAGGGTGGGCTTGCCGCTGCGCAGGATGCCTTCCAGGCCGACGGAGACATCCCGGCGCGCGGTCGCCAGGCGCTGGTCGGCTTGCGCCATGTCGCGTTCGGCCAGCGCCACTTGCAACTCCGGGTGTGAGGCGTCCGCCGCGGCGAGCGCCTCGTCCAGGGTGAGCGGCGCACGGGATTCGGCCGCAAAGACATGAGAAAAAACCAGCAAACAGAAAAAGCCAAAGGCCGACTTTGCTCGTGCGGAGCCGCCCCTCATTGCCCGCTCTGTTGCTTGAACTTGACGAAGGAAGTGTCCTTGTAGGCGCCTTCGGCGGCGTAGCGGCCGAGCTGCAGGAATTCGTTGACGTCCTTGGCCGCACCGGTGAAGCGCGTCATCTGGTTGCCTTCGAGGTCGAAAAACGCAAAAACCGGAGTGGCCCGCACGCGATGTTCGATAGCAAACTGCTTCTCTGTGGTGTTCTTACCCTTGAAATCGACCAGCGCGGTGTCGCCCTTGATGTCCACGCTGAAGATCAGGAAATGCTGACGGTAGTAGTCCTGCACTTCGGACTGGTTAAGTATGGTGGTCTTCATGCGGTGGCAGAAAGGGCACTCTTCCATCTCGAACATGAGCAAGATGCCTTGCTTGCCCTCTTTCCTGGCCGTCGCGAGTTCGGCCGTGAAGTCTCCCAGCTTCTGGTCGAAGAAATACTGGTCCACGTCCCGCGTCTCGGCATGCACCCAACCCGACAACGTCAGCAGCAAAGCAACCACCAATAGCCTCGCCATAGCCCGCCCCCTCACTTTCCAGCGATGAAACTCTCGATTGCCGCGCGCGTCACCGCGCCAACGTTTTGCGCCACCATTTTGCCCTGTGGATTGTAAAGGTAGGTTGTGGGCAAACCGTCCACGGGCCCGATCTGCGCGGCCATTTTCTGGTTGCCGAGCACGATTGGGTAGCTGATGAACATGCTGTCGGCAAACTCGATCACCTGCTTGGGATTCTGGTAATCCATGGCGACGCCGATCACCACCACCTTGCTATTCTTGTGCTCATGCAGTGCGATCAAGTCGGGTATCTCATCCAGGCAAGGGGGGCACCAGGTCGCCCAGAAATTCACCAGCACCCATTTGCCCTTGTAGTCGGACAGATTGTGCACCTTGCCCTTGGAATCCTTGAGCGAGAATCCTCCGGCAACAGCACTGACGGACAGGACGACCAGGCAAAAAGCCAACAAAACACGTTTCAACAACGCCCGCCTCCTATAAAATATGCGTACTAATTCAGCCGAAAGTGTAACGCAAAATGACCGAATACCGCATCGAGAAAGACTCGCTCGGCGAGCTAAAAGTTCCCGCCGGCGCCTGGTACGGCATCCAGACCGCGCGCGCGGTGGAAAACTTTCCCATCTCCGGGCGCATGCCGGACCCGGATTTCGTGCGTGCCCACGTGCAGATCAAGCTCGCCGCGGCCATCGCCAATTGCCAGCCGGGCTGGCTGGACGAGGCCAAACGCGACGCCATCGCGGCGGCCTGCGAACGCATCCTCGGCGGCGAGTTCCTCGACCAGTTCGTGGTGGACCGTTTCCAGGCGGGGGCCGGCACCAGTCACAACATGAACAGCAACGAGGTCATCGCCAACATCGCCAACGTGGCGCTGGGCGGTGAGCGCGGCACCTACGCACCGATCAACCCCAACGACCACGTCAACATGGGGCAGAGCACCAACGACACCATCCCCACCGCGATCCGCATGACCTGCCTCGCCAAACTGCCACGCCTGATCGGCGCGACGCAGGACATGGCGGCGGCTTTCGAGGCCATCGCACAGCGCGAGCGCGACACGGTGAAAAGCGGCCGCACCCATTTGCAGGATGCTGTTCCCACCACGCTCGGGCGCGAGTTTGCCGCCTACGCCTGGACCCTGCGCCGTACCGCCGCCAACCTTGCGGCCGTGCGCGCGCCTCTGTGTGACATCGGGCTGGGCGGTTCGGCGGCCGGCACCGGCCTCAACACCGCGCCCACATATCCCGAGCGCGTCGCGGCTGAACTCGCCCGGCTCACCGGCGAGCCCATCGCGGCCAGCGACATGACCGCCCAGATGCAATCCATGCTGGACCTGCATACGCTATCGTCCGCAATGCGCGGCCTGGCGCTGGAACTCACGCGCATTTCCAACGATCTGCGCCTGCTCGCTTCCGGCCCGCGCACGGGCTTTGGCGAAATCACCCTGCCGCCGGTACAGCCCGGGTCATCCATCATGCCGGGCAAGGTCAACCCTGTGATGTTCGAAATGCTCAACCAAGTGTGCTACCAAGTGCTGGGGCAGGACGCCGCGGTCGCCCACATGACGCAAGCGGGTCAACTGGAGCTCAACGTCATGATGCCGGCCTTGGGCTCGGCGCTGTTCGACGCCATGGACTGGCTCACCAACGCGATGAATGCAGCGACGGAAAAAAACCTCAAAGGACTGGTGGTCAACCGGGAGCGCTGCTACGAATTCATCCATGCCAGCGTGGGTCTGGCAACCCTGCTGAACCCGACCATCGGCTACATGAAAGCGGCAGAAATCGCCAAGGAATCGGAAAAATCCGGCAAACCGGTGCGCGACATCGTCGCCGCGCACGGCATCATGAGTGTGGAAGCGTTCGACACCCTGGTGCTGAAAGCCGCGCGGGACGGCAAGATCGACTGAGACGCCTCAGTGATCTGCGCGCTCCCCGTGCAGCTCCTCTTTCGCCGCGCCATGGCCCTCGGCCGCATGGGTGAAATACAGCGCAAGCCCGACCAGCGCGATGCTGGCGCCCAAATAGACCAGGTCCAGAGCGTTTTCGATTTTCATCTTGAGCGCATGCTCGAACAGGGTGACGATGAGAATCATGATGATCACCTTGGCCAGGCGCGCCTTGAGGTCGTCCAGGCTCTCGATCACCAGTATCTTGCTGGATGACTTGCTGCCGTGTGCGGCGTCGATGTCACTGATGAACAGCTCGTACATGCCCAGCGAGAAAATCAGCATCACGGTGGCGAGTAAATAGCCGTCCACCACCTCCACAATGTGGGTGATGGTCTCGTCATGTAGCGACTTGCGCGCCTCGACGGCGACGTCGGGGTCGGCATAGTGCACGATGTGTGCGACCAGGTAGACCACGTCCACTGTGGCCATGTAGAAAATGGCAAAGCCTGCCGCCAGACTGGCGACCACCGCGAACAGCACGACAAAGCGGCTGTTCCACAACGCCCCTTCAAAAAAACTCTCAAGCCATTTCATCGATATCCTCAACCTATCCAATTTGCGCTGCAATTCCCGGCATTATACCCGCCGGCGATTGATTAATTCACAGCGGTTACTTAGAATCAGGGGAACGTTTCTGTCTAGGAGTCTGTCGGCCTTATCCGGGAGTGGGTTGTGACCAAAAGCGGATGGATGCAAGGCGCGAACTTTGCGAATGGTTGTTCCATTCGCAAGGTTCGCAACGCCGCAGACGCCGCTTTTGGTCACAACCCTGCGGGACGGGGGTTATTTTGGTGCAGGGCAAGGCGCGGCGACGCGCCGTTTGGTCATTCCAAACAAGCTAGCCGCAACGCCGCCCTGCACCAAAATAACCCCCGTCGCACCCCCGGATAAGGCCGACAGACTCCTAGTGACAGGCAACCATCTCAGGTAACCGACAATGTCGCTCAAACTGGCCACTCCCGCACCCGATCAAGCCGCTAACAACGTGGTAGAAACCCGCCCCAAGCAAGTCGCAGAATGGCTGGAACGACTGCCCAAAGCCAATCTGTTCGAGGCTGGGCGTACGTTGCGCGATGCCCTGAGCGCCCTGAACCGTCACAAGCTCGGCGAGGATACGCGTCTCAAGCTGCTGGAACTCTACCGCGCTACCATCATGGATTTGTTGCCGGGCATGGAGCAACAACTGTCCGGTGCAGCGCTGCCACTGCCGGAAAAACAGCGCCAGATCGCCAACCTGGCGCGCGAACTGCTGGTCGAGGTCGCCTATGGCTACAAAATCATCCTGCTGGAACAACTCAACCGGCGGATCAGTTTCGGCTCCAACAAACAGTTGCCGCAAGTGATCCAGCGCGCACTGTCGGCCCTGAGCAGGATACTGGTCATCTGCTACGAGACCTATGCTCCGACACCTGCGGGAATCTGGTCGGAAATGCATCAACTTTACCGCTACGCGGTGCAGCACAACCTGCAGGCGGAACCGGTGCCCGACTACGATGCGACCGGCAGTATCAACCTTGCCTACAAACAGGCACTGATGCTCGCCTTGGCCGACCCGTACCGGCTGATGCAGGGCGAAGTCGGGAAGATACTGGATTATCTCGCGCAGTTTGGTGACCAGGCTCAGCTTATGCCGCTCGCCCAGACCAGCAACCCGCACGGCTTTTTTCTGGTAAGGCTGGAGAGCGACAAGCCGCCGAAAGCAATCGCGCAGAATGCTGCCGACACCGATGCGCGCACGGACATCCTGCTGAACACCATCGATCTGGCCCGCGCCATGCACCAGAAAATCGTCGGCCTGGAAGCGAGCGAAACGCCGCTCAGCCTCGGCTTGCCGGAAACCGCCAGCGATTCCGCCTACATTGACCTGCTACGGCGTTTGCTGCGCCACTGGGGCATTGCACCGAAACGCCATTTCAACCGCGTTCCGAACGAGGCAGGCGTGGAGATTTGCGCCGGCCTGCGCGCGACGCACTACTTTCTCTATGGCGAAGAAATTCAGCCTGCCGCCGAGCCCTTGCCAGAGGGCGAGATCACCGTGCATGCCGCCACCCATGTGGGAGAACGGGGCGGCCAACAAACCTTCAGTACCAGCAGTTGGGTGATCGCCAACGAGAGTGCCGGAGGGCTCGCCCTCAGCAAGGAAAGCGAAGAACCGGTGCACATCCGTGTCGGGGAGGTGATCGGCCTCAAACCGGACAGCGCCGCATCATGGAACGTGGGTGTGGTGCGCTGGGTAAAAAGCGACAGCCCGGAAAACCTGGAACTGGGCGTGCAAATGCTGGCGCCAAACGCCGCACCGGTGGCCATTAAACCGACCATTGCGAATGCCGATGCGACATTCCAGCCGGCGCTGCTACTGCCGGAACTGCCGGTCATGAAACAACCCGCAACGCTGCTTGCTGCGCGCGGCACCTACCAGGTACAGCGCGAATTCGACTTGACGCGGGACGGCGTGACCAGCCGTGTAAGGGCAACCAAACTGGTGGAGCAAACCGCCAGCTTCGAACAGTTTCAGTTCATCCCTTCGCAGGGCTAGCGTCCGGCTCCGGGCCGTACAACGCTGCCAAAGGCACATCCAGCGTATCGTCGAGCCGCGCCACCATGTCCAGCAGCGGCGCTGGCACATCCAGCCCATCCTGCGCCGGCTCCAATACGAATCTGCGGTAAACCTCTCTGACCTTTATCTGCCGGGGGCTCTTCGTCAGCACCCAACCGCTGCCGGCGACCCGGTGCACCCAGTTGGCCGTATCGAGCTGGTCCAGAACATCCTCCACCTCGTCTGGCCCCATGCCCAATTGAGCGCTCAACTGCAGCGAACTGGCAACCTCTCCGGTTTCATGGTTGCGGTAGAGCACATGCAGCACTCGCAGCGCCTGGTAGAAGCGATGCCCCGGCCGCCGTTCGACGCGCCATGCAGCGCCCTCCCAATAGGAAAGCGATGCCGTCAGCACCGCGCCCGCCAACACCACCAACCAGGACAAGTAAACCCACAGCAGGAATATGGGGAAACTGGCAAACGCTCCATACACCAACCGATATGAGGCAAAGTGGACAATGTAGACGGCAAACAAATTATTCTTCATCAGTTCGAACACAGCACCCGCCGCAACAGCGCCGATCAGAGCATGGATCCAGGGCACATGGCGGTTGGGCAGAGCTTGGTAAAGGAGCGTGAGCGCAGCGGTGGTTAGCAACAGCGGGGCAAAGTTGAGCGCCATCATGTCCAGCAGCGGTGCGTGTTTCACCAACCCGAGCGAGAAGCTTGCCAGGTACGAAGTGACGGAGATACTGCCACCGACCAGCAGAGGCCCCACGGTCAGCACCGCCCAATAGACCACCAGGCGATACAGCAGCGGGCGCTGTTTGGACACGTGCCAGATGGCATGGAAAGCACAGTTGATGGTGTGCATCAACACGAGTGAGGTCAGGACAAGAAACGCGAATCCCAAGGCGCTAAGACGCGCCGCATTCTCGGAAAACTGGACCATGTAAACCGAGAATACCTTTGCCGCGGATTCCGGCAGAAGGTTGGCTAGAACGACCGCCTTGATCTGTTCGGACAGGTCTGCGGAAACCGGAAAGGCTGCGATCACACTCAGCGTGATAGTGATCAGCGGAACCAACGACAGCAGGGTGGTGTAAGTAAGGCTGGCCGCAACCTCGGTGCAACGGCTCTCGTTGAAGCGTTTCCAGACAAAGCGTAGAAAGCTTGCGAGGTCAGCTATCTGGCGTGGCATCATTGCGGCACTGGAGCAACCAGAAAAGCCGGGGTAACTTTCAAGCCCGCCTAGCGGCAGGCTTTTGCGGCGGAATCCAGCGCTGCCGCACCTTTTCCGTTGGCAATCGCCTCCGCAGCTTTGCGCAGCAGTTCGGCGTGGCTGGCGCGCTTCGCCTCGGGACAGGCT
>Ga0153916_10004487_pt1 | contig 10546 bp, 11 predicted proteins | sample Opewatmetagenome_FD_109642 | JGI IMG/M metagenome (GOLD analysis project Ga0153916, IMG submission 109642) | Freshwater wetland microbial communities from Ohio, USA - Open water 3 Core 3 Depth 4 metaG | ecosystem: Environmental > Aquatic > Freshwater > Wetlands | place: USA: Ohio, Lake Erie...
ATCTTTATGCGGGTCTTCTCGGGGCCGGTACTGGCGAGGGCCACGGCGGCAACGACGTTGACGTTGGCGGGGAAGTCCTTGACGGCTTCCGTCGCCGACCCCTCGAAGATGAGCGTCTCTTCCTTGATGGCGTCGAGGTCGATCTTCTGCTGCTCGATCCAGGGCGCGCCGGCGAGTCCGCGCGGCGGATTGCGGGTCTCCATGGTCACGGACGTGATGGCGGCCTCGCGTGCCCCCTTCATGCCGTCGAGGCCGGCGATGGCGCCCGAGGGGACGAGGATGCGGCAGCCGTGCTTCTCAGCCAGACGCGCCCACTCGTCGAGCACGCCGACGAGCCCGCCCACCGAGAGCACCATGAGGTGCTTGCCCGCGGCGAGAACGGACGGGCCGAACTCGCGGAGCGCCGCCTGTGTCGCCGCCTCGACGACCAGATCGGACTCGCGTATCAGCCACTCGAGGCCGAGCGCCCGGTGACCGTGCGCCTTGGCCGGGTCCCGCACGGCGACTCCCGCCAGCGCGACGCCGGGTATGCCTTGGGCGATGGCCTCCGCGACGTGTCTGCCGATGACTCCCATGCCGACGATGCCGACGTTGATCATGGCGCCCGCGCCTCCTGTCACGCCCGCGTTTCCTGTCCAGGAGGATAGCAATGCGCCGGGGAGGCGGCAAGCGGCGTGCTAGAATGCCGCCCAGAGGCGCATGGATGCCCGTGGCGAATAGGCTCAAGCAGCCTCTCGACCGGCTCTGCCGCGAGTTCGACTGGGCTCTGCGCGTGAGGCAGGACGCGATACAGTTCCCCCTCCGGTACGGTGATCCCGCCGACATCGAACTGGCCGGGCTCTTCGCCTCGTGCATGGCTTACGGCCGGGTGGAACTTTTCGGGCCGTGGGTGGATTGGACGCTCACGCGCATGGGGGAATCGCCGGCCCGCTTCGTCCTGGGCTTCGACGTCGAGAAGCACCGGAAGCTCTTTTCCGGCTTCAGCTACCGCTTCAACCGCGAGCGCGACCTGCTGGCCTTCTGCCTGGCTACCCAGCGGCTCCTCGTCCGCCACGGCTCGCTCAAGGCCTTCTTCCTCGAGGGCTACTCCCCAGAGCATCCCCACGTGGGCCCGGCCCTCGAGAACTTTGCCGCTGGCTTTCGCGCCCAGGACCTCTCGGCCGTCTTTCCCCGCAACCGGCTCTCCTACGGCTTCAAGCACTGGTTCCCGATGCCGTCCACCGGCGGAGCGTGCAAGCGCCTCCTGCTCTACCTGCGCTGGATGGTCAGGCGCGAGGCGCCGGACTTCGGGATCTGGTCCGAGGTCCTTCCATCGGCGCTCCTGATGCCGGTGGACACGCACATCGAGAACATGGCGCGCTCCATCGGGCTCACGCGCCGGCGCAGCCGCAACTGGTTGATGGTCGAAGAGATCACCGGCAAGCTCAAGGATCTCGACCCGGACGACCCGGTCAAGTACGACTTCGCGCTCTGCCACAAGCGCATGTCGGGCCAGTGCCTGAACCGCCGCGACGCCGGGATCTGCGCGCCCTGCGGGCTCAAGGCCGTCTGCGTGCACTGGAGGGGGCGGCGGTGAACGAGCTGGCAATCGTGCTCCTGGTCGTCACAGGGCTCGCGCTCGGTCTTGCTGTCTGGGCCCTCTCCAGGCGAGGGAGTGGAGGCGACGCGGCGGTCGAGGTGCTCGAGCGCCAACTAGAGTCCGCCCGGGCTGAGAGCCGGGACGGACAGGCTGCCCTCCAGAAGGAGATGAGCGGGCTCCAGCTCGCCCTCGCACAGGAGCTCAAGGCGGTCAGTGTCGAGGTCTCGCACCAGCTCCAGGAGGGCATGAAGCTCGTGCAGTCCGGGCAGACGGCGGTCGGCGAGCGTCTCGACCGGGCTGCCACCGTCGTGGGCGAAGTGCAGGGGAGCCTGGGCAAGCTGGCGGAGGCGACGCAGCGGGTGGCCGAGGTCGGGCGCGATCTCCAGGGCCTCGAACGGATCCTGAAATCGCCGAAGGTCCGCGGCGGCCTCGGCGAGACGCTTCTTGCCGAGCTGCTCGCCCAGATGCTTCCGCGCGAGCACTACGAGCTCCAGTACGGCTTCAAGAGCGGCGAGAAAGTGGATGCCGTCATCCGCATCGGGCCTGGGCTCGTCCCGGTGGACGCGAAGTTCCCTCTCGAGAACTTCCGGCGCCTGGTCGAGGAGGGGGATGAGGAGCGACGCCGATCATTCCGGAAGGCGTTCGGGCGCGACGTCAAGATCCGGATTGAGGAGATCGCCAGGAAGTACATCCTGCCCGACGAAGGCACCTTCGACTTCGCCCTCATGTACGTACCGGCGGAGAACGTCTACTACGAGACGATCGTGAAGGACGACTCTTCGGAGGATGAGTCCATGGCGACGTATGCCCTGTCTCGGCGAGTCGTTCCCGTCTCGCCGAACAGCCTCTACGCATACCTCCAAGTCATCATTCTCGGCCTGCGTGGGCTCCGCATCGAGGCGAATGCCCGCGAGATCCAGAACGACCTGATCCGGCTGGGCGGGGACATCGATCGCGTCCGGGAGCACTTTGACAAGGTGCGCACGCACCTCGGCAATGCGCAGAAGCAGTTCGAGGAAGCTGACCGGGATCTCGCGCGCTTCGAAGCGAAGCTTGAGGCGGTCGAGGGAAAGGTCGTGGAGCGCAGCCTCCCGGAGGCTGGAGCGTGACGTCCTGTGGTACGATGACGGCATGAACCCGATACCGTTCCAGGTCTTCGGAATCAATCTGCTCGTGCGACTCATGCCGGAGCCGCCGGCCGACGTGCGCGTCCACTGCCCCAAGGGCTCGCCCATTCGCTACGGCGAGGTGGTCGGGCGTGGGGACGGCTTCGACGAGGGCGCCAACGCGTTCCGTGAGATGCCGGCGATCAAGAGCGTCGTCGCGTTCGAGGAGAACCCCGAGGAGATCGAGGGGCACTTTTTCTACCTCGCCGGGGAGGAGCATCGCGTGATCCGTCTCGACGCGATCATCCTCTCCTTCCCGCTGGAGTAGCCCCGCCCCGCTGTGAGCCTGCTCTCGCGCGTCTTCGAGCAGATCGGCGCCGAGGAGGTGGTCGAGCTCACACGCGCCCTCGTCCGCATCCCGAGCGTCTACCGGCCCGGCGAGCCCGGCGCCAATGAGGCACAGGTCGCCGCCTTCGTCGACTCCTGGTTCAGGCGCGAGGGATTGCCCGTCGAGATTCAGGAGGTGGCGCCGGGCCGCCCGAATGTCCTGGCCTGGGTCGGCGAAAAGGGGCCTGGGCGGCGCTGCCTCCTCCTCGAGGGCCATACAGACGTCGTGACGGAGGGCGATCCCAACGACTGGACGCGGCCGCCTTTCGCTGCGGAGATGAGCGACGGCCGCATCTACGGGCGAGGCGCCGCCGACATGAAGAGCGGGCTCGCCGCCGCCATGGTCGCGCTCGCGGCATTCAAGCGCGCGGGCGTCACGCCCAAGGGCAAGCTCGTGGTAGGCGCCCTCGTGGACGAGGAGGACGGCATGCTCGGCGTCCGCCACCTCGTCAAGACCACGGCCGGGCGGGAGCTGGATGCCGCCGTCATTTGCGAGCCAGAAGAGAATGAGCTCTGCCTCGAGCAGCGCGGCGTCGTGTGGGCGCGGTTCCGGGCCCGCGGAAAAATGGCCCATGGCGCCATGCCTGAGGCGGGGGTCAACCCCCTGACGGCGCTCGGGGCCATCCTGCGCCAGGTGCCCGCGCTCGAGAAGCGGCTCCGCAGGCAGTGTCAGAAGAGCCGCTATCTCAAGGCTCCCACTGTGACGCCCACAATTGTCCAGGGCCCGCCGCGCGGCGTGGGAGCGCCCCAATCCAATGTCATCCCTGCCATCGCCGAGATAACGCTCGACGTGCGCCTGACCCCCGGCATCGGGTCGGAGGGCGTCCAGGCCGAGCTCGAGGCGATGTGCAGGCAGGCTGAGATCGCCGTGCCCGGCGTCAAGGTCGAGTGGGAGGCGGTCAATGCATTCAGGCTCGCGACCAAGGTGGAGAGGTCGGAAATTCTGGTCCGAGCCATGATGCATGGCGTCCGGAACGCTACCGGGCGCGCGCCCCGGTACGGCGGCGTCCCCGGCTCGACGGACGGGACCATATTAAGGACGGCGCTGGGGATCCCTATCGTCACCTGCGGCCCGGGCAGCCGGCTCATCCCCCACCAGGTCGATGAGTATGTAGAAACGAAGGAAGTCATCGATGCGGCGAGGATTTACGTTGCGACCGCTCTGAAGTACCTCGAGGCGTAGACCGACGATGGACAGCGCGGATCGCCCGCGTCTCCGGGCTCTCGAAGCGTTTCCCGTCGAGCAGGATGGTGAGCGGCTGATCGGGCTCCGCGACCCTTCGGGCTTCACGGAGCAGGTCGCCCTCCTTCCCATCCCCGCCCTCGACATCGTCTCGCTCTTCGACGGGGAGCACTCCGTGGCCGAGATCCACCGCGTCGTCTCGGCCCGCCATGGCGAGCGGGCGCCCGGGATCGAGGACATCGCGGGTTTCGCGGCGCGGCTCGACGACGCGGGCTTCCTCGACAGCCCAGGCTTCGCCGAGCGCCGGCGCCGGATCGAGGAGACCTGGCTCGCGAGCCCCTCAAGGCCAGCCGCCCACGCGGGCGGTGCGTACGCGGATGATGCCGCCGCTCTCCGCAGCCAGATCGACGGGTTCTTCATTCATCCCGAAGGGCCAGGACATCCGGAAGCCGGTACGGCTCCGCGCCGGCTGCGCGGCCTCATCGCTCCTCACATCGACTTCCACCGCGGCGGGCCGACCTACGCGTGGGCCTACCGTGCGCTCCTCGAGCGCTCTGACGCCGATCTCTTCGTCATCCTGGGCACCTGCCACGGGGGAATGGCCGATCCTTTCGCGGCGACGCTGAAGCCGTACGACACGCCGCTCGGCGCCGCCGAGGTGGATCGCGGCTTTTTCGAGACGCTCCGGCGCCGCTACCGCCACGATCTCCTGGCCTCCGAGACCGCTCATCGGAGCGAGCACTCGATAGAGTTCCAGGCCGTCATGCTGCGCCGGCTCCTCGGGGGGCGGCCCTTCACGATCCTGCCGGTCCTGGCTTCCTTCCTTCACGAGGCCGTGTGGACGGGCGGGGCACCCGAATCCGACCCGCGCGTGCCGCGCTTCCTCGACGCTCTCGGTGAAAGCATTGCCGGCTCTTCGCTGAAGGTCTGCGTCATCGCGGGAGTCGACCTGGCTCACGTCGGCCCGCGCTTCGGGGACGCCGAAGCCAATACCCCCGCCTTCCTCGAGCGCGTGGCCCGCGAGGACCGGAAGATGCTCGAATCGGTCACCGCCCTCGACCCCGGCGCCTTCTTCGCGTCTGTCGCGGCAGACGGCGACAGCCGGCGCATCTGCGGGCTGTCGCCGATCTACGCCTTCTTGAAAGCGCTGCCCGGCGCGCGCGGCGAGCTCCTTCGCTACAGCCAGTGGCCCGACCAGCAGGGAGCGGTCAGCTTCTGCGCCGCGGCGTTTTCCTGATGACTTCCAGCGACCCGTCGACCTGGAAGCTGCCGCGGCTTCGGATCGACCGCGACGGCGGTTGGTTCCACGAGGGCGAGGAGGTATGCCACGAGCGCATCCTCGCGACCCTGCGCGAGGGTCTCCAGGTGGACGCGGCCGGCCATTTCCTACAGATCGGCCCGGTGCGGGTGCCGGTGGAGGTCGAGGACGCGCCGTTCGCCGTCGTCCGATTCGAAAGTGAGGGGGATGGCTTCGCGCTCTGGCTGAGTGATGGAAGCCGCGAGCCGCTCGAACCCGGGAGCCTCCGCCTGCGGGAGGGGGACGTGCCGTACTGCAGGGTCAAGGGCGGCCGCTTCGAAGCGCGCTTCAGCCGCGCGGCGGCGTGGCAGCTGCTCCAGCGCGTGGAGGTTCGGCCGGGGGGCGGGCCGCCGACGCTCGCCGTCGGCGGGCGAGCTTACGCGCTCGGCGCCTGACCGCGGACCTCTTTGAGGGTTGCCAGCATCTCGCCGTGGATTCTCCCGTTGGACGCGACGACTGACGGCGCGTCCAGGTCGACCGGGCCGCCGTCGGGGCTCGTCGCGCGGCCTCCCGCCTCCTCGACCATGAGACACCCCGCGGCCACGTCCCATGGTCCGAGCTTGAGCTCCCAGAAAGCGTCGAGGCGGCCGGCGGCGACGAGGGCGAGGTTGATGGCGGCAGAGCCCATCTCCCGCACGCTCCTGCAGCGGACCATGAAGGCCGCGTGCTCGGCCAGGTTGTTGTCGCGGATCTTGCGGATCTCGTATGGATACCCGGTGGACAGAAGGCTTTCGTCGAGCGTGGGTGTCCCGGAGACGCGGATGGGCGCCCCGTTGAGGAAGGCGCCGTGTCCCCGCCGCGCGGTGAAGCACTCCTCGCGGTTGGGGTCGTACACGACGCCGAGGGCCACGACCCCGTCGATCTCGAGGGCGATGGAGACGGCGAAGAATGGCATCCCGTGCGCGTAATTGGTCGTGCCGTCGAGAGGATCGACGATCCAGCGATGGTCCGAGGAGCCCCCGCGCCCTCCGCCTTCCTCGGCCAGGATGGCGTGGTCCGGGAAGCGCCGCCCGATGCAGTCGACGATGAGCGCCTCGGCCTGGCGGTCCATCTCAGTGACGATGTTGCTCGGGCTGCCCTTGTAGTCGATCTGACGGAGGGCACCCAGGCGTCCGAGAAGGAGGCCGCCGGCGCGCCTGGCGGCGTCCACCGCGACCTCGAGGAAGGGATCGGTCATGTCCTTCGGAGCGTAGCACACGCGCGACTTGACAGCCGTGCGACGCTTCGACGAAAGTCGGCCAGCGGCCTCCATCCGGAGCCCGCGAGAGGAGCGCGATGCGCATCGTGGTGATGGGATCGGGCGGGACCGGCGGGTACTTCGGAGCGAAGCTCGCGCGGGCGGGGGAGGACGTCACCTTCGTGGCGCGGGGCGCGCATCTGGAGGCCATAAGGGCGCGGGGTCTTCGCGTGAAGTCGGCCATCGACGGCGAGTGGGTGGTCCGGGCGCCCGCCGTCGAACGGCTCGCTGGCCTGCCGCCCGCCGATCTGGTCCTGTTCTGCGTCAAGTCCTTCGACACCGACAGCGCTGGTGAAGTCATCAGGCCCGTCGTGGGGCCGGTTACCGGCGTGCTGCCGGTCCAGAACGGCGTGGACAACGAGGAGAGGCTCGAGCGCATCCTGGGGCCCGGTCACGTGATGGGAGGAGTCGCCCAAGTGCTGGCCACGATCGAGGCGCCGGGCGTCGTCAGCCACAGGTTCCTTGGCCGCATCGCTTTCGGGGAGATGGACGGTCGCGAGAGCGAGCGGGCGCGCGCATTTCTCCAGGCCTGCGAGCGGGCCGGGATCCAGGCCGAGATCTCGTCCAACATGCTTCGGGCCCTGTGGGAAAAGTACGTGTTCATCGCCGCGCACGCCGGCATGACGGCACTGACGCGTTGCCCCGCCGGCGTCGTCCGGGCCGTGCCCGAGACCAGGGCGATGTACCGCCTCATCCTCGGCGAGATGGTGATGCTGGGGAACGCGGTGGGGGCGGGGCTCGACGCCGGCCTGGCGGACACCGCCATGGGGATGCTCGACAATCTCGGCGCCGGCTTTACTTCCTCGCTCCACCACGACCTGGCGGAGGGCAGGCGCCTGGAGCTCGAGGCGCTGCACGGGCACGCCGTGCGGCTCGGGGAGCGGCACGGCATCCCGACGCCGATGCTGTTCGCCGTGTACGCCGCGCTGAAGCCGTACGCCGACGGTCCGCCGCAGGTGGCCACGGCCTAGCCAGCGAGGATCCGCTGAATGACGGCCGGGTCGTCGATCGTGGCGATGCGCTGCATCCGCCCTGCACAGAAGATTTGCCTTGGGTAATCCACAGTAGTAGATTGCTGGCCAATGCGCAGCCGGCTCTGGCTCGGCGGGTTGGTGTTGGTCCTTGTCGCGTTGATGCTCACGCTGACAGCGCTGGCGTATGCCAGCCCACCTGATGCGACCTGGATCCCTGGCCTATACGATGATGACGACTTCGACAATGTGGTCGATTTCATCACGTCGAGCCCCGGCGTGGCCATTGCGCTCGTCCTCACCGATCTTTGCCCTGTCCCAAGTCCAATTGTTCTGGAGTTGCAAGCAGCTGATCGCATCGTTGCTTTCATTCCGCTCTCGGCGTTTGGTCCCCGCGCTCCTCCGACCGTCTAGCCCGACTCTGTCCGTTTAGTCCGCCTTCACCGACCCAAGAACACTGGCGTGGTGTGCTCAGTGGCGGCTGTCTGTTCGCCACTTCGAGGACCCCATGACCAAAACATGCGCGCGGCGGCCTCGACAGGTGCGCACAGGGAGCCTCACGGATGCATGCGATCGATTGGCGCTCACCCCGGTACGGCTGGTGGCTCTGGGCTGGATTCCTCTTCGTGCTTACCATCACCGTCGCCATAGACCCGATCGGACGAATGGGCGTGACGCCGGTCTACCGCGAGGCGGCGGCGAAATGGTGGGCCCAGCAGGACCTCTACCCGCCGGGCATCCACGGCTTTCAATATTTCCCTCAGAGCGCGATCCTCTTCACGCCGGTCACGTGGCTGCCGTTCCTCGTGGGCGAGGAGGTGTGGCGGTGGTTCGGGATGGTGCTGCTGGCGTGGGGCGTGTGGCGCCTCTGTCGACTGGCTACTCCCGAGGGGACTGCGAGCTTGTTCGTGCTCGTCACCGCCTTGACGATCCCCACGGCGGTGGATGCCGCACAGGTCGGACAAGCTAACCTGCTGTTCTCCGCGCTCCTGCTCCATGTGACCGCCGATGTGGCTCGGCGCCGCTGGTGGGCCGCCGCGGTCGGCCTCTCACTCTTGGTGGGCCTGAAGCCCTTCGGGCTGGTGATGGTCTTGCTCGTGGCGGCGCTCTACGCGCCCATACTATGGTATCTCGTCTGGGGCCTCGCAGCGGTTCTTGCTTCACCCTTCCTCTTCGGTCCCACTGCCTACGTGTTGGGACAATATCACTGGGCCCTCGTGAAGCTGATGGTGAGCAGCCATCCCGGTCCGGGGCGCTGGGCCGATCTCACGAGCCTGCTGTGGGCCGCGGGCGGCCATCCCTCGGAGGCGATGATGACAGGGGTGAGGCTCGCCGCCGCCGTCGGGGCGCTGGCGCTGTCCTGGAGAGCTGTCTACCGCTGGGGGGAGCCGCGCGCATCCATCTTGACCCTTGCGGTGGCCAGCACGTACCTCATGCTCTGCAATCCCCGGACCCAGGAGAACAGCTACGTGATGCTGGGGCCGGTGGTCGCGTTATTCACGGCATGGGCCCTGCTGGTCGACCGCTGCCGCGGGGCGGCGGCGCTGCTCCTCGCCGTGTGCGTCGGGATAGGATTTCACCGCGCGTTCTCGGTGCACCAGAATTACTGGCTGCAGCCGCTGGTGGCTCTGATCTTCGCGGGCTATCTCGTATACATCACGCTCGCGAATCGGCTGCCGGCCGACAGCACGAATGAGAGACGGGTCCGTGAGATCGAGGGCGTTGGCCGGGATCGGCTAACCTCCATGTCGTGAGTGGTCGCGGGGGCCCACAACCACTCGCAGGCGAACAGGTCGGTGGGCTTCTGCTTCATCTCCACATCGCGCTGTGACCCGGACGCTCCGCCGCCCGGCAGCTGTCCGCGGCATGACAGATCTTGACCGCCCCGAGCATCGAGTGCCGGGGCGCCGTCTCTTCGCCGGACAGCGAGGAGAAGCTATTGTGCATGTCGTGCGGGTCAGTGACGAGGTCGTGGTACTCCTTCCTCCCGTCGGCGTACTCGACGTAGAGGGACGTCAGCCCGCGAATCGCTTCGTAGCTCGTCGGGTTCCCGCTGCGGAGCGCGGGGGCGTCCGGGTCGGTCGGGTCCTTGTGCGGCCCGCGGCGCGCGTGCCCTATGCTCCTGCCATGCCTCCCAGCGCGATAGGTCTCTCCAGGTCCCGCGTGATGGCGGGGCTCCAGTGCCACAAGCGGCTCTGGTGGACCGGGCACGAGCCCACCGCGCCGGATCTCCCGCCGGACGAGACCCTCCAGGTGGCCCCCCGAGGCCCGGGCTCTTGCTCGGCACAGATCATGGGTGTTGTGTTATTCACGTTCTGACGGATGCCGTATGGCGAGTTTGACCTGAGAGGGGATCGTCCGATGCCCGAGTATTGTTACGACCATATCCATCTACGCAGCCCGGACCCGGATGCGACGGCGCGCTTCTTTGCGACCATGTTCGGGGCCGAGCTGACGCGGGATATCTATCCGCCGGGCACGCTCTATCCCGGGCAGATGCGGGTGCGCATGAAGGTGGGGGGACAAACCGTGCTGATCGCGCCACCGCATCCGCATGAGCAGACTGGGCCGGCCCCGGGGTTTCCGCACTACGGGCTGGGGCACTTTGGACTGACCGTGGAATATCTGGACGCGGCGGTGACGGATCTGCTCGCCAAGGGAGGGGAGATCGCGGTCGGGCCGGTGATGCGCAGCCCGGGCCTCTATCTCGCGTTCGTGCGCGGGCCGGAGGGGGTGATGGTGGAGCTGGTGCAGCGCCGTGCCACGGCAGACCCCGGGGGGAAGTC
>Ga0153916_10004488_pt1 | contig 10544 bp, 6 predicted proteins | sample Opewatmetagenome_FD_109642 | JGI IMG/M metagenome (GOLD analysis project Ga0153916, IMG submission 109642) | Freshwater wetland microbial communities from Ohio, USA - Open water 3 Core 3 Depth 4 metaG | ecosystem: Environmental > Aquatic > Freshwater > Wetlands | place: USA: Ohio, Lake Erie, Old...
AGCGCTCCCACCTCGACGAGCTGAACCTTCCCGCTCTTTTGCACGGCGATCACGCCACGCTTCGCCCATCTATATGCGCTCCGCTCCGGCACGCCGGCAGCCGCGGCCGCATGTTTCACCGGCATCCACACCCTGTCAGTACCCTCTGCCATTCCATCCTCGCCTTCTGCCACCGTGGCGGCTCGTGCCGCCACTCGGATGCGATCGCGATGTGAACGCGGCGGCGTCGCTCGCCTGGCAAACATCAATGCAGACACCGAGCCGTCCGTGTCCAAAACGCGTCCAGACTGAGTGGGCCTAGTGGGTGCTGGTGGGGACTCCGTGTCCCTGACCAATCCCGCAACTCCGTGATTTCCGTCGCACCGCTAGAGGTAACGCCCGTCTGCCCGGGTTCACTGGCCGGACTACGAATGCGATGGCCCAGGGTTGCACTCGCTTGCATCGGCGTGCACTTCCTTGCACCTACCCCCTTCGGATTCCCAATCCGATGGAAAGAACAGCCGCATCGCTACCGGCCAGATCATCCCGCGATCCGACAGGCCTAACGGGAGCCGGCGGCTCATCGGCATCCTCCAAGCGCCCGAGGTCCGCAACCGCGGCGCCATCGAGTCCAAGCTCTCGTACGTCGAGTTCCTCGCCCAGCTCGTCGAGGCGGAATGCGCCTCACGACCACTGCGCTCGTCCCTGCGGCGAGGGGCTCGTCTTGGGCCGCAGGGTCCCCCGTCACAGGCTGATCCTTAGCGCCAGGCCGAGGTCGAACACCGACGGATTGCGGGCGAGGCCTGGGAAGCCGGGGATCTGGCCGGGCGGGACCGCGAACCCGAGCCGGAACTCGCCGCCGCTCGCGCCGCTCGCCGCGTAGTGAACCTGCGCAAAGGTCTCGAGCCACAGGTACGTGAGGAGCAGCACGGAGTGCTCGAGTCGCGTCACGAACGACCGATCGGAGAAGTTGCCGACAGTCGAGAGGACGAACGTCGTCTGGTTCCACGATCCCGGCTTGGGCAGCGACAGGTAAGCGGCCCCGTAGTGCCGTCCCAGATAGAAGGGCGTGAACGCTCCCTTGAGGAGGAGCCACGGGTAGATGCTGGAGTCGTCGTACCCGGTGCGGTTGAAGAAGTACTCGAGCCCGGCCTCGAACAGGTCCTCGTCGCTGTACTTGTGTGACCAGCGGAGGCCGGCGGTGACGGCCGGCGTCAGGCCGGACGGCTCGTAGGTCTCGTACCGCGCGAGGAGCGGGGTATCGGCCGTGGTCCCGGCGCGCGGCCGCCAGAGCGGGACCTCGCTGCCGGTCTTCACCGCTGCCTCGGCGTAGACGTCCACCTCCCAGAACCCCACCGATCCGTCGAGGGCGAAGCGCGGCTTGTGGCCGCGCTGGAGCACCGCGCCCACCGCTAGCTCGGAGGGACCGAGCACGAGCTCGGCGCGCGCCGCTCCTCCCAATCCGCCCACCGTCCCGGCTTCCGAGGTGGGGACGCCCTGCGGCACGGATGGAGTGACCGCGCCGCCGCCGGACGTGGTGACGTCATCGAGGGGATTGGCGGAGCGCGTGGTGAGCGGCTCGAGGATGGCGATGGCGTAGAAGTTCCAGCCGCGGCGCTCCCACGGGACGTGCATCCGGACCATGGTGGTGCCGGTGCGCGGATCGAAGGCGTCGAGCGGGTTGCGGCGGACCGCGTGGAGGTAGTCGGTTGGATTCCAGTACCGGCCGGTGCCCCACTTGACATGCTGCTTGCCCACGGTCAGGAACACCGTCTTCTCCGCGTCGAAGCGCAGCCAGAGCTGGTCGAGCAGCACGCGAGGGTTGGCGGGCGGCGGCGAGCCGAGGAAGCCCGGGGCGTTGGGATCGATGGTCGGATCGTAGAACATCCGTCCCAGGAGGAACCCGCGCACGCGATCGCTCGGCCGCGCATCGAGGAAGGTGTCCACCAGCGACGGCGCGGTGAGCTGCCAACGCGACGGCGGATCGCGTTCCGTCGCCGCGAGGACGCTGCGGAGGTACAGCTGTCCGCCGATGGAGAGCGGGTTCTCGGTCTCGCCGAGACGCTGCAAGAGGCGCCGCTGGGTAACCGGCGAGCCCCTCTCACCCCGGTCCTCCCCCGGCTGGGGAGAGGGAAAGGTGGGTGGCGCGGTTTCGTCCGGGGCGGGGGGCGCGCCGAACAGGTCCGACTCCGAAGGCCGCGCCGGCGGGGTGCTCTCGTCCGGCCGCTCCTCGGCCGCGCCGATGAGGACGGCGACCGCGAGCGCTGCCAGATGCGCGCTCATCGGCTCTTCGACTCGAGCCAGGCCTTGGTGAACATGTTGGGCCTGAGCGGCCGGAGGTCCACCTGGCGAACGAGGATGAGCGTCGAGTTGGCCTTCTCCACCTCGTCGAAGAAGCGCATCTCCTCCGGGTACCAGACCTCTCCCCCCTTCGACTCGGAGTGGACCTTCTTCCATCGAGGGTAGTAGCTCGTCCGCATGAGGCGCCCGGAGAGCGCCATATCCTGCCGCTTCAGGACGTTCCGGGTGGCGGCGTCGATCCACAGCCGGACGCGCGGGAAGGCGACGTCGACACCCTCCTTCACGTCGAGCAGTAGCCTGTAGGCCTCGAACTTGCCGAGCTTCTCGTCGGCCTCCCAGCGTGCCGTGTACTCGTCGCCGAGGCGGGACTCGTCTAGGTCGCCGCGGCGCGTATCGGAGCCGCCGATGCGCTCGCGCTCGGTGCGCCGCTCCCACTTGCCCGTGGGCGGATCGTACATCCAGAGGTTCTGCTCGATGCGGAGATAGCCCTTCCCCGCCTCGCTCTTCGGATTTGTGAACAGGATGAGGAACCGGTGGCCCTCGGTGCGCCGGTAATACACGAGGTCGTAGACGACGTCCGTCTTGCCCTTCTCCCTCGATTCCATGTAGCAGCTAGCGGCCCAGTCGCCGTTGTTGTGCTGGCGCTCGTCGACGAGCTTCACGAGCGCATCCGTCTCCTGCTGCGTGAGGGCGTGGGCGCGAGGCGCGAAGGCGAGGAGGAGCAACGACGGTAGGAAGGTCAGAGGGCGCATGTGGCTATCCAATGTGATGCATGGCAGTGATTGGCTTCAGGCGCGCCGCGCTGAAGGCCGGCGCGAGCGCGGCGAGCGTGGTCACGAGCACGATGAAGAGCGCCCGCACCAGGACCCCGCCGCCGTCGATCGCAAGCGTGAGGTGCTGCTGCATCAGGAACATCTGCATGCTCTCCGGCACCGCGACGTGCATCCCGTTCACCCCAGCCGCAACCGCCGACCCCACGAGCGATCCGGTCCCCGCGCCGACGGCGCCGAGCATCATCGCCTCCAGCAGGAAGAGCCAGAGCACCTTCCGCCGCTGCATTCCGATGGCGCGCAGAGTACCGATCTCGCGCGTCCGCTCCCGGATCGCGATCGCGAGCGAGTTCAGGATGCCGATCACGACGATCACGAGCAGCACGAAGAGCAGGGCGCCCGAGATGGCGCCGATGGCCGAAAGGATCCAGTTGAGGAAGCTCAGCTCGTCCTCCCAGGTGGACATGTCCAGCTTCTGGCCCGTCCAGTCCTCCGCGTTCACCCGCTTCATCAGCTTCATCCACCAGACCTCGGCGCTCGCGTCCATCACCCGCCAGCCGGCATGGCCCAGCCCGTCGCGCAGGCGCGCCGCCACCCGGCCCGCCTGCGAGGGATCCTTAAGGTGCAAGTGAAGAGCGCCGGTCGCGCTGGGGCTCTGGCGGTAGAGCGCCCTCACGGCCTGCGACGGCAAGAAGGCCGTGAACGAGCTCAGGATCCCCAGGTTACGGGCGACGGCGACGACGCGCAGGTCCTCCGTGTTGTTGACGCCACGCGACGTGGGGGCCGAGAGCGTGATGACGTCGCCCACGCCCACCTCGAGCCGCTTCGCCTGATCCTCGAAGAGGAGGATCGTCCCCGGCGCGGCGAGATCCTCGAGCTTGCCCTGCTCGACCTTGAGGTTGCGCCGGAGCCCCGGCTCCTTCGTGACGTCGATCCCGGCGAGCACGAGGTTCATCGAGGAGCGCTCGGAGACGAGCTTGGCGTAGCCACGCTCGCGCGCAGTCACGTAGTCGAGCTCCGGCACGAGCCGCCGCGTCTCGGCGAGCACTTTCGAGTAGTCTGAGACGAGCGGGACGCCGACGCCGGACGTCGTCTTGTAGAACCCGCCCACGTTGACGTGCCCCGTCATGAGCGCCGTCGCTGACTCGAGCATGGCCGAGCGCATGCCGTCGGTGAACCCACCGAGGAGCACGAGAATCGCGGTGACGGTGGCGACCGCGCCCGCGAGAAAGAGGTTGCGCCGGGTGTGCATGAGAAGGTTTCGCGCCGCGATACCGATGTCGATGAAGAGCACTGTCAGTCCTCCGACTGCATCGCCTCGAGCGGCGTGATGCGCGTCGCGATGAGGGCGGGGTAAAGGCCAGAGAGCACGCTCACAACCAGGACGATGCCGATCGAGATGGCCAGGCTGACGGTCCCGAGGCGCGGCACGAGGCTGGGCCCGGAGAAGAAGAAGGACAGATCCTCGTTCGTGGCCGGGATGCCGCCCACGAACCGGACGAGCTCCACGACGCCCGCCCCGAGGAGGGCGCCCGCCGCGCCGAATGCGACCCCCACCGCGCTGGTCTCGACGAGCAGCATGGCGACCACGAATCGCTTCTGCGCCCCGATGGCCCGCAGCGTGCCGATCGACTTCACGCGCTGGAGCGTCGCCATCACGGTGGCGTTGTTGATGATGACGAGCGCGACGAGGAAGATGAAGAACACCGCCGTGTAGAGGATGATGCGGGCCAGCGCCACGAATTGCCCCAGCGCTCCCGCGGCCTCCTCCCAGCTCACGACCTTCATGTTCATGTGCGCGGCCGCCAGGGCCGCCCTGACGTCGCGCATCGTCTCCTTCGCGCGCGTCGTGTCGCGCAACACCAGCGCGGCATTGAGCGCCACCCCGCCGTCGACCTCGTCCTGCGTGTAACCACGCCCCGCCATGTCCGCGTCCGACTGAAGGTGCAAGGTCCTGGCGAAGCTGGGCACCTCGATCCGCCCCTGGCGCGCCGCGTCGTCAGCCGGCGTTGCGCCGCTGCCGCTGCCGAAGAGCTCGGCCTCGGCCTTCTCGCGCGTCACGTCGCGTACGCCCACGTTCCGCTTGATGGCCCGGATCTCCGCGGCCTTCTCCGACGTCATGTAGCCGTACAGGTCCCGCCAGGACACGATGTCCAGAATGCTCACCCACCCGGCGGCGGTAGCCTTCTCGAGCCCCCTGAACTCCAAGAACCCCCAGACCTTCACGTTCACGGACTTCATGTATCCGGACTTGGAGGCGGCCTTGAGCGTGATCACGTCGCCCACGCGGACTGAGTAGAGATCGAGGAGCGGCGCGACGCTCTCGTAGAAGATCGCGTAGTGCCGGTCGAAGCTCGAGTCGTCACAGGTGAAGAGCGCGACGAGGAGAGCTTGCAGATCCGTCTCCTGGGACCCGAGCGCGCGGCGCAGCCTCGCGACGGCCTCGTCCGCCCCCATCGGATCGAGCTTGAGGAGGATCTCGCGCGTCTGCCCACGGGCCTCCTTCAACCAGCGCTGCAGCTCCACGTCCCTGGCGATGCGCCGGTTGCGGCTCGTTCGAGCATCGCGGACGCGGTCCAGGAGGCGCGCCGCCTTCAGCTTCAGCCAGTCCTCGGCGAACAGCTTGCCGATCAGGATGCCGCGCTTGCCCTTCGGCACCATCGTGCCCTCGACGACGTGCATGCGGTCGAAGGCGCGGGAGTAGCTCTCGAGATCCGTTCCGACGTAGCGGACCATCGTGAACGCGTTGCTGAGCGATTGCGGCGCGATGCGGTTCTCGAGGAACTCGAGGTTCCCCAGCGGGTCCTGGTCGAACCCAGCCCAGAAGGCATCCGCGGCGGCGCGAGCCAGGTCCGCCTGTTCCTGAGCGTTCTCCTCCAGGTACTCCGCATCGACGATGGACCGCCCGTCCTGGAGCTCCTTCCGGAGGAGCGTCGCCATGCGCCGAACGTGCGCCTTGTGGGAAGCGTACCGTGCGTCGAGCGCGGGATCGCCGCCTTTCCGATTCCGCTGGCGCACATCGGCGCGAAGCTTCTCGAGCGCCTGATCGAGCTCGTTTCCCGAATTCACCATGGCGGAGTCGAGACCCATGGGCACGACCTCCTTCACGTTGGGAACCGCCGCGACCACGCGCTTCAAGGCCGCGAACTCCTCGATCGGCTCGAGCTGCGACGCCTCACCGCCCATCTTCCCGTAGAGCGCGAGGTCGTCCTTCGATCGCGCCGAGTAGACCTGCAGCTGCCCGCCCAGGCTCCCCTGCACGCTGCCGCGCATCCCTGCATCGATGCTGTCGACGACGGAGCTGCCGACCACGGCGATCATCGACCCGACGAGGATGATGCCCCCCACGATGAGCGACTTCGTCTTGCTCGCGAAGAGGTTGCGGAAGGCGATCTGGAGCAGGACGCCGGTGGTGCCGATCTTCGTCTTCATCAGGCCCCCCGTGCGGCGACGGCGCGCTCGGTCGCCTCGCGCTCGACGACCTGGCCGTCCGCGATGCGCACCACGTCCGTGGCATGCGCCATCACCCTGGGATCGTGCGTCGAGAAGATGAACGTCGTCCCGTCGCGCGCGTTCATCTTCTTCATGAGGTCGACGATGGTCTCACCCGTCCTGGAATCCAGGTTGGCCGTCGGCTCGTCGGCGAGCACGAGCGCCGGACCGGTGACGAGCGCGCGCGCGACCGCCACTCGCTGGCGCTGCCCGCCGGACAGCTCGCTCGGTCGGTGCCGGGCGTAGCGCGTCAGGCCCACCGCATCGAGCAGCGCTCGGACTCGCGTGTCGCGCTCCTTGCGCGAGAGCCCACCCTTCAGCAGGAGCGGGAACTCGACGTTCTGCCAGACCGACAGCACCTGCACGAGGTTGAAGGTCTGAAACACGAACCCGATGCGCTGGAGACGCAGCGCGGTGAGCGCGCGCTCCGAGAGGCCGCGCGTGTCCTTCCCATCGACGATCACGCTTCCCGACGTCGGCGTGTCGATGCAGCCGATGAGGTTGAGCAGCGTGGTCTTGCCACTCCCGGACGGGCCGGCAATGGACAGGAACTCTCCGCGGCGGATGTCGAGCGAGACATCGCACAGCGCGGGGACCTCCGCGGTTCCGAGGCGATAGATCTTCGAGACGTCGTGCACCATCACGATCGCATCACGCATGACTTTTCTCCTTGGGGGGCGCCGTCTGTCCGAGAGGATCAGCGGCCGACGCCGAGGTCGATCCCGAACACCGTCCCGTTGGCCAGGTCGAACTTGCCGCCCGGCACCGGCTGGCGGTTCTCGGAGAACTCGAAGCGCCGGAAGAGCGTGTGGCCGCCGTGGATCGTCAGGTGCACGGACGGCAAGAGGAACCAGCGCACGCCAAGGTCGGCCATCGCGGCGGAGTAGTTCAGCTGCGGGTTGCTGACGCCGTACACCTTCTCGGCGCCGTGGTAGTTGCTGCCGCTGACGAGCAACGAGGCGCGCAGCCCGACGGCGTCGATCGGAAGCCAGGTCAGCTCCGCATTGATCGGCAGGATGGACTTGAGCCAGAGCCTCTCCGAGATCGTCCAGTCGACCGAGGCGACCGGCATCGGGAGCGGCTCGCCGAAGACGTTCTGCAGGGCGACGCCGAGACCGACCTCGAGCCGGTCGCTGAACCGGTAGGTGCCGGCGGCGACGAACGTCAGGGTGAGCGCATCGAGCGACGCCGGTCCCTTGAAGTCGTCGGCGTATCCTGGCGCTGCCACGAGGATGAGGCCCCAGGGGTCGCTCAGCTTCTGCCGCAAGAACGCCGTGGCCGTGACCGACTGCGCGCTGCTCAGCGGGTACGTCATGTCCCGGTAGTCGAACTGCAGGCGCTGGTATGCGAGGGAGAGGTCGAGCTGGGTTCGCCCGTCGTTCGCGACGATCGGATACGTCGCGCTCACCTGCTGGGTGGTGATGCGGACCTGGCCGATCCGCTCGCCGGTGCTGGCACGCTCCAGCGTCTGGTAGGGGAAGTAGGTGTACCCGGCCGAGGCCGACGGCGTCGGCGGCGGGGAGGTGACCTTGCCGGTCACCGCGCCGAGGACCTCGGCGGCGACGATGGCCGCGGGCCCGGGGTTGGCAGCGTTGATCTGCACGGCGACCGCCGCGCGGCTCACCGGGTCGTAGCCGATGAAGGATCCCTGTGCGCTGCCGGTCCCCATGTGGCCGAGGACCGTCAGGTCGTTCACCGTGTACCGCTCGAGCCCGAGCCCGTAGGCATGGCCGACGTAGCCGTAGTCGTCCGCAGGGACGAAGGTGCCCATCTCCGCCATGCGCTTCGCGTCGAGCAGGTGGCCCTCGAAGAGCGCCAGGACGAAGGTCAAGAGGTCGGCCGTGGTCGAGTACATTCCACCCGCTGCGCCGCCGAGCGACGCGTGCCAACGGTCCGTCGCCTCGACGAACTTTCCGTCCGCGATGACGTATCCGCGTCCGATTCGCAGCGCCGCTCGCTCGCCGGCGTAGCCGGTGTGCCTCAGCCCGAGCGGCTCGACGATCCGGCTTCGTACCTCGGCATACCAGGGCCGGGAGGTCACCTTCTCCACGATCTCGCCGAGCAGCAGGTAGTTGGTGTTCGCGTAGTGGTAGCCCGCCCCGGGTTCGGCCACGCGGCCCCTGGCGACGGCGACGGCGATCAGCTCGCGTGCGCGCCACGCTCGCCGGGCGTCGCGGTCGACGGCCTCGGTGTGCAGGTACTCTGACATGCCGCTGGTGTGCTGCAGGAGCTGTCGCGTCGTGATTCGCGATGCGCCGGGGATGTCCGGGAGGAAGCGCTCGACCGTCGCGTCCAGATCGAGCTTCCCTTCCTGCGCCAGCTGCAGCACGACGACCGCGACGAAGGTCTTGGTGGTGCTCCCGATGATCCACGGCGTGCGCGGGTCGACCGGAGCACCGCTCCCCGTTGGGTCGGCGGTGCCGGTCTTGACCGTCACCGACGCGCCCGAAGGCTCGCGCAGCGCCAGCACCGCGCCCGGAAACTCGCGCCGAGCGCGGTGGCGGTCGAGAATCTGCGTCGCGCGAAGCTCGAACCGGCTCGATGCGCTCGAAAGGCCCGCCGCCGCGGGGGTGGCGCAACCTGCCGCGACCGCGGCGACGAGCGTTACTGGAAGGAGCAGGCGAGAGGCGATTCGGAATATCGCTCGCTCCCTCGTGAAAGATGGCCAGACGGCGGCAACGACGAGCCTCGACATTTTGTCCTCCGGTGGTTGTTCGGAGGACACCTGTACAGATTCGCGCGCTCTGCCTCGTCCCTCCTCATGAACACGGAGGGCGGCCGGCCCATTCGGACGTCCGACTTTCTTAGCTCGCCAATTTTCCAGGCCTTTTTTCGGCGGATCTCGACAGCCGAAACTCGGTTGGCGTGACGCCCGTATACCGTTTGAAGAAACTGTTGAGGGTGGATTTGGAGTTGAACCCCGCTTCCAGCGCGAGCTCGAGCACGCCGCGGCGTCTCTGCGCAGGATCGTCCAGCGCGGCCATCAGTTCCTCCGCCCGATACGAATTCACGAAGACGAAGAAGCTCTTGCCAAGGTGCACGTTGAGCACCTGGCTGAGCATGTGCGGGGTCGCTCCGACCGCATCGGCCATGGCCTGGAGCGTGAGCGCGTCGTCGCGGTACAGCTTGCGATCCGTCATGTGAGCGGTGAGCTTTCGCGCCAGCTCCGCGGCCTCGCTGTCGTCGACGCGGTTGCGCTGGTACTTCGGGAGCGGACGCCGGGCCGATCCCGCGGCCTGGGCCGCCTGCGCCTTCTCGAACAGCTCGGGCTGCCACAGGCTCATGTATCCCGTCGCGAAGACGACCAGCGCCGACCCGACCTGGACGGCCTGCGAGAGGCCCTGAAGCGACGCTGGCGCGACGCCCGCAGTGCCGAGCAGCTGGCTGGCGATCACGATGCTCCACACCGCCGCGTGCGCGAGCACCATCCACGTCAACCAGCGCAGATCGATGCGCTCCACGTCGCTGAAGTAACCCTGGATCTTGTGGGCGTACCGGCGCAGCACGACCCAGCTTCCGAGGAGATACGCCGTCGCCTGCACCGTCTGGAAGACTCCGAGGAAGCGCATCGCGGGTGCACCGTGGCCGGCGAGGTGGGCGTGAGCGAGGGCGAGCTTCTCGGGGCCGCTCTTCAGGTAGAAGCCCTGGAGCAGGAAGAGCACGGCCGCCGCGAAGGGAAGGCCGTGGAACAGCCAGCGAGCCTCGAACCGCGCGGCTGGCCGCGTGAGGGCGGCGATGTAGAGATAGAGGAGCGGGCCGAAGAGAAAGGGAAGCGGGCTCGTCAGGGCCAGGAGGTGCGGATGGCTCGACAGGCCCCAGCGCATCTGGGCGACGCCGAGGAGCAGCATTAGCGACAGCGCCCCGACGAGCGCCGCGAGGAGCCGATTCGCGACGCGATCCTTCTGGCGACGCGCGAGCACCGCAGCCAACCCGGCGCCCTGCAGGCCTCCGAGGAGGATGACGCTGTCCAGCAGCTCGCGCACCGTCGGCTTACCCTCGTTC
>Ga0153916_10004489_pt1 | contig 10543 bp, 12 predicted proteins | sample Opewatmetagenome_FD_109642 | JGI IMG/M metagenome (GOLD analysis project Ga0153916, IMG submission 109642) | Freshwater wetland microbial communities from Ohio, USA - Open water 3 Core 3 Depth 4 metaG | ecosystem: Environmental > Aquatic > Freshwater > Wetlands | place: USA: Ohio, Lake Erie...
CCCGGCCCGCTCGCGGGCGCCACCGTCCGCGCCGCGATGCGGCGGTCTTTGCCGACGACGCCGCCAATCAGCACGACGTCGCCTTTTTTGAGCGTTGCGACGGTCTTACCGGAGCCGTCGGCCAGTGCGGTGTCGGCCGAGAGGTCGATCCGGAGCCGGTCGTCGAACTCCGACTGGAGCTGGAGCTGGCGCACGTCTCCTTCGCCCGTAGCCTCCGCCACGACGCCCTGCACCTGCACGTAGTCGCCTGGCGTGAGCACCTGCGCGTTCGCCGACGGGGTTTCGGAGAACACCGCCTGCGAGGCCACGAGCACGCCGACAGCGAGCACGCCAATGGCGGCGGCCGTGGCGATGGGCATGAGGAAATGGTGGGCGCCGAAGAGCCCTGCCAGGAGCCCCCGCCGAGGCTTCGACGGCGCCGCGGCCGTGGACATCGAAGAAGCCACGAACCGCTCGAACCGCGCCCGCGCCGCCGGCATCGAATCCCGCGCCTCGGCATCCACCGTGGCCGCCGTCAGGCGCAGCGAGGCCGCGACGCTGGCGAGACGTTCGAGCTCGGCCCGCTCCCCTGGCGTGGCATCCGCAGGGACGCTCCCGCCCGCGAGCAGCTTATCAAGGAGCCGGTCGATCCGTTCGTCGCTCATGGTGAGGGTCTCGTGCTGTAGCCGGCGCCGGCGAGCGCCCGCTGCATGGCCGCGAGCGCACGTCGCTGAAGGTTCTTCACGGCGTCCTCCGAACGGTCCATGAGCCGCGCGGTGTCGGCCACGGACTTGTCGAGGAGGAAGCGGAGAGAGATAACGGTCTGCTGGTCCTCGGTGAGGCCGCGCATAGCAGCCGTGAGGTCGTGGCGGAGGTCAATATCGACCGAGGCATCGGGCTGGGCCGGGACCGTGGCCTCTTCCAACTCTTCCTCGTAGCCCCGCCGTCCGGCCTTCTTGAGATGGTCGCGGACAAGGTTGCGGGCGATACCGATGAGCCAGGCCTCGATCGGCACTCCGCGGTAGTCGAAATGTTCGGCGCGAGCGTAGGCGACTTCGAAGACCTGCGAGGCGATGTCCTCGGCCACGGCCGCGCCATGGAGCCGGAAGCGGACAAACCCAAAGACAGAGCGATAGTGCGATTCGAAGATCGCGCTCCATGCCTCCGGGTCGCGCGCCGAGGCCCTCCGGGCAAGCGCCTCGGCATCACCACGGCCATCTGCCGCACCGTCATTGATCCCTACCTCGGAATTCCGCACTGCGGATTCACTCTACGTATGGTGCGGGGCACGGAAAAGGTGACGGCGAGACGAGGGGCGAAATGGTGGACGCCTGTCAGCGGTCCTGGCCTCGCCAGAGGTGGTACTGCAAGTAAGCCACGTCGTGCCACTCGCCCAGTTTGAATCCCATGTGCCGGTGCAACGCAGAATCTTCGAAGCCGCGCTTGCGATGCAACGCAAGGCTCTGTTCCTGGCAGGCGACCACCCCCGCCATGACCACGTGCTTCCCCGAAGCGCGCGCCTCATTGAGCAGCGCCGACAGGAGCGAGCGGCCAAGCCCCTGGCCACGCATTTCAGGCGCGAGGTAGATCGACTCCTCGACGGTCGTCCGGTAGGCGCCCCTGGGGCTCCACGGCGAGAGTGCCGCCCAGCCTGCAACGCGCCCGTCAAACTCGGTGACAAGCACAGGCAGCCCTTCGCGCTCACGTGCGCGAAACCACGCCTCGCGAGTCGAATCCGCCACTTCCTCGAGGTCGAATGTGCAGGGAGACGTCCACACGTACTGGTTATAGATGGCGTTGATCGCCGCGCAGTCGTCGAACCGGGCGGGCCGGATGCTGCTCATAAGCTGCCTGCGTCCATCGGCCGATGGTATCGCGGCGGGATTTCAGCGGCGTTACAGGGCTGCGCCGTCAGCGCCCGGCGCGGGATTCGATGTAGGCCATCGACTTCCTGTAGGCATCTTCATCGAGGTGCCCGGCCGACATGAGGTAGGTGACGATCTGTTCGAGCGTGAGGATGCTGACGAGGTTGATGCCGGCCGCCTTCAAGGCCGCGCGCCCACCCTCCTGGCGGTCGATGAGCGTGACCGCGTCGCGGACGGCAAGGCCCGCTTCCGAAAGGGTCGCCGCCGTCTGCAGGATGCTGCCGCCGCCCGTGATCAGGTCGTCGATGATGAGGCAGGTCTGGCCGCGGACGTAGATGCCTTCGATGACGTCGGCCTTGTCGGTCGACGGGGGATGGATGTAGATCATCGGCGTGCCCACGTGCAGCGAGAACGCCGTCGCGACGTGGAGGCCGCCGAACGGCACGCCCGCCACCAGGGTGAACGGCTGGACGTGCGGGTGCCGCATCGACATCAGCGCTTTCAGCTCGTCGGTGATGATGCGAGCGCAGCGCGAAAGGGCCCTGGGGTTGCTGATGAGCCGGCGCAGGTTCACGTAGACCGGCGAGTGCACGGCCGTCCGGCCAAGCGTGAAGTCACCGAATTCGATCGCTTTGAGCTTCCAGAGTTCTTCAGCCAGCCAGAGGTTCCCGGTTGGTTTCGCCGATTTGCTCAAGTCACCCTCCGGGCCACATCCGCGCGTTCAATTGAAAAGGCTGCGTCCTGGTGGGGCGCAGCCTCTGTTTTCTTGTTTACCTGGTTATGTGTCAAGTCCCCGGTGCTCTTTGGGATTGCATCCCGCCTGTTTCACGCGCGCCTCCAAGGGCTACGAACCGTGAATACCTGTGCCCGGGCACCACGACACGGCCTTCTTGCCCCGCGGCCCGGCTGGCCGTCAGGGCCCGCTCAATCGACCTGCCAGACTCCGAAACGAACTCGATCGGTGACCATTGCAAGCCCCCTTGAGAGGAGTTCATGCGGCTCCGGAACCACTTTCACGCTATGCCTGTCGGAACCGGCCTGTCAATATGTCTCGCGGTTTTTCCGGCGCGGTTTTACGCAATCACGCGCGCGGCCCGGAAGGCCGATTCACGGGGTTGACCGGTTCGCCGCCGGCCAGCACGGCGAGGATGTTGCGCACGGCCATCTCCGCCATGCGGGCGCGGGTGGCGAAGCTCGCGCTGCCGATGTGGGGCGTGATGACCACGTTCGGAAACCGGAGGAGTTCATGGTCCGCGGGCAGCGGCTCCGGGTCGGTCACGTCGAGCGCCGCGCCGCCGATGATGCCGGCGCGCAGCGCCTCCACCAGCGCCGCCTGGTCGATCACCTGCCCGCGCGCGGTGTTCACCAGGATCGCCGAGGGCTTCATCAGGCCGAGCTCCCGCCCGCCGATCAGGTGTCGCGTTTCCGCGTTGAGGGGGGTGTGAAGCGTGACGAAGTCGGCTTCGCGCAGGAGGTCGTCGAGCGGCGACCAGGAGAGGCCCAGCGATTGCTCCGCCCCGGGCTTCGCGGTGCGGGCCGTATAGAGGACGCGCATGTCGAACCCGCGGGCCCGCCGCGCCATCGCCATGCCAATTTCGCCAAGGCCCACGATCCCGAGCGTCGCCCCATGGACATCCTGGCCAAGGAACGCCGTGGGCGACCACGTCTTCCAGCCGCCGGCGCGCGTGTCGCGGTCGCCGGCCACCACCAGCCGGGCAGCGGCCATCAGCAGCGCCCAGGCGAGGTCGGCCGTGGTCTCGGCGAGGACGCCGGGGGTATTCGTGAGCCAGACTCCGGCCGCCGCCGCGATGGCGGGGTCGACGTTGTCGTAACCGACGGCCATGTTCGCGATCACGCGCAGCCGCGGGCTTGCATCGATCGTCGCCGCGTCGATCCGGTCGGTGACCATCGTGAGGGCCGCACCTGCATCCGCCAGCTTTTCGGCCAGGACAGCCGGGGGCGGCGGAAGCTCGCCCGGCCAGACTTCGACCTCGTGGCCCGCCTGGTGCAGCAGGTCGAGCGCGCCGCCGGGGACCACCCGTGTCACAAACACTCTTGCCACGGCATAAGTCTGCCGGGTGACAGGGCGGAGGGATAGGCCAGGGAAAGAGACCGATAGTGCGCGATGGGGCCCCGCCGGTCGACAATGGAGGTGGCAGGAATTCACGCGACGGGGAGAAGCCATGGCCACGCCCACAGCGACACGCGCAAACCTGAAGCAGGAACTCAAGGACGAAAAGCTTTCGCCCTCCGAGTCCGTGCTGACGTCGATGTACGACGCGGCGGCGCGACTCTCGCTCGACCCCGAGATCGTTGACCTGCTGCGCCATTCGTGGCGCGAGATCCGCGTCCAGCTCCCGGTGAGGCTCGATACCCGCAAGCTCAAGCTCTTCGAAGGCTACCGGGTGCAGCACAACGGAGCCCGCGGCCCCTACAAGGGAGGCGTCCGGTTCCATCCCCAGGCCGACCTCGACGAAGTGCGCGCCCTGGCTATGCTCATGACCTACAAGTGCGCCCTCCTCGACCTGCCGTTTGGCGGCGCCAAGGGCGGCGTGATGTGCGACCCAAGCCGCATGAGCGAGGGCGAACTGAACCGGCTCACGCGTTCCTACATGCAGCACATCAGCATGGTGCTCGGGCTGCACCGCGACATTCCCGCGCCCGACATGGGGACGAACGCGCAGACGATGGCCTGGATGATGGACGCTTACGGGCAGCAGCACGGCTACACGCCGGGGATCGTGACGGGCAAGCCCGTTGAACTCGGCGGCAGCTACGGCCGCGACCAGGCCACGGGGCGCGGTGTCGCCATCTGCATGCGCGAATACGCGGCCATCGAGAAGGCCGACCCGCACGACATCCGCATCGCCGTGCAGGGCTACGGCAACGTCGGTTCGTGGACCTGCCGTCTCGCCGCCGAAATGGGCTTCAAGGTGGTCGCCGTGAGCGACGTGAAAGGTGGACTCCACAATCCCGACGGTATCGACGTCACGGAACTCGACCGCTGGGCGAGCATCGCCAACTCCGTCGCCGGCTTTCCGGACGCAACGCCCATCACCAACGAGCAGATCCTCGAAGTCGACTGCGACTACCTGGTGCCGGCCGCCGTCGGCGAAGTGATTACGGCGGCGAACGCGGGAAACGTCCGGGCGCGCGTGGTCATCGAGGCCGCCAACCACCCGGTCACGCCCTCGGGCGACCGCGAGCTCGCCGACCGGAAGATCACAGTCCTGCCCGACATCCTCGTGAACGCCGGCGGCGTCACCGTGTCCTACTTCGAATGGACCCAGAACATCCAGCAGTTCCGGTGGCCGCTCGAACAGGTGAACGGGCAACTGGAGCAGCGGATGGTCGGCGCGTTCGGAGACCTGATGGCCAGGGCGGAACGCGACAGCACCCGGCCGCGGCAGGCTGCCTTCGACATCGCCGTCGAACGCGTCGGGAACGCCATCAGGCTGCGCGGATTCGTCTAGGGCCCGAGAGACTGCCGGTCGCCGTTCCTCCCCTTGGCCCGTTCCGCGCTAGGATGGGGTGGATGGCTTCGGGCTGGGCACAGACCACCTTCCACGCGCTCTACGACCGCAACTACCGCATCCTCTGGGCCGGCACCACGCTCGCATTCCTCGCGTTCATGATGTCGTCGGTCGTGCAGAGTGTCGTGGCCTTCGACCTCACGGGCACGAACGAGGCGGTCGGGATTGTGTCGGTCGGCATGGGCCTGGCCACGCTCCTCATCGCCCCGTTCGGCGGGGTGCTGGCCGACCGGCTCTCCAAGCGCCTCCTGCTCCTGTTCGGCCAGGGCGCCATCGGAGTCACGTTTGGCGTCGTCGGGGTCCTCATCGTGACCGACCAGATCACGATCTTCTGGCTTGCCGCGTCGACGTTCGTGATGGGCGCGGTCTTCTCGTTCATCGCGCCCGCGCGCCAGGCATGGATCGGCGAGATCCTGCCTCCCCACGACCTGGCCAACGGCATCGCCCTCCAGCAGGTGGCGATGACGGGGACCCGGATTCTCGGGCCGTTCCTCTGCGGCGGTCTCATCGCGCTGGCATTCGTTGGCACGGGCGGCACCTACCTGGCGATGAGCGCGATGTTCATCATCGTGCTGGCGACGCTCTACCAGGTGCCCACGGCCGCCCGGTCGCCAAGGCCGGAAGGCGTCTCCATCGGCGGCGACCTGCTTCTCGGTGTGCGGCACCTGCGCGAACGGCCACAGCTTCTCGTGCTGGCGGCCTCGTTCATCGGCATCGTGATCGCGGGGTTCTCCTACCAGGTGATCCTCCCGGGCTACCTCGAGCACTCGCTGGGCCGCGACTCGAGGGAGATCTCGCTCCTCTTCGGTGTCGGCGCCGTGGCGGGCCTCACCTTCACGGTGGCCCTGGCGGGCATGTCGGATTCGCGTCACGCGTTCAGGCTGATGCTCCTGGGCGGGCTGGTCATGGCGCTCGGGCTGGCCGTCATGGCGATCGCGCCGGGCATGCTCGTCGCCCTGGCGGCGATGCTCCTCGTGGGCGCCGGCAGCAGCTCGTTCCAGCTCCTCAACAACTCGATGATCATGCAGGAGGCAGACCGTGCCTATCACGGGCGCGTGATGTCGATCGTCATGCTCGCCTGGGCATTCAACGGGCTCGTCGCCTTCCCATTCGGGTTCATCGCCGACCGCGTTGGCGAGCGGGAGACCCTGGCCATCATGGGAGCGCTCGTGCTTTCGGTGACGGCGGCGTCGACGATCGCCCACCTTGCCCTCGGCGGGGGCTCGCGGCAGTCTGCCACTGGCGTCTACGAAGCCGCCGGTGGCGACTGACTCGCCCCTCCGCCACACTGGAAGTCACTGCTTCCTGATGGAGAAGGCCCAAACCCATGGGACGAGAAGAACTGGCCGCGCTCATCGCGATCCTTACCGAGCAACAGGCGAAGGGGACAGCAAGCCTGGCCCTCGGCACCTGGAAGATCGGCTTCGACAAGAAACGCGACGCCTTCACCTTCGACAAGTGTGAGAGCGAGGGGTACTGCGAGGAGCGCCCGGCCGTGATCGCGGTCTCGGGCGAGGTGCTCGATCCCGGCGGCCCGCTCTTCGGATAGCGGCCCCGACGACACCACGCCGCACGCCCGCTAAGCTCTCTGTGGAGGTCGCCCGTGGAAGAACCGAAACCGGAATCCGTCAAGAAGATGTGGAACTACGCGGAAAAATTCGCCGAGAAATCCGGCACCCACCTCCACCCCGACCGCTACATCACCGAGGGCGTCGTCTTCGGCCTGGCATCGAACATCGACAACTACGGCCGGCCCCTCTGCCCGTGCAACTTCTACCCGGTGAAGGACGAGATGGGCAACTGGCCCGAGGGCCTCTACCTGCCCCGCGACGAAGAGGTGAAGCGCCGCACCTGGATCTGCGCCTGCGACGAAATGCAGATCTACAAGTACTGCCACTGCCTCCTGTTCGTGAACGAAGAGGGGCTGCCCATCACCGAGTACCTCCCGGAAGACCACGAGGGCCGCGAGATCTACGGCCTGGTCGAAGATCCCACCCCCGACAAGGGCCGCGCACTGGCCAAGGCGCTGGAAAAGCAGCACCAGCCCGAGTAGGCCGGCGCGGCGACCAGTGCTCGGTCGCCATTGCCGGAAAGGACGTCCCGCGGGTGAGCAGGCCCACCGCCGCGCTCCTCGTCGCAGGATGCCTCACGCACGCTGCGCAAAGAACTTACCATCCTGCCGCGCCCCTGCTACATATCCTCGGCAATTCCCGTTCCAACACGTCTTGACATCGCCGTACCGGTGTGGTCACATCCGCGCAATCGCCAGCTGCATCAAGCACTGGAGGAGCGGATGCCTCCCAGTTCCCCGTCATTTTCTGCGCACAACAGCCGCCTCGCGTCCCTCACTGTCCGCGAATTGGAGGTTCTCGCTCTAATCGCGCAGGGCGAGACCGATCGTCTGATCTCTGAAACGCTCGTGATTTCCCTCAACACCACCAAGACCCATGTCCGCCACATCCTTGAAAAGCTGGGCGTCCGTAGTCGCCATCAGGCTTCCGACCTGTACCGCACAGAAATCACGCGATGAGGGATTGCCTTGCATACTTCCGCGGCTACTCTGGCTATGACCACATCATTGCCGGAGGACGACATGCTACGATCCTTGGTCAGGCGGTCTCCGTGGTTCGCAGTATCTCTCATCGGACTAACGCTGTTAACCGGAATCGTCTTGCTTATCGCTCCATTCAACCAAGCAAGAGCCTACAATACCTGCGATCGGCGCGGCTACTGTGGTTCGCACTGGTATATTCCCACAGTATCATGGCGCGACGACACCGGATGGAGCGGAGCAAGCGCCCAGGCCATTTCCGACTCAGGCTTGAGGTGGCACTATGCCTCGAGCCTTAATCTTAGCCAATATCAGGGCGCCGGTCCCGTCAACGCATCCGTAAGTCTCGCTGCTATGGGGACAAGTTACGATCCAGGCGTGACCTATACGTATTGGAACGTCTCGGATCCACACGAGGTAATCCAGGCCAACTCATACTTAAACTCATCCTGGTCGTGGAATACGTCTGGCTACCTAAATCAATCTACGGCGCAGGCCGACGTCCGGACGGTCACGCTCCATGAGATGGGACATTGGATGTTTCTCGGCCACGACCCTTACCATGCCGAGGCAGTGATGTGGCCGAACTACGTCCAGAAGTGGTACCTGGCCACGGACGACATCAATGGCATGTGGGCTCTTTATCCATAGTAAGGAACCGACGTCGGTAGGTCATATCTGTGAAGGAGGAAGCCCCGTGAAAGCTATCTTCATCGGAATCGCCGCTCTCTCAACGCTGGCTGCTGCAACTGTGGTGGCCGGGAGTTCCCTGGGTTCGGGGGCGCGGGGGGGCACCGACGACGGCTCCGCGCCGGACACGCCGCAGTTCGGAGTCACCGTGTCCGGCTACCCTGTCTTCTTTCCGCCCGAGGAGGCGACGCGAAAGAGCGACCTCGTGGTGGTTGGCACCGTTGGCAAGCTGAGCGACGCCCGCTGGTCCACTCCCGACGGGAAAGCGCCCCCTGACGCGGGGCGAGGCCACCCTGAGTTCTTCATCTACCGGACCGCCGCAGTCGACGTCGAGACCGTTCTCGCTGGCAATGCCAGTGTTCGTAGCGTGCCGGTGACGGTGTTCGGCGGTCAGGCGGACGGCATCGTGATGGAGGCATCGGACATAGGACCGGACCTGAAGAAGGGCGACAGGGTCATTCTGTTCCTCAACCGCCCGGGGCATCCGGGACTCCCGATGGCGCCTGCCGCCAACTGGAGCGCTCTCATGACCTATCACATCGAAGGCACCGAGGCCCGGAATGAGTTCATCGGGCGCATTGGGGTTGAGGACTTGAAAACGCGCGTATCGCGATCAGCGGCCGCGTCGGGACAGTCGCCCTCGCAGTAGTGGCGGGCGACTCGTGGGACAAGGCGATGCGGGCAGCCTCCGTCGGGCTGCCCGCATCTACGTTTCTCGCCGCCGCCACCTCCGACCCCATGTGAGCAAGATCAGGGGCAGGACGCGCGGGACGATGTAGAGTGCCGTGCGGCGGGCCGGGAGTGACCGCGCCCAGAGCCAGGAGCAGGCAGGGGGCACCAATGAACGTCGCGATGTGGGGAACGGCCGTCCGCACCATCCCGCGGGTGACCAGGGACGAATGGGACGGGCTCGACATCATCTCCCGCTGGCTGATCGCCGCCCGCGCCGGAGTCCTCGTCATCACGGCCATCCCCTGCGGTATCGTGGCGCTGCTCGCCGCTTCCGAAGGCGACTTCGACCCCGGGGTCTGGGTGCTCATGACCGTCGGGCTGCTCCTCGCGCACGCCACCAACAACCTGCTGAACGACATGACCGACTACGCCCGGGGCGTGGATCGGGACAACTACTTCCGCGCCCAGTACGGCGTGCACCCCCTGGAACATGGCCTGCTGACCATGCGCCAGATGGCCGTCTACGCCTCGCTCACCGGCGCCGCCGCCCTGGCAACCGGCGGCTGGCTCGCCTACCTGCGCGGCCCGGAAGTGCTCATGCTCCTGGCGGCGGGGGCGTTTTTCGTGCTCTTCTACACCTTCCCTCTGAAGTACGTGGGGCTTGGCGAACTGGCCGTGCTCATCGTCTGGGGGCAGCTGATGATCGGCGGCGGCTACTACGTGGTGGCGCAGGCGTGGGACTGGACCGTCGTCGTGGCGGGGATGCCCTACGCCCTCGGCGCGACGACGGTCATCTTCGGGAAGCATATCGACAAGCTGCAGGGCGACCGCGAGAAGCACATCCGCACGCTGCCCGTGCTCATCGGCGAAACGGTCGCGCGCAACGTGGCGATCGCGATGTTCCTGCTCCAGTACGCGCTCGTTGCCTACCTCGTGGCGACGAGGTTCTTCACGCCGGTGATGCTGGTCGTGGTCCTCGCCTACCCGATGCTGAGGCCCGCCCTTTCCGTCTACCGGAAGCCGCGACCATTGATCTCGCCACCGGGCTATCCGCGGGGCGCCTGGCCGCTCTGGTTCGTGGCGTTCGCCTTCCAGCACAACAGGCGTTTCGGCGCGCTCTTCGTCGCCGGGCTGGTCGGCGATTTGGCCGTGCAGCGGCTCTTCGGCTAACTACCGGGCGGGGGCGATTCCGCCGACATCTCCTCGTCCAGGATCTGACACACCCGATCCTTGTCCTGGAGGTCCACGAGTTC
>Ga0153916_10004490_pt1 | contig 10541 bp, 8 predicted proteins | sample Opewatmetagenome_FD_109642 | JGI IMG/M metagenome (GOLD analysis project Ga0153916, IMG submission 109642) | Freshwater wetland microbial communities from Ohio, USA - Open water 3 Core 3 Depth 4 metaG | ecosystem: Environmental > Aquatic > Freshwater > Wetlands | place: USA: Ohio, Lake Erie, Old...
CCAAAAAAGAACTTGCCCCTTCTGGTCAGGAAAGGGCAAGGAACGAGCGTTCACTTGAACTGCCCTCTCATCTTCCAGAAAATACCTCTGCCGGAGTTGGCACCTTAAGAGCGATTGGTTTGGTTCTCTTGCTTTTATCGCTGTTAGGTTGCCGAGGTTTCATAGGGCCGGTCCCTCCACCTCTCTGGATAAGAGCGCCTGTAGGGGCTATTAATTTGTCGGGCGGATAATACCACGGTTAAAGGTAGTTGTCAAATCTCCATCGGAGCAGCTTGCTGAGAGAGAACCGACAAGAGTCCGTCTCCTACGGAAGATATTCTCAAAAAAATGTCGAACGGCGCGCTATGTTGGACTATGTGGAGCCATGAATTTTGATTAGTATGCTCCTTTGGGTTAATTTTCAGACCCTCACTCAGGTATTACGGGTAAGGGGCTGTCAATGATTTCATCAAAAGCCCAGGTTTCCTTCGTCAGACCGATCACCAGCAGCATGCACAAGATGAGGCTTCCCCAGAGATTGAGCGAGTCCAGAATGGGGTAGCCGTAGACCTTGGATTCCAATAAGAATAGGGACCCACAGACCAGCACAAGGTACCACGTTTTGGGGCGAGATGTGAGCAGGCGCGTCACGAGCAGCGCTGCCGGTAAGATCATCCAGACGTATGCCATGGACCACACCATTCCTGAAAAGATCAAGATTACCAGAATATTCAGAATAAAAACATTCTCAGAGATAATATGTTTCTCACCTATAGATTTTCCTGGAATACGCCGGGTGTCGGGGTAATGCCTGACCAGCCAATTGGTAAATAACCCAAACGATGCAAATCCCGCTAAGGAGATTACCAATGCCAACCCACCTTGGGATGCCGGTATAAATTTGACGATGGACTGGTTCAGCCAGTAGGAGGCACCTTTGCCGACCTCTGGCAGCACCTGGAGAATGTAATCCACATATAAGCTGAATGGCACAGCCAGCAATGAGAGGAGCAGCATGCCAGCCACCCATAAGCAAAAGGTGATCAGGAAGCGATAATCCCTAAGGAAGATAACGAAGTAGATTAAAAATAGCACCGGGCTGACTTTGGTCATGGTAGCTAATGCGAACAGGAACGCTGAGCCTGTTTTATAGCCCCTGATGTAAGCCACATAGGCGATCAACACCATGCTGCTCACCAGGATATCTGTTTGTCCGTTATGGATGTGCATGAGCAGTGGGAAAGAAGCGCTCGTTAACACCAACCCACAGGCGAATAAAATAGACCGGAGCTCTTTCTTTACGGCAAGTACCAGGATGCTAAAACAAAGGGCATAACCTGTAAAATATAGCCCCACCCATAGCAAGCGGGCTTGATCATACTCAATGTTGCTAATCAGACCATAGACAGGCAGCAAAGTGGGTGGGTAAATAAAATCCGAAAAATTTCTGCTCGTTGGGTCACCATAGAAATATGGATTTGCGCCATTTTCAAACCGAGCCCCGGCGTTGTAATAGGCAAAAAAATCCACATTGCGCAGTGCAACCTGGCGATTTTCATCGGCTGGGGTGACGAGGTTGTAAAAATCCTCAGCCATGGGAAGCCAGTAGTTCCAGCTAATTACCACTGCCAGGCTGAGCGCCAAAATTATGCCCCACTGCTTATTTATTTTCGATAAATCCTTCGTTACAGCCTCGTATTCCGCTATTTTCAAGCTATCATGCTTTGAGCCTAATACTCAATCGCACTGATCTTGCGCAGCTTCTCCCAGCGATGGGTGGAATTTATCTGGCGGACGGTGCCAGAAAGACCACGCACCACCAGACTGCTCGTACGCGCCCCATGGCTATAGTACTTCACACCTTCAAGCAGCTCACCATCGGTGATGCCCGTGGCGGCAAAGAAGACATCTTCCGAAGACACCAGGTCGTCCATGGTGAGCACCTTGTTGAAGTCATAGCCCATCTCGCGACCACGCTTTAATTCATCCTCATTCCTGGCAAACAGCTTGCCCTGGATCTCCCCACCCATGGCGCGCAAGGCGCAGGCAGCCAGCACTCCCTCCGGGGAGCCGCCGACGCCCAACAGCACGTCGATGCCTGAGTCTGGCCAGGCAGTCATCAATGCGCCTGAGACGTCTCCATCCAGGATCAAGCGGATGCGGCAGCCCAGCCGGCGCACTTCCGTAACCAGCTCTGTATGCCGCGGGCGGTCAAGGATCACCACAGTCAGGTTGTCCAGCTCGATATCCTTGGCACGCGCAATTTTCTGCAAGTTATCTGATACTGGGGCGGTAATATCCACCACACCCTTCGCTTCAGGTCCAACTGCGATTTTATCCATATAAACGTAGGGGCCAGGGTTGAACATCGTGCCGCGTGGTGCGATAGCTACTGTAGCGATGGAGTTGGGTTGCCCGTGAGAAAGCGGGCGGGTGCCATCAATGGGGTCGACGGCTATATCCATTTGTGGGCCTTCACCAGCACCGACTTGCTCCCCATTGTATAGCATGGGAGCTTCATCTTTCTCACCTTCACCGATCACAATCACGGCATTCATCTCGATCGTGTTCAACATGTAGCGCATGGCATCTACCGAGGCTTTGTCGGCAGCTTTCTTATCACCTCTCCCCATGTAGCGACCCGCTGCCAATGCAGCTGCTTCGGTAACGCGCACAAGCTCTAAAGCCAGGTTACGAGTTGGTAGTTCGTTCATGAACACCTCCTGGTAGAGAATATTATGGTTGCTCTTGCCTCGCTGGTCAACCCCACAGCCAGAGAACCATATAGTAACCTATTACCACAGCCCACAACCATGAGTCAATCCGGTCAAACGCACCACCATGACCGGGTAGTAAATTTCCCGAATCTTTAACCCCCATTTGGCGTTTAATCATGCTCTCCCCCAGGTCACCCAAAGTGGGGAAGATGCCCATGACCAACCCCACGAGTGCCCCACGTAACGGTGTTATGGTAGAATTCGGGCCAGCTCCAACCCGCCAGATGGCAGCGAACAGGGCGGTCAGAAGCACTCCGGCAACAATCCCTCCCAGATAGCCCTCCCAGGTTTTATTAGGACTCAAACGCGGGCTGAGCTTGTGCCTGCCAAATCTTTTTCCAATGAAGTATGCCCCTGCATCGGCAAACCAGACTGCTGGAAGGACAATCAGGATCCACCACTTGCCTTCGGGGAGGTTGCGCAAGGATATGAAGTATGAACCAAACCAGCCAATATAAAACATACCCGCCAGGGTTACCCCAAAATCAGTCCCTGCCTGATCGCGACCGCGCTCGTATGCCACCAGATGGTAAGTCATGCTGAGCAGGACAAACAGGCTGATGATCCACGCAGCACTCTCAAATCCATTAAAATTGCGCCCGAGCAGGAGGATTAATGTGCCACCAATCACTAAAACTCCCGCAGGTCGGAACCCGCCGGCCCGAAACAATTCTACATACTCCCAGGCTGCCAGGCACATAAATACAGCTACCAGCGCGGTTAAATACCAGCCACCAGCCAAAATAGCTGCCATTCCAACTGGCAGCAGGATAATGGTTACCAATAAGCGCTTAACCAACATGGGTTTTTTTGTTGCGTTTTACCTGTTCGGCGGTGAGACCATAGCGTCGCTCCCGCTGGCCGTATTCCTCAAGTGCTTTCAATAATTCCTGGCGATCGAAATCAGGCCAGAAAGTGGCGGGGAAATACCACTCAGAATAGGCTCCCTGCCAGATGAGGAAATTGCTGCCTCGTAGCTCACCTGAAGTGCGTATGATCATGTCGGGGTCAGGAACTCCGGCTGTAAATAGGTATTGACTCACCAGCTCATCGGATACCTGTTCAGCTTTCACTCCATCACGGATCATTGCCTGGATGGCACATACAATCTCATCACGACCCCCATAATTAAACGCGATATTGAGCGTCAGGCGATCGTTGTCTTTCGTGTATTCTATCGCTTCCAATACTTTTTTTCGAAAGGACGGGCGTAGACGGTCCAACCGTCCTAGGTGGCGCAACCTGACCCCCTGATCATGCAGCTCCTGGATCTCACTATCGATCACATTCTCAAAGATACGCATCAATCCCTGCACTTCTTCATTCGGTCTCCCCCAATTCTCGGTTGAAAAGGCATAAATAGTCAGGTATTTGATGCCAAACTCGATGCAAGCTTCGATGATACGGCGCAGGTTTTCGGTGCCTGCCCGATGACCTGCCATACGCGGTAAACCGCGCGCCAATGCCCAGCGCCCATTGCCGTCCATGATGATCCCAATATGGGTGGGGATTTTTCCCGGCAGAGCGTCCTTCTTTTCAGGGCTCATACTTCCATAATTTCCCTTTCTTTATGCACTCCAACTTCATTGACGAGTTCGATGTATTTATCCGTTAACTTTTGTAGGTTATCTTCACCTTCTTCAAGCTCATCTTCTGAGATCAATTTCTCATGTTCAAACTCACGCAGGTCCTTTATCCCATCCCGCCTGACGTTGCGCACTGCCACGCGTGCTTCCTCCAACCGGGTGTGAACCAGTTTGACTAGATCGCGCCGGCGTTCTTCAGTCAACGGGGGCAGATTCAGACGAATTACCTTGCCGTCGTTATTCGGTGTCAGGCCAAGGTCAGAAGCCATGATCGCCCGCTCAATGTTGCGCAATGTGGCTGCATCAAAAGGACGGATCATCAACATACGTGCTTCGGGAACACTGATCGTTGCCAGCTGCATCAATGGCGTCGGCATATCATAGTATTCGACTAATAATTTCTCGACCAGCGCTGGGGAAGCCCGTCCTGTACGGATACCCCCCAGGTCTTCCTCTAATGCCTCGAGTGCTCCTTTCATGCGTTCTTCAGCTTCGTAATGTGCTTCTTTTAGCATAGAGGCCTCCATATCCGATGATCTTGGATGAGCATACGATCAAAATGGTGATTGTATTTTTATTCTACCTATAGGATACTCGAAAATAGTCTCAGAGAAAAGGGTAAATTATCGAGAAGAGACCATATTGACAGTATTTCCATCCTCTGCCTGCTTTTCCTGGTCAGGAAATAGATCAATCGTATAACCTTAGGCGTTCGATGGTTGCACGGTAGAACCTACCTTTCAAGAGGCCAGCTTATCATACACTGGCACTTATTCTGAGCTTACCAGGGTACCGACCGCTTCACCATAAACTGCTTTTAGCAGCGCTCCCGGCTGCCACATATTGAGCACCAGGATAGGCAGGTTATTGTCCATGCATAGAGAGATGGCAGTGCTATCCATCACTTCCAACCGACGATTAATCGTCTCCATATGGGTCAATTGATCAAAACGCACTGCTTTTGGATTCCGGATCGGGTCCGAGTCGTATACTCCATCGACTTTGGTGGCTTTGATCAGCACATCCGCGCCGATTTCCATGGCTCTCAAAGCTGCCGCGGTATCGGTGGAGAAATAGGGATTGCCTGTTCCACCACCAAAAATGACCACACGCCCCTTTTCAAGGTGCCGAATGGCTCTCCGACGGATATAGGGCTCAGCCACAGCCCTCATCTCCACTGCAGATTGAACGCGGATATACATTCCCATCCGTTCCATAGCATCCATCAGGGCAAGGGCGTTCATCACGGTGGCTAACATCCCCATGTAATCGGCTGTAGCCCGGTCCATGCCTCGCTGGATGCCAGTCCGCCCTCGCCATAAGTTTCCGGCACCAATCACGATTGCCACATCCACGTTTTCCTGGCGCACATCGGCGATAATCTTTGCCACCAACTCGGCTTGTTCGGGATGGATCCCTAATCCATCCGCACCACCCAACGTTTCACCGCTCAGCTTGAGCAAAATGCGCTTGTATTTTAACGTTCGTTCCATGGGCACCTCCAGGGTTGTGCCAGGTGTAGGTTGTTCGGATACTATTTTTTGGTTATCTCTATTTTAACAAAAAAGCCAACCCGAAGGTTGGCTATTTTTACTAGGATCGAGCTTCCTCGCCCACTTCCCAGCGGGCGAATCTTCGAATGACAATGTTCTCGCCGATCGCAGCAATGTTTTGGTTGCGTAAATCCTCGAGAGTAATTTCTTCATCACGGACGTAGGTTTGGCGAAGCAGGCAGTTATCATTATAGAACTTCTCCAGCTTGCCTTCCACAATCCGCTCAATAACCTTCTCGGCTTTCCCTTCAGCCAAGGCCAGGTTGCGCGCTTTCTGGCGTTCCTCATCTACCACCTCAGCGGGGATATCTTCTACGCGGACCCACTTGGGAGCGCCTGCTGCTATCTGTAATGCCACTTCGTGGGCAAACTTGCGGAACGCTGCCGAACGGGCGACAAAATCCGTCTCACAATTTACTTCGACCATCACACCCACTCGCCCATTACCATGTGAGTACAGCTCCAGCATGCCTTCCAAAACCTCACGGTCAGCTCGCTTGGCTGCTTTTGCCAGGCCTTTTTCGCGTAAGTATTCAATCGCCTTGGCAAAATCTCCATTGTAAGTTTCAAGAGCCTTACGGCAATCCAGTACTCCTGCTCCAGTCTCTTCACGTAATTGCTTGATTAGTTCGATGCTGATTGCCATTACTGTTCCTTTCGCGGTCTACTTTTCTTCTTGGGTTTAGCATCCTCAGCGGCTGGCTTTTTGGCCTTTTTAGCTTTAGTAACCGGGGCTTCGATCTCATGCCCTTCCGCAACTGGCTTTTCGGTCTCATGCTTTTCAGCCACCGCCACTTCGGTCTCATGCTCTTCAGCCACCGCCACTTCGGCCTCACCCTCTTCGGCACCTGCCGCTTCGGTCGCAGGCTCTTCAGCCACTGCCGCTTCGGTCGCAGGCTCTTCAGCAACAGCCACTTCAGGCTCTTTGCCTACAGTAGCCGGCACTTCACTTTCTTCCTCGCCAATCAGCTCACTAACTTCACCCTCGGCAAGCTGGAATTTTTCCCCTTTTTCTTCCTCGAGCTCTTCGGCGATCTCTTCAATATCAGCCTCAGCAAGGTCCTTGGGGTGTGTAACCAGCTTTGCCAGGGTAGCTTCACCGAGAAGCTCTTCATCGGATAGCTCGGCTTCTTCCACACCCGCCCGGGCGACTACACGGGTTTCTTCCTCTATGATCTCTTCTTTACGTGCTCCCAACCCTTCCATAGCAGCATCCGCAATCTTGCCAACTACGAGCTTGATGGCACGGATGGCATCATCATTGGAGGGAATGACGTAATCGACATTGGAAGGATCACAGTTCGTATCCACCATGGCAACCACGGGGATGTTGAGCAGGTTCGCCTCGTGAATGGCGGTAAATTCGCGTGAAACATCAACGACAAATAGCATATCTGGAGGGCGAACCAGCTTGCGTACACCGCTTAGAAGACCTTCCAGTCGATCAATCTCACGCATGATGATCAATCCCTCTTTTTTGGTGATGCGACCAAAATCACCACCATCGCGCATGCGCTCCAGGCGTTCGAGCTCGTTTATCCTCTGGCGAATGGTACGCCAGTTGGTCAGTGTGCCACCCAACCAGCGTGCGGTCACAAAAGGCATGCTGGCACGGGTCGCCTCGAGCTGGATGGTTTCCTGAGCCTGGCGTTTGGTACCAACAAATAACACTACTCCGCCGTTAGCAACTGTATCACGAACGACGTTGTAGGCTATATCCAATGCTTTTGAGGTTTTCTGTAGATCGATGATGTGAATGCCATTCCGCTCGGTAAATATATACGGCTTCATGGCTGGGTGCCACTTATGAGTGCGATGACCAAAATGGACACCTGATTCCAATAATGACTTCATGGGAACGACTGCCATATTCTTATTTCTCCTTTTGCGTTTTTCCTCCGCCTTCCTCATCCCAGCCGGGACCGCCAGTGAGACGTCATCTCACCTGTTCTGCGGCACGCACCGGTTGGTCAGAAAGCGTGTGGGATAAGAGTTCGCCTGCAAGCAGGCATAATCGCTCCCGCTTGAGGCGGGAGCGGGTTGGAGTATACCATAAGTTTGCTGGATTCGTCTAGAAATTATAGACTCATCCTAAATTTATTTTATCTTCCAAAGCATTGATCCCTACGGGGGACCATTTACGGAGTCAAAACCAGGTGCGCCTTGGCAGAGCTCTCCACTTGCTGCTTGCCCCACAGCATCGGGTGGTATTGGATGTTGCGCCACAGGTCTGCTTGGTCCACGTAATTGTTATGGTAGGCATGACCCGATTCCCCGGTTGTGATCACCGAAAGTGAAGCTGGCAAGTCACTGATATCGACGATCATTCGCTCTGAGGGAAGCGATACCACCTGATAAGCTTTCGCCGTATCAATTTCCGCTGCATCCCAGGCAGTGTTATCAACAATTGAGCTTCCCCCTGACGTCTGGAAAGGTCCACGATTGAATATCGCCTCGATCGGGCCGACCCCGGAGACACCCAAGGATTGGTTGTGGAAGGTGACCGTATGGAGCTCACCCCACGTCCATTTGGCTGCATTGGAACCTAGCGACTTTTCTAGCTCGGTCACGGCGTCAGAAAATGCCAACGTAAGAATATCATCGCGTGTCTCTTTTGCGGGGGTATTCTTATCATCCCACCAGGCACTGTCTGGCATCTGGACCAATTTACGCATGATCTCAAACCAATCAGCCCCGCCACCGGGCCAGTAATCCTTTGGTAAATTATCTTGGAAAGTTCGCCCAAGGACCGCCCGCCAAAAAACATTATAGACTGCTGGCGCTGCCTGGTCCATCCGGTTTTGATAATCCCAATTTTTAAGCTCATCGCGCACCGTGATCAAATGCTCGTCTTGCAGGTTGAGCTGTAACAGCAAGGGTACCATGTAAGCTGCTGATGCATTGTAGTCGTCCCCGTGCATTTTCTGGATATAGGCTGCATCGATGGGCCCAGGCGCGGTCTCAATCATCTGGACGATGCGCGCCGCCCGGAAACCGTAATCCCATTCATTGGTAATGAGATAGGGATAACTTGCTGCCACCACTTCATTGTTAGCACTGACAATATAACCCTCAGGTGGGTTATACGCGGTTGGTAGCTGGGTGAATGGGATATATCCTTGCCATTCGTACTCGTCTGTCCAGCCAGGGACGGGGTAATCTCCGGTATGGCCTGGCAACCGGATGGGGATCTTGCCCGGGGTTTGATAAGCGATATTACCGTCAATATCCGCAAAGACCATATTTTGTGCCGGTACGGCAAAATAGGTCGCTGCCTGGCGGTAATCAGCCCAATTCTGGGCAGTATCAAAACCAAAAATGGCTTTGAAAATATTGGCTGGCTCAAGCGCTGTCCAGCGCATCGAGATGGCAAAGTCGGATGGCAGGGCTACTCCCCAGGTTTCCTGTATTTTCGTATGGCTAGTTGGGTTATCATACACCACTGGTCCATGTCGGGTGTACCTTACCGTCAGATCAACCGGCTTAGACCCTGCCACATTAAGCGTTTCTTTCACCAGGATCATGTCCACCCATTGACCGTTCACCTCATACTGATTGGGGTTAGCGGGGTTTATTTTCTCGATATACAGGTCAAGTACATCCGGAGCTACATTGGTAAATCCCCAGGCGATGCGGTCATTATGCCCGACGATGACCCCCGGCACCCCAGCAAAAGAAAAACCGGTGACGTTATACGGGCATGCCGCACCCACGGGGGAACAGTGCAAGCCAATTTCGTACCAGATGGAAGGCATCTGCTCGCTTAAGTGCATATCATTGGCCAGGAAGGGTTTCCCTGTTGAAGTGCGCTTCCCTGCAATCACCCAGTTGTTCGAGCCAATGTCATTGCCCGATGGCCCCAATATCGTATCCACTTTTGCCATGCTTGCCGCCAGGCTTTGGAAAGCTGGAGCCAGGTCAAGCACCGTTTGGATTCCCTGTGATGGAATGGCTGCTCCACTTGGCGTGGTGTTGATTGAAAAATTGGGTACCACCACTGGATGGTCAGCCGGGTAAGGTGGGAAAATCTCCGCGATCTGCTGTGGGGTTAGAGTTTTTAATAAGATTGCATGCTCGATCTCTGACTCGCCTTGGCTGGATAAATCCCATGCCATGACTTTCCCCCATGTGAGGGTATTAAGGGGTTGCCATGGCTCAGGGGAGTAACCCGGGGTGAGCAGCTTTAGGACGGCGTATTCCAGGCTCAAGGCAGCCCCTTTGTGGCCTGCCAGGTAAGCATTCACCCCATCCGCATATGCCTGTAAAAGCGCCTTTTCATTGGCATCCATTGCATCCAGCTCTTTCTGTGCTATGCGCGCCCAACCCAGCGTTCGTAGGAAGCTATCTGTATCCAGCTCAGACTTGCCAAACATCTCTGACAGCCTGCCTGAGCCGATATGGCGCCAAAAGTCCATCTGCCAGAAACGATCCTGGGCGTGCATGTAGCCCTGGGCAAAAAACAGGTCGTGGGGAGATTTGGCATAGATCTGGGGTATGCCAAAACTGTCCCGGTAAATATCAACCTGGGAATCTACACCGCTTATTTTTATTTCACCACTGGTTTTTGGGAAAGAGCTGCGTGCGAGGTAAACGCCAACCGCCCCCAGGACGATGGCAATCACGACTAGGACGCTGACGATGGTTAC
>Ga0153916_10004491_pt1 | contig 10539 bp, 8 predicted proteins | sample Opewatmetagenome_FD_109642 | JGI IMG/M metagenome (GOLD analysis project Ga0153916, IMG submission 109642) | Freshwater wetland microbial communities from Ohio, USA - Open water 3 Core 3 Depth 4 metaG | ecosystem: Environmental > Aquatic > Freshwater > Wetlands | place: USA: Ohio, Lake Erie, Old...
AGGAGGTTTGCCGGCCTCGAATGAGTGTTTCAATGCGCTTCACGCGATTCCCATAACATTATATATATACATAGCATGTGAATAGTAATATCCAGATATGGGACAGATAGCCTACCCCAAGACCGAGCACTCGGGCAATGGAAGGCAGAGAATCTCCCTGAGGTGTTGAGAACTGACGGACGCGATAGAAGTACGTTGCATATTGTGCGGAACTCTCGTCCCTCCAGGAGTGGCGCAGTGCCCGTTGTGCGGGACGAACGTGAAGGATCAGGGACAGGCGAAACCGACAGCAGAAGGCGCTACAATAGAGAAGATCAGCACCTTGCGGGATAGTGCCATTCCTGCTGCACATCTGCCCGAAATCAAGAACTCATGTCCTTTGTGTGCACTTGAGGTCAATGTCGGTGCGACCAGGTGCCCGAGATGCGGAGTCCCACTGAAGGGCGTGGCCGAACCGACGAAGCCTCCTGCGGAACCTCCCGCTAGTGTGCCTTCTGTTACAGCGCCCACCTCCCCCGTCATCGCACGGGAGGAGCCCACGGTCGTCTTGCCACCTCCCAGCAAACCGCCGCCTTCGCCTGCGCCTCCGATGCCGGAGGAGCTACCCGAAACGTCCAGGGGAACGGTGACAGCAGCTCCAACAACGGCAAGGACCAGCAGCCAAGGCCTGGTCAATGGTCGAGGTGCTATCAACGGGACAGGGCTCGTCAACGGTAGAGGAATGGTGAATGGGACGGGTCTCGTGAATGGCACGGGTATGGTGAACGGGACTGGGCGCGGTGCTCCAGACACCTCGTCGCGCGCTGGAAGGACTACTCTGCTCAAGAGATGGCAGTTCGTGGCCATCCTAGTGGTGATCGTGATAATCCTCCCAACATTCGTCTTCCTCTCATACGACAAAGAATCTGACTTCGTCGTCGATGGTGATTTCGCAGAATGGGACCGTGTGACGAAGTTCGGAATGCAGGCTCCGGCTGATGTTCCTGAGGTGTCCGTCCAGGAATGGGCGGTCAAGAGCGACGCGAGCACGTTGTACATGTACCTCAAGACCGAAAGCAATGTCATGGGGTCATCGGAAGTCGACAGCTACTACCTCTTCGTCGACAGCGATGGGAACTCTGAGACAGGATACGTCGTCTCCAGCATCGGCGCTGACTACATGCTCGGAATCCATGGCTGGAATCAGACCGCGGAGTCGGCCTCGCTGATGCGATTCGATTCAACAACGGATAGATACAACTGGACGAGCTGGACTGACACCGATTCGCTGACAGTTGCTACCGAGGCAGAGAGGATGGAGGCGATGGCCAGTCTGCCGGTCTCCATTATCGATGACTCGAGGTTTGTCCTGCTCGCCCAAGACAATTTACCAGATCAAGCATCATCAATCAGTTACCCCGTCCCTGAGAAGGGTGGCGCGCTGATCATCAAGCAGGAAATCGGATCGGACGTGAGCTGGGATACCGGCCTGATTCCTGCAGCTTACGGTGTCTCCCTGGCGAGGCTGATCGTGAAGTGCGAGGGGTCGTCAGGAACGGTGAGTAGCATATCACCGGTTGTTTCAAGAGTTGATCTGGCTTCGCAGATCGTAAACATATCATTGTCTCCGGGAGAGAGCAGGTCAATAAACATACTAGTGGACTCCTCAGCGGCTGCTCCTGGAAGCCTCGCATCGGCCTATGTGATCGCGGCCGGCGTCAGCTCGACTTTCTCGGACGTTGTCGTCATCGGAGAGCCCGTGAGAGCATATGTGACCGCCAAGCCAACGTCCATCCTCATCGACGGAGCGTTTGGTGATTGGTATGGTCATTATGCGGCAGACACGGACACGAGCCCTGTGGCCAACCCAAATGTCAACATGACCGAAATTGGATTTGTGAACGCGACAACTTACGCAGCCTTCTACGTGAGCGTGCAGGGACAGGTTTTCCAGGGTTCCTACGCTCCGACCACGAGAGGGAAACCCACGTCGCAGGGCGGCGGAGGTCCGGTCATTCCGCAGAGGAAGAGCGGCGAAGACGTGCTCAGAGTATACATTGATAGTGACACTTTGAATGCTACCGGGGAGCTTGTCCAGAGATACAACAAGGTCATAGGAGCGGACTACCTGCTCGAGCTGGAAGGTGTCAACGGCAGAGTGGCCTCCAAGACCCTGATGAAATATGAGTCGGGCGAGTGGACAACGGTGCAAGTCAGCATTGCCGCGGCAGTTGATACGCAACGAATGGAAGTGAGCGTACCATCCGTGAGCATGGGAAGTACCACATCATTCTCAGCAATCGTCGAGACCACCGATTGGCGTTCTCGGAGCGATTGGGCCTGGGCTGGGACGCTGCCCGATCCCTGGGTTATCGATTCCTCCGGAAACGCTTACATGACGAACGACGGCTCGACCTGGAGCTATCTCGGCACACCCACGCTTGAACCCGGAGACCGCATCGTTGACATAGCCGTGAGTATCGGTGCTCAGGGAGGAGACATATTCCTTGTCACGAATACGGGCAGGACCTACTATTGGGTTCCCGGAGAGAGCACAAACTGGACGGCCGGCGAGACCAACCCGATCGACGTAGCTAACTACTCCGAGGCTGCTTCGATGTCATTCTACCAGAATGCGGGAGCGTGGCTTCTGACCAGGAATGGCTCATATTTCTGGCTGATGGATGCGCATAAATCCACCAAAGAATGGACCTATCAAGATATCGTCGGAAGTGGAATCTCAGACTTGACAGACCTCGTGTATTCGGGAGGAACGATGTACGCGCTCCGGTCTACGCCAAATACCGGCCTCAACTACTCCAATAACGGCAACACTTTCACATCAGTGACGAACCCGACAGGATCGACGTCCAATCACACTCAGTTCACATATATCAACAACGGGCCGGGCTCAGCTGATGACGTGATATATGTGCTGTGCGAGAACGGCAACATCAGATACTCGTCCAACGGTGGCCAAACCTGGAGCGCGAAGGGAGATCTGCCCGTGCCGACGGGAAGCAACACCAGCAAGTACGCCGCGTTGGGGATCGATCCGGACGGTTACATGTGGGTCGTGACTGACACGGGCTACACCTATAGATCCACGGATACGACGACCTACAACAGCTTCACATGTGTCGGCCAGTCCCCAATCAGCGGCATCGTGGCAATCCTCCCGACAGTCGCGGTGATACCCGAGTTCCCGATTTTTGTGGTCCCGATTCTGATTGTGGTGATTCTTGTCGTTGTGCCGTCGCGGATCAGACGGGGGCGACGGCAGGTTGGGAGATTCCTTCTCTAGACGGCTGCGAACATCTCATGGACCTCGAGGTGCTTCCGGCGGAGCTTCTCTATGTACTTCTCCACCGGCAGCATCTCAGGGACGAAGAATCCATTTTGCCTGACATCGCCGGCCATAAGCATCTCAGCTCCCACTGCGGCTCCCGTGCCCACGAGATAGCCCGTGGCGCTCGTCTTGAACTTGTTGTAGGCGTCCTCATGTGTCATCTCGACCCAGGTCTTCGCCATGCACTTCTCGCCTTTCTTGATGCCGACAGCCTCGACGATGATTCCGGCCGAACCCTTGATCGTGCCTACCATGTCTGCCGGGTTTGGCATCAATGCGGTGACGACATCCAACGGTTTCACTGCGACGCCATCGACCGAGATTGGCTTGAGACCGTGCAGGCCCATTCTTCGAAGCATGTTCGCAGTCTCTGCCAGCTTGTCGGATACGACGATCATGAAGTCAACGTACTTCACTTCCTTGAGGAACTTAGGAATAAGGAAGGTCTCCTCGTGGGTGGTGTTGTATATTGTGTGAGTGCCAATAGGATCCGGGAATCTGTATTGTTCCTTCCTGGAGAGAGGCGGAAGCCATTTGATTCCGCCGTTCTCGTAGACGGCGGCGTCCATCGTTATCTCTTCCATCATGTCCCGAGGGCACCAGAGGGTGAAAACCTCATGCTCCTTTGAGACTGCGTTGTCGGCATCCTTGATGTGAATCTCATGAACTTCGTCCAGCCTGCTGGCGCCGTGTAAAGCGAAGACATCGGATATGCCAGGATCCTCGCCGACGGCGGTGAGCGCTCTTATGCCCGCGTCAGCGCAGGCCTTCTGGGTTTCTTCGAACTTGGGTATCGTCTCGAGAGGTATAGTGAAATCAACGTAATCTATGCCCATCGCCAGAGCTGCGCGCAAGAGCTTCGGGTTCATCTCGCTCGGAACGGATGAAATGATAAGGTCGCATCCGCGCATCAACTTCTTCAGATCGGATGAATCGCTCAAGTCGGTCTTGAAGGGAGTCGCTTTGTCCGTATCGATTCTCTCGACAAGAGACTCCGCCGGTCCGATCTGCTTGTCCGCGAGCACTAGTTCGTCGACTTTCGGGTTCTTCTCAAGGTGCTCGGCACAGACGAGGCCTGTCACGCCACACCCAAGTTGAATCACTTTCAGAGTGCTCACCTGGTACAATCTTATTTTGCCTGAACAATATAAAAGCCATGTGCATGAGAATCAATCTCGATAATACACGAAATGCTAGACTGGCTTAGTTCAGCTGGGAGATCATGCGAAGAGACTGGCCTATGTGCGGGTCAACCCGACTAAGCAAGTTCTTTTTCTCTGAAAAGATATGCTCCAAAGAAGATGAAGAAGATCATCAGGCCGAGCAACACCACACCAGAACCCCAGGCATCCGACGCCTGATTCCACGCATGGATGTCCCCGGAGTCCACCCATCCGGATCCCAGGCTCCTCAAGTAGTGCTTGATGGATGCATTCTGTATCGCGCCTGGAAGAGACCCGATGAATCCTTCCCATATGAACGCGTAGAATAGGCCGAACAGGACCGGTTTCGCGAAGAGAACGCTGATCGCGAGAAACAGGGCTGAATAAACGAATGATCCAATTGTGACGAGGACAACGAACGCAATGTAGATATCGAGAGCGTCGCCGCCGTGGGAGTGTTGTCCGAAGAAGGCGACCATGCCCACAGATGTGACTATCACCATCGACACGGAAACCACGATCGCCAAGGGCAGGTAATATCCTACATAGGAGAATGCGCGGTCCAGAGGTGCGGTCGCGATATGTGTGATGCTCTTGTCGTCAATCTCATCTCGAATGAGGGATGAACCGAAGATCATCGCCATGACCGGCATGAAGAAGAAGAGGATGAGGACGTCCATCAGATTCGTGCCTTCATTGGCGGGATCGCGGCTCTGCGATCCTGCGTAGCCCATGACCGCGGCAACAAACAAGGCGACGAGAATCGTGATGAAGACCTTCTTGCCGAGAAGCAGCTTCTTCGTAGAGTGGACTGTCAGCGCACTTACCCCAACAATGACTCTCTTCAAATCCACAGTCCTACCTCCCCACAAGATACTTGAAAACGGCTTCCAGGTTGTCGTCGAGACTGTACATGTTGGTCACAGAGCACCGGGCCATGTCGACGAGCGCGGGAAGGCCATTGAAGAAATCATCGGGTTTGGTCACCTGGACGGTCAAGCTCGATTTGCTGTCGTTGAACGCCACGGACACAACGTAGCCCTGATCAAGCAGGATCTTAGCCAGAGCGAGCGTACCGTCCCCTTCTATGATGATATTGTGAGGGTGCCTGTCGATAAGATTCCTTATCTCCGATATGTCGCCGGACGCCACGGCCCGTCCTCTGTATATCAACGCCACGTTGTGCGTCATCCTTTCGATTTCGAAGAGGACGTGAGAGCTCACGATGATGTTGTGACTGTGTTCCTTGTTCAATCTCTTGATGAGGTCAATCATGTCCTTGCGGACGAGAGGATCGGTCCCGCTCAGAGGTTCATCGAGTATGAGCAGATCGGGGTCGTGAAGCAGGGCTCCTGCAATCTTCATTCTCTGTTTCATACCCTTGCTGTAGCCGCCCGTCTTTCTGTCAAGGGCCTTACTCATCTCGACGATTCCGACGATTTCTTTGATGCGCTTTGAGAGCGCTGAGCTTTCCATCATGTGTAGTTTCCCGATGAGAGTGAGATACTCCCGACCAGTCGAGTCCACAGGCAGCGATTCGTAATCAGGACAGAATCCGATCGAAGAATGGAGATCGGAATTCCTCCAAGGACTCTTGCCAAGAACCGTTATGCTGCCCACATTTGGCTTGATGAGGCCCAGGATCACCTTGAACAGTGTGCTCTTTCCAGAACCGTTGGGGCCGACTATGCCAGTTATCCCTGGCGATATCTGCAGAGAGAAGTTGTTGAGACCTATCACCTGCCCGTACCACTTGCTCAGAGCTCGAGCATCGATGATAAGAGATGGACTGCTGGCCGGGGGTGTCACTTCCCTACCACCGTCCTGGTCAGCTTGAGATACACCACGACGGCAGGCACAATGATCAATGAAGCCAAGAACAGAACAAGGGCCGCTTCGTCGACGTAGCTTGGAAGATCCCCCTCGAGCACCCAGCTGAAGAGAAATGACAAGGAGTGAATCGGACTGATGACGCTCCATGATCGTGCGTACTCCATGAAGACTCCGGCCACGACAGCCAAAACGAAGAAGGACATGAACGTGCCAACTGCCGCGTAGCTCTTCCTCCTGGTGAAGCTGGATATCATCAGACCGAACGGGACGAAGAACACCGTGACGAGTGCTCCCACCAGCGCCGTCTTCCCCAGTACTCCTAGGCTGTACAGGTAGTCCCCGCCACTCTGGGTAGCCATCGCAACGGTGGCGACAAAGACGGGCGGGATGGCGCACAGAAGACTCATGATGAGGAGCGCGCCAATCGCTTTTCCGGCTAGGTAGTCTCTGACCTTCAGCGCTCTCGAGAAGTACAGCACGAGCGAGTTACTGGAGACATCCTCGGATATGAGATCGGATGTCACCACGGCGGCCAACAGCATCGCGAATGTCGTGAACGCCCCGCCACCCAAGTAGGCGTCTATCTCAGAGGCTTCCAGTCTCTCGTGAGGAATGAGCACTATCAAAACGAGGTAGGTCGCGTGCACGAACAGGATTCCGAGAAGGAGCAGGACGAGCACACCGATTGATTTGAGCTTGTGTCTCAGCACGCTCCTAGCGATTACATATCGCCGTAGTCCCTGGGCAGTCCTCTCGCCCTTCCAAGGGCGATACTCAATGGGATTAATGCCCATCTCTTCCGCCCCCTCTGAATGCGCGCAAGAAGACTTCTTCGAGGTCAAGCCTTTCTGGATGGAAGCTCCTCACCTGGACGCCGTTCTCGACAGCCAGCTTGAACACTCTTCTGCCGTCATCGCATCCGCGAATCAGCACTGTGATCTGCTCTCCGCCCTCGTCCCTCTTCTCAACTATCTGGCACTCCTGTTCCAGAGCCCGGACATACTGCGAAAGCGATGTCAAGTTGCCTCGGATTGTCAGGCTGCGGACGCCCTCCTCCCCCGCCAAGAGGTTCTTCATTGCCCCCGAGCGGATGAGCTTGCCGCTGTCGATTATCACAGCATAGTCACAAACCCGCTCGACTTCCTGAAGGATATGGGACGACACGATGATCGTCTTCTCGGAGGTGGCCATCTTCTTGACAAGGCTGAGCATCTCCTCCCTTCCCTGAGGGTCCATGCCGCTCGTTGGCTCGTCCAGCAACAGTAGCTTAGGATCGTGGACTATCGCCTGTGCGAGCTTCACCTTCTGCTTCATGCCGGTCGAATATGAATTGATTGGCCTGTAGCGCTCCTCCCCGATCCCGACAAAATCCAGCATCTCGTGGCTGCGCTGCATCGCGTCGCGAAACGTCATGCCCGAAATCATGCCCATGTAGGACACGAGATCCACAGCGTTGACGGACGGAATGAGGCAGTCACTCTCGGGCATGTATCCGACAATGTCCCTGATCTGGAGGCTCTGGGCTTGGGAGTCCATGCCGCCGACCGATATCGTTCCCCTGTCAGGGACGAGGAGTCCCAGAGATGCCTTGATGAAAGTGCTCTTACCCGCGCCGTTCGGTCCAAGGAGGCCGACTATGCCCCTTGGGATATCAGCAGTGAATCCGTTGAGGGCTGTGACAGATCCGAAGCTGACGGCGACATCCCTTGCCAATACATTGACTGGGCGCGTGCTAGTATCGGTGCCTTGTTCTGCGACCAGTTCCCCGGCCATTGGATGGCCGAAGTGTTTGAGGGACATAAGCATTTCGAGTGGCCACGAGGCGAACTGTGATTGAGCCGGCAGCCCCTCAACCCAGGAGTGCTATCTTGTTGAGCAGAAGCTGGGCATCGACTATCAGTGCGAGCATCATGACTCGGATTGTCCAGACGACCCAGGATGGAGGAATCCAAGCGTCGTCAGACCAGACTCTTATGCTCCCGTAGTTGCTGAGCTTCTGCCTTCTCGCTTCACCCTTGATGGCGAGCGTGATCCCGAGGCCACCGATCGCCATTCCGAGAATGCCCAGCCACCGGCACGAGTCGGACTCGATGGCCATTCCCGCGACTGTTAGACCTGAGGATGTGGACATCAGAATGGATACGACCATTCCCCATTTGACCATGTTTGCGCTCCATCTTCGTATTCAGAGCGCACATCCGGCCATGTGAGGCTTCGCCGATATCGTCTCAATGCAGGTTTGACGACTTGGAATTGGTCCTCATCGATGAATTAAAAAGTGCGGAATCTCGAGTTCTGATACCTAGCCAGTATTGATCTCACGCATGACGCGCGCTCGGTGCCGCCTTCTTTGCGGCCTCGCCCAGGATCGCATCGACCGCCTTATCTGTATCCCTGTCCAGAGGCTCCGGTTTGCTGCTCGCGAGAATCTCCTTTGCTCTGTCTTGAGCGCGGTCCCGTATCTGCTTGGCTCCGCCCCTTAGCCATGCGGAGTAGTAGTTCCGATCACTAACTGTAGACACGTAATGCTCTCTTCTGAACCTAGACAGCGTATGTCGCTGGGAGAGGTAGATGCCGCCCGGGCCGACCTTGTCAATCACATCAAGAGCGAGAGCCTCTTCGTCGAACTCCATCCCGTCCAGAATGCGTTCCGTCGTTCCGATTATCTCGTCGTCAATCACCATCTGCTCGAAGCTGGCAACGAGGTTCGACTCGAGAAGTCCTGCCATGTTGCCAAGACAAGCTCCCGCGAGTCCGGCCATCAAGGCCGTCCGAGCCTTCTCGTAGCCGGTCTGCTCATCGGGCAACTTGGAGTCCGTCCTTCCTCCTGGCGTCATGTTCGGGATACCGTAATGTCGAGCCATCTGAGTGGTGCACGCAGCCAGAATGCCAGTCTCAGGCGAGCCGAACGCAATGCTACCGGTCCTCATGTCCATTAGAGTCGCGACGCTACCGTATATGACAGGGGCGCCCGGCCGTACCGATTGCATGAGCGCGATTCCGCTGAGGACCTCGGCATTCGTGAGAACGAGCGTTCCCGCGAGCGACGCAGGCGATGTAGCTCCTGCCTTCGGCTCAGAGTATACGATCACTGGGAGTCTCCTTCTGGCAAACTCCATCATTCCCAGCAATGGCCTTCTGTCGTGCTGCAGAGGCGGGACCGGACATTCCGTGGCAGTGATGAGCGGTCTCTTCGCGATATCCTCGCCGTCGCCTGCAATTGCCTCCAGCATGCGAATGAGATAGGGCATGTTGTCAAGGTTGTAGACTGCGGCGCCCATGCAGTGCTTCTGCGTGTTCTTGAGAGCTATCGCCCACCTCTGAATGTCCACAGTGCTTGGATGTAGATCTGTCGGCGTCACGCTAGTATGGAAATACTTGAGGTGTTCCAGGGAATTCGCGAGTCTGGCGAAATCCTCCAAGTCGGCCTTCCGAGCATAGCGGCGCTCCTGGGTCTTGAAATCGATGACAAGCGGTGCAGTTCCGAGGGTACCGAAGTAGGATTTTCCGTCCCCGAGCTTGAGATCGTATCTCCGATCCCTTCCGGCCAACAGTATCTCCTTGGGAGCCTTCTTGACGGCCTCCTCAATCAGCTCCCTCGGAAACCTGACGATATCCGACTTCTCCCGGGTCTCAGCCCCTGCTTTCCTTAGAACATCGATGGCTCGCCTGTCCAGAAATCTCACTCCGGTTTTGGCGAGCACCTGGAGGCTGGAATCGTGAATTCGCTCCACCTGGTCTTTGGTCAGCAGGTTGAGCAGTTGTCTCATGATTGGGCGAATGTGGAGCTGGATACTTATGTCATGCTGCTCTCAGAAAGCGTTCATCGTGTCGACCCCCGAGCACGACTGTCCGAAAACTTTATTCGCGACCCAGAGGCTCTCGAGCTGGGAAGATGAAGAAAGCAGCCAACATGCGTCTCGTTCGTGTCTCAGGGTCGCAGCAGAGCATGGGTCGCAGTCTGGGACGCGAGTGCGCTAGATTGGCCAAATCCATGATCAAGGACGCTAAGTCTTACGCGGACAGAATAAGCATCTCATGGGATGTGGCGGTGGCCAGGGCTCAGGACTATCTTCCGTATGCGCAAGAGTACGACCCGGAGTACCTTGACTTCATGAGGGGGTATGCCAAGGGATCAGGCATTCCATTCGAGGAACTCTTCACCCTCATATGCAGAGGCGAACGCGGTCTCTGCACAGATGTCTCGGTCAACTC
>Ga0153916_10004492_pt1 | contig 10538 bp, 11 predicted proteins | sample Opewatmetagenome_FD_109642 | JGI IMG/M metagenome (GOLD analysis project Ga0153916, IMG submission 109642) | Freshwater wetland microbial communities from Ohio, USA - Open water 3 Core 3 Depth 4 metaG | ecosystem: Environmental > Aquatic > Freshwater > Wetlands | place: USA: Ohio, Lake Erie...
CAGACCCCGAGGGAGCAGCCTGCGGATCGCTAAAGGTGACGGCGCGCCCGCCCGCACCACCTCTTGCGCGACTATGGCCGGGAGAGGCCAAGCGCCGCTGGGGTGCCTGGCAATCCCATCAGTCCCTCGGTAGCGGTCAGCAACATTCCCGTCGAGGAGCGGCGGAACCACGCGGAGTGGCCAGGCGACGACTACCAGGGCGAAGGCGGGTCGTCAGAAAGTCGCTGAATCTGCCGGGTGCCTTACCTTGAGTTGATTAGATTGAATCCATGCCTGCTTTTGGATTCGTGCCTGACTGGTGGACCTGGCGCACGTCCGCGCACGCCCGCGGCGCCTCCCTCGCCCTGCTCTGGGCACTCCTCCTGACCAGCCCGGTGCTTGGACCGCTCGCCTGGCCGGTCCTCCTCGTGAGGGTGGTGCTGTCGTCAGTGCAGATGGTGTTTAACTCTGCTCTGGGTCGCATGGAGCCTCTCGATCGCCGCAACCGTACCGACTGGCTGCTCTTCGCCCTCACTTTCCTCGTGGCCTGCGTCGCTTCTGAGGTGGGCAAGGCCATCGGTGACGCCCATTCACCCCTGCTGCTCGCGGCAGTTGCTCTTCCCTACACCGGCATCCAGCTTCGAACGCTCGGCCGCTCCCGCCGCGCCGCCGAGCGGATGGAGTCGAACCGCGATGCCGCCTGCACAGCCTCGCTTGTGCCCCTGGGTCGGACAGCCTGACCCAACGGTCTTATCCCGCGCAGCGCATGCTTCTAGCAGCCCAAGGACGTGACTGACGGCGCCACATTCCGGTCGGCCGTCCAAGACTAGGCCCCGAAAGCCGCGCTTTCGACCCCATTTCTCGACATCCATGCGCCTCAAGACCGTCACGCTCGACATACGCACGGCGCTCTCCGGTCGTAGTGGAAGGCATTCTGCGGGACGCTCGTCGGGCTTGAACCTGGACCCGGCGGCAATCACGCGTCGGAAGGGGTTGGGTTTGCACCCGCGCCCACGCGTCGATTGGAGCCGCCACCTCGCTCCGCCGGGAGCACCATAGGGTCCAACATCGGCGGGCCGCTCGGGCCTTCTGAGCGTCGCGTGGGCCCAGTGGGCGTCCAGGATGCCAGTTTGGCGCTAAAGCGGACTTGGCGGACTCACCTTGTGCGGATCCTCGAGAGGAGCGCAAATCGGAACTGGCCACTCGATGGGCCTCGAAGGCAGCTACGAGGAGACTCTAAAGGGCGGTGGCAAACGTCCCGATGAGCACAACGGCACTCGCGAGGACAGCGAGCAGCGCGACGGTGTCGATGATGGTTGTCCACTCGCGCTCTGCTGCGCTCACCCGCCGGATGTCCCGGTGCGGATGAACTGCGGAATGGTGCCGGGCCGTCGTGTGCTCCACGGATCCAGTCTCCGCGCGCACCGGCGCCCCGCCAACGGTCGAATGGCCGCTCAAGGCGCAACCACTGGATCCTCTTTGCGGCCGAGCACGCCCCAGGTCTGACTGGCCCGGCTAACGACGCCCACTGGGCCCTGCACACTTTCCCGCGCTGAGCGCCTCATCAGCGTCGTCCGACCGCTGCAAACGCACGCACCGTAGGTCCGACTGGCCAATGAATGACGGGCCATTGGACCCTCCCAAATTCGGTACGATGGGCGCCAACTTATCGTGGTATGGCGCACTGTTGCGAACCTTGATTTGCGGGTACGGCCCGGCATTGGATTACGGGATCGCGCGCGCGCATATGTGCGCGCTATAGCAGCGCAGCGAGTGCCGAACAACGAGCGGGAGTTGGATTCGAATACCTCATGTTGAATTGGTGTAGTCAGTGTCAGGGCGATTATGACGACACGCCGCCGATTGGACACATCCTGGTTGATTCTGTTGTCGCACATATTGAGCTAGCCATTAAGCATCTCCTGTAGCTCTCTCGCCCTATGACTGATTCGGTCCGATGGTCCCGGATGGTGCCTCCCGAAAGGCCCTGATACCGGCGGTTTTCCCGCGAGACCTTTGGTCCAAGGCAAGGTGGCAACTACGACGGAGGGATGCCCATTGACTGAACCGAGGCAGTAGCCCTGCATCAGCCGGGTCCTCGGTGATCCGGACCATCAAATACTTTGGAGAGGTAACTAGATGTTGCGTATTTTCAGGCGGAATCAGACGGAAGAACAGAAGCGCGAAGGCGAGCAAGCCCAGGACGTCTTCGAGTACCTGCTCATCATCGGCGCCGTTAGCGTCGCGGTCATCGCCGCAATCGTGCTCGGTGCCCCGAGCCTCATGGAGACGGTCATCGCGGATGTCACGGCAGCCATCGGGACCGTGCTGTAGCAGCGCTCGCTTTGCCAACCGTGCGGGCCGTGTGGGGTCTCCACACGGCCCGCCCATGGAGAGTTCGGCGGACATGCAACGATCAGACGACGAGAACGCCCAGGACAGCCTCGAATACCTCATGGTCATTGGTGCTGTCGTTGTGGTGATGATGGCCTTCCTGATCGCCGGTTTCTACGGACTCGTGCCTGACGTCGTCGGGTGGGTCTGCCCGTCGGTCGACACCGCAGACCCACTCGCCAGCCTCGGTAGCTGCCTCGGCATCTGATAAGGAGGAAGGCATGCTCGGTGCAAAGCAACGCAAAGCTCTGTCCTTCCGCCGCGAAGACGGCCAGGCGGCGCTTGAGTTGATGCTCGTGCTGCCGTTCTTCGTCATGTTCCTTGCCCTCCTCGTCGACCTGGGCATCCTCATGTACGAGTTCGTGTCTATCTCGAACGCGGCCCGCGAAGGAGCCCGTTACGGAGCCGTGAACTGCGAGACCGGCACGTGTAGCGCCGACCTCGTCCTTGGCCGCACCGTCGACCGGTCTGGCGGGATCCTTACCGGCACGAACCCCGATGATGTCATGAGCGTCGAGTGGCTTGATAACGCGGACCCGAACACCACTAACAGCGACAAGGGCGACTCGGTGGTTGTCTCCATCGACCACCCTTACCACTTCCTCTTCTTTCCCTACACCATCAACGTGAAGTCGTGCTCCGACATGCGCCTCGAACAGGCTGATAAAGGTACCGGCCTGCCCTCCGGCGGAGGGTGTCCATGATGTTGCGACAGATCTCCAAAACACTTCGCGGCGGCGAACGCGGCCAGGTAGCCGTAGCGATGGTCATCGGCCTGCTGGTCGTCTTCGCGATCTTTGGGCTCGCCTTCGATGCCGGGCTCTGGTACTTCGACCATCGGACCGCCCAGAACCAGGCCGAAGCGGCCGCCCTCGCCGGCTCCGGGTTCCTGCCTGCCACCGATACCAGCGCCGCGACCGCCGCCATCGATGAGTGGCTGGCCAAGAACGGTTCGAGCAGCGACGACCTCTGTGCCACCAACCCGATCCAGTACTGGGACCGTAATAACAGCGGCATGTCGGACACGGTCCGGGTTTGCATCCGGCGCCACTCGAAGGCCGTGTTCACGATGATTCCCGGCATCCCCTTCGCATGGATCAGCGCAGCGGCCACCGCCACCGCCGGGCGCGTGAATATGGCGAACGTCATGCCTTTCGGGATCATTCCGCCCGACCCCACATGCACCCCCGAGGCGGGTCGCAACTGCAAGGCGGACCTCAACGGCGATCAAGATTACACCGACCCGGGCGAATGCAATGCCCCCTTCGACCAGTGTCCCTGGGGCCTGAACCCCGACCGGCTCTACGCGTTCAAGGAAGGTGGCGGCGGCAATACCGGCATCATCGACGCTTGCGGAAACGGCGCCACGAACTACCGAGACTGCATCACTGGCGAGCACGTCAGCGGGTTCTTTGAGGAAGGTGAAACGGTTTATACCGGGCTCCAGGGTGGGAGCCTGGGCCAGAACACCGCGAATGCCCTGGCCGACCGCTACCCCTCGACCACCTGGGAGCAATGCGACGTCGCCTCCACTCCGGACCCGTCGAATGGCTACGACCCGAACGGACACCTTCTTGCCATCGCGAAGTATGTGAACAGCACAGGATGCGAGGATCGGCTTGTCGTCGTCCCGGTCATCGCGAGTATGCCTCCCCAGGGAGGGGGTAGCGCCGACATCACAACCCTTGGCGTCGCCACGTTCGCTATCACCAACTGGAACCGTGTCTCCAACAAGGATGCCTACGGCACCACCGCACAGGCTTGCAGCACCAGTACACCCGACACCGGCAGCTTTCCCTGCGGCCTTGTCTGGGGCTACCTGATGAAAGACGCTCGCCCCCCCGACTTCCTGCTCCAACAGATCGGCGACAGCAACAACCCGTTCGCGCCGATCATGGTCGGCCTCGTCGAATAACCCACCGGAGGAAAGAACGCCATGCAACAGACAATGACCGCGAAAGCGGGAGGCGCGAACCGCCGCGTGCTCATTCTCGCCCTTATTCTCGGCGCGGTTGCGGCAGGGCTGGTCGTTGCCTACCTCGCAACGCTGAATTCCGGCACTACGAATGAGGCCCCGTCAGCGACGGTTGTCGTTGCGCAGCAGGACATTGCGGCCGGCACAAAGATCGAAAGCTCAATGGTCGGCATGAAGTCCATCCCCGAAGCAGCCGTGATTAAGGACGCCTTCACGAAGACCGATCAGGCCGTCGGCCAGGTTGCGCGATATCCGCTCGCCAGCGGTGAGCAGGTTGCCCCTACCCGCCTCGTGGAGCCTGCGAAGGGGCAGCTCGTCTCCTTCCAGATCCCGAAGGGAATGCGGGGCTTCACCGTGCCCGTCGATGTGAAGAACTCCCCTGCCGCGCTGCTTGCCCCGGGGGACTTCGTTGACGTGGTCGTTGAGGGCCAGCTCGGCGTTCTCTACCAGTCCTTAACCGCGAAGCAGGACCAGGCCCTCGCCCCTGTGAACGTCTCGTTGGCCATCACAGTTCTGCAGAACGTCCAGGTACTCGCCGTCCAGAAGGACTTCGTCGACACCGGCGTGCCATACGACGCGTCTGTGCGCGGGACCCCGCCCGACGACAAGACGATTACCTTCGTCATGCTCGCAGTCACTCCTGAGCAGGCCCAGGAACTCTTCATCGCGGTCCAGGACGCGAAGCTGACCCTGTCGCTTCGCGGCTTCGGTGACGACGCCATCGTCGACGTCCCTTACTCCGCGGAGCCACTGCACAAATGACCACGCCGACCGCGCTCGCCCAGGATCGTCCGACGTCCGAGACCTTGAGAGTCCTCATCGCCGACGCCGACCCGGACAGCCGGGTTGATTCACGAAAGGTCTTGCAGCGGGCTGGCTGCGCGATTGCGGGTGAAACCGGGTACGGCACCGAAGTCGTATCCACTGCCCTCCTGGCCAGCCCTGACGCGATTCTCGTCGCGGTGGAGGAGCCTACCGGCCGCGCGCTGGGATCCGTCGAAGCGCTCGTCGACGCACTGCCCAAGACGCCCGTCCTTATCTATTCATCGCTCGATGATGTTGCCTCAGTCCGGCGTTGCATGGCGACCGGCGCCCGCGACTTCCTGCCGAGGCCCCTGGAACCGGAAGCCACGCGGCGCGCCATCGCCCGCGCGATCGAACTCGAGCTGAGGCGCGAGAAGCGGCGCAGCGGAGCTATTGAGGCAGATCCAGGGCGTGCGACCGTCGTCACGGTCACCGGCGCGAAGGGCGGCGTCGGGAAGTCAGTGCTCGCCGTGAACCTCGCCCTGGCTCTGCGCCGCGAGACCGACAAGTCCGTGGTTATCGTCGACACCGACACAGAGTTCGGCGATGTGATCACGATGCTGAATCTCACGCCTGACCGCAGCGCCGGCGACCTGCTCAAGCACCTCGATACGGTCGACCACCTCACCATCCGCGAGTTTGCGCTGACTCATCCCAGCGGAGTCGACGTCATCGGCACCGCCCCCGACGAAGAGGCATGGCAGGAGACCCCGCCGGAAGCCCTGAGGAAGGTGATCGACCTCCTCGCACGGGTTTACGAGTACGTCGTCATCGATGCGGCCGGGCCATTCGATCCCTTCCTGCGAGCGGGCATCGAAGCCTCAACCCTGACCCTGATGGTGACGAGCAGCGAAGTATCCAGCATCCGCGATACCGCCGCGGGCCTTCGGCGATTCGAGCACTGGGGTATCGACCCGGGCGGCGTCCGCCTCGTGCTGAACCACATATCCAAACCGAATGGCGTCTCCGCGGCCGACGTGGCCCAGTCTGTCGCGCGCGAGGTCTTCTGGGAACTCCCGTACGACAGGTCCGTGCCATCGTCTGTCCAGCTCGGGGCACCCGTCGCCCTGGCCGACCGGCGCTCGCCGGTCGCTGCCAGCATCAGTCTTCTCGCCCGGCGGATTGCCGGCATTGACACCGCCGCAACGCGGAAGGCGGCGACCAACCCCTTCTGGAAGCGCGTCTTCGCAGGGAGGACAGCATGACCGACCAGCGCCTTTCGACAGCGACTCCTTCCGGCCGGTTGGGCAGCCCCGATTCTTCGGCTCAAGGCCCGACGATCGAGGAGCAGCTCCACCAGCAGCTCATCGTTCGTCTCGATAGCCGCATTCTGCGGGAGCTCGACGGTGACCAGGCTCGTACCCAGGTCGCCCAGGCAGCCCGCTCGGTGGCGGCCGATTCCTTCCCCTCGCTCGTTGGTGACCGCAAAGAGGAGGTCGTCGAGCGGGTCGTCGATGAAGTGGTCGGACTTGGACCAATCGACCCGCTACTCCGCGACCCCTCCGTTACCGAGGTAATGGTGAACGCCCCAGATGAGGTCTACTTCGAACGAGACGGCATCATCTACCACAGTGACATCTCATTCCGTGACGACGCTCACATCCTCAATGTTGTTGACCGGATCGTGTCAACCATCGGGCGACACGTCGATGAGGCGTCGCCGATGGTTGACGCGCGCCTCGCTGACGGCTCCCGCGTTAACATCATCATCCCGCCGATTGCAACCAGGGGACCCACAATCACCATCCGCAAGTTCCGCGCCGACCGGATGAGCATGGACGACCTCGTCTCTGTTGGCACGCTCTCGCCGGCCATCGCGCGTCTGTTCGAGGCCTCCGTCAAAGCGAAGCTCAACACCGTCGTTTCAGGCGGGACCGGCACAGGGAAGACGACCCTCCTGAATGCCCTGTCGGCATACATCGGCGACCGTGAGCGGATCGTCACCATCGAAAACCCGATCGAATTGAAGCTTCAGCAGCGCCACGTCGTCCCCCTCGAAGCGCGCCCCGCCTCCACGGAAGGCCGCGGGGAGGTGACGCAGCGCGACCTCGTCCGCAACGCCCTCCGCATGCGCCCCGACCGCATCATCGTCGGCGAGGTCCGCGGGTCCGAGGCCTTCGACATGATGCAGGCAATGAACACCGGTCACGAGGGGTCGCTCACCACGGTCCACGCGAACTCTCCGCGCGATGCCCTCGCCCGGATCGAGAACATGGTTCTCCAGACCGGCTTCGACCTGCCGATCACCGCGATTCGTGAGCAAATGGCCTCAGCACTGCATCTCATTATCCAGATTGCCCGCCTCTCCGACGGCACGCGGAAGATCGTCAACGTCACCGAAGTCGCCGGCATGGAAGGCGCCATCATCACGCTCCAGGACATCTTCGTGTTCAAGCAGCAGGGCATCGACCCGACCGGCAAGGTCATTGGCGCGCTCCGCGCCACCGGCATCCGGCCGGCGTTCGCCGACCGGATCGAGTCGTACGGCATCGACCTCGGCGAGGACATCTTCAACATCGAGCGCTGGAGGTAGACAGATGCTCCTCATCGCGATCGCAGCGGTGCTCGGTGGAGCGATCGTCCTGGCCGCCGTGTACGTCGACCAGTCGGTGCTCCGGCCGCAGCGCATGGTACACGCGCGCCTCGCCATCGAGTCCGCGGGCGGAGGCGCCCCGGCAGGGCCCGAAATGATCCTCAACGAGGCGCAGACCCGAATACCGTTCTCCGACCATCTCGCGTTGTCGGCACAGGCGAAAGCCAGGATGGCACTCGAATTGCGGCGGGCGGGCCTCCCCCTCAAGGCCAACGAGTACCTGGCTCTCCGCATGGGCATCGCCTTCGCGTTCAGCATGGCCGCCGCGATCGTCGCAAGGTTGTTGCGCGGTCCCGTCCTAATCGTCGCCGTTGCCTCACTCGGCGCTCTTCTCCTGGGGTGGTGGCTACCCGCCGCCTACGTTGCCCGGCGTCGGGAGCGTCGGAAAAACGCGATCGAGAAACAGCTTCCCGAGGCACTCACCGCGGTGGCCAAATCGCTGCGCGCGGGGAGCGGCCTGCTTCAAGCGCTCAAGTACGCAGCAGCCGAAACACCGCCCCCGCTCGGGGCGGAGCTGCAGCAGGCGCTGCATGACCTGGAATTGGGCGGTGACACCCAGCTAGCGTTCGAGGGGTTGATCGAGCGCACCGAGAGTTCAGACCTGGCAATCGTGTCCACCGCGATCATGATCCAGCGCACGGTTGGCGGGAATCTCTCCGAGATCCTGACAAACGTCACCAAAACCATCCGCGAACGAGCGGAACTTCGGGCGGGGATCAACGTTCTGACGGCCAGGCAGCGGCTCACAGGCAACCTGGTGGCCCTTCTGCCGGTCCTTGTCGCCGCGGCATTCGTCGCTATCAATCGTGACATGGGGTCGCTGCTTTTCACCACAGCAGCCGGCCGCATCTCCCTTGCCGTAGGGATCGGATTCGAACTCCTGGGCCTCGTCGTCATTCGCCGGCTCGGCAGGATAGAGGTCTAGGGAGCACGACTATGCTTTTAGCGATCGCAATCCTGGCTTTTGGCTCCATTTTCCTTCTCATAACGGCCATCATTTCGCGCCCCCGTGATCAGGCGGTACGCGAGCGGATCCTTCCCCGGGGAATGACAGCGCAACAAATCGAAGCAGAACGCCATCTCGAGGGCAGTCTCACACGGCGCGTCCTCCGGCCGGTAGCAGCCCGAATCGGCCACCGCCTCAGTCTGTTGCTTCCGCAGAACCTGGTCCGCAATGTCGACCGCCTGATCGTGGCATCCAATCGGAACTGGTCGGTTTCAGGGTTCCTGGCCGCATGGCTGGTGTCTATCGCGGCCGGCATCCTTTTCATTGCTTATATCGCAGCTTCCGGACGAAATCTCAGCGTGCCTCAGCAGTTCCTTGCGGCCGCTGTGATCCTGCCGTTCGCGATCGCCTTACCCTACGCATACCTCCGGCACCTGGCCCGGAAACGACAACACGCCATTACCCGCGACCTTCCTGACGCGCTCGACCTGCTCGTGACGTCGGTCGAGGCCGGCCTGGGCATCGACTCAGCTTTCGCGCTGGTCGCCGAGAAGTCCAAGGGCCCCCTGGCTGAAGCGCTGACGCTCTATCTCAAGCAGGTGGGCATGGGGCGTCCACGGCGTGTTGCCCTGGCTTATGTCGCCGAGCGGACCGGCGTGCCGGACATGATCAGCCTCGCCGCGAGTGTCGGCCAGGGCGAGGAGCTCGGGACTTCGCTCGGAGACGTGCTCCGCACGCAGGCCCAGAGTCTTCGCCTGTTGCGCCGCCAGAGAGCCGAGATAGCTGCTGAGCGAGCACCCGTGCTTATGACCATCCCGCTGTCACTTTGCTTCCTCCCGGCAATGAGCGCCGTCATCATCATCCCGTCGGTTATGAACCTGGCGAATTTCCTGGGCGACCTCGGGGCGAAATGAGCGCCACACTCGCTCCGCGGCGGGTAATGGGCGGGAGGACGACCTCGGTCGCGCTCGGGATCGGATTCATGGCGGTTTCCGTCGCGGTGCTCGTGACCCGCCATCGCAACCCGTCGGTCATCGTCCCCGGAATCATCGATTGCGCGATCCTGAGCTTTCTGGCCGCCTTCGATAGCCTGACGCTTCGCGCGCCCAACAGGATCGTGTATCCATCTCTGCTGGTCATTCCGGCAGGAGCGTTGCTGGGGGGCGGTCAGGACGCACTGGACGCCCTGGGCGGAGGCATCGCCGCGTTCACGGTCCTGGCGTTAGTGCAGAACTTTGGCCACGGGGCGATGGGCTTCGGCGACGTGAAGGTCGGCGCCCTCGCCGGCCTGGTGGTCGGCCTGCGGGGCGTCCTGCCGATGCTGGGCATAGCGTTCGCCAGCGGGGGAGTGGTCGCGGCCGCATTCCTCTCGCTACGCATCGGCCACCGCAAGGACTCCATCGCCTTCACGCCGTTCCTGGCCTTTGGCGTCGTCGCGGCGCTCGCTTCGCTGGACCTTTACCTCGTGAGGTAACGGCCGCCTGCCCGGGCGTCGAGCTGACCTGCTGAACCCCATCCCGTTCGCTTTTTCGGTCCGGAAGACCCGTTCGTACGGGCCCTGTGGCTCGCCGTTAGGGGTCCATCGCACCTTCGATTCCGGCTGTTCGAGCGGTAGGTTTGAGATGCAGAGAGGTTCGGGGCCTTCTTGAAGGAGGTGCCGATGCACTCGACCAGACAGCGCCATAGCGCTCGCTCCCATCCCCACGGATAGACGCATCTAAAGTTTCGTCTCATCCGATGACCGCCGCCCAGAGAAGCCGCGGTCCGATGGACAGGAGAGTATCTCTAATGAGTTCAGAATTTCCCAACCCCGACAGGGGCGGTGTTGTCGTGCGCCCTGAACCGTC
>Ga0153916_10004493_pt1 | contig 10536 bp, 8 predicted proteins | sample Opewatmetagenome_FD_109642 | JGI IMG/M metagenome (GOLD analysis project Ga0153916, IMG submission 109642) | Freshwater wetland microbial communities from Ohio, USA - Open water 3 Core 3 Depth 4 metaG | ecosystem: Environmental > Aquatic > Freshwater > Wetlands | place: USA: Ohio, Lake Erie, Old...
AAAGAGCATCGGATGTGAATTTGGAGCCTACGGGAGTGTTAGTTCGAACCCACTGAATCGCATCGTAACCCGGGTTAGTCATAACCTGATAGAAACTCTGAACCCTCTCACCCTCCCAAGGAGTCACAAGAAGTTGTACTTGAAAGAATAAAAACAGCAAAAGTGCTAGAAGAAAAACAGCATAGATATTCTTTCGAGTCAGATGTGGTTTCAATCGCGTCTCAAATTCGTCCACGCCTTTCCATGGTTGCAGTTTCTCCCTCGGTGTAGATATATACGCATGAGATATATGCGACAATAAACGGGAACTGTGGTCAACGACCATCGCAATTAGTATTAGAAGTGGAAAAAGCACAAAGTACAGGAACCTGTTGTAATCGACATACTGACCAATCAAGTATCCTTGGGTGAAAACCGACGGAACTAGAATCCAAAGTGTTAGAAGAAGAGACGTCACAGTCAAGAATCTGCCTTCATATTCTTTCGAAAAGAGGAAGAACAGAATCACGCAGGCAAACAAGGGAATCACGATTTCAGCAGGAAGCACTCTCGTTGAGAGCAACGCTTGTTGAATGTCCACAGTCCCAGAGCTAGCCCGCAAATATGCAGGAATAGCTTGAATAAGAAACGGAGAAACGATCAATGCTCCTAGGAGAATGGGCAAAACAAAAAGCCCAAGTTGCCTTATTTCTATTCCGATTTTTCTGGAAAGAAGAATTCCTAGGACAACAAAGACGCATGCTAAACTGAGAAATACAAAGGCACTGAGCGAATGAGTCAAATATATGGCAGCTGTCAATAGTGTGGTCACGAAAAGAAAAGGGAAAAGGGAAAATCGCTCCTTCTGCAGGTAAAGGTAAAACGTTAAGGGAATTAAGGCCAACGTAATTACGTTTGGATAGCCTCCCCAAAGCAATATTTCTATGTCAAATCGGGAAACTGCCACTAGAAAAGTGACGATGAAAGCGGTCGATAATCCCCAAAGTCGCCGAGTCATCAAAAAAGCGATGGCGACAATGAGAGTCGAAAATAATGAAACGATTATTGAGTGAGCTACAAAATCTGGGAGACCTGTCAAGAGAATAACAGAAGAAACAAATATGTGATAACCAGGAAAAGTCAAGGACGATTCTCCGCCCATTTGATAATTGTTCCAAAGGAAATTGACGTTTCCAGACCCCACTATTGAATGAATGACGCTGTTGTGTAAACCAATGTCGGCTCCTGGTGGATAGGTTGCCCAATGCATCAGAAGTAAACGATATCCGAAGGCAAAAACTAGGATAGAGAACAATAAGATGCGTGTGCCCGAAAGCTTGAACATTACATTGCCTTCCCGAGTCTTCACTTTTAATGCTTATATGAACTTGAGTATTTTGGTCAAAGTTTAAATATTGAATTCGAATATAAAAAGCGCGGGTACAAAAACCTAGACAAAAGTAGGTGTTTAAATGTCATGGCTTAAATCTATGATGGAAAAAGAGCCTCCAGAACCACAGAACCCTATAGGCACAGTAGTGATCGGCAACATCGAACCAGACATGCATGATACAGCCAAAGAAGCAGTCCGAAGATCATTGAAAAGAGCTGGATTCAAAACAATTGACGCAGGAAAAAGCGTTGCACCCCAAGTTTTCGTAGACAAGGCGAAAGAAAACAATGCAGACATAATAGCGCTATCCGTGAACACAGTTCCAGCAAAGAACAACCTCGCGAAACTTGATGAAGCACTCAAAGCAGCAGGAATCAAAGACAAAATCGCGATAATCATGGGCGGTGCAGCTGTTAAGAAGGAAGACGCTGAGGCAATCGGAGCACTTTTCGGCAAAAACAAGGAAGAAGGCGTTGAAATCGCCAAGAAGGCAATGGCCGAAAAGAAGAAATAGATAATCTAGATGAGGCAACATGTTCAAATTCAACACTCCCCAACATATTTATGATATAGGAAAAGCAAAAGTGGGCGGCCAACCGGGAGAGCTACCGACATTTCTGATTGGATCAATTTTCTGGCTAGGCCAAAAAATGGTCCAAGACGCAAACAAAGGCATTTTCGACGTGAAACAAGCTGAGGACATTATTAACAAAATGCAAGACTGGAGCGATAAGACTGGCATCAATTTCGGTTTTGACATAGTTGGCACAACCGAAGAAGCTTTCTCAAAATACATCCCATTCGTCGCAGACCGCAGCGATGCTGTACTGATGCTGGACGCAATGAGTCCAAAGACACGCATGGCTGCAGCGGACATGGCAAAGAAAATGGGACTACAAGACAGATGTTTGTACAACTCTGTCTACAAAGGCGTCACCGACATGGAACTTGCGAAACTGAAAGAAAGCGGAATAAAGGCATCTATAGTACTTGCGGACAATCCCAAAGACAACAGCTTGGATGGAAAGATGAAGATCTTGGACGAAGCCCTAGCTCTGGCGGACAAAGCTGGAATCACGAAACCATTGATTGACACCGCTATTCCCGCATTCGCACCCGACATGGGTACAGCCGTTCGTGCAATATACCATATCAAAGAGAAGTTTGGTCATCCCACTGGATTAGGAACCGGAAACGTAGTCACCACAATGGGTTGGGTAAAAGCCAACGTTCCGAAGGAATTCCGCAAGGGAAGCGTAACGGCAACAAACGCGATAATGCAGACGGTGGGTGCTAACTGGCTTATGTTCGGACCAGCCGAGCAAGCTGATTGGGTCTTCCCCGCTGTCGCCGTAGTTGATACATACGTTGCTTCTGCAATGTCTGACCTCGACATCCGACCACTGGACGAGACGCATCCGATCTTCAAAATCTTCCTCTAAACTCCTCTTTTATTTTTTCAATTTTCAATAGTCGATTGAAGGTTACTAAACCTGAAACTTTATCAATGGTTCGGAGCAATCATCTTATTCACAGTTTTGACGATGCTTTTTGCATATGTTATTCCTGCAGACTCACCCGTAGCAATTGTCACTTACATATTTGGATTTGTATTTGTGGCGTTTGTTCCCGGATATTGTCTTGTGAACATTCTATTTGCCACAAAAGAAAACAGGTTGGGATTTCTTGAGGTGATTGTTTTGTCGGTGTTGTTAAGCTTCAGCCTTGTGGGACTTGTCGGGTTGTTTCTTGGACTGTCGCCTATAGGCATCAACTTTACTTCGATCAGACTTTCTCTCAGCGGGATAGTTTTGGTATTGGCGGCGCTTGCCTTCTTCAGAAAATGGCGCGCTACGAGAGCTTCAAGTGCAAAGCTCTAAGCAAGTAGGCAGCCGACGTTTTCACAGCTGACGTCCCGTAAGTTCCGCCTTTTCCAATCATCCTGAGCACATAGCTTGGTCGCAGGTAGAACTGTTGATGCGCTTTGTAGCGCAACTCCCTTATCTTATCCATGGTTAACCAGGGCGTTTCGAAAGTGGGAGTGGCGGTGTCATACTTATCGAAGTCTGTTACCCTCAGCCAGCCCTTCTGTTTAACGAGTTCATACATTGGTGTTCCAGGGTACGGTGTCGCGACATAAAAGCCAATGTCATCTGGGTTCAGCTTCTTTATGAAATTGATAGTCTCCCAAGCAGTCTCTTCTGTTTCTCCTGGAAAACCAATCACCGTGCTTGCAATCGTCATCAAGCCTATGTCGTGTGCAATTTTGAACGCTTCTTTTGTCTGTTCAGTCTTGATTTTCTTGTTCATTTTGCCGAGAATCGACTGTGAACCAGACTCAACGCCAAACCATACAGCCATGCAACCCGAATCGTGCATTGTTTGAAGCAGATCCCGATTGACCATGTCTACTCTTGTTTCACAATCCCAGTTTACTTTCAGACCTCGGTCCTTCAGTTCCTGGCAAAATTGCCGTGTGTGATCATGATTAACTGTAAATGCATCGTCGTAGAAAGTGAATTGACTTTCACCGTATGTCTTGTACAACTTTTCCATTTCATCGACGACATTTTTGGGACTACGCATTCGGTATCCTCTGCCGAACATTCGGACTGTGCTGCAGAAATCGCACCAGTAGACACACCCTCGACTTGTTGTGAGCGGAAAAATAGTCTTGCCCATTCTGTGGAATGAACTAAGAGGTAACAGATGATATGCAGGGAAGGGAAGCGCGTCAAGGTTCTCTATAAATGGCCTATCCTCGTTCCGGATTATTGTGCCGTCTTCTGCTCTGAAGGTTGAGCCTCGGATTCCGGTGAGACTTTGCTTGTTTCCGAGGTTTTTCAAGAGTTCGAGGAATGTGGCTTCGCCTTCACGTCGGACAACTACGTCTAAGCTTGGGCATTCTTTCAAGGCGTTTTCATCCCAGAAGCTAGCGTGGGACCCTCCTAGCATAGTTGTACAGTTTGCGTGAGTTTCTTTTGCTATGGTAATTATTTGTTTTGCTGAACTGTAAAGCAACGTTGTAGCCGTAACTCCGACGACTTCGGGGCTCAATTGGCTTATTCTTTGACGAAAAGCTGTGTAATCTAGTTTCTCTGCCTGGCAATCTATAACGTTGACTTCGTGACCTTCCTTTTCTGCTACTGCACCCAAATAGGCAATGCCTAGCGGGATGAAAGGAGGATGTGAATGTGCTTTAGATGGGTAGGGAGGGTTAACTAATGTGATTTTCACTTGTGTTCCCCATTTGCGTTGGAGGTAAAAGCGTTTGACCGATTATATAGTTTTCTCATCAGCACAGGATCTATATGAACAATTCCGGGTTGATGTTTTCATACAAAAGTATTTCTTCTAATTCTTCCGACGACATTCTCGCTTATAAGCAGAAGCCATAGAGCAAGATAAACTGGAAAAAAGTGGGTTATACAAGCTTTTCCCATCTGTTGAAGAGTTCCAAAACCTCGTCCCCGCCGTGATCCTTGAGGAACTCACGGGTCTCTTTTTCCGCCACGGCGTTCTTTTGGAACTCCCTTATATAATCGGCTTTCTCTGCCAAGAAGATGATGCCGTCGACACCTGTCCGCGCCACACGTGTAGCCACAGTCATAATCTGCTTAGTCGTTGCCACCGTGTCCCATGTCTCGCCAGGACCGCGCACGTAGAAGTTCACGAACACTGGTTTTTTGAGGAAGCTTTTGTATCCGCGAGCGATTGTTTCCCAGTACCAAGGCGTCGGATAGGCTTTGCTAAACATGGGTATAACAAAATAATCAGTGTACTCTGCCATAGCGTCGAAATCGTAGCCGAAACGAGCTTTTCCAAGCAACGGATCTGGCAAACAATTCACGAACAACGGTTTTCCCACTACTCGCTCTCGAACTTCCTTCAAGAACTCAGTCACTGTCTCAGCTCTCCAGTCAATCCAGTTTAGTCCACTTATTCGCCACATTTCAACGCATCGGGGGCATGTGCAGAAAGCATGTTCAGCGAAATGTTGACTGCTGATGCTAATGCCGGGAGTTTTGTGTGCACACTCTTCGATCAGCTTGAGATTGTATTCTCTTACTTCAGGATTGGTCATGCATAGGACATCCCAGCGCAAGTTGAACCGCTTGTTTGTGCGGAAGGCTGGACCATAAGCGCTGACTGAAATCCAGTCGGGACGCTTGGCAGCTAATGCATTATCGCCGAAAACGGCGATGTTAGTGTACATTTCTGGGTTTGGTTTTCCAACTGTGCCAGATTCGGGTTTTATGCGGTAAAAGTTAAAATCGACGCCCTCAACAGGTTCAGGCTGATAAAGGAAAACTCCGAATTTCAATTTTTTCACCGTCATTTTACGTTTTGCTAAACGGAGTAATTTTGCAGGTTATTTAAGGCTTTCACTCTTTCCCTTGGGGACCTCGCTTTTTAGCAATGCCACCAAAACTTCACGCAGAAAGGGGGGTAAATTGACGGTTTTCAACTCCGTTTCCTTGACGGCAACTCTATTTAGCAAGCCACCGAAATGTCTCGCCAATACGCCAGTTTCCCTTAGTTCAGCTGGAACCAATCCTTTTACCAAGTCGTCATCCAGCTTCACCGCCGCCATCACGACAGAGGCGGAAAAAGGGGTCTTCAAAATCAATGACAGGCGTGAATTTAACGCGCCTTCCCCGGTGTCCAGACTTTTCAGTTTGCATAGTTCTGAAGCCAACTTCTCCACTGATAGGTGCCTTTCCCTAAGCCTGTCTAATACAGACCTGGAGAGCAAGCACTCTCCCTGCTTTGTTATCGCCTCCATAACAGCTTGCCTAACGCTATTGCCAACTAGCTGGCCAAGCTCTGATGGGGGTCCACCAAGAATCATTTTAGGACCACGATTCGTGGCAGCCACAACAATGCTGTCAGTTATTGTTCCCGTCGCGGAATCACCGGTATACCTGCTCCTTATGTCTAAATCGCGCATTGCTGCAGCTTTTGCCTCAACTACGGTAGCTAGCGTAGCAACTAAACAACTTTCAGTAGGGTCGGCATCAACAATAACTATCACGTTTATGGTTCCTTCAATCTCTTCAACGTCTATTTTCTCTCCAGCGGATTCAGAATGGGAACAACCTGCAGTGGCTATAACACATACCCGCAATTCGCCTTTTTTCTTTTTGACAAGGGAGAAGTTCTTGATTTTTGCTGCAGTAACCATTCCAACGAAGTCGGAGGGAACACCGAGTTTCTTAGCTGCTGTCAGAACGAAAGCTTTTGGATCGTCGTGGAGCCTTCGGTCGCCGTAAGTTACGGGCACTTCCGTATTGATTATTGCTCGTGTTCGACAAAAACCGCCATTGTAGAAGACGCTGCTGACTGTGTTCAACTCAGACTCGGACAATACGCCTAACACATTGTCTTTTAGAATAAGTCTTACATTTTTACCCAATAGGTTTAGCTGCCTCAAGTGTACTCACCTGTTGTTCTTGTTGCTCGCGCTGCTTGAGTTCAGAATTATGGCTTTATGGGGACACCGGCTGACGCATATACCGCACAATGTGCAATCAGAAGAATCTGTTACTAATGGTTTGTTTTCCGTGTCGACATCCAGAATCCCTTGAGGGCAAACGCCGATACAGATAAGCGTGCTGCAACTAGAGCACTTTCGGTGATCGAAAGACACTAAGGGTTTTTGCTTACCCATGGACGAGTCAACAATTAAATAATCCACAGGGATATATTTTTTGCGCGCAAGAGTGAGGTCCCTTGAAGATAGGCTTAGTTACATATGTTCCCCAAAAAGTCGACGGATTCGACCCTCACGTGTTCTATTCAAAATGGGCTGATGGACAAGTTCACCCACCCGCAGAGGAAATGCAAAACGACGTTACATTTTTCTGCGATGCCAAAGCCATTCGTGAAGACCCGAGCATAGTGGCGGTGTCAAAGGACGGTCCAGCCTTGAGACGGAATAGGAGGTACAATATGCCGTTCGATTATGTATGCCCAACCCACCCAGGATACCGAAAAAGACTTCTTGAATATGTAGAGGAGTTGGGCAGATCTCAGACTCAGGGTGTTACCCTCAACTTGTACCATTTTCCTGAATCCGAGTTCTGCGTGTGCCCTCGTTGCGTAGAACTCTGGCGTCAAAGCGGACTGAATTGGACGAACTGGCGTGCTCAAACGATAACTGGTTTTTTGAAAGAGGTGAAAATGTTGGTGAAAGGAGCTTTTGCGGTTGAAATGTTTCCTGATCCGCTATTGTCGAAAGAAAGATTTGGTGTAGACTTCGAGGAGATAGCTGCATTAGTGGATTATTTCCATGTTCCGCTTTCCTCGCGGGATTACTTGACGAATTATTGGGTAGACTTGTTAACAAGAGATTTTATTAAAATACTCAAGAAGCCCGTAATGGTGGAACTAAGTGGAGAAATGCTCAACGACGAAAAAACCGATGCACTGCTAAAAACGGTTGCCTACCTAAGCAGGCATGAATTGGTTGGAATTTTGTTGCTGGTACATGACTCTGAGAACGCACGGCAAATTGCACATTATGCTGTACATAATAGTGAATTCCGCGATTGGCTTTGCAAAAACGATTTCACTAAAATGAACCATGTGGTTGAAGACTGGGCCAAAGCGTACTAGGTAATTTTCCTAAGGCGCATGGTTTAGAATAGATTGCAGCGCCACATTAGGACTTGTCTTTATTTTTACCACGGCATCGATTGTGGTAACAATGCGGTTCTCCCAGGCTCTGGTTTTTTTCATTTGTCCAATCCTTGGATATCTCCGAATCATCTCTGAGTGAGTTTCAGAACGTTGTAGGGAAGGTTTAGTCAAGGAAATTTGACCAAGGTTAGTCCAGAAACCTTGACAAGAATGCTTTTATCGTTGAAAACGAGGGGCAATTAGGCAGGTGATAACTGTGAAATCCCTCTTAGCAATATTTCTAATAGCCTTAGTAATTGGAGGTTTTTCGCTAGCTGGCGTAATGAGTTTCGCCTTGGCACAAAGTGAGTCTTCATTTAAGATTTCAGGATACATTTTAGATCCCAATGGACATGGACTCTCTGGCGCAGAGATTATTTTCAATTTACCTTCAATTGTTCCTAGTGTCTACTCCGATTCTTCAGGTCACTACGAAATCTCGGCTCCCGCGGGGACTTACCACATCAACGTCTGGCCACCGTTCGATTCAAACTTCATTTATTATGATCAAACGGGGTTCGTGGTCGAATCAGACCTAACTAAGAATATCACTTTAGCTTTGGGCTGCAAGGTCTCGGGTTACATATTTGATTCTTCGGGAAAACCAGTTCCAAAAGCCATTGTTTCTCTGAATAATTATCTTTGCGGATGGTACTCGATCTCTTCAGGTTACTATTTTGTAACCGCTCCTGCTGGCACATACACGTTAAGTGCCAGACCGGGGAATGGCCCTAAGGACGCACCAAATTTTCCCACTTACTATGAATATAACTTCGTCGTTAACGGCAACCTAGCAAAAAACATAACTGTCGAGAGCACAGCATCTTCTTTTAAGATCTCAGGGTACGTCTTGGACTCCGACGGTCATGGGATTGGGGGTGCAAATATTATTTTCAATGTGCCCTCTATTGTTCCTAGTGTCTACTCCGATTCTTCAGGTCACTACGTGATTTCTGCTCCCGCAGGCACCTACCATGTTAACGTTTGGCCACCTTTTGATTCCGTCTACATCAACTATGACGAGCCAGGGCTTGTAGTCGGATCGGACATAGCTAAAAACATGACTCTAAACTCAGGCTATAAAGTATCAGGCTATATTTCCGATTCCTCAGGAACACCAGTTACAGGAGCTGCCGTTTTATTAGGAAATTCTGTGAATACCTTTGGTTCCGGTTGGTTTTCTAATTATATGGGCTATTATTTCCTAAATGTTCCCGCTGGAATATACACAATAGATGCACACCCACGAACGGGCAACTTTTATTCAGGTCCCACGACTAATTTCCCAACTTACTATGAATACAACTTCACAGTCAACGGTAACACCGTCAAAAATATCACTGTGGGCGGTTCATCACCAACGACGTCGCCAAGCCCAACTCCTTCACCTTCGCCAACGTCGCCAGCAAAGGCGTCGCCAACTCAAATTACAATCTCCGCGGATACATCGTCTCCAATCGTAGGTTCAGTGGTTAACGTGAACGGTGGACTCTCATACGTTAACGGAACTTCTCTGCCAGGTAAACTAGTGACCCTATCCTATGCATTTGGTGGCAACTCAACTTGGGTTCCGATAGGCTCAGCCATAACAAATGAAGATGGCGAGTACAATATTCAATGGGTCAACGTTGCAACTGGTATCTTTAAGTTGAAAGTAGAGTGGACTGAAAACGCCGGTTACCCAGAGACGAGCAACACGACTACGCTTAGTTTTCTGCCTTACAACGATCAGACCGTTTTCTTTGTTGAATCAAACAGCACAGTCTCAACTCTCGCTTTTTTCAGCACAAGTTCGGAATTAAGCTTCGCAGTCAGCGGTCCCGAAAACACCACTGGATATGTTAAGGCAACCATAGCGAAAAGCCTTGTCTCAAATGCCGCTGATACCAAGGTGTACGTGGATGGAAATCTTCTTGGCTACATACTTACAGAAACTGCGAATTCCTGGGTGCTTACTTTCAACTACCACCACAGTACCCACCAAGTCAGGATCGCTTTAGAAACAGACGAGACGTTGGACCCCGCGATCTTAGGACCGAAGTATTTGGTGTCGGTTGCGGTAGCCGCCATCGGTATTGTAGCAGTAACCAGTTTCACTGCGTGGCAAATAAAGAAAAAGCAGGATCCAGTAAGATCTGCTTAATCAGCAGATTTCTTTTCTTCCTATTCTTTCAATGATTTTCTGTATTCTCTGAGTCTTGAAAAATCAAGATCAGCCGTTATAACCGTGTCTTTGGGCGCGTCTGTGACTTCTTTAATTATGCCCCACGGTGCTATAATGGCGCTTCTTCCGCCCCTAACGCTGGAACTCACGTTGCCCACCTTTACGACGAAAACGCCGTTTTCGGCTGCAAGTTTTTCAGTCAACGGATGCCCTTTAACGTCGGGATGAGTGCCCATAGCTGCAACTGGAAGGAACACTAGTTCCGCCCCCAAATCCACAACAGCCTTTACGGTTGGAAGGTCGAACATGTCCGCGCAAA
>Ga0153916_10004494_pt1 | contig 10536 bp, 13 predicted proteins | sample Opewatmetagenome_FD_109642 | JGI IMG/M metagenome (GOLD analysis project Ga0153916, IMG submission 109642) | Freshwater wetland microbial communities from Ohio, USA - Open water 3 Core 3 Depth 4 metaG | ecosystem: Environmental > Aquatic > Freshwater > Wetlands | place: USA: Ohio, Lake Erie...
AACCTGAAGCATTTATTGGATCCGCAAGATTATATCGCCAAAATAAAGCTGGAGGCTGATCAGGAGGTCAATAAAGAATGACCGACATCGATCATACATTCAAAGTCATAATTGTCCCTTGCAGCGGGATTGGTAAAACCTATGGCACTGTCAGCCGCGAAGCCGCGTATAACGTGACGGAAGATTTACGACCTAAAGATACCCGTTTGGTGGCGCTCTCCAAGCTGGTCTTGGGAGATGAAGAGGCACATTCCGTAGTCGAAGGTAATCCTGCCATTACCATTGATGGCTGCAAGCTAGCGTGTGCCACAAAAATGGTGCAGGAAAGTGGCGGGAGGATTGCAAAGGATTATGCCGTTTTGGATGTATACCGCCGGTATAAGCAATTCAAACCGCAAGGGATTGCTGAACTGAATGAGGGTGGGGCACAGTTGGCTCAGGCACTGGCAAATGAGATCACACAGGTGGTGGATGAGCTAATCTCCAGCAAGGGAGGGGAAGACAATGGTTGACCTGCCGAAGAAGAAGGTAGGGATTATAGCCTGCTCGGGAGAGGAATTAGCTGAAGGCACAGTCACGCGCCTGGCAGCATTACGCGTACTGGAACAATTACGCCCGAACGATACGGTGACCATCTGCCTGCCGCTCTTTTTAGCGGGTGGTGAGGGTGACCGGGCTTTTGCCAAGTTCTACCCGACAATCTCGGTGGATGGGTGTGAGCTTCGCTGTGCAGAAAGAGCGACCGCCAAATATTCCAATAAACCAGCGGCAAGCCTCATGGTGCGGGATTTGATCCAGAAAAATAAGCTCGACCTACCGCAAGGGAAACGCCGCCTGAATACCGCTGGACTACAAGCAGTGGACCTCACTGCAGAAAAGATTGCAAACACGGTCGATGAGCTGTTAGGAAAACAATGGAACCGCACGCTGGGTGAGCTCATCCAGCTTGAGATAACCGATGAGCCACAAACGGAAGCAGATCAGGAATCGGTCATCGCCACCTGCGCGTGTGGCTCTGGAATACCTATCCAACATGTGATTATCGCGGGAAAGGAAGTCATACTGGTCGGTTTGCCCCTGATATTCCAGCAATTTATGGAAGCCGGAAAAACTCCCACCGAGGAAAATGTGAGGGAGCTGATGGATACCATCAAAATATACAATCCCATATCAGCAGAAGAAGAATTAGCTTACAGGGATGGCATACGAAAAGCGTACATGAATTATTGGTTCAGGGAAAAAGACAGATGAGCCAAACTTCAATCTACCATACATTCGTTACATGGAAAGGTGACCACTTAGGACGGATTGCATTGGGCAACGGACCCGAGATGGATTTTTCTGCACCACCCGATGCCCAAGGACTGCCTGGCGTGCTTACCCCTGAAGACGCATTTGTGGCGGCGGTGAATACTTGCATCATGATGATGTTCCTTTGGTCATGCGAACGATTAAAACTAAAGCTGCTTTCTTATGAATGCAGGGCTGAAGGCACAAAATTGATCGAGCTGGATCACACAGAAATATTCACCCAAATTCGACTTTTTCCTAAAATCCAGGTAATGGCCGGAGATGAGACATCTGCGAATATCGAAGCTCGAATCAAAAGGGCGCTGAAATCAGCCCAAAAGTATAGTTTAGTGGCAAATTCGATCAAGTCTGAGGTCAGGATTGACCCGATTGTTGAGGTAAGTGGAAGTACCAAAGAATCAACACAAGATCTTCAGGACCATCAGGTACTTTATTAACATTTTTTTTCTTAGGAGGCTCGTAATGCTAACCGTAAAAGTTCTAGGATCAGGTTGTGAAAATTGCAAAAAGGTCGAGGGGATCGCTCGCAAAGTGGTAACCCTGATGGGTATGCAGGCAGAGGTGATCAAAGTGACCGACTGGGCAGAAATCAAAAAGTATCCCATCTTAGGAACGCCAGGACTAGTAATTAATGAAAAGGTGGTCTGCGCGGGACGTATCCCAAGTGAAGCTGAAGTAACCAACTGGTTGGCTAATGCAGAGATGGAGACAGCCTAATATGGCTACCTCCAAAACTGCTTCTATTGACCAAGCCGGGGGTGTGGTCCGTCAGCTTTCTTTTCTTGACCGCTACCTTACCCTGTGGATTTTCCTGGCGATGGTCGTTGGCGTTGGGTTGGGGTATTTATTTCCAGAGGCAGTGAAGACGTTCAACCTGCGAGTCTCAATGGGCACGACCAACATCCCGATTGCCATTGGCTTGATCCTGATGATGTACCCTCCCCTGGCTAAAGTGCATTACGACGAGTTGAGCGACGTGTTTAAGAATTGGAAAGTCTTGGGACTGTCGCTCGTGCAAAATTGGGTAATTGGCCCGATCTTGATGTTCTTGTTAGCGATCATCTTCCTGCGAGGATACCCAGCATATATGGTAGGTCTGATTATGATTGGATTGGCTCGCTGCATAGCCATGGTAATCGTATGGAATGAGCTAGCCAAAGGTGACACAGAATACGCGGCCGGGCTAGTGGCCTTCAACAGCATTTTCCAGGTCTTGTTCTATAGCGTATATGCTTATGTATTTATTACGATCCTACCCACCTGGTTTGGTTTGCAGGGAAGCATCGTATCTATTACGATCGGTCAGATTGCCAGAAGTGTGTTTATCTACCTGGGCATTCCTTTCATTGCTGGTTTCATCACGAATATGGTATTGACCCGCACAAAAGGTAAAGACTGGTTTTATAAGAAGTTCATCCCCAAGATAAGTCCACTCACCCTGATTGCTTTGCTTTTTACCATCGTGGTCATGTTCAGCCTGAAGGGTAATCTCATCGTATCCATACCGCTGGATGTGGTGCGTATCGCCATCCCATTGCTAATCTACTTCGTGATTATGTTCCTGGCGAGTTTTGGTATGGGCAAACTGGTCGGAGCGGATTACAAGAAGACGACTACATTATCGTTCACAGCCGCGAGCAACAACTTCGAGCTGGCGATTGCTGTAGCAGTGGCTGTATTCGGGATCAATTCGGGCGAAGCCTTCACGGCGGTCATCGGCCCACTGGTAGAAGTGCCAGTGATGATTGGTCTGGTAAATGTAGCGTTCTGGCTGAAAAAGAGACTATTTGTCGGATGATTGAGTTGAAGATCCTAGGTTACCATTCTGCCCAGCGTTATGCGGTTAGACAGACTGTGGTGGCAGCAAGTAGGGATCTACAAAATGAATATCCTGGGTTGAATATCGTCATCACGGAGCTGATAGATTGGATTCATATTGAACAATATACTCCGGTACTTTCGGCGCCCAGCCTGGTGGTGAACGAAAAGCTGGTTTGTGTGGGTAGATTTCCGTCCAAGCAGGAAATAATCGGTTGTATAAGGAGTGTCATCGAAGAATAATCGGGATTGGGTACGCTGTATATGGACAATGTAGGAAACATAGGGAAAAAATATTAATATGTTCCTTGAATCGATCGCCTTGACCAAAATCTTACCTTGCCTGGCGGAACCAGGTAAGATCATTGTGATCGGTGAGCCATCGCGGAAGCTGGATGATGTGCTCCCGTACTTGGCTACCCTACCCAATGTGATCTCATATAATCCTGAAACATGCACGTTGACACTACGCCGGCTGCCGGGATTCATCTCCCTTTATTCCGAAAAAGCTTATATTACCAAAGTGCAGGACACTGAAGAAGGGTTGGAATTATTCAAAGCACTGGTGGATGCGATCAATGCGACCTGGGATCATCGGGAGGAGCTGGTGGCGATGACCGCCCACAAACATTCTCCGCGCCCGTTGGATATATGGACCCTACTACCACAAACAAATTGTAAAAAATGCGGCGAGGCAACCTGCCTGGCATTTGCATGTAACTTGCTTCTTCAGCAGCGGACACTGGAGGAATGCCTGCCTCTACGACACGACCCGTCCTTCTCAGAGCGAATGGCGACCCTCGAGACAATGTTGTAACATGACTGAAAAGCTCTACGCCAACGATTTATATAGTTCAAAAGGATAGCTGGATCTCTGTCTTATCGATTATAAAATTGCGTATCAATGAACAGCCAAACAAAAATATCAAATAGATCGATTGATGTATCAACTACAACGCGCTGCATTTGGGTAACCTTAGAGGCCTCGGAGGTAATCGAGTTGAAGCGCATCGCAATGGATCGCGATATGGACAGCGCGATTAGCTTCTTTTACGATCTGCTAACCCCTCGCGTATACAAGGCAGCTTTGCATCGCGGCGTTGGGTTGGATAAGCTCGTGGAGGAAAAAAATATTGAGCATATATCTGGATAATGCAGCAACGAGCTGGCCCAAACCAGAGGAAGTATATCTAGCAGTGGATAACTTCATGCGTAAAGTAGGCGCAACCCCTGGGCGTGGTGGCCACCGGCGGGAGGAAGAAGCCGCACGCATTGCCGATCAGACGCGTGCTACTATAGCAGAACTTTTCCATTTTCCCGATCCAACAAGCGTGGCTTTCACCATGAATGCCACACAAGCAATCAATATGGCGCTCAAAGGTTTGTTACGGTCAGGTGATCATGTCGTCACCTCATCCATTGAACACAATGCTATGTGGCGTCCACTGAAAGCATTGGAGCGAGGTGGGGTCACCATATCAGAGATACCTTGCGCAGCAGATGGCACAATTCAACTTAATGATGTGGAGGCACAAATCCGACCGGAAACGCGATTAATCGCCATGCTACATGCTTCGAATGTGTTGGGGACAATCCTACCGATAGCTGAAGTTGGTGCTATAGCCCAGAAGCATGGTATACCCTTCCTTGTCGACGCGGCGCAAACAGCTGGAGCATATCCAATTGATATGGCAGGAATGAATATTGACTTGCTGGCGTTCGCAGGGCATAAGGGTCTATACGGTCCGCATGGCACGGGTGGGCTGGTTGTCCGCCCTGGTATCAGGCTAGAAACATGGATCGAGGGTGGATCGGGTGTGGAATCAAAACCGGAGACCATGCCGGAGGCACTACCGCTGCGCCTGGAAGCCGGAACACAAAACGCGGCAGGTATCGCTGGTTTGTTGGCAGGGGTAGCCTTTGTGCAGAAACTAGGGGTTGAGCAGATACGCGATCGTGAAATGACTTTGACCAGTTTGCTTATCGATGCGCTGTGCGATATGCCAGGCTTGACCATCCTGGGACCGGACGACCTTGCCCATCGCACGGCGGTAGTGTCCGTTACAGTCAAAGGTTATGTGCCTGACCAACTCGCGGCAGTTCTGGATCAGGTCTTCGATATAGCAACACGTGCTGGGCTGCATTGCGCACCACAAGCTCACCGTACTGCAGGGACACTGAAGAGTGGTGCGATTCGCTTCAGTCCAGGCTATTTCACAACGGAGGACGAAATCCACGAAGCGGCTGAAGCGCTGCATAGTATCCTGTAGGAGGAGCCATGGCAAAGCAACGCATCGAAAAGACATTGGTAATATTTGATGAAGCGGAAGTGCGCCAATTACTTCAAATAGCTCAACGGAAAGACCCGCAGGAAATCCAGCACTATATGATGAAGGTTTTCATCAAAAAAGTCGAGGCTGTCCTGCGCCGGAAATGCGGGTAAATGACCAGGAAACGGAAATCTCCATGAGTAATCCGATTCTGGCTTCGGCTGAAATCATACAACCTGACGATCAGCCTGGGGCTGAAAACCCGCGACAGAAAGCGAGAGAGCGGGTGATCGTACGCACATCTTTGAAATGAAAAATTCTCCCAGATTTCCACTCTTATTCTGGCAGGTGCTGCGCCGAATGAACCGGTGGATGCTCTCAAGGTATGGACCAAAGAGCAAAGCTGCCAGCAGGGTGTTGGTGCTGACGACCATTGGGCGGAAATCTGGTCAGCCACGCTCCACTCCATTACAATATGAGCAAGTGGAGGGGGTATATTATGTAGCCTCAGCACGCGGTGTAAAAGCAGATTGGTACCGCAATCTCGTGGTATGCCCTAAAGTGGATGTACAGATCGGAGATGTACGTTTTTCAACACTTGCCGAACTAATGAGTGACCCACGTCAGGTCGCTGATTTCCTGGAGCTACGTTTGAATAGACACCCACTTTTTATGGGTGCCATTTTAATGCTTGAAGGACTGCCACGTAAATACACTCGCAGGGACCTGGAGAAGTTTGGCGAGCGACTGGCTGTGGTTAACCTTCGTCGAGGCACTCAAGAATATCATACGGTTGAACGATGAGTCAACGAACACGGTTTGTAATCTACCAACCGAAATCCATCCTCAATAAAGGCAAGCGAGCAGACCATTGGTTCTGGACGAGGTATAGTGCTTACCCATACCTGGGTTGCCAGCACGGCTGTGCTTTTTGTTATTGCAGAGAGCGAAAATACATCCCGCATAAACCGTTGGAAGCGGATGCTCTCTATGATACGGAAGTGGATGAATTCTCTCACTTGATCAAAATCAAGGAGAATGCCCCCCAACTCTTGCGCAAAGCACTTGGGCGGGTGCCCGTGGATATGGTTTTTACAGGCGATTACCAGCCTGCTGAACGAAAATTCAAACTCTCGCGGCAGATCCTGGAGGTGTGTTTGGAGCTTGGATTTCCAGTCTTCGTGCTCACACGCTCACCGCTGGTGTTGCGCGATTTAGATCTGTTCCTGGCCATCAACCAGCACTCCAGGGCAGTGGTGGCGTTCAGCATCATATCCACTCCAGATTCGCGTGATTACTTGCATACCTCACAAATGGAAGGACTGGCTCCGACTGCTGAGAAGCGCTTTAAAGCCATGGAAGAGATAGCAAAGGTGGGCATCCTAACCGGAACCATTGCCATGCCATTGTTACCCGGCTTGTGCGATGATGACCGAAACCTGCAATCTTTGGCACTGTGGACGGCTGGGCATGGAGGAAAGTTCATCCTCGGAGGGGGACTGACCCTGGCAGACCAACAAAAAGAATTCTTCTTGCACGTTCTACGCCAGAATCATCCAGACTTGCTTTCGCTCTATATGCAGTTATACCCGACAGGGAGCTACTCACAGGCCCGACCCTGGCGTAAAGTAGGTTTACGCATACGTGAGTATTGCCAGCAGGAGGGGATCTCAGACCGTATGCCGCGACCGGTGATCCCAGGAGAAAAACGATGGTTGAATAAACGCATCGTGGAAAAGCTGGCAAACAAGATGTATACGCTCGAGCTGGAGAATGGGAGCCCAAATCGCATTTGGGCATATCGAAAAGCGGCCTGGGCAGTGGAAGACCTTGAGCAGGATATTGCATTGGTCTACCGTACTATGGGGGTGAAAGGTTTAGAGAGCATTCCGAACATCAGCCCTCAAATCGCGAAGGAAATTGAACCCCTTGTTCGTCCAGATTGATCACTTGTAGGAATTATGGCAGCTGATACAGCTCCACTAACACCCCGTTGGTGCTCTTGGGATGGACGAATGCGTATAGGCGACCATCCTCGCTCATTTTTGGCTCCTCGTTAATCAACTGAACACCTTTGGTCTTGAGTTGCTTCAAAAGTTCTTGGAGATCATCCACTTCTAGGCACAGGTGATGCATACCAGAACCATGCTTCTCGAGGAAGCGACTCAACCCCGAATCGCTGGAGACTGGTTGGACCAACTCGATCTCACTTTCACCAAGAGGGAGAAATGCGATGCGAGCGGCTTCGTTTGGCATATTGGAAATGTGCGAAGGCTCAATCCCGAGAATATCGTGCCAGAACTTCAATGATGTATCAATATCTTCTACCAATACTGCAATGTGATGAATCCGCTTAATCTCAGGCATAGCAACCTCTTCGGGTCTGATTGGCCAATCTTACACCCAGGCAGGTGGGTGATACTCTCCGAACACCCGGCGGAGAACTGAACATATTTCGCCTAGGGTAACGCCATTCTCTACACATTCAATGAAAAGAGGCATCAGGTTCTCATCACTTTTGCTAGCGGTGTTTTCCAGCTGGCTGAGAAGCAGGCTCACTTTATCAGCATCACGTTTATTGCGTAAATCATTAAGGTGAGCCCGCTGTGACTCCTCGATAGTGGGATCCACTATCAATCGTTCGAGAGTGATTTTCTCATCACTTTGGAAAGCATTCACACCCACTACCAACTGATCTCCTTTTTCGATCGCCTGTTGAGTACGATAGGCTGCATCCTGGATCTCACCCTGAATGTAACCCTGTTCGATGGCTTTAAGAGCTCCACCCAGCTCATCGATCCTATGGATGTACTCCATCGCAAGCTGCTCGATTTCGTCGGTCAGGTATTCAATCAAGTAGGAGCCCGCCAGGGGGTCGATGGTATCAGCTACACCGGATTCATGGGCAATGATCTGCTGCGTGCGTAAAGCGACCCGGACGGATTTTTCGGTAGGTAGCCACAAGGCTTCGTCCATGCTGTTGGTGTGGAGGGATTGTGTTCCACCAAGCACAGCAGCCAATGCCTGCAGCGAAACTCGCACCACGTTGTTCTCCGGTTGTTGGGCGGTGAGGGTCGAGCCGCCGGTTTGGGTGTGAAAACGAAGCATCATAGAGCTTTCTTGCCTGGCACTGAAGCGGTCATGCATCAATCGCGCCCACAGCCGACGGGCTGCTCGGAATTTAGCCACTTCTTCCAAAAAGTTATTGTGGGCGTTGAAGAAGAACGACAGCTGCCCGGCAAAATCATCTACATCCAACCCTGCCTGAATAGCCGCGTTAACATAAGCGATGGCATTAGCCAAAGTAAAAGCCACTTCCTGGACAGCGGTTGACCCGGCTTCCCGGATATGATATCCGGAGATGCTAATGGTATTCCAATGTGGAAGTTCCTTTTGGCAATAACGGAAGACATCCGTGACCAGGCGCATGGATTGGGTTGGGGGAAAGATATAGGTTCCGCGGGCGATATACTCCTTTAAAATGTCATTCTGGATCGTCCCTCTGAGGGTTTTAATTTCCACACCCTGGCGCCTGGCGACAGCAATGTACATAGCCAGAAGGATAGCTGCTGGTGCATTGATTGTCATGCTGGTGGAGACTTTATCGAGCGGGATTTGATGGAACAGCATTTCCATATCATCCAGGCAGGAGATCGATACCCCAACCTTGCCCACCTCACCCTGAGACATAGGATCATCGGCATCGTAACCGATCTGAGTAGGTAGGTCAAACGCTACCGAGAGACCAGTTTGTCCTTGTTCGAGCAGGTAACGATAACGTCGATTGGACTCTTCTGACGATGCATACCCAGCATATTGTCGCATGGTCCAAAAGCGCCCACGATACATGGTAGGTTGGACTCCCCGAGTGAATGGAAATTCTCCTGGAAAACCGAGCTGGTATACGTAATCTGAATCGGGGTCCTGGGGCGTTAGCAGGGGTGGCAGGGGAATCCCTGAAGGCGTCTGAAACTCTGGCTTACGTTCATGTGAATGACGATCATTCGAATGCGAAGTACGTTCGTTCCAGTGTTTTCTTTCATCTTCCATGGTCATAACGGTCTCTCTTTACTTGAGCCATTTCAAAATTATAACTACCCACCAGGAGTATACCTTATGTTGCTTCATTCCGGATTTCAGCGCTGTACTTTAGTCGCATGCATGGATGTGGTAAACTCACACGCATGAAAATATTGACGATTGACATTGGCACGGGTACCCAGGATATTTTTCTATACAATTCCAACCTGGATATGGAGAACAATTTCAAGCTGGTGGTGCCTTCACCTACCATGATCATCTACCGACAGATCAAGCAGGCAACCGAACGGGGGCAGCCAATCTTGTTGACTGGTGTGACAATGGGTGGCGGACCCAGTACATGGGCCACAGAAGAGCATATACGAGCAGGGCTAGCGGTTTATGCCACACCAGAAGCTGCCCGAACTTTTAATGATGATCTGGTGGCAGTTAAGGAAATGGGGATTGAGGTGGTGAGTGATGATGAAGCAAGAGTGCTGCCTGAGACCATCAGACGCCTGAGACTGTGGGATTTTGACTACACATCCATTGAAGGTGCTTTTCGGACCTTTGGCATTACTTTAGATAACATGTCAGCAGTTGCAGTCGGGGTGTTCGACCATGGAAATGCACCAGTAAATGTTTCCGACCGGCAGTTCCGATTTGATTATCTGGATGAGCGCATCCGCAAGGTGAACCGGCTAAGTGCGTTTGCCTACCGAGGGGAAGATGTCCCAATCATTATGACGCGCATGCAATCCGTGGTTGATTCAGCTCAAGATATCGACTTTCCACTTGTCGTCATGGATACGGCGCCTGCGGCCATCCTGGGTGCCACATTTGACCCGAAAGTTGCAGAAAGAGAACGAGTAATCATTGCCAATGTTGGGAACTTCCACACCCTGGCATTCCGCATGGGGAAGAATGGGATCGAAGGTTTGTTCGAGCACCATACGGGGTTGGTGGATGCGGATAAATTGGAATCTTTACTGCTGATGCTGGCTGAGGGGAAGATACGCCGTGAGGACGTGTTCAATGATCAAGGGCATGGTGCCTTAATGTATGACCCAACCCCGCTACACTTGGGTGTGGGTGAATATGATGTGGTCATCACCGG
>Ga0153916_10004495_pt1 | contig 10535 bp, 8 predicted proteins | sample Opewatmetagenome_FD_109642 | JGI IMG/M metagenome (GOLD analysis project Ga0153916, IMG submission 109642) | Freshwater wetland microbial communities from Ohio, USA - Open water 3 Core 3 Depth 4 metaG | ecosystem: Environmental > Aquatic > Freshwater > Wetlands | place: USA: Ohio, Lake Erie, Old...
ATCCGAAGGGGCTTGCCGCCGTGCTCGCTCAGGAAAATCCTCAATCCCTCGCCGGGCTCTGCGAGAATATCTTTCAAGCGCCGCGGGGGAGAGACCGCCGGAGCGGCCGGGCCCTTGCTCTGCTTTGTGGCTTCCCGCGCGATCCTGGCCCAGCGTTCGGTCTTCTGCCCGTACCGGCCTTCTGGGCTTTTCAGGGAGCGCACGGTTTCCACGGGAATGAACCCGGAGATCCCGAGCTCCGCGGCCTTCTGCAGGATGAGCTCGATTTTTTTCGCCGGAAGGAGGGCCTGGACCAGGACGAGTTTCAGCCGGGGCTCTTCCTGGGCAACGCGCTCAAGTAGGCGGAGGACGGCCCTGTCTTTTTCTACTGTCTCCACCTGGGCACGATACCTGTTTCCTTCCGCGTCGAAAAGCCAGACCATTTCGCCCGCTCCCACCCGGACGACGTTGGCCAGATGATGGTGTTCCGCGCCCTCCAGGATAATCCGGGGAGTCTTTTCATCGATTCGGGGAGAATAAAATTGGTTCGAGGTCACCGCCGTCTCTTGGCCTAATGGGTGAAGTTCTTGATCCTGTGGATGACGCTCTTGTCGACGGCCTCGATGTCTTCGCCCCTGAGCTCGGCCAGCTTGCCCAGGAGAGCCTTTTCCTCCTTGGACAGGCTCGCGGGAGTCCTGACCTGGACCTTGACGATGACGTCCCCTCTTCTGCGGCCGCCGATATCCGGGAGGCCTCTGCCCTTGACCTTGAAGACATCTCCGGACTGAGTTCCGGCTGGAATCTTCAGCACGTCGCTACCGTCAAGCATGGGAATTTCGACCCGGGCGCCCAGCGCGGCCTGGCTGAAGGAGATGTCGATCTGGCAGGCGAGGTCTCTCTCGGCACGCTCAAAAAACGGGTGCTTCCTGACCCGGGTCACGACATAAAGATCTCCTGCCGCCATCCCTTCGTCGCCCGCCTCCCCTTCCCCGACGAGCCTCAGCCGCGATCCGTCGTCGACCCCGGCTGGGACCCGAACCCTAAGCGTCCTCTTCTCCTTGACGTGGCCTCGGCCCTCGCACGTTTCGCAGGCCTGAGAGACCACCTCGCCCTGACCCTGGCACCGGGGGCACGTCCTGGCCACCGTGAAGAATCCCTGCTGATAGCGGACTTGGCCTTGGCCGCCGCACGACGGGCAGGCCGCCGGAGGAGTGCCCGGCTTCCTCTTGGACCCCCGGCAAACCGGGCAGAGCTCGGCCCGGTTGAGCTTGATCTCTTTTTCAACGCCGGCGGCGGCCTCTTCCAGGCTGATCTCAACTTCGAGCGCCAGGTCACGGCCCCTCCGGCGCTCACGGCCCCTGGGCCTCTCCCTGCCACCGAAGAAATCCCCGAAGCTGAAGCCGAAGAAATTCCCGAGGATGTCCTCGAAGTCCTCGAAGACCGACGAATCGAAGCCGGAAAAGCCCTGGAAGCCTTCCCCGCGCAGGCCGTCATGGCCGAACCGGTCGTAGACCGAACGTTTCTCGGTGTCGATGAGAATGCTGTAGGCTTCGGCGGCTTCCTTGAATTTCTCTTCGGCGTCCTTATCCCCCGGATTGCGGTCAGGGTGGTGCTTCAGGGCCATCTGGCGGTAGGCCTTTTTGACCTCTTCGGCCGAGGCATTCCGCCGGAGCCCGAGGACCTCGTAATAGTCCCTCTTAGCCATTCGGCTCCGACCTCACCCCCTCGCCTTTTTGCCTCTCGATGATGTCGTCGAGCTCCCTGGGAGCGAGCCCGGAGGGGGGCCGGACTTCGATCTTCTGCTGCAGCCCGGTCACGACGTCCTTAGCCGAGACTTTGACCAGGCCGTCGGCGTTGATCTCGAAGGTCACGTCAATCTGGGGGACGCCGGCGGGCGCGGGCTCGATGCCCACCAGCTCGAACACGGCCAGCGACTTGTTCAGCGACGCGAGAGGATTTTCGCCCTGAAGGACATGCAGCTTGACCCGGCGCTGGTTGTGTTCGACGGTCGTGAAGGACTTGGTCTTGCGCAGCGGAATGGTCGCGTTTCTCTCGATGACCTCTTCATAGCCGTCGTTCTCCGTCTCGATCCCGAGGGAAAACGGCGTGACGTCGAGGAGGAGGACGAGGCCGCGGACCTGGCCCTGGAGGATGCCGGACTGGATTGCCGCGCCCATAGCCACGATCTCCTCAGGGTTGATGTTCTCGGCCGGCTTTTTGTTAAAAAACTCGGCGAGCCTCTTCTTGACGAGCGGCATCCGGGTCTGGCCACCGACGAGGATGATGTCGCCGACCTGGCCGGGATCCAGCCGGGCCTCGCCGAAGGCTTCCTCAATCAAGGGGATTGTCCGCTCGACGAGGTCGGAGGTCAACTCCTCGAGCCTCTGCCTAGTCAGGACTTTCCTCAGGTGCTTGGAGCTCGTCTGGTCCGAGGAGATAAACGGCAGGTTGATGTCCGCCTCCAACGTGAAAGACAGCTCCCTCTTGGCCCGCTCGGCGGCCTCCTTGACCCTCTGCAGGGCGAGCTTGTCGTGGTGAAGGTCGATCCCCGTCTCCTTGCTGAAATCCCCCACCAGCCACTCGATGATCCGGTTGTCGAAATCCTCGCCGCCGAGGTAAGAATCCCCGTTGGTGGCCAGAACCTGGAAAACCCCGTCCCGGATCTCCATCAGCGTGATGTCGAAGGTCCCGCCGCCGAGGTCGAAGACCGCAGCCGTCCCGTTTTTCTTGGTGTTGAGCCCGTAGGCCAGGCCGGCTGCCGTGGGCTCGTTGATGACCCTCTGGACGTTGAAGCCGCTGATCAGGGCGGCGTCCTTGGTGGCTTGCCTCTGGTGGTCGTTGAAATGGGCCGGCACCGTGATGACAACGTCAGCGACCTTTTCGCCAAAAAAGGACTCCGCGCAGCTCTTGAGGTAGGACAGAATCATCGCCGAGAGCTCTTGGGGTGTCAAGGTCCTCGCTTCGGTGGCGACGAGGACGTCGCCGTTCGGAGCTCCTGTCAGATAATAGGGCAGCCTAGCCCGGGCCTCGGCGATCTCCGGCGAATCGAATTTCCGGCCGATGAGCCGCTTGACGGCGAAGATGGTGTTCTGGGGATTGGTCAGGGCCTGCCTGAGGGCCAGCGTCCCCACCAGCCGCTCCCCGGACGAGGTGAACGAGACGACCGAGGGAGTCGTCGGCAGCCCCTCCAGGTTGGGAAGGATGACCGGGTTGCCCCCTTCGAGGTAAGCGATGCAAGAATACGTCGTGCCGAGGTCGATTCCAATGATTCGGTCCATGGTCTTAATCCTTCTTGGGGACGACGACTTTGACCAAGGACGGACGGAGGAGCCGGTCGTGGAGCATATAGCCCTTTTGCAGCTCTTCCGTCACGCGGGTTTCCCCGACCTCGGCTGACTCCTCCATCTGCATGGCGTGGTGAAGGGCCGGGTCGAACTTCCCGTCCTTGATCTCGATCGGACGGACGCCCCGCTTGTGAAGGAAGTTCATGGACATCCTGTAAATGAGGTCAACCCCCTCCCGGAAGGTTTTTCCGTCCGCATCGCTGCCAGAGGCCTGAAGGGCCCGTTCGAAATTATCCAGAATCCCCAAGAACTCGAGCAGGACGTCGCTCAGGGCGAACTTGAGGTAATCGCTCTTCTCGCGTTCGAGCCTCTTGCGAAGGTTCTCGCCGTCGGCAAGTTTCCTCAAATACTGGTCCTTGAGTTCGTCCATCTCCTTCTTGAGATGCTGGAGCTCGGCCTCACGTTTTTTGAGCTTTTCCTTCAGCGCTTTGACCGCCCGCGTCGCTTCTTTATCGTGGGGAGCGTGCTCCGCCGCTGCGGCCCTCTCAGGTCCGGCCTGCTTCGGCCCGCCTTCTCCGGGTGGTTCAGAGCCGGGGATGTATTCGATCTCCTCGACCGGTTTTTCCTTTTTGTCCTCTGTCATATCGAGACCTCTCTGCCGAAGATGCTGATGGCCTGGCTCAACCGCTTGGCGACGCGGTCGACCAGGGGAATGATCTTCTCATAGGGGATCCTCTTCGGTCCGATGATTCCGAGGGAGCCGAGGACCTGCTGGCTCGTCCCGTAGTGGGACAAGACAAGGGAACAGTCCTGGACGTTTGGGAAATTGAACTCGGCGCCGATCAAGACCTTGACCCGGTCCAGGCTGATGAAATCGCCCAAGAGCCTGACGAGTCCGGCCTTCTCCTCGAAGTTCTGGAACAGGGATCTGAGCTTGTTCATGTCGAACAGCTCGGCCTTGCCGAGGAGACGGGACGAGCCCTGGATGTAGATTCGGTTTTTGTCTTCCTCGCGGTTGACGACCGTCCGGACGAGGTCGGAGAGCTTGTTGATGATGTCCTCGTACCTCATCCTGTATTTAGGAAGCTCTTGGAGCAGGACGTCGCGGACAAAAATCAGGTTCTTCCCCCGGAAATTCTGGTTGATGTACTGGGAGGCCCGGTCGAGCTCGGCCTGCGAGAGGGAGAGCTGGGTCTCGAGGATTTCCGTCAGGACCATCTGGAACGGCGTGACCAGAATGGCCATGATCCTCTGCGGGGAGATCCTGATGAACCGAAGGTGCTCAAACTGAACGCGGGAAACCTGAGGCGAGATGACGAATCCCAGGTTGTCGGAATAGTCGGCCAGGAGGCGGGAGGCTTGGACGAGGAGGGAATCCAAATCCGCGGTCTTCGCCGGAAACTCATCCTGGATCAGGGGGAAGTCAGTGCGGGCGAAGGTCTTTTCCGAGAGAAGACTGTTGACGTAAAGGCGTAGACCTTTGTCTGTCGGCACCCTGCCGGCCGACGTGTGGGGCTGGGACACGTATCCCTGCTCCTCGAGCTTGGCCATGATGTTCCTGACGGTCGCCGACGAGCCGCCGAACTTTTTGGTCTGGGCGATGGAGCCGGAGCTGACGGGGCGGCCCGTCCGCACGTAGCTTTCAACGATGAGGTTCAAGACCCCCTTATCTTTATCGCGGAGGACAGGCTTAATCATCGAATTTCTTACCACGTTTTTATAGCACTAAAGGAGGATTATTGTCAAATGACTGAGAGTTATGGGGCCTGCCTCTAAACGATCCTAATCCCTGCATATCCAACAACTTGGGCGAAGTCTCCCGTCCTCTCGCCCGAGGTCTGGTACTTGATGAGCGTGGCCCCCGCGGCCCCCAGCTCCCCGGCCGCCACCACCGCGGACGTCGTCGGCTGGTAGCCGCACATGGAGATGCCTTCTTCACGGACGGTATCGAAGAGGCCGCGGGCGTCAAGGTCGAGGATTTTCCGAATGGCCAGGAAGTCCTTAGCTTCCGCCGTCTTCTGGCTGACGTAATGGCTCATGTCCGTGCTCGAGACGATCAACGTGGGCCGGCCGTAGGCCCGAACCGCGGCTGCCAGACCCCGGCCGAGGGATTCTAAGTCGTCGTATTCCGCCTCATAGGAAATGCAGATCGGGACGATGGCCGCTTGCCTCTCGAAATACTGGATGAACGGCAGCTCGACCTCGAGAGAATGCTCCTCGCGATGGGCCCTGTCGTCGGCCGTGACCAGGGTGCAGTAGTTCATGACCAAGGCTGCGAGGTCGGGCTCGATCGGGCTCTCGCCGAGCGGGGTCAGCCAGCTGCCCTCCTTCTGGATGGCGAAAAGCGAGCCGATTTCGCGGTGGCCGGGGCCCAGGATGACGACGGTCCCAGGAACCTCGACAGAAGAGAACACGGCCCCCGCCACAGGACCCGAATATTCGTACCCGGCGTGCGGTGCGACCACGGCTATGGCCTTTTTTTTCTCGGCCTTCTTGTCGGTCATCCGCTCGATCGTTTCGAAAAGCCTGTCCTTCTGGCCGGGGTAAAAGCTCCCGGCGACGCACGGTTTTCTTTTCATCGGGGCCTCCCCCCTCAACAATAGGCGCCGAAAGGACGAAAGTCAATTCGAGACGGTTCGTCCGTAATAGGGCCCGAGGAGATGGCCTCCACTCCAGACCGCGGTTTTTTACGCTATTCCCCTCGGCCCCTTTGCTGCTTGAGCGGGAGCTCACGCGGGGTGACGCCGTTCCTCGAAGCGGATGCCGAGCGCGGCCAGCTCGTCGAGGATGGGGTTGTAGATGTCCGGGGTGACGGGGACGCGGACGCCGGTTTCCCTGATCCGGCCCTCCATGATGAGTCGCGCACCGATGGCCGCAGGCAGGCCGACCGTCCGGGACATCGATGAGTCGCCGCCCGCGATGCCGAAGTCGATGAGCGTGGACGTGATTTTTTCCAGACTTCCTTCCCGGCTCTCGGCCAGGAACTCGTGCTGGAGGATGACCATGTCCCTCTCCCCTGCCTCATACTTGAGCCGCTCGACCATCCTCGCGGCCAGAATGTCCAGAGCTGACCCTTTGGCGATCGGGAGCGGCTCGGTCGTGAAAAGCCCCAACCATTCCAGGCTGGCGATGATATCCGAATCAGGCTCGACCCCCAGCCGGGCAGCGACCGCCTCCTTGACGTCTTCCCCGGAGGGGGCCTGGGCAAGGATGGACATAAAATCGCGATAAGTGCGGCCGGCCCAGTCTCTGACCCCGGTATCATCGAGGAGGCCTAAATCGCCGATTTTTTTCAGGGTCCGGCACCATCCGGGATAACGAAGCGTCCCTCGAAGGAGGTTCCGGGCCTCGGGAATCCCGTAGGTCTCCCGGTAGGACACCGAGTCCCTGTTGGGATAGCCCTCGAATGCGCCCAAGCCCGGAAATGTGATCGCCTCAGGGTTCGCGAAAAGGTCTTCGGCGGGGATGAGGACGACCTTTCCGTCTTTGAGATACTTGGCCGGGTTTTTCGATGCCAGGAGGACCCCCCTGGGACTCCAGGAGAACTTATAGCCGAAAGGATTGGTGTTGGCTTCCGGGGCCGGCAGGCCGCCGCAATAGGACGTGAATCCCACGACGCGGCCCCCATCGTCATGGATTTTATGGATGATCCTCATGGCCTCCATGTGGTCAATCCCGGGGTCGAGGCCGAGCTCGTTGAGGACGATAACCCCCTTGGCCCTGGCCTGGCCGTCGAGCTCCTTTATGGCGGGGCTCACATAGGAGGCCGTCACTACGCTCTTTCCCCGGTCAACCGCGGCGGCCGCAATGACCGGATGCAGGGTATGGGGGACCAGGCTGACGACCAAATCGGACCTCTCGATCTCGGCCCTCATGGCCGCCCGGTCTTCGATGGAGAAGACCTTGGCTTCTCCTCGGGGATGACCCGAGACGATCTTTTCAGCCCTCATGGGCTCCATGTCCGCGACGACGACCCGGACATCCGGCAGATCGAGGAGGTAGCTCACGAGGGGCCGCGCGACCAGTCCTGCGCCGAAAACCAGAATCTTTTTCATGGCGTTCTCCCGGAGGAAATTATTGGACGAAACGGCTGAGGTAGGCGTAATCGGGCGCGAGCTCGCCGCGGTAGAGGATGACCGCCCGCCGGATGACGTCCGGCAGGCCGCAGTCCGCGAAGCTTCCCTTGAAGTTCCCCCGGGCAATGGCCGGCACATGCTCTTTCAGGATCCCGCTGAAGTAGGTGGAAGCCTCGAGGGGCAGCTCAGCGGGAAGATTGTAGACGGCCAGCACGACGGGTCCCATGCCTTCAAAGCCGAGGGCGGCCTTGTTTCGGAGAGGGTCGTAGACATACACGGGATTTTCGGGGTCGGTGGCCTCGACCGTGCATTCGACCGACCCGTCGATGTCGCAGGTGATGTCGCCGATCACCCGGAGGCGCGGCTGTCCGCCGGCTCCATAGAGCTTCTTCAGGAAGGCCTTTGTCACGAACTTGGGGTACTTCGGGGTCCAGAAGATGCCGTTGACGATGGCCGTCAAATAAGGAACGAACTTCTCGACGACAGGCCTATAGGATTGCGGGTTCTGATAATAGTCCTGGAGGTCAAAGGGCTTTTCGGGCTCGACAGGCACGACCATGTCCTCTTCCTTGAAGACGACCTTATAGATCGTCCGCGGCGAAACCTGCTTGCCGGGCTCGAAAAGACGGGGAAGCTCGCGCGGCCTGACCGTTTCCACGGGGAGGATGTTGAAAACTTCCTGGGCTGCCTGGGAGACGTAGCCGTACCCGAAAAACCCGACGACCAGAGGACCGAGACCTGAGGGCAGTCCCTCGCGGCTGATCTTCAAGGCCACCTTGGCGACGGCCTCTTTGGCGTCGACGAGGTTCCGGTAATGATGAGTCGGATGGAGGACCGTGAACGGATTGGCCATGCCCTCGACGGCCAGGCGTCTGCCCAGGGCCCAGAGGGTGTCGACCATGCCTGCGTGCCCGGCATAATTTCCGAAAAAGAGGACGCGTTGCCCCTTGTCGTTGACCATTTTCTCATAATCGATGATGGTGCAGCCCCTCTCCATCATCTTCTTGAGCATGGGCATGTTGTGGGTTTGCCCCTTGGCCGTATGCGAAAAAAAGATGTAAACCTTGTCCCGTTCAATCCGTTCGAGCGGGATTTCCTTGAGGGCCAGGACAATGGCGCACGGAGAGAGGTCTTCGCTGACGGGAATGCCAAAGACGCGGTAATCGCCGTCCGTGAAGACACGGATCGCCGAAGGCTGGACGACGATTTCGACCGGGTGCGTTTTGACGAGCTCGTTGACATGGGAAGGGATGAGGGGGACACGTTTTTCCCACTTGTTGATGTCCTCTCTTCTGATGCCGATCCTGATTTTCATGATTGCGCCTGTGCCCTAAGATTGATTATTAAAGCGGCTATTATTTCATATCAACGGCCTACGGGTCAACCACCTGACTTGGAGGGGGATTCAGCTCCGCCTGATAGGAATCCGCGGTCACGAGCGTCCTTCCCTATTAGGAGGAGCGGAAATCGGTTGACTCCAGTGCGCGGAATTTTGATAATGACCCTGATGATTTGCTTCCATAATACCCTTACCGGAAAGACCGAGCCCTTTGTCCCTATCAGCCCGGGCGAAGTCAAGCTCTATACTTGCGGGCCGACGGTCTACGACCTTCCCCATATCGGGAATTGGCGGGCCTATGTCTTCGAGGACCTGCTCAAGCGGTTCCTGGTCTTCAGCGGCTTCAGGGTTACCCACATCATGAACATCACCGACGTGGACGACAAAACGATCCGCGGCGCCAACGCCAAGGGGGTGAGCCTCGAGGAATACACTCGGCCCTTCATCGAGGCCTTCAGGAAGGACCTCGCAACCCTCAACGTCATGCCCGCCGACCATTATCCCCGTGCGACGGAACACATCCGGGAAATGGTGGGCATCATTAGAGTTCTCCTTGATAAGGGCGTCGCCTATAGAAAGGACGGTTCCGTCTACTTCGCCATCGCCAAGTTCCCCTCTTATGGCCGGCTGTCCAAGATCAACATCGAGGACCTGCGGCCGGGCCAGCGAGGCGATGCCGACGAATACGAGAAGGAGAGCGTCCATGACTTCGCCCTCTGGAAGGCGCCGAAGGAGGGTGAGCCGGTCTGGGAGACCGAGATCGGGCCTGGCCGGCCGGGCTGGCACATCGAATGCTCGGCCATGAGCTCCAAATTCCTGGGCCCGACTTTCGACATCCATTGCGGCGGCGTCGACAACATCTTTCCCCACCACGAAAACGAAATCGCCCAATCCGAAGCGGCCAACGGGGTTAAGTTCGTCCATTACTGGCTTCACTGCCACCACCTGGTCGTGGACGGCGAGAAGATGGCCAAGTCCAAGGGCAACTTTTACACCTTGGCCGACATATTGGCCAAGGGCTACGACCCCCGGGAGGTCCGATTCCTCCTCCTTTCAACGCACTACCGGAAAATGCTCAATTTCACATTCGAGGCGCTGGAACAGGCCAGAGCCAGCCGCAATCGGATCCGCGATTTCTTGATCGAACTCAGGGGAGTCAAACGCGAGGGCGGAATGAATCCGGAAGTATCCAAGCTCATCGATAACGCCCGAGCGAACTTTGTCGCCGGCCTCGAGGATGACCTCAACATCTCCGAGGCTCTGGCGGCCCTTTTCAGCTCCATCGAGAAGGCGAACGGCCTCGTCGCGAAAGGTGGCGTGTCCCAGGCGGACGCCCTGGCCCTGAAGACCTTCGTTACGGATATCGACGAGAAGGTTCTCGCGATCGAGCCCACTTCCGTCTATTTAAGAGGCGATGTGGCTATAAAAACGGATGTGCGTGGCCAAATCGAAGTCAAAGTCGATGTCTCCGGTGAACTCGACTCTGACGTTCAGAGGAAGGTCGATGAGCGGCAGAAGGCCAGGGCCGATAAGAATTACCAGCTGGCCGACGAGATCCGGAAAGAGCTCCTGGCCCAGGGCATCCTCCTTGAAGACACCAAGGACGGCGTTCGCTGGAAACGGGTCCCGCGCCCAAAGTCTTGAGCGGGGCACCATCAGGGGGTTCAGGGGCCGAGAGGGCGCCGCCGTAGAGAGGCAGACTTGCCTGACCATCAGGGAACTACCCAAGCCCTCGGCCAGACGGGGGAAGCAATCGCGCTCAATTACTTGCGCCGCAAGAAATACGCCATCATCGAAACCGGCTTCCGTTTTCTGCGCGGCGAGATCGACATCATCGCCCTGGACCGTGACACGCTG
>Ga0153916_10004496_pt1 | contig 10534 bp, 9 predicted proteins | sample Opewatmetagenome_FD_109642 | JGI IMG/M metagenome (GOLD analysis project Ga0153916, IMG submission 109642) | Freshwater wetland microbial communities from Ohio, USA - Open water 3 Core 3 Depth 4 metaG | ecosystem: Environmental > Aquatic > Freshwater > Wetlands | place: USA: Ohio, Lake Erie, Old...
CCCGGGCTGAAATACAACATCACCCTACTGGAAAGCTTCTTGAGATTATTCCCGACCCAGTTCAGACTCGCGGTCGAATTCCGCAATCTCTCCTGGATGAATCCTCAAACCTTCAAACTGCTGGAAAAATACAACGTTGCATACACGGCTGTAGACGAACCGCTTCTACCGCCTGACATGAACGTAACCACTGACTTCGCCTATTTACGGTGGCATGGCAAGGGCGATCAACCATGGTTTGACTATCACTACAAGAAAGACGAACTGAAACCGTGGGTGCCAAAGGTGAAACAGGCTGCCCAGAAAGCCAAGAAAGTCTTCGGCTACTTCAACAACCACTACCATGCATACGCCGTGAAAAACGCGTTGGAAATGGCAGAAATGCTCGAAGTCATCAACGCTGAGCAAAAGACCGTAAAAGACACAGTGGAAAAGTACTTCGAAGCCAAGTCGAAAGAGACCGAGACAAAGCCATCCATGGAATTAACTGCATTCATGCCGGAAAAAATCGCGAATATGAAGCTTGAAGACCTGATGCACCTCTTCATGGACGATTCGAGAATCAGCCGCGCCAAAACCATAAAAGACGATGAGGTCACCATCGAGCATGCCTTAGTTGACAGTCTTAAGGCCAGAGTTCGAGAATACCATATATCAATCGATGTGAATAATCGACTTATACTTCACGACTGTGCCGACTGGAATCGCACCGCACCTGTCAAACAGTTCTGTAAACACATTGGCAAGGTCATGCTGCTCGCGCCCGAAGATGTCGCCGTCAGTATCTTGAGAAAGATGGGCGCAGAAAGAGAGAAGTGGAATTTCAAACCTTATGTCGGCTGATGAGACTAGAGATTCTTGAGTATATGTTCGATGCCTGATTCCACGCCCTGAAGGATGAGGAAGCCTCTGGGGCCTTCTCTCGCCGTTATCTCACCGGCAATGTTTGTTTGCATGAGTTTTTTCACCTCGTCAATGTTGCGCGTGCGTCCCAAGACCCAGATGAGTTTCGTGTATGCGGCTGATGGTAACATGTTTTCGCCTTCGATGACGCCTCTTGCCAGCATGTCTCTGCCCGTTTCGTACACGCGGAGTTGGATGTATCCGAAAAGTGGTTCAACCACGAGAACTACTGGGATTTCCTCTTCTTGACATCGTTCCAAGGCGGGAAATATGTCCGTTCCGACGTGACCCAAGCCAGTGCCGATCATGACGATGCCGTGATAGCCCATGTCAACCATGGACTCGAGGATGTCAGGACTCATTCCTGGATATGAGTACAGCATCCCAACGCGTGGATCAATCTTCGTGTCCAGATAGAATTCTTGCACGGGCGTGCGAGGACGGATGTCGTCTTTGAACCATGTGGCACCTGACTCATCGATTTTTCCGAGTGGGATATCATCCAATGTGCGGAAGGTGTCGCGGCGTGAAGAGTGCATCTTTCGACACCGTGGAGCTCTATGGATCAGATTATAACTGTCGCTCGTACCGCCATGCATGCAGACTACAACTTCCGCGAAGTTTTCTCGTCCCGCAAGAGTTGCAGCGTATAGGATGTTTCGCGGTCCGTCGGATGATGGCCTGTCTGAGCTACGCTGGCTACCTACTAGGACTACTGGGACGGGAAGGTTCCTAAGGAAATAGGAGAGTGCTGCACCAGTCGTGCACATTGTGTCCGTGCCGTGACCGATAATTACGCCGTCTACTCCGCTTTGGATTTCTTTGGCTACGGCTTCAGCTGTTTTGACCCAGTATTCAGGTCTGAAGTTTTCACTGAGTATTTGGTACAGCGTCTTTGGGGTTAAGTTGACTGCGGAGACGAGTTCAGGAACGGCAGAGAACAATTCTTCAGGTGTGAAAGCAGGAAGTACCGCGCCGGTTCGGTAGTCTAGACGTGATGCGACTGTGCCACCTGTGCCTAGAAGTGTGACGTTTGGCAGCTCTTTCTTGAATTCCACGTTCACGTGCGGGAGGTGATAGTTTCCCTTCTTGTAACCGGTCTCCTCGATTCTTGTGCTGTCGTCGATTAGGACGCCTAGGTTGTATCCTGTGTCAACTTTCAGAGTGACGTAGAGATCGGATGTGTGCTGGCTTCGTGGCAACAACACTCCTTCATAAGTGGCGTCGCCCTTTGTGATTTTCACCGTGCTCCAGGTCCGTATTTTCTCCTCTATCAACCGTTCACGGAGCACACCTCGGTATCCTTCAGGTTCATTTCTGTCCTTTTTTTCGATCATTCTGTTTTGTTCTTCCTTCGATCAAATCGTCAACTCTCTTCACAATTGTGCTTCCAGAAATGGAGTAATTGACCGCTTTCAAGACTTCGCCAACGATCTTGACCGTGACTAGTTTCCTATAGTCCGTGTCAGACCGAATCTTGGCTGCATCAAACGAGTGAAGTCTCTGCTTGATGAGTCCGTCCAGCCGTGTTTTTCCAACCCTCGGGACGCCAAGTTTCTTTCTTGCTTGTTCTATGTAGAGGTTTGGCTGTGCTGAAAGGATGTCGGCAAGCAGCTCGATTTGTTCTGGAATGATGATCTTGCGTGAAAGTCCTCTAGCTAATTCATCGATGTTTCCATCACTGAGCCGTATTCCTTGTCGTCTCTTTCTGCGAGGTACTTCGATCAGCAGGCGATAGGCTAGCGTGCCCGGCAGCCTGAGTTTCTCTGCGTACTCGTGGAATTTCTCGGTCTTTTCGGATCTTATGAGGAGGTCCACTTGGCTTTGATTGAATCCATATTTGGTGTTGAATTCGTCGTAAATTTCCCATGGTTGCTTGCCGGCTTTCTTCCTGCATTCTCTGACTGTCTTCTTGCTGATGACGATCGGCGGGGTGTCTGTGTCTGGGTATATTCGTTCTTTACCGTGGATCACTCTGAGGAATTCTGAGTTGCCGTTGGGAAGTAGCCGTCGAGTTTCCTGTGGCACGCCGTCGAGAGCCATTTTTGTTCTCTCGACTATTTTCTTCATGGCAAACATTGCTGCTCGTTCGGGACCGACAACAACGATGAAGGCATCCTCGGGTTTCGGGTTTAGGATCACGCAGAGTTCTGCGTATTTTTTCTTGTCAATACTCAGTCTGCACGGATGGTTGGATTGTTTTCGGACGGCGTTCCGATTCATTTCGTCGCTGTGGAACTGGTTTTCGCGTGGAATGCCGGTGATGAGCATGCTTTTTTCGAAGATGTCTTCGCCAAAGTCTTTTCCAGGCTGGACTTCTGCGCCGAATAATCCCTTCATTTTGGGAAAAATCGTGGCGAAGGCTCTGGTTGTTCCTTCGAGTCTGAAGACGTGTGTGATGTCAACGTAGGTGTGTTCAAAGTCTTCCTTCTTTATCGCTCGTCTTTTCATTTCTTTGCTGATGTCAATGAGGGCTTGTTGTCTTAGGGCTTCGTGACGACAGAGCAAGTCGAATTCGCCGAGATCTTGGACGCCTTTGATTTCGACTCTGTTTCCTCCGCTTATTGACAAGTTGACGTCTTGACGCACGGCGCCGATGCCTCTTCTGCCGATGTGACTTATTCTCAGGACTCTGCCAATTTGCTTGGCCAGTTCGACGAGTTCTTGTGGAGTTTCTACGTCTCTGTGGTCTGTGATGACTTCGGTCAGTGGCACGCCAAGACGATCTAGGTTAAAATAGACAGTTCTTTTCGAAGTGTCGTTCCAGTCTACCCTACGTGCGGCATCTTCTTCGATGTGGAGATTGCTGATTCTGACCTTCTTGCCGCATATCGGGACCCATCCGTCTCGACCTATAATAAAAGTTCGTTGGAAACCTGTGGTTATCGAACCGTCAAGGTACTGTTTCCTATTGACGACAATTTCCTCTGCTAGGGCGGAGCAGTTGAAGTAGTGAGCGAGTGTGAAGCCTTTCTCTATCGTTTCCATGTCTGGCTCGAAGGGCGGGGTTTCATCCATTTCATATGTGCACGTGTTTCTTTCGCAGGCATTGTAGATTACTTTGTAACCCTTTTCGAATTCGACGAGCATTCCAGGGTCAAAATCCCCCATTTCGCCTAGAACGGGACGGAAATAACGGTAGAAACTGTAGTCCATGTTTCTGGGATCAGTTTCCAACGTTGGCGGGCAACGACAGAAAAGCTTCCTTGCTGAACGGATCTGGTGGTGAACCTCCAATCCGGCCCGGAAGCCGATTTTCTTGAAGTCAACGTCATTTTGGTTCAGCATTGAGCCTACGGAATACTTGTCACGTTAAAAAGTCTTCTTTATGTCAGAGCAGAGGCGCGTTTCTTTCATTGGCTTTCTGCGCATATATACCCGGTTTTCTGAAGTTCGAGAGGGCATCCGCCGCCGCATATCTGCAGTTGTGGGCAATCTTTGCATTTCGGCTCCACGTATTCTCTTTTTCTTATGCTCACAGCCAATGGATGGTTCCAGATTCTCTGCCAACCCTCTTTGAGGATGTTTCCTAGGCTTTCGAAATAGCTCTGGCAGGGGTACACGTCGCCGTTTGGTCCGACGCACATGTTTACCATGCTAGCGGTGCAGGCTTTCACGCCTAGACCGAGGCTGACTGGGTCAAAGCGGCAGTACTGGGTTGGAGTGTACCATTGGAATTTCAGACCGAGTTGATTGGCTCTTTCATGAACTTGGGGCAACAGTTCCTTCAGAGTCTCGATGGACACCACAAATTCGTCGCCAATTTCTTGAGCCTTGCCCGAGTAGATCAGGCTGTTGCATCCAAATCCTGCGATTCCCAACTGTTTGATGAAGTTGACAGTTTCCAGAAAGTCCTCTGCGTTGTGTTTGCTGAGAGTCGTGTTTGTCGTGGCGTAGATCTTGGTGGGAATGACGTTCTTGATTCCCGCAATCGTTTCCTTCCAGCTTCCCTTAGCTCCAGTCATCTGGTCATGAACTTCAGACCTGTAAGATTCCAGAGTGACCTGCACAAAGTCCAAACCCGTCTTCTCCAATGTCTTCACGTAGTTCTTGTCTTTGAGCCTGCGGCCATTCGTCACCAGACCTGTTACTATTCCTTTGTTCTGCGCGTACTGGAGCAAGTCGGGCAAGTCTTCACGGAGCGTTGGCTCGCCTCCGGTGAAGGTCACGATGAAAACGCCTATCTCGTGCAGTCGGTCGATGACTTTCTTCCACTGTTCAGTCGTCAACTCATCTGTCTTGTGTGGTCCTCCAGCGTAACAGTGGACGCAATTGTTCTGGCACGTGAAAGTGAGCGCCAGGTCCATTCGCATCGGCGCGGAAACCTGATGAGTGAACGGCTCAGCACTCTCGACATCCAAGAAAGAGATCGGGCAGACCTCTTCTGTCTGCGCCAGTGTGCTGATCTTGTAAAGAAGTTTTTCGTGGTCACGTTTCGCTGTCTTTTCTTCAACGAGGTACATGTTTCCGATCTTCTTCGCAGCAGCGTCCGTAGGCATTCCCTGCATGAAATAGTAGGCGTGGGCAGTCGCGGTTTCATTCAGATATAGCACAGTGTTTGCATTTATTACGAGAAGTCCTGTGCCCTCAGGCTCAACCCGGAGTTGAAGTGCCAACCCAGCGAATTTGTCTCTTCCTCGGTAAGTGTAACGTCCTCGCGGAATCTTAGGCCGACTGAAAAACCGTCTCAACGCACTCAACTTTTCACGCTCCTTTTAGCCGACTCCTCCACCGGCGCAGGCACATGCGCATGAGACGCACGCACATACGCAAGCGCAGGACACGCAAGCGCATGCACAGGTTGCGCCATGATGCACAGGCTGACTTGAAGCCTTGGCAGCCGGAGCTGGCAACGGAATGATTGCGTTGGCAAACTTTGCCATGTTGGCAACGAAGTTATTTGCAGTGTTCTCCACTGATGCCACGACATTGTTTGCAAAGTCTGAACCCGGAATTGAAGGCGGCTTTGCTGCTTGAATCGCGGCTGAGGGCTGCACTGGGGTTCCGGCAGCCGTGCTAGGTGTGCCGATAGTTTGGGGCAAGGTGGCAATATTGGGTTTGTAGACTGGGTTGGGAGAATAGTGTTGGTAGCCGTACCAGTACCAGAGCCAGAGTGGGTTCGGTTCAAAGATTCTGTTGCGGAATGCTGTGTCCGTGCGTGTTTTGTAGTTTGGGTCGAGGAATAACCACAGCAGTTGTTCATCATATGCTTTTGAAGCCAGTTCAGGCGTGCCTGCTTGTTCCACTTGTTGCCAAGCCTTGTCAACGATTTTGGTGTAGTAATCGATTGTGTCTCGTCTGCAGTATCCGCGCATCTTCTCTTCCACGGTGGTTCGTAGAAACATGTAGGTTTGAGCCAGCTTCTCCTCATCGAGTGTTCCATCTTGCCTGATAGCCTTCACAAAATCAATCTCGTAATACCGCGAAGAAGACTCTCCTTGCGTCTGAACCGCTTCGGCCTTGGCTGGAGTGGGCTGCAGAATTCTCAGTCTCAACATTGGAGTCGCAGACTCAACCCAGATGACCCGTTTCTGAAGAAGGCTGTAGACCATTTCGGTGATTATTTTCGGTGGTTTGATTCCTAGAAGATAGGACGCTTCGACCGCTGTGAGACCGCGTCTGATGCCGAGGGTTTCCATGCTCAGGCTTGGGGCAAGGTAGGGGGATCTCTTTGCCACATGGACAACAGCGCCCACTACGGCGATTAAGATGAAAATGAAAACGAAGACCGCGACTCCGCCAGTCCACGGCTGAAAATAAGAAGGTGCGTCTGAAGGTGGCGTCCATGGCGTTGGATTGTAAGGTGTGGGTTCTGATGGCGAAGGTGGCTGATAATTTGGTAGGTACTGTTTCGGAAAGGAGACTCCAAAAGTGTATTTTTGATTCGATGTCAAGTTTTGTCTCTGCCAGAAGATTACCAATTGGCTATTTTCGGTTAGGTTGTTGTCCCAGTTTACAGACGTTTTAACATTCTGCGTCGTGACACCCACGGGCAGAACGATCAGGACGCGAAGCTCCCGTATGGTTGCCGCGTACCAGGTTGGGATGAACTGCATCCCAAAGTTGCCTTGGTTTTGAGCGTCATCGTAGATCATGTATGACACAGTGGTCAGCAGAGAGAACCTTGCAGTCTGACCGCTTGAAATGGGCGTCAGCAGGTTGACCTGCACTCCGCTGTCGCTGGTTTTGCTGTAAGTAAGGTTATGATTATTGTTGTCTTTGGCGCTGATGATGATGAAGTTGGAGTTGGGTTGTCCAACCTTTACCCAGTTGATGGTTCCAGAATCGCAGGTCACGCTCATGTTGTACAATAAGTCGATGGTTCCATCTTTGTTGATCCATATCTTCGCGTATTCATAGTTGAGGTGAAACTGGATTTGCGCATACGCGTTACCCACGAGCGCAGTTAGGATGAATGAAGCTACCACAGCATAGATTATGTGCCGCGAACTTACCATTTCGGTTCCTCGGTCACCTCGAAAGTGTTTCCACAGTAGGGACAAGTTGCGTAGGGAACGCCTGAAACAATCTTGATTTGATTCGCATCAACCGATGCCGAGCAGTTGGGACACCTGAGTCCAACGGCTTTCATCTGCCCTGAGACCTCAAGTTTCTGGATTACTGTCTTAGGCTTCTTTGTCACTATGTAAGCTATTCCGAAGGCAACAACAAACAGCATGGCGGACACAATCAACCCTGTCGGCCAATAGTTCGTTGCAAAAGCAAATATGATAGCAAAGAAGAACAGAATCACTACCGCAATGGCGCCTAGAATGGTTTTCAGGTTCACGAAATACGTTGGTGCAATCTCAGGTAATTCAACTTTGCCCCGTGAAGCAGGGTGCGTTGGAAAAGATTAAGTTGCGTGCAGTGATAAAGTGACACGGAGATCTAAAGATGCCGTACAAAGTCACTATCGTAACCGAAGATTCCAGAATAGAACTCAAAAAGGAATTTGATCTTATTGACCAGGCAATTGCTTTCTTGGAGCAGAATCTGGGACACACAGTAGGCCGCAAAAACGTGGAATCCATCCACATTGACAAAGTCAAGTAAACTCAGACAACTGTGACTTCGGATCGCCGAGGTGCAGTTTCTTAGAGTTTTTTGTGCAGTAGCTGAAAATATAAAAAAAGTAAAGAGGAATTTTAGAACTTAACGGTCATTTGATCTTCACGCTTACAGGCGGCGTGCGTTTCTCCTTCACAGGAACTACTACAGATAGCAAGCCCTGCTTGAACTTGGCCTGTGCTCTTTTCGGGTTGACCTTCAAAGGAAAGTGAAGATGCCCCATAAGCGTTTGATTAGGTCTTTGAGCCCGCACCAAAACGAGGTCTTCGTGCATGCTCAGTTCTATGTCTTTCTTGTTCACTCCAGGCAATTCAATGTCAACGAGATAATTCGCACCTTTATCATCAAGGCAAGCGAACATCTCTACTGGAACTGTAACCTTCTCGGTTTTCTCTGCATTTTTAATTTCCTTTTTGCTCATGATGTTTTGCTCCATATAAAAAGCTGGTCTATTCGGTTAAAACACTTGCGGGAAAGCCTAAACATCACGGCCACGGTTTGCAAAAAGATTTTAGTGTTCAACACAAGCTAAATGGTTGTTATTCCTCTTTAAGGAGCAATCTCGTTGGAGAAGCCTGACCAATACGTAGTTCGCAATTATCAGAAAGGGGACGAGAAGCGTCTGGCTGAAATCTTCAGCGAATGCTTTGGACCCGCGACCTCTCGGGAGGTCCTGAAGTGGAAAAGGCGTTCGAGAAGAAAACCGGAAGACCTCTACGTTGGAACAGTTGACGACAAACTTGTGAGTCATGTAGAAGTAGGAGTCGAGAGGCTGCACGTCGGCGAAGGCGTCTTCATAAAAACCGCTGCGATTGCGGGCGTCTGTACAGACTCTGACTATCGATGCAGGGGCATAGTGACAAACCTCATGAAATTCGCCTTGGACCGCGTTCAGCTTGAGGGATTCTCCAACTCCTCTCTTTTCACTGGACTCGACTTTCCTGCACGCAGAATATATCATCGATTCGGTTTTGTAGACCTCGTCACAACGCGCATTTATGCCAAGTACATAGATTACCCAGCCACATTTGCCCGATGGCTAAGGAATTCCAACCGCTCAATAAAGGCGTCGAAGATCGCAGCTAATAGGCTTCGAGGCTGGGAAAAATCAGTAACTGTTCAGCTTCGAGATGTGGGCACATTGGCATTTAGAGTCGGGAAAAATCATCTTCAGAAGTTGAGCAAGCCGCCTAAACAAGCGGACATCGAATTCACCACCGACCTGTCCACATACACTAAGATCATGCGAGGGACAGTCAAGTGGGAAGACGCAGTCAATACCAATAAACTGACAGTGAAGCGTGGACAACCAGCCGACATTGAAATGCTGATTAGACTTTTGCATTGGAGATGGCATGACTAGCATGGAACCAAAATTACGGCAGGCGAGAAAACACGATGTACCCTCGCTTCTTCAGGTTTATGACCGTTTCATTAGAGAATTTGTGGGTTCGGCTGCGAGAACTCAGAAGACTTTCAAACGCATGCTAAAACGAAAGGACAATATAGCGTACGTGGCAACCGACAGCAAGAACCAAGTCATCGGGTACGTTCACGCCCGAATCAACAAGCGATTTGATCGAGGTGAATTCGAGGAGATAGTCGTTGACCCGAGACACAATTTCGAAAATGTTGCCAAGCCCCTTGTCGAGAAGGTAAACGCCATTTTTATGCAGAAGCGTGTATCGGCAATCGCCGCAGGTTCGTTAAGAAACCCCGCTTATGAAAGAGTCTTCTCCGAGCTTGGCTTTTCCGAGTACGAGTCTCTGGGCGTGTTCATGTATTCCGTGTTGAATGTTCAGAAATTCCTGAGCGAATTGTCTCCGGTGTTCGTCAGTCGACTGCAGAGGCTAAAACAGTGGAATGGCACGGTACAGTTGGAGTGTGAAGGGCACAGCATATTTCTTCAGAAGACCAAGGAAGGCGTGCAACCAATCGTGTGGACAAATCAACTCACAGACTTCAAGGCATCACTGCCTGTGGAACTTTTGACTAAGCTCATTTTTGGAATAGCCGACGCAGGCGAAGCTCATCGAACTGGACGGTTGAGGACAGAACACACAATTGGCGACGAAGCAGCAGGCAAGATGCTGAGAACACTGTTTCCAAAAAGGCAGTTTCTGATACTGGATTCTTGGTAAGAAACATGGTTTCCATTAGACTCTGGACTGAAGGTGACATCGATTATGTTGTTGAATCAGTTCAGCGCGAGGGGTGGGGGCACACTCGAAGAGACGTGGAGCGTTGTTGGCTTTACGAGCCAGACGGATGTTTCATAGCAGAGGCAGGTGGGAGGCGCGTTGGACACGTATTCTCTATACGATATGACAGCGCTGGATGGATTGGGCTCCTGATCGTCGATCCAAGAGAACGGGAGAAAGGCATAGGAAGAATGCTCATGCAAAATGCCATCTCATACCTGCAGAAATCAGGAGCAGAGACGATGCGGTTGGAGGCTGTGGAAAGAGCGGTCCCACTCTACAGGCGCTTGGGATTCCAGGAGGAGTTTGACTCCCTGCGGTTCAAAAGGAAAGTGGACCAAATAAATGCGCCTAAGCGC
>Ga0153916_10004497_pt1 | contig 10533 bp, 12 predicted proteins | sample Opewatmetagenome_FD_109642 | JGI IMG/M metagenome (GOLD analysis project Ga0153916, IMG submission 109642) | Freshwater wetland microbial communities from Ohio, USA - Open water 3 Core 3 Depth 4 metaG | ecosystem: Environmental > Aquatic > Freshwater > Wetlands | place: USA: Ohio, Lake Erie...
TGATGAAGATCTTGGTGCCCTTGATCCTGTAGCTGCCGTCCGGCTGCCGCTCGGCGCGGGTCTTCAGGGCGCCGACATCGGTCCCGGCCTGCGGCTCGGTGAGATTCATCGTGCCGTTCCATTCGCCCGAGATCAGTTTCGGCAGCCAGGTCTGGCGCTGCTCCTCCGATCCGTGCGCGACCAGCGCGTCGACCGCGCCCGGCGTCAGCATCATGATCAGCGAGAAGGCGAGATTGGCGGTGCCGAGATCCTCGAGAACCGCGGTCGCGAGGCTGAACGGCAGGCCCTGGCCGCCATAGCCTTCCGGACAGGACAGCGACCCCCAGCCGCTCTCAACATAGGCCTGATAGGCCTCGCGGAAGCCCGGCGGCATGATCACGCCTTCGGCGGTCCAGCGCGCGCCGGCCTTGTCGCCCGGATGATTGAGCGGCGCGAATTCGCCCTCGGCGAACTGGGCGGCGCCTTCGAGGATCGCATCGACGAGATCGGGCGACGCCGCGGCGAAGGCTTCGGCCTCGGCGAGCTGCTGAAGCCCGCTTGCCACCTCCAGCACGAAACGCTGTTCCGCAACCGGCGCGCGATAGGTCATGGCGATCTGCTCCAACTTCGGTTCTGTTCTGGTCCCGCACCCGCTATAGCGCCCCGTCATGGCCGATCAATCCAACGCCTATAAAACCGAAACCATCGCCGCCGATGCGGCCGGCATCGCCCGTGCGGCGGCCTTGATCCGCGCCGGCCAGTGCGTCGCCGTGCCGACCGAGACGGTCTATGGCCTCGCCTGCGACGCGACCTCGGGCGCGGCGGTGGCGCGCGTCTATGCGGCCAAGGGACGGCCCGCCTTCAATCCGCTGATCGTCCATGTCTCAGGCACCGAAATGGCGGAAAGCCTCGCTGAAATTGACGCGACGGCAAGAGCGCTGATCGACCGCTACTGGCCGGGACCTTTGACCCTGGTGCTGCCGCTGAAAGCCGGCGCGCCGGTCGCGGCGCTGGTGACGGCGGGGCTTTCCACCGTCGCGCTGCGCTGCCCCGACCATCCGGTCGCCCAGGCGCTGATCGCCGCGGCCGGGGTGCCGCTCGCCGCGCCGTCGGCCAACGCCTCGGGCCGAATCACCTCGACCCGGCCCGCCCATGTGCTGGCGAGCCTCGATGGCCGCATCCCACTGGTCCTCGATGGCGGCCCGACCCGCGGCGGGCTGGAATCGACGATCGTCGCGGTTGAGGGCGGCAGGCTCCATCTGCTGCGCGAGGGCGCGATCCCGGCGGAAACGCTCGGCCTTGCCCGCGAGGCCGCGCCGGTCGCCGCCGAACCCTCCGCGCCGGGCCAGCTCGCCAGCCATTATGCGCCGCGCCAGCCGGTCCGCCTCGATGCGGCGCGCGCGGAAGCCGATGAGTATCTGATCGGCTTCGGCGCGGTCGCGGGCGATCTCAACCTGTCGGCATCCGGCGACCTCGGCGAAGCGGCGGCGCGATTGTTCGACGCGCTGCATCAGGCGGAAGCGAGCGGCAAGGCGCGGATCGCGGTCGCGCCGATCCCCGAAAAGGGGCTTGGCCGGGCGATCAACGACCGCCTGCGCCGGGCGGCCGCGCCGCGCTAGCTCAGCTTTTCAGCTTCGCCGCATAGCTCTTGCGGAATTTCTGCAGCTTCGGCGCGACCACCGCCAAGCAATAGGAATTCTTGGTCCCTTCGCGCTCGAAATAGTCCCGGTGATACTCCTCGGCCGGGTACCAGGCGCCCAGCGGCTCGATGGTGGTGACGATCGGGTCCGCCCAGTCGTCTTGCGCCCGCGCGATCGCGGCGCGCGCCGCCGCGTCCTGCGCCGCGTCATGCGGAAAGATCGCCGAGCGGTATTGCGTGCCGATGTCCCCGCCCTGACGGTTCAGCGTCGTCGGATCGTGGACGTGGAAGAAGATGTCGAGCAGCGCGTCATAAGGGATCACCGCCGGATCGAAGACCACGCGGATCGCCTCGGCATGGCCGGTGTCGCCGCCGCACACCTGCCGGTAGGTGGGATCGGGAACCGTCCCGCCGGTATAGCCGCTCTCGACCGACACGACGCCCTTCAGGTCGTCGAACACCGCTTCGACGCACCAGAAGCACCCGCCGGCGAGGGTCGCGGTCTCCATCTACTTGGTCGCGTTGTAGGCGAGCTGCTCCCCGGTCAGCTGGAAACCGACCAGCACCTCGAAGCTCGCCTGCCGCACGGTTTCGCGCACTTCGGGGTCGGCGAGCGGATCGATCGCCGCGTCAGCGTCCCCGGGCTTGCGCTCGCGGGTGATCTTGCGCTCGATCTCTTCGGGCAGGCTGGCCGCCGCGCGCGACACCGTCGACTGGGCGGTCCCTTGCGCGACCGCGCGGTCGTCGCCATCGGCGAAGCGCAGCGTCACCTGGCCCATCTGCTTGGCGATCAGCCGGTCGCCGGCGCGCACCACGCTGACGAAATAAGGCAGGCTCACCTCGCGCGCGCCGCCGGCATCGCCGCGCCGCGCCACGACATCGAAGCTGACATTGGTGACGAGGTTGCCGCCCGCGTCTGAGCAGGTTCCCCGCACATTGGTGATCGCCGCGACCACGTCGATCGCCGCGGCCTCGGTCGATCCCGGCCGGTCGAACAGGGTGACGTCGCCGGTATAGGCCGGGACCGCCACCGCCGGACAGGCCGACCGGGTGACGATCAACGGGCTCTTGGAGCAGGCGGCGAGCAGCAGGGCGGGCAAAAGGACGGCGGAAAGTCGGACTAGGCGCACAATGATATGATCCCGGGAAAAATGACGCAGGCGCAATCATAGGAAGCGGGTTCACCTGCGGCAAGCGATCGCTTAAAGGGCTGGACCCATGACAGCTCAAATCCCGGCCACCGCCAGCATCAAGCCCCGTCTCGATCTGCTGATCGCTGCGCCTCGCGGCTTTTGCGCCGGGGTGGACCGCGCGATCCGCATCGTCGAGCTCGCCATCGAGCGTTATGGCGCGCCGATCTACGTGCGGCACGAAATCGTCCACAACCGCTTCGTCGTCGATCGCCTGCGCGGCATGGGCGCGGTCTTCGTCGAGGAGCTGGACGAGGTTCCCGACGACGTGCCGGTGGTGTTTTCCGCGCATGGCGTGCCCAAGGCGGTGCCCGCCAGGGCCGAGGCGCGCGGCCTCCATTATCTCGACGCGACCTGCCCGCTGGTCTCCAAGGTCCACCGCCAGGCCGAGAGGATGGTGCGCGAAGGCTTCCATATCCTGTTCATCGGCCATGCCGGGCATCCCGAGGTGATCGGCACCTTCGGGCAGATCCCGGAAGGCAGCATGACCCTCATTGAAACCGCCGCCGATGCCGAGGCGGTGACGCCGCCGCCGGCGGCGGGCGGGCTCGGCCTGCTCACCCAGACGACGCTGTCGGTGGACGACACCGCCGAGATCGTCTCGATCCTCAAACGCCGCTTCCCCGCCATCCAGAGCCCGCGCGGCGAGGACATCTGCTACGCCACCTCCAACCGCCAGGCGGCGGTGAAGGCGATCGCCGCGAAATGTGATGCGATGCTGGTGATCGGAGCGCCCAACTCCTCCAATTCGCTGCGGCTGGTCGAGGTCGCGCAGCGCGGCGGCTGCCCGGCCTATCTGGTGCAGCGCGGGCATGATGTCGACATCGCCGCGCTCGCCGGCGCCAAGACCCTCGGGATCACCGCCGGGGCCTCCGCGCCCGAAACCCTGGTCCGCGAGGTCATCGACCGGCTCGGCGAACATTTCGACATCACCGAACGCGAAGTGCAGACCGCCGTGGAGGACATCGCCTTCAAGCTGCCGCGCGAACTGACCGCCTGATCATGGCCGTCTACACCCACATCTCCGCCGAAGCGCTGGAGCGCTTCCTCGCCGATTATGACGTCGGCGCGCTGCGCTCGGCCAAGGGCATCGCCGAAGGCGTCGAGAATTCGAACTATCTGGTCGAGACCGAGACCGGCCGCTTCATCCTGACGCTCTACGAAAAGCGCGTCGATCTCGCCGATCTGCCGTTCTTCCTCGATCTCAAGGCCCATCTCTCCAATCAGGGGCTGCCGGTGCCGCGCCCGATCCCGGACCGGACCGGAACCGCACTGCGCACGCTTGCCGGAAGGCCGGCCTGCCTCATCGAGTTCCTGCCCGGCGTCTCGCCCGACACGCCCAACCCCGCGCAATGCGAGGCGGTCGGCCGGGCGCTCGGCGATCTGCACCGCGCGGCTGAGACCTTTACTGGCAGCCGGCCGAACGATCTCGGCCTTTCCGGCTGGCGCCCGCTCGCCGAACGCTGTGGCGAATCCCTCGAAACCATTACCCCTGGCCTGCGCGCGGCGATCTTCGCGGAGCTGGACATTCTGGAGCGCGACTGGCCGACCGGCCTCGAACGGTCGATCATCCACGCCGACCTCTTCCCCGATAATGTGCTGATGCTCGGCGACCGGGTGACCGGCCTCATCGACTTCTATTTCGCCTGCACCGACATCCGCGCCTACGACCTTGCGATCACCCATGCCTCCTGGGTGTTCGATCCCGACGGCGCCCGCTTCCATCCCGACCGCTCGGCGGCGCTGGTGAAGGGCTATGAGGCCGCGCACGGCCTGACGCCGGAGGAACGCGCCGCCTTGCCACTGCTGGCGCGCGGCGCCTCGATGCGCTTCCTTTTGACCCGCGCCTGGGATTGGCTCAACACCCCCGCCGACGCGCTTGTGACCCGCAAGGACCCGCTGGCCTTCCGCCGCCGGCTCGATTTCTACCGCGACCATGGCGCCGAGGCGTTCGCGCGGTGAGCGAGGAACTTCCCCTCGTCGAGATCGCCACCGACGGCGCCTGCAAGGGCAATCCCGGCCCCGGCGGCTGGGGCGCGGTGCTCCGCCAGGGCGCCCGCGAGCGCGACCTCTCCGGCGGTGAGCCGGTGACCACCAACAACCGCATGGAGCTGCTCGCCGCCGTCGAGGCGTTGCGCGCGCTGAAGCGGCCTTGCCGGGTGATCATCCACACCGACAGCGTCTATGTGCGCGACGGCATCACCAAATGGATCCACGGATGGCAGCGCAACGGCTGGCGCACCGCGGACAGGAAGCCGGTCAAGAATGTCGACCTGTGGCAGGCGCTGTGGGAAGCGGCGGCCCCGCACGACGTCGACTGGCGCTGGGTGAAGGGCCATAATGGCGACGTCTACAACGAACGCGCCGACCGCCTGGCGAGCGATGCCGCCGACACTTTCCGTAACAACGCCTGAATCGCGCCACCACGCAAACCGGGCGTTCGGTTGCGATGGCAGGCGCGCGGCCCTATGATCGGTGTCATGATGCTGCGGCTTTTCTCCTCGATCCTCGTCGCGCTGGCGCTGTTCCTGTCGCCGGTCGCCATGTCGATCGGCGGAAGCACGGCGCAGGCGCACGCGGCGACCGTCGAAATGCCTGGAATGACCGCGCATTGCGACGGATTGGGACAGCCGTTGGATAAGTCCCAACCCCACATGAAGCCCGGTTGCGCTGCCACCTGCGCGGCCATTCCGGCGGTCTCTCCCGATGCGCCCGCGCAATCTCGGCCGCTCAAGGCGCGTGCGACGACATCCGTTCCGCCGCCCCTTGCCGGCATCACGCCCGAAGGCACGACTCCCCCTCCCCGATTCTCCTGACGATTTGATCCTGACACTCAAATCATTGGAGATTCCCATGAAGACACTGTTTGCTGCGATCGCGCTGACGATCGCCCTTCCCGCTATGGCGCAGACGGCCACCAGCCCCGCCGCTCCCGCAGGCCCACAGGGTCATGCCGGACATGCCGACCACAGCCAGTGCGCCGAGCACATGCAGGCGGACGGCGGCATGATGGACCACGGCGATCATGCCGGCATGATGGCGCACGGCGAGCACGCCGGGGCCAGCGGCGCCATGATGGACTGCGGCAACGCCGATGCCCATGCCCACCACGACATGAGCCAACAATAGGAACGGGTTCGGGAGGCGGCCGCAAGCCGTCTCCCGTCACGTTCGCGTCTGCCATCCATGGCTTCGCCGCGCGGAGACCGGAAGGATCATGCAATGAATCCGCTTATCGAACGGCGCGCGCTGCTGCGCGCGGGCGCAATCGGCGCCACCGGCCTCGGCCTTTCGGGCCTGTTCCCGGCCTGGGCTCAAAGCGGCTCGCCGGGGCTTCTTTCCACCTTGCCGACGCTCGTCGGCGAAGACATCCACTTGAAGGTCGCCCACAGCGCCTTCACTGTCGGCGGCCGTACCGGCCACGCCGTCACCGTGAACGGCGTGCTGCCCGCGCCGCTCATCCGGCTGAAGGAAGGTCGGACTGTCCGGCTGCACGTCGAAAACGCGCTGGATAAGGACACCTCGATCCACTGGCACGGCATGATCCTGCCCTTCCAGATGGATGGCGTGCCGGGCGTCAGCTTTCCGGGGATCAAGCCCCGCACCACCTTCACCCATGAATTCCCGGTCCGGCAGAACGGCACCTACTGGTACCACAGCCATTCCGGCCTTCAGGAACAGCAGGGGCATTACGGCCCCATCGTCATTGATCCGGTGGAGCCCGACCCGGTCGCCTGGGACCGCGAGCATGTGATCGTGCTTTCGGACTGGAGCTTCCTTCACCCGCACCAGCTCATCCACAAGCTCAAGCAGCAAGGCGGCTATTTCAACCGCCAGAAGCAGACGCTGGCGGGTATGCTGACGGGCGGCCCCGAGGAACGGATGCGCGCCCCGGAACGGGCGATGTGGGGTGGGATGCGGATGGACCCCACCGACATCGCCGACGTCACCGCCGCCACCTACACCTACCTCGTTAACGGCCACGGCCCCCGGGAAAACTGGACCGGCCTGTTCCGTCCGGGCGAGCGCGTGCGCCTGCGCATCATCAACGCCTCGGCGATGACGATCTTCAACTTCCGCATCCCCGGCCTGCCGCTGACCGTGGTCAGCGCCGACGGGCAGAATGTCTGCCCGGTCGAGGTCGACGAGTTCCAGATCGCGGTGGCCGAAACCTACGACGTCATCGTCCAGCCCGCCGAGGATCGCGCCTTCACGCTGGTGGCGGAATCGATCGACCGCTCAGGGCTCGGCCGGGCGACGCTGGCGCCGCGCATGGGCATGACCGCGCCCGTCCCGTCGCTCCGCCCCCGCCCCACCCTTTCGATGAAGGACATGGGAATGGGCGGCATGGACCATGGCGGCATGGATATGCACGACAAGTCGATGGCGCCTCCGCAGGTAAAAGTAGGCGTCGGTGTCGCTTCCATCGCGATGGCGCCCGTCGATCGCACCGGCGATCCCGGTCTCGGGCTCGACGATGTCGGACACCGGGTGCTGACCTATCGCGACCTGATGTCGCTCACGCCCAACCGGGACACTCGCCCTCCGGCGCGGACGGTGGAGGTCCATCTGACCGGCAACATGGAACGCTTCATGTGGTCGTTCGACGGACAAAAGTTCAGCGAGGGAGTCGAGCCGATCCGCTTCGAGCTGAACGAGCGTGCGCGGGTGGTGCTCCTCAACCACAGCATGATGAGCCACCCGATCCACCTTCACGGCCATTTCTTCGAGGTGGTGAACGGCCACGCCGGCAGTCATCCCGTGAAGCATACCGTCAACGTGCTGCCCGGCGGCAGGCTGGCCTTCGACCTCACCGCCGATGCGCCCGGCGACTGGGCCTTCCATTGCCACCTCTTGCTGCACATGCACGCCGGGATGTTCCGGGTCGTCAGCATCCGCCCGCTTGCGGGAGACGCAGCATGAAAAAGCTTCTCGTCCTTCTGTTCGCCACGGCCGCTGCGCCGGCGCTGGCCCAGCATGCCGGCCATCACATGCCGGAGCCGCCGCCACCCGTCGAAGCACCCGCTGATCCGCATGCCGGTCACGACATGGCCGATATGCCCGACATGGCGGACATGCCGGCACCCGCCTCGCACGCTGGGCACCAGCCCGAAATCTCTGATCCGCCGGTTGCAGGGCCGTCCGAGGCGGCACTCGGCGGTCCCCGCAACGCCGCTGACACGCTCTTCGATGTCGAGGACATGGCGAGGGCGCGCGCCGGGCTTCGAAAGGAGCATGGCGCGATCACCGCCTGGAAGCTGCTGGTCGACCGTGCCGAGGCGCGGGTCCGGGATGGCCGCGACGGCTACGCCTGGGACGCGCAGGCCTGGGTCGGCGGCGACATCGACAGGCTGTGGGTCAAGACCGAGGGCGAAGCCAGCTTCGGCGAGCGTCCCGAAGCGGCCGAGGCGCAGCTCCTGTGGAGCCACGCACTGGATCCCTGGTTCAACCTCCAGGCCGGCGTCCGCTACGATATCCGGCCGAACCCTGAGCGGGCGCATCTCGTGATCGGGGTGCAAGGGCTCGCACCCTACTGGTTCGAGGTCGATGGCGCCCTGTTCCTCTCCGACAAGGGTGAGCTCTCGGCCCGCTTCGAGGCGGAATATGACCAGCGGATCACCCAAAGGCTGATCCTGCAGCCCCGGGTCGAGTTCGATCTCGCGGCGCAGAATGTGCCTGAACGCGGCATCGGCTCCGGGCTGTCCAAAACCGAGGCGGGCCTCCGGCTGCGCTACGAGATCGTGCCCGAGTTCGCGCCTTATGTCGGGGTCGAATACGGGCGCGCCTTCGGCGACACCGCCGGCTTCGCCCGCGCCGCGGGTGAGCGGGTCGGCGGCTGGAGTCTCGTCGCCGGGGTCAGGACCTGGTTCTAACCGGCGCGGCAGCGGTCCAAGAAGGCGTCGATCCGCGCCCACACCGCCAGGCGCACCGGATCGGTCTCGCGCAGCAGCTCGTGGGCGCCGTCGAACAATGCGACTTCCGCCTTCGGGATGCGCCGCGCCAGCGCCAGCGCGGCCGGGGTCGAGACGATCTTGTCGTCCTCCGCCAGCACGAACAGCACCGGCACTGCGATCCTTTCGAGCGCGCCGGCGGCCTTCAGCCGGTCGATCGAGCGGTAGGCGGCGTCGAGCCATCCCCACGAGACGCCGCCCAGCGCCAGCGCGGGCTGCCGCGCGATCCACCAGCCCTCGTCCTTATAACGCGATGCGTCGCGGGTCAGCACGCGCTGCCGCCGTTTTTCCGTATATTTCGGGCGGCGCGCCTGTCCCCAAGCGTAAGCCTCTGAAAGGCCCCGCTTTATTTTATGCCGGATAATGGGTCTCGCCAGCCATTCGGGCAGCGGGTCAACTTTCAGGCCGAGCAGCGGCGCGGTCAGCACCACCGCGTCCAGCGCCGGTCCGCGCTCGGCGAGCAGCCGCAGCGCCAGGTGTCCGCCCATCGAATGCGCCACCAGATAGTATGGCGGGGCTGAAACAGACCGCCACTTCGCGACCATTTCGTCCAGATCGTCGACCCACGGATCGAACGACGCCGCATGGCCCATCAGCGGATCGGCGCTGATACGCCCCGATCCCCCCTGTCCGCGCCAGTCCATCGCCGTCACGTCGAAGCCTCGCTCCCGCCAATGGATCAGGCTTTCGAGATATTTCTCGAAGAAATCCGCCCGCCCGTTCAAGAAAAGGATCGAACCGCGTCTCGTGTCCGCCTGCGCCGGAAGCAGCAGAATCCGCACTTTCCCGCCATCGCACAGCGTCTCCATGCGGATCACCGCGTCGTCGGGAAGGACGCGCCGCCTCGAATAATCGGGAGAAAGTGAACCGGCTTTTAAGGTCATTTTTCTTGGTTACGGTTTCGAAAGGCATTGCGTCTAGCGTCTGTTTTCATGGCTGCGATTATTCATCATCTGAGCATCGCCGGAGTAGCCCTGCTGCTCGTCTGGACGATCATCAGCGACTTTCGCACATACACCATTCCTAATTGGTTATGTGTGGCCGTCGCTTTGCTGGCGATCCCCTGCTGGTTCGCGCTCGGGCTGTCGCCCTGGCCGGACATGGCGATCCGTGTCGCGATCGCCCTCGCGGTCTTCATTTTCTTCGCCGCGCTGTTCGCCTGGGGAATGATGGGTGGCGGCGACGTCAAGCTGATCGCCGCCCTCGCCTTGTGGCTGACGTTCAGCGAATTGTTCGAAATGCTGTTCCTGATGGCGATGATCGGAGGTGTCGTGACGCTGGTGTTTCTGATGCGTCACAAAGCGATCAGAGCGCTGGGAGCGCCGCAGATTCCCTATGGTATTGCGATCGCGCTCGCAGGCCTCTGGGTTCTTGTCAAACCGTTTCTTAACCAATCTGGAGCATAGCCTTCGTTGGTAACTGCCGGGAGGCAAATGGGGTCATGGATATCAAGAAAATCGCACTATTGGTTGGCGCCTTGATGGTGGCGGGCATCACCGCTTTCGCGGCCCGTGGCATGTTTGCCAGCTCAACCACACCGCAGGCCGAAGCCGCACCGAAGGTTGTCGGTATCGAGGTGCTGGTACCGACGCGCACCCTGCCCGTCGGTACGATCATCGAACTGGGCATGCTGCGCTATCAGCCTTGGCCAGCCGACATGGTCGATGCCACCTACTACAAGAAAGGCGCCGTAACGCCGGAGCAGCTGACCGGAATGGTCGTTCGCTATGCTGCCCCCGCTGGCCAGCCGATCACTGGAGCATCGCTTGTCAAA
>Ga0153916_10004499_pt1 | contig 10531 bp, 9 predicted proteins | sample Opewatmetagenome_FD_109642 | JGI IMG/M metagenome (GOLD analysis project Ga0153916, IMG submission 109642) | Freshwater wetland microbial communities from Ohio, USA - Open water 3 Core 3 Depth 4 metaG | ecosystem: Environmental > Aquatic > Freshwater > Wetlands | place: USA: Ohio, Lake Erie, Old...
CCGTTGCGCCAGGTCCCGTTCCAGGATGGGTCCTGTATCTGTGTACCACCGGCTGGCAATAGCATGACCAAGACGGCTTTCGATGAAAGCTACCAGGGTCTGCATACGCCTGGGGAGGACTTCATGATAGTCTTTTCCCCAGGCATAAGAGGCGATCTTTCCCAGGTAGGTTGAGGAGGCGCGCCTGCCAACTGTCTGGGTTGGTTCAACCTTGGGTTGATAGGGAGTCCCCAGGACCAGGATAGCGCTGCAGCTGGGCAATAGCTTGTGCGGGTCTGCTCGGCAGAGGCGGGCGCGCTCGGTAGCCAGATAGGTCATCTCTCCATGCCGACCGGCTTTAAGCCAATTCTCATAAGTCGCCCAATGAGAGGGTCGCTCTGGTGTGGTTATGCCCACGAGGGGGAACCCAAGTCGCCTGGCTTCATTCTTGATGTCTTGGGTGAGAGACATGAACTTTATAAAGTGTGATTATTGGCAGGTCAAGGAAAATTTTACCTTGGCAGACGAAACATCCTCAGGAGCCGTGATTAGGAACCTGATCCATCCTGATCCGGAGGATGTAAAATCCAGTGAGAAGGACAGGGTCTGGTCACCCGCCGAGAATTTACTCGTTTGAGCGGGAGGGAAGTTAAAAACGAAGCCAGGTGTATCGGATTGACCTTTTAAGGCGTAGGTGACTTTGACATCCTTGCTCAGGGTAAAATTAGCTGTCAATCCGAATGTGTGCGGGCAGGATCCGGTGTAAGAGTCCTGGTCGATGCTCAGGGAGACGGCTGATACGATGGCGCCTCCGGGTGTCACCGAGCTGGTCGGTTGAGGGGTACCCCCTCCCTCGACGACGTGAATCTGGACATAAATAGGATCCAATCCAGTAGTGCCGACTCCAAAGTATTGCCCAGCGTCGTTCTTTAGTCGCCACCAGCTGGTGTACATACCTAAAGCAGTGGGGGCGGTCATATCGACGGAGATATCGACCTCGTCACCGGGAGCTACTTTCTTTGGTAAATCCACCGAGGCGGGGCTTTTAATGGTGTCGTTGCTGATGTGCACTAATGTATAAGAGCTTGTCCAGGTGGTGGTGCCGACATTTTTCAACCGCCAGGTTTTTATAAAGGAGGCTCCTGGGGCGATCTCGGCTTTATCGGGGATGGTGATATCATCCACGAAAAAAGCTTTATCGGGCAGGCTACCCGCGGGAGGCGGCGCCGTGAGAGTAGCTGATGGAGCGGGGGAGACGGGTGGTGTGGGAGTTTCAGGCGTCGAGGTTGGCGTTAGGGTTGGGGTAAAGCTTGGCTCTGGGGTGGGGGTGATCAGGGCAGTGGCGGTCATGCCGGCAAAAGCGGTTTTAACCACCTCGGTTAGAATCGCGTTGGTGTCGATGGTGGGGGCAGGTGTAACTTTGACGGTTTTACAAGCCGCCAGCAAGAAAGTAAAAACTATCAGGCAAGTGAATATTTTCGAAATGGACTTCATCGGATCTCCTTTCTATGGAAAAGGAATGCGGTGGCTGGGGCACATTCTCCAGACCACCGCTTCCCTATCTCATGCAGTCGAAAAAGGACCGGCTGAGCGGTAATGATCGAGCAGGATGGAATTACTTTTGGATGCGAGGGTCGATCCAGATGGCTTTGTCGTTGTGAAATGGGCCATCGGTGAATACACCCAGCATAAATTGCACTGTCTGGCCTTTGAGACTGGAGACATTATACTCGACGGTTAACAAATCGCCATTGCAGCTCTTTTTCCATTCCTTTAGTAAGGTGGTAGTCCCTCCCTGCTTGTAGTAGAGTTGGAATATCACTTTCCCGTCAGTGCAGCTGGCTTTTAAACCAAGGGTGGCACGGAAGTGATCGCCATTCTTGACGGTATAGGTGTCGAACAACCCGGTGATGATGCCATCATCGATTTTCTCAGGGTAGGTGCCCAGGACCTTGTCAATTACGCTGCCATCATCCATTTTGACGTCGTAACCGTAAGCGGCCACACCGGGGGTATCATCTTTTTTATCGCCGAAAGTGAGGGCGGTGGTGGCGTTACGCCACTCGGCGTTCTTGGCTTTCGCCAGGAAGTCAAAAGTGATCGCATTTACGACAACGATCTTTACCCAGAAAGCTTTACTGGCATCACCTAAGCCAAAGACATTTCCTCTTCCATCACGCAGTTTCCAGAAACCCTGGTAGGTGCCAGCATCGTCGGGGGATGTCATATCGACTGAGACATCCACGGTGTCACCCGGAAGCACTTTCCCATTAGTGACCAATGAGGAAGCCGGGGCGCTCATAGCATCGCCATGATCGAAGATGACAACGTAACTTGAATCCCAGGTGCATGAACCGGTGTTCCTCAACCGCCAGGTTTTGGTAAAATCAGTGCCTGGATCTACCTCGGTGTTGTCGGTGTAGTTCACATCCTTCACCCATGATATGTGGTTGCAGGGAACTGGATTTGGAGTTGGAGGCACCGGTGTTTTCGTTGGGGCAGGTGTATTAGTCGGGAGCGGCTCTGTCGGCAACGGCGTATTAGTAGGTGCCGGTGGAGGCTGTATGGACGTAGGCACGGAGGTGGGAGGAACCACAGTCGGCACCTTTCCAGAGGCTGCTTGAGTGAGTTGAGCAGCTACAGTCTGAGCAGCGGCGGTGTAGATCAAGTCCGGCGCTACCTGGGTGGGCTGGACGACATTGGAGCTGGGATAAGAGCAGGCGCTTATTGTCAGTACAGCTAAAAGCAAGAAAATCGTTAGACGCTTGAAGGTTTTTAACATGTTTTTCTTCTCCTGATTATGATTCGGTGTTTATTCCTTTATAGATGTAATTCTACTCCTGGTCTGTTACCAGTGGGTGACAAAGGCATTACAGGCTTGTTATTTTTTGTTACAGTCTCGAAACACACTTTAACTTTTACCTGACCGCTAGAAAACAGGAGTGAGTATTGTCCGGTGTAGATCTTGCACAACACCCACCCTTGTGTCTTATCGATCACTACTGAGGTTTCCGTTCAATCCGTGGATAAACCCAGACGGCGTTATCCTTATCCGGCGAGCCATCGGCGAGGACTACCAGCATGAATTGCACCTCGGTCTTTCTTAAGTCGCTTAAGTTGACTTCAACCGTTTTAAGCCCATCGCCGCAAGATTTCTTCCATTCTTTGAGAGTGACTGTATTCACACCATCGAAATATTTTAGGACGAACAGGACTCTACCATTCTTACACTTTTCGCGGAAACCGATTTGCGCTCTGAAATAGTCCCCACCCTTCACTTTATACTTGGCGAACAGACCGGAGATCATCCCATCAGTAATCTGCTGGGGTGAGACGCCCAGGACCCGGTCATAAACCAGGCCATTCTCGAGGGGTACGTCGGAATAATAAGCGGCGATGCCGGGCGCTTCATTTTTCCTATCACCAAAGGTCACAAGCGAGGTGGCATTTTTCCATTCCGCTTTTTTAGCCTCCGTCAAGAAATTATAGTTTACCGCGTAAGCAGAATAGGCGGTTATATTTATCCTTAATGGATACGTGCTGTCCTTGTACGTAAGCCCGAAGGTATGACCGTTATAATCACTCAGTTTCCAATCACTGACATAGGTGTCAGGAGAAATAGGGATCCTCACTTTGATGGTGATGTTCACTACCTTGTGAGGTGCGACCGTGCCCCAGACCCATTCTTGTGGACTCGCGGCGCCTAATGGATCCCCATTGGTATTAACGAGCTCATATTTCGTGTTCCAGGTGCAAGAACCAGTATTTTCGATCTGCCAAGTCTTCTCGATGACAGTGCCCACCGGAACCTGACTGCCTTCCGGATAATTAACGTGCTTGATCAGGGTAGCCTGGTTACAGGGCACCGGTTTAGGAGTGGGAGGTACAGGTGTATTAGTAGGTTTGGGCGGTTTCGCAGTGGGGGTTGCCGTAAATGTGGGCTCTGGCATGATGGGGGCAGTTGTAGCTGTAGGCGGTTGAGTCGGCGCGATGTAAGATGTGGCGGTTGGCAAAGGGGTGGACGTAGCCGTAGGGTGGGAGGCAGCTTCCTGGGTCAGTCTGGCGGCAACGGTTTTGGCTGCCTCCGTATAGACCAGATCGGTAGGTTTTTGGGTAGCTGTGGTAATAACTTGCTTGCCACAGGCGCTCAATACGAATGAGGCCGTGACGAATATAATCGTTATGCGTTTGAATATATTGCACATGTTTTGTTCTCCCTTACTGGTATCAAAAAATCTATCTTCTTTAATTCTATTCAAGATTGTTACCTGGTAATATCACCAGCATTACGACCCGGAAACCTGGTGTTACAGTTCTGAAATATGGGTGATACCCATGCGGAAACAAGGGTATCCACCGGAATTAATATACAGACGTTTTGTCAGTTAAAGAGGTTCCCCAGGTAAGGTCAGGAGGGAGGTTATTTTGCTAATGCAGGTCACTACTGAGGCAAGAATGGATTTTAGTAAATAAAGAGATGTAATTAGGGATAGCTCGAAAGAAACTTTACAAGACACAACTCTAAGACGGACAGTTGCTACTCCCCCTTATAAGGAAGTGCGTCACTCCCTAAGAAGCTCGGCCTGCATCGACCAGGGACCTGTCCAGGTGACGCGCACGGGAAGCATGAGTCCCGTCAGGTCGCGGGTGGATTCAACGAAGACCAGCTTATTGGTGGGAGTCCGTCCCTTCCAACGCCCTTTAACCTGCTCTTCGAACAAGACATCGACAGTTTTTTCGAGGTAACGGGCATTGATTTGCGCGGTGATGCCTTCTTGCAATTCTTCCAACAGGCGAAACCGTCGCATCTTCTCAGCTTCGCTGACGTCATCTGCCATTGTGCGCTGGGCTACCGTTCCGTTACGGGGTGAGTAGCGCGCCAGGTGAGCCACGTCCATCTTCAACTCTGCCAGTAAGTCATAGGTGCGCATGAACTGCGCTTCACTCTCGCCGGGGAATCCGACGATCACGTCGGTGGCGATGGATACTCCTGGGAAGCCCCTATCCAGTTGTTGGCGGATACCCTCTACCAGACGACGGTAATCGTCAGCGGTATAACCACGCCGCATGTTTGCTAGTACCTGATCGTCGCCCGCCTGCACCGGCACTTCGATGTGGGGCATCACCTTGGGTAATTTAGCCACGGCTATCAGTAGCACGCTGGTCATATAGCTGGGGTGGGAGGTCAAGAACCGGATGCGTTTCAACCCCTCGATTTCATGGACCATGCGCAATAAACCTGCGAGATCAGGACCAGCAGGGATATCTTTGCCGTAGCGGTCGACAATCTGTCCCAGGAAAGTGATTTCCCTGACGCCCTGGGCAACCAGGGAACTCACCCCGGCATAAATCTCGCTGGCGGGTCGACTGCGCTCTGCCCCGCGGCGGGAGGGGATCACGCAGAAAGTGCAAGCATGGGAGCATCCCAACACCACCGGCACGAACGCAGACACCAGCTTGCCCTGTTCGTGAGCCGGTAAGCGAAAACCACCGTCCATCAGGGCAAAACGGTGGAGTGTTTCAGTGGTATCGAGGGTTCGATCGTCCCCCTGGGGAGTATCTCCTCGTTGAGAAAGGAAGGTGATCAATGGCTCTGGGTCGGAAGGTGGGGAAAAAACATCTACAAAAGGAAAACGCTCCCGCAACTGACCGTTGTTCCGGATCCCAACCAGACACCCCATCAAATTGATCACCAGATCTGGGCGACGCTGCTTCAGGGGGCGCAGGGAGAGTAGGTGACCATAAGCTTTATCTTCTGCGCTTTGCCGGACTACACAGGTATTTAATACAATTACATCAGCTTCGCCAACTTGCCTGGCAGCCTGGTATCCCAGCCCTTCCAGGGCGGAGGCTACGTGAAACGAATCGGCTACATTCATCTGGCAGCCTTCTGTCCAAATATGATACTTCATGTCCGTAATTATACCAGTGTGGTAGAATAGCCGCCATGCGCAGGATAAAGTTTATCCAGAAGGTCATTATTGGCGCTATTATGATCATTTTAGCGTTTTTTGCGTATCTTTATCCGCCTATTAACAATCGCCTGGCCTGGCGGGTAGACCTGGCTTTGACGTATTTGCGAGGGATGGTCAAACCACCCAATGGAATCCCAACCCCCCTCCCCCAACCTACCCTTACCTCAGCACCCACTACTACTTTCACCCCGATCCCTACCCGGACAGCGACCCCACCCGGACCTACCAGTACCCCTTTACCCAGCCTTACTCCGTTCCCTGCGCAAGTCAGCTTACCTGCCCCGGCTTATGAGCGCCAGGATTTAAATAACTGCGGTCCAGCTACCCTAGCCATGGATCTGCGCTTTTTTGGTTGGAAAGGTAACCAGACTGATATTTCTAAAATTATCCGACCGGGTCAAGACGACCGGAATGTAACTGCTGAGGAGCTGGCTTATTATGTGAGGAATTACGTTGGCTGGTTAAATATCGAGTATCGGATGGGTGGGACGGTAGATACGTTAAGAAAGTTCCTGGCATCTGGTTTTCCGGTGATGATTGAAGAAGGTACTTTGGTAGATAAACCTTATTGGCCCAATGATGACCAGTGGGCCGGGCATTACCTGCTTCTGATAGGTTATGATGATCCGACCCAGACTTTCGAAGTCCAGGATTCTTACCATGAAGCGATAAAGTCGGTCAGTTATGCCGGTACAGAAAAGAATTGGCAGGCTTTTAACCATGTCTACATCCTGGTCTTTCTCCCCAACCAGTCTAAAATGATCCAGGGTTTATTTGGGGAGGATTGGAATGTAGATACGAACCGTCAGCATGCTCTGGATGCTACTCGAGCGGTCACGAAAGAGGAACCAAAGAACGGCTTTGCCTGGTTCAACCTGGGGACAAACCTGGTTTACTTCGATAGTTATGCGGAGGCAGCACTCGCCTATGATAATGCTCGTAATGCCGGCTTACCGCAACGGATGTTGTTATACCAGTTTGGACCTTACTTTGCCTATTTCAACGCAGCGCGTTATGATGATCTTTTAACCCTAACGAACTACATCTTGCAATTACCCAGCCATCCCAGCTCAGAAGAAGCCTGGTTATGGCATGGTTGGGCTTTATATCGCAAGGGTGATCGGGCTGGAGCGCAAGGCGACTTCGAGATGGCTTTAATAGAAAACCCTCATTCCAAGGACGCTCAGTACGCTTTAGATTTCCTAAAGAACAATCCGTAACTGATGAGAATACCTGCCAGCCCTCCCATCAAGTCAACTCCCAGGTCTTCGATGAGGCCAGGGATGTGAATATATCCCTGATTTAGAGCTTGTAAGGTTTCTTGGAGAAGCCCTATTCCAAACACTGCGACCACTAGGATTAGAGTTATCCGCGCCCAGAGGGGTGGGTGGGATCGATCATGGTTGGTGAATATTTTTGAAGGAATGAACACACCAATGAACAGGATGACGAGTACTGCGTAAAGGAAAGCGTGCATCACCACATGCATCCAGGTGGGGGCGAAAATGTTATTAAAGAGACGGTTAAAGGTGAGGGAAAACCTTCCTAACCAGGCTATAGGAAACAGGATACCTAAAACCCAGAGTAATAGAATAATTCGCGAACGCATTCCTCGATTATATCTCTTAGGTAAGCTGGCGGAAGTTTGATAATTGCCTCTTGACATAGTGTAATTTGTACACTATAATAGTGTATATAATACACTAATTAGGAGATAATATGAACTGGCATTCTACCGCTCCCCTTGACCTGATCCATTATGAACCCGCTCAAGTCTTTACAGCGGGATTGCGTGCCCATCACATTGCTACCACGGCTTATCCGATTGGGCACTTGATCACGATGCGTACTTACAAGGTCGCGCGGGTGGATGTCCCAAAAATAATTCGACGAGCTTGGGAAGAGGTCGGTTATTTGGGTCTGTATGTGCATATCCCATTCTGCGAAGCCCGTTGTGGTTATTGTGAGTATTGTGTGCTAGATCCTGCTACGAATTCTGCCAGCGAGGATATCTATTTTAGCTTATTGATGCGCGAGTTTGAAATTTACCGGCAGGCGATCGGGACACCTGACAAGAGGCTGATCGGTTTCGATATTGGAGGAGGTACCCCAGCTTTACCAAATATCAAGTATATCGCCCGTGTGGTGGAGGCAGCCCGAGCGAATTTTATCCTACCATCGGAAGTTACCATCAGCATTGAAACTACACCCAAGATCGCTGCCCGTCAACCCGAGAAAATTCAAGCTTTGTACGAGCTGGGCATCCACCGGATCAGCATGGGAGTACAAACCGTCAATCCACGTTTGTTAGAGGAATTAGGGCGGACTTCAACCTCACTCGCTTACAATCAGGCGGCAGTCAATAATATTAGAGGGGCTGGTTTCAAGCGTTTCAATATCGACGTGATGTATGGTTTTGCAAACCAATCTCGACGGAACCTGGAAGCCACATTACAACACGTTATCAGCTTGAATCCTGAATATATCACCCTCTACCGCATGCGTTATAAGGGAACGCGTATTGCCTCGCAAGCCCAGAATATCAACCTGCCGGAGGTGGCTGACCAATATGCCCTGGCTAAAGAAATGTTGCTGGCAGTCGGTTATGCCGGCACCCCCGGCAAGAATACCTTCAGCCGGCTGGTGGGCGATGTGGGTACCAGCGATTACCTGACCGAACGGGTGATCCGTGGTACACCCTACCTGGGACTTGGATTGGGAGCCCAATCGTTATCTCAAAAAACATTGGCATACAACTCCGGCGCAGCCGAGAAACGACTGGAACAATACCAGCGCCAGGTCGTAGCCGGGCATTTGCCCATCCAGGATCTTTATCACCTCTCTCGGGAAGCTGCGATGGGCAAGATGATCTCCGTGTCGTTTTACTTTGGGGAGATAAACTTGCCAGGTTTCTCTGATAAGTTTGGCAAAACCCTGGAGCAGATTTTTCCTGAGGAGGTGGAATTTGTATTGAGGGAAGGTCTGATGGAATACATTTGGACGGAAGAAGGTGGAAAGATGCCGGAGCTGGGTGCTGTGAATAATAAAAGATGGATTGTGGAACAAAAAAAACCCGAGGCTCTTCGGTTGACCAATGCTGGGGTAAGCCAGGTAAACGGCGTGATGGCCTTGTTTTATGCCGGCGCGGTCAAAGAGTATTTGATTGGATTGGATAAAGAGAATGGATTGTAGTAGATATAACTCCGTTAGAATGAACCACTTCGACTTTGCCAACCTGCTTTTTTCTGGCCCTTGCAACGCATGCTGTCCAACCTGTATTGGGAAGCAGATCGATCCGCGCCTCAACACCAATAACCTCGATGAATACCCGCCGCGTAACCTGGAGCGATTCAAACAAATGATGGAGAAGTACGCCATTCGACAGCTGGTATTTACCGGCACGAACACTGACCCGCAACTGTATCGGGACGAGGAACGCTTGCTCGATGATCTACGCCAACGGCTGCCTCCGGAGACGCGCTACTCACTGCATACCAATGGTCGCCTGGCTGTGCAGAAAATGGCAATTTTCAATCAGTATGACCAGGTCACTCTTTCATTCCCCAGCTTCAACCCGGATACTTACAGGAGGATGATGGGTGTACCGGGATTGCCTGACTTGCCCGTGATTATGTCAAAGTCGCGCGTCCCGGTGAAGGTATCCTGCCTGGTCTCCGTGGCGAACGCGCCGGCGATCGATGATTTTCTACTGCATTGCCAGGAGATCGGTGTCCGTCGGGTGGTGCTTCGTAAACTATACGGGGAGAGGCGTACCTGGGAGAATATGGTGAATAGGTTCCCCCTTGAATTTCGTTACACGGGCTTATACCGGAAAAACCCGGTTTACGATTATCAAGGAATGGAAGTCACCCTGTGGGATTTCGACCGCACGGACAGCACATCGATCAACCTGTTCAGCACAGGATTGATCAGCACGTCTTATCTCCTGGCGAGACCGGCGTAGAGCGCTAAGGTTTCTATAATTGCATACGAGATTAGACTCTAAACATTTACAGACCTTATCTTGTCAAGAACGGGTATTTATGCCATAATTATGTCCGCTGTGCGGGCGTGGCCAAGTGGTAAGGCATCAGCCCTCCAAGCTGATATTCGCGGGTCCGAATCCCGTCGCCCGCTCTGGTGGTAAATGTGTTGAAAAATACCCGGTGCTTTAGCATGGGCCCGTAGCTCAGGGGCAGAGCGGACGGCTCATAACCGTTTGGTCGTTGGTTCGAATCCGACCGGGCCCATATTCCATTAAATAGATATAGGGAGGGCATTGCCCCTCCCTATATCTATTTTCATAGGTACAGAAGGTTATTAACCTATGGTTCCAGGAACCCAAAAGTGATGATTGGCATGAACATTTGCCAGAATACCTGGATGTAGTTGGTAATGGTCATCGTGTTCGTACCACCCAGACCACTTACGGTCAGATGGACCGTATAGTACCCGGGTTTCGTGTAAATATGGGCCGGGCTGGTCAGGGTGCTGGTAATCCCATCACCAAAGTCCCATAGGCAACTGGTGAAGTCGCCAGTCGATAGATTCGTAAACGCCACATTGAGCGGAGCTAC
>Ga0153916_10004500_pt1 | contig 10530 bp, 9 predicted proteins | sample Opewatmetagenome_FD_109642 | JGI IMG/M metagenome (GOLD analysis project Ga0153916, IMG submission 109642) | Freshwater wetland microbial communities from Ohio, USA - Open water 3 Core 3 Depth 4 metaG | ecosystem: Environmental > Aquatic > Freshwater > Wetlands | place: USA: Ohio, Lake Erie, Old...
ACGAGGTGCGGGCGGGCCGCTCGGTGATATCGGCGATGGACGCGGGCTTCTCCCGCGCCATGACCACGATCATCGACGCCAACGTCACCACCCTGTTGGCGGCCCTGATCATGTTCCAGTTCGGGTCGGGTCCGGTGCGCGGCTTCGCCTGGACGCTCTCCATCGGCGTGCTGACCTCGGTCTTCACCGCCGTCCTGATAACCCAGGTTCTTCTGGCTTTGTGGTTCCGCGCCGCTCGCCCGAAGACCCTGCCGATCGCTTAGGGGGATCGCGCCATGTGGCCTCTGATCAAGATCCTTCCGGTGAAGACGAACTTCCGGTTCGTCGCCTTCGCCCGCATTGCGGCGGTGCTGTCGATCCTGGCGGCCGTCGGTTCGCTCGCGCTGACTCTGTACCCGTTCACGCCGCCCTGCGGCGGCCTCAACTGCGGCATCGACTTCAAGGGCGGCACCGTGCTGGAGCTCTCCACCGCCCCCAAGGCGGTGAACCTGCAGACTGTGCGCCAGACCCTGTCGGCCATGGAGATGGGAGACGTGCAGGTCCAGGCCTTCGGGGCCGAGACCTCGGCCATGGTCCGGTTCCAGACGCCTGCGGGCGCCAAGCCGGCCGAGGTCGTCGACAAGGTGAAGGCCAATCTCCAAAAGGCCCTGGGCCAAGTGAAGTTCGCCCGCACCGACGTGGTCGGGCCCAAGGTGTCCGGCGAGCTCTTCCGAAACGGGATCCTGGCGCTCGGGCTCGCGATCGGCCTGATGATGCTCTACATCTGGTTCCGCTTCGAGCTTCAGTTCGGCCTGGGCGCGGTGATCGCGCTGTTCCACGACGTGCTGCTGACCTTCGGTCTGATCGCGCTGGCCAAGCTCGAATTCTCGCTGACCACCATTGCGGCCATCCTGACGATCATCGGCTATTCGATGAACGACACGGTCGTGGTGTTCGACCGGCTGCGGGAGAACCTGCGCAAGTACAAGACCATGCCGCTGCGCGAGGTGATCGACCTGTCGATCAACGAGACCCTCTCGCGCACCGTGATCACCGGTCTGACGGCGATCCTGGCGCTCGGCGGTCTGGCGATCTTCGGAGGACCGACCCTGTTCGGCTTCTCGATCATCATGATGTTCGGCATCGCGCTGGGCACCTACTCCTCGATCTATGTGGCCGCCCCGGTGATCCTGCTGTGGGGCGTCAAGCGCGGCGAAGAGGAAGCCCAGCCGATCAAGCCGATGGGCGTCAGGCCGTAAGGGGCGCACGCGCGTGGCCCGCAACGCCCCCTCCATCGACGCCTACGGGGACGGGGGCTTCCGCCTGTCCACCGGGCGGCATGAGGGATCGCTGGTGATCCTCAACGACGAGGTCCGGGCCTGGCCCGTGGCCTCGCTCGCACAGGCGCTGCCCGAGACCCTGGCGGACGTGCTGGCGGCCGGCCCGCGCCAGGTCGAGTTCCTGTTGCTTGGGGTGGGACAGGCCAACGCCCTGCCGCCAAGGCCGCTGCGCGAGGCGCTGCAAAGGGCCGGGATCGGGCTCGAGTTTATGGACACGGCGACGGCGGCGCGCATGTACAACGTGTTCACCGCCGAGGGGCGCAGGCTGGCGGCGGCGTTGATCGCCGTCTGAGAGTCCGGAGATCGGCCGAAGGATTAGCTTTTCATTGCCCATGCAGCGAAACTGCCTATACCTGACTGCCTGGGCAGGAATTGTGAGGGCTTTACGATGGCCGGACTTCTTTCAAATCTCCGCAACACGCTGATCGTCAGCTTCATTCTGGCGTTTGTGGTGATCGCGGGTTACGCGGCGCACAACAACGGTATCGACGCCATTTTCTGGCAAGCCATATTCCGTTGGCTGCACGTCGTCTTCGGCATCCTGTGGATCGGGCTGCTGTACTACTTCAACTTCGTCCAGATCCGGAAAATGCCGGAGATCCCGGCCGAGCTGAAGCCGGCGGTGTCCAAGTACATCGCGCCGGAAGCTCTGTTCTGGTTCCGCTGGGCGGCGCTGTTCACCTGGGTGATGGGCGTGATCCTCGCCTTCAACCGCGGCTATCTGGTGCAGGGCTTCACCCTGGGCGCGATGGAGGGCTTCTCCGTGCCGCAGCACACCTTCATCGGCCTGGGCATGTGGCTGGCCACGATCATGTTCATCAACGTGTGGGTCTTCATCTGGCCGAACCAGAAGATCGCCCTGGGCATGGTCGAAGGCGACGCCGAGGCCAAGGCCAAGGCCGGCCGCACGGCCATGCTGTTCTCGCGGGTCAACACGCTGCTGTCGATCCCGATGCTGGCGACCATGGCGATGAACCAGACGCTCTTCGGCTGATCGCCGAAGCGCACTATGTAGAGAAGGCCCGCCTCACCGGCGGGCCTTTTTCGTTTTGCGTGACGCGTGATGGCCGATCCTGCTGAAGACCTCGACGCCCTGGTGCGGCGCATCGACCCCGACCGCTGGCTCTCCAGCCGGTTCATCGACGACGCGCAGGCGCGCGCCGACGTGATCGCCCTCTACGCCTATGACCATGAGCTCGCTCGCGCGCCGAAGGTGGCGTCCAACCCGCTGCTGGGGGAGATCCGGCTGACCTGGTGGCGCGAGGCCCTGGACGAGATCTTCGAGGATCGCCCGGTCCGCCTGCACCCGACCGCCCAGGCTCTGGCCGCCGCCGTTCGCCGCCATGGACTTCCCCGCGAGCCGCTGGAAGCGATGATCGACGCCCGCTATCGCGAGCTGGACGCCGAGCCGATGAGCGCGGAGGACGCGACGACCTGGGCGCGGGGAACGGCCGGCGCAACAGCGGGCCTTGCGGTGAGGGTGCTCGACCCGTCCGCCGATCCGGCCCACGCGACGGCCGCCGGAGCCGCCTGGAGCCTGGCGCTCCGCATCGGCGGGGACGCCGCGCAGGGCGGACCCCTTCGCGGCGCGCTGGAGGCGCTGCTGCGGAAGGCGCGGCGCGAGGTGAAGGCGCTCAGCGTTCCCGCCTTTCCCGCCGTGGCCCACGCGGCCCTGGCCGGGCCGCGCGCCCGCGGGGCGGGGACCGCCGAGTGGTCGGCCCGCCTGCGCCTGGTGGCCGCTGTGGCGCGCGGCCGGATCTGAGCCGGGCCTACTCCGCCGCCGCCAGGCTCGGCGCGTCGGCCAGCCAGCGGTCGAGGTCGGCCAGGGCGCGCTCGCCCATGGCCCGTTTCTTGGCCCGCCCGCGCTCCTTGTTGGGCAGGCGCTTGCCCTGGGCGTCGTGCTTGGGCGCTTCCAGCGGCGGGAGCAGGCCGTAGTTGATGTTCATCGGCTGGAAGGAGCCCGCGCCGCCTTCCAGGTGGCCGCCGGTGATGTGGCCCACCAAGGCGCCCAGCGCCGTGGTCTCCGGCGGCGGCGCAAGAAGACGGCCTAGCCGTTCGGCCGCGGCGAAGCGGCCGGCCAGCAGGCCCACCGCGGCGCTCTCCACATAGCCCTCGACGCCGGTCACCTGGCCGGCGAAGCGCAGGCGCGGCTCGACCTTCATCTGCAGCGAACGGTTCAGCAGGCGCGGGCTGTTGATGAAGGTGTTGCGGTGCAGGCCGCCGAGGCGGGCGAACACCGCCTTCTCCAGGCCCGGAATGGTGCGGAAGATCTCGCTCTGGGCGCCGTGCTTCAGCTTGGTCTGGAAGCCGACCATGTTCCACAGGGTGCCGAGCGCATTGTCCTGGCGAAGCTGGACGACGGCCCAGGCCTTCACGGTGGGATTGTGGGCGTTGGTCAGGCCCACCGGCTTCATCGGCCCGTGGCGCAGGGTTTCGCGGCCGCGCTCGGCCATCACCTCGATGGGCAGGCAGCCGTCGAAATAGGGGACGTTCTCCCACTCCTTGAACTCGGACTTGGGCCCCGCCAGCAGGGCGTCGATGAAGGCGTCGTACTGGGCCTTGTCCATCGGGCAGTTGATGTAGGCCGCCGCGTCCCCGCCTGGGCCCTCCTTGTCGTAGCGCGACTGACGCCAGGCCACGTCCATGTCGATGGACTCCAGCGTCACGATGGGGGCGATGGCGTCGAAGAAGGAGAGCTGGCCTTCGCCGGTGAGCGCCAGGATCGCCTCGGACAGGGCGGGCGAGGTCAGCGGGCCGGTGGCCACGATCACGCTGTCCCACTCCGCGGGCGGCAGGCCGGCGATCTCCTCCCGGGAGATCGTGATCAGGGGGTGGGTCTCGAGCTTGGCGGTCACGGCCTCGGCGGACCCGTCGCGGTCCACCGCCAGGGCGCCGCCGGCGGGCACCTGGTGGGTGTCGCCACAGGCCATGATGATCGAGCCGCAGCGGCGCATCTCGGCGTGCAGCAGGCCGACCGCGTTTCCGGTCCAGTCGTCGGCGCGGAAGGAGTTGGAGCAGACCAGCTCGGCCAGGCGGTCGCTCTGGTGGGCGTCGGTGCCGCGCACGGGGCGCATTTCGTGGATGACCACGGGGACGCCGGCCTGTGCGGCCTGCCATGCGGCTTCGGAACCGGCCAGGCCGCCGCCGACGATATGGATGGGGGAGATCGACATGCGTGACTAACTAGCAACGATCGCGTCGGATCGCGAGCGGGGCCTTGCCCGGCGACAGCGGCGCCCTAACTTGCAGCCCATGGTCCGGCCGACTCGCTGATGCGAGGCGCGTGGCGGGGGCTCGAGGATTGCGATGACCACTTTTTCGCCAAGCGATGCGGCCCTCGAGGGCTTCCGACTGGTGCGCGAACGTCCCGGCACCATTCTCGCCTGGAGCGGGATCTACTTTGTCGGGATCCTGCTGATCGCCCTGGTGATGGTGGTCACCCTGGGCGAGGACGTGCTCAAGTTCGTGCGATCCGGCGGGGTGGAGTCGGGAGACTTCGCCCGATTGTCGGCGGCGCTCGAACACAGCTGGCCGGCGTTCCTGCTGGTGATGTTGCTGGTGGTGGGGCTCTATTCGGTCGTCAGCGGCGGCGTTTACCGCCTGGTGCTTCGGCCCGACGAGCCGGGGTTCGTGCATTTGCGACTAGGCGCCGACGAGCTGCGGCTGATGGTCGTCAACATCATCATGATCGGACTGGGCGCGGTGTTTCTGTTCATCCCCAGCGTGCTGGCCTTCTCCCTTCCGGCGGGATCGGGGTTCGGGGCCGTCGTGCTGGGCCTCGCCGTGGCTTTCGGGCTCACCTGGGTCGGAACCCACCTCCTGCTTGCGGCGCCGATGACCTTCGGCGTCCGGCGGATCGCCATCGCGGATTCGTGGCGGCTGACGAAGGGGCGGTTCTGGCGCTTGTTGGGCATGATCCTGCTGTCGATCATCTTCTATGTGATCATCTGGCTGCTTCTGTCGATCATCAGCGCGGCCTTCATCGCCCTGGCGGGCGGCCAGCAGGCGATCATGAATCCAGCGCAGTTGAAGGGGTTCGCCTTCGTCCCCTTCATCTTCACGATGCTGGTGCAACTGCTGATGCCCATCCTGCAGATCGTGACGATCGCAGCGCCCCTGGCCTTCGCCTACCGGGACCTCGCCACCTCCGCCGACTAGCGCGCCGGTCGGCGGATCGGGCCAGGGTCAGGCCCGCCTGCGGGCCTCCACCCGGCGATGCTCGTGCCGCTTGAGCAGGTCGGCGAGGTAGCGTCCGGTCCAGCTGTTGGGATTGGCGGCGATCTGTTCCGGGCTGCCGACGCCGACGATCTCGCCGCCGCCGTCGCCCCCCTCGGGGCCGAAGTCGATCAGCCAGTCGGCGGTCTTGATGACGTCGAGGTTGTGCTCGATCACCACCACGGTGTTGCCCTGGTCGACCAACTCGTGGAGCACCTCCAGCAGCTTCTTGATGTCCTCGAAGTGCAGGCCGGTGGTGGGCTCGTCGAGGATGTAGAGGGTCTTGCCGGTGGCCCGGCGCGACAGCTCCTTGGACAGCTTCACCCGCTGGGCCTCGCCGCCCGACAGGGTGGTGGCCGACTGGCCGACCTTGACGTAGCCCAGGCCGACCTGCTTGAGCGTCTCCATCTTGTCGCGCACCGGCGGCACGGCCTTGAAGAAGTCGGCGGCCTCCTCGACGGTCATGTCCAGGACGCCGGCGATGGACTTGCCCTTGAACAGGATTTCCAGGGTCTCGCGGTTGTAGCGCTGGCCCTTGCAGACGTCGCAGGTGACGTAGACGTCGGGCAGGAAGTGCATCTCGATCTTGATCAGGCCGTCGCCCTGGCAGGCCTCGCAGCGGCCGCCCTTGACGTTGAACGAGAAGCGGCCCGGCCCATAGCCGCGCGCCTTGGATTCCGGCAGGCCGGCGAACCAGTCCCGGATCGGCTGGAAGGCGCCGGTGTAGGTGGCCGGGTTCGACCGCGGCGTGCGCCCGATGGGGGACTGGTCGATGTCGATGACCTTGTCGAAGTGCTCCAGCCCCTCGATCCGCTCGTGCGGGGCCGGCGCGTCCGACGCATTGTGCAGACGCCGGGCGGCGGCCTTGTAGAGGGTCTCGATGGTGAAGGTGGACTTGCCCCCGCCCGAGACGCCGGTGACGCAGGTGAAGGTCCCCACGGGGATCTCGCCGGTGGCGGATTTCAGGTTGTTGCCCGTGGCGCCGACGACCCTCAGAACCTTCTTCCTGGAGATCGGCCGGCGGTCCAGCGGCACGGCGATCTCGCGCACGCCCGACAGGTACTGGCCGGTCACGCTCCTGGGGTTGGCCATGATGTCGGCGGGCTTGCCCTCGGCGACGATCTCGCCGCCGTGGACGCCTGCGGCCGGGCCCATATCGATGACGTAGTCGGCGGTCATGATCGCCTCCTCGTCATGCTCGACCACCAGCACCGAATTGCCCAGGTCGCGCAGGCCGCGCAGGCTGTTCAGCAGGCGGGTGTTGTCGCGCTGGTGCAGGCCGATGGAGGGCTCGTCGAGCACGTAGAGCACGCCTGTGAGCCCTGAGCCGATCTGGCTGGCCAAGCGGATGCGCTGGCTCTCGCCGCCCGACAGGCTGCCCGATCCGCGCGAGAGGTTCAGGTAGTCCAGGCCCACATCCACCAGGAAGCGCAGGCGGTCGTTGATCTCCTTCAGGATCCGCCGGGCGATCTCCATCTGCTTGGGCGTCAGCTTGGCCTCGAGGCCCGTGAACCAGTCGCGGGCGACCTTGATGGACAGCTGGCTGATCTCGCCTATGTGCCGGGCGTCGATCTTCACCGCCAGGGCCTCGGGCTTCAGGCGATAGCCCTCGCAGGCCAGGCAGGGGGTTTCGGACTGGTAGCGGCCGAGTTCCTCGCGGACCCAGGCGGAGTCGGTCTCGCGCCAGCGGCGCTCCAGGTTGGGCAGCACCCCTTCGAAGGTCTTGTTGACCTCGTACTTCCGGGCGTTGTCGTCATAGATGAACTTGATCTTCTCCGAGCCCGATCCGTAGAGCACCACGTTCTTGGCCGGCTCCGGCAGCTTCCACCACGGCTCGTCCATGGAGAAGCCGTAGTGGCGCGCCAGCGTCTGCAGGGTCTGGGTGTAGAGCGGCGCGGGGCCCTTGGCCCAGGGCGCGGCGGCGCCCTTGTGCAGGGCCTTGTCCTTGTCCGGGACCACCATGTCCGGGTCGAAGGCCAGCTTGGCGCCCAGGCCGTCGCACACGGGGCAGGCGCCGTGGGGATTGTTGAACGAGAACAGCCGCGGCTCGATCTCGCTGATCGTGAAGCCCGAGACCGGACAGGCGAACTTCTCCGAGAAGATCATCCGACGGGGCTGGCTCTCGCCCTCGGCCTTGTCGGCCCACTCGGCCACGGCGATGCCGTCGGCCAGGCGCAGCGCCGTCTCCAGGCTGTCGGCGTAGCGGCTCTCCAGGCCGGGCTTGGTCACCAGCCGGTCCACCACCACGTCGATGTCGTGCTTGAACTTCTTGTCGAGGGCAGGGGCGTCCTCGATCGGATAGAACTCGCCGTCGATCTTCAGCCGCTGGAAGCCGGCCCGCTGCCACTCGGCGATCTCCTTGCGGTACTCGCCCTTGCGGCCGCGGACCACGGGCGCCAGCAGATAGAGGCGCTCGCCTTCCTTCAGCGCGACCAGCTTGTCGACCATCTGGCTGACGGTCTGGCTCTCGATGGGCAGGCCGGTGGCCGGGGAGTAGGGCACGCCCACCCGCGCCCAGAGCAGGCGCATGTAGTCGTGGATCTCGGTCACCGTGCCCACGGTGGAGCGCGGATTGCGGCTGGTGGTCTTCTGCTCGATGGAGATGGCCGGCGACAGGCCCTCGATCAGGTCCACGTCGGGCTTGCTCATCAGCTCCAGGAACTGGCGGGCGTAGGCCGACAGGCTCTCCACATAGCGGCGCTGGCCCTCGGCGTAGATGGTGTCGAAGGCGAGCGAGCTCTTGCCCGATCCGGAGAGCCCGGTGAGCACCACGAGCTCCCCGCGGGGGATGTCGACGCTGATGTCCTTCAGATTGTGCTCGCGCGCGCCGCGCACACGGATGAAGTTCTGATGGTCGGCCATGTTGTCCTGGAAGCTCCCATCCGCCGAGGGCTCAACGGATGCTCTCCAATGTAGTTTCGAGACTCACGGATAGCACGCGAACAATACAGGAACAAAGCGTCGCAATCGCGATCCCGCCATCCTGCCGCCGCACCTGAGCCAGGCCTTGACGCCAGGCAAGGGCTCGCGCCATGGCTGGGGCCCGCCGGAGGAGCTGAACCGCATGAGCGTCGTCGCCGCCTTTGTCTACCGGAACGGCGAGCGGGTCCGCGAGGTCTCGCTGGATGGCGCCCAGGCCCTGAAGCTGGGGGAAGGCGAGTTCGTCTGGATCGGCCTGGTGGAGCCGGACGCGCAGGAGATGGCCGCCCTGCAGGCCCGCTTCGGGCTGCACCCCCTGGCTGTCGAGGACGCCCTCAAGGCCCACCAGTCGCCGAAGGTGGAGGCCTATGGCGACCAACTGTTCGTGGCCACCCGCACGGCGCACCTGACAGACACCCGCATCGCCTACGGCGAGACCGACGTCTTCGTCGGCGAAAACCACATCATCACCGTCCGGCACGGCTCGGCGCGCGCCCACACCGAGCTGCGCGCCCAGCTGGAGGCCTCGCCGAGCCTGCTGAAACACGGCGTCGACTATGTGCTTCACGCCATCCTCGACTTCGTCGTCGACGGCTATCTGCCGATCGTGGAGGAGATCGAGGAGGAAGTGCTGGGCATGGAGCGCCGGGCGCTGGACACCTTCCTTTCCCGGGCCGAGGTCAACCGCCTGTTCCACCTCAAGCGCGACCTGATGCGCTTCAAGCGGGTGCTCAGCCCCATGGGCGAGATGTGCAGCCGCCTCGAGCATCTGGACTCGCCCGCCCTGGACGTCGAGGTGCGACCCTATTTCCGAGACGTGCACGACCATGTCCGCCGGGTTGAGGGAACGGTCGATGCGCTGCGCGACGTGATCGCGTCGGTGTTCGACGTAAGCTACCTGTTCGAGCAGCAGCGTCAGAGCGCCATCACCCGCCAGCTCGCCGCCTGGGCGGCGATCCTCGCCGTCCCGACCGCGGTCGCAGGCATCTACGGCATGAACTTCGACCTCATGCCCGAGCTGCGCTGGCGCTACGGCTATGGCGCCGTCCTGGCATTCATCGCCGCCGTCTGCGGCGTCCTTTACGCCCGGTTCAAGCGCAACAAATGGCTCTGAGCGCCTAGTCCGCCTGCGCCTCTGCCCGATGCAAGCTCAGGCGCGATCGATCCGCGCGGCGTAGCAACCGCGGCCTGCATTGTGGGCATGCAGGTAAGCCGTGCGCGGGTCATCCAACAGCCGCAGGACCAGGGGCTCCAGGTCGGAGCCCGCGGCCAGGTCGGCCTCGACCATCATGCCCTGGGCGTCGAAGGCGCGAAGCGAGATCGCCTTGCGGACCGACAGGACCGGGGGGATCTGGTCCACGAAGTGCGCCGTCTCGTCCGCCTCCTCGCTGACGAAGATCGCGTGGCGCGCCTGATACGGCGTCGGCGCCGATTGGTGCTCGTGATTGAGCAACAGCAGCGTCTCGCCCGGACGGGCGTCGGCCAGCTTGACCCGGCAGGGGAAGCCCACGGGCCTGTCTGCGGTCATCCGCACGATCCGGTGGGCGGCAAGCGCCGCGTCGGAGAGGCCGAAGTAGGGGCGAAACGGCTCCACCGGCAGGCCGGTGACGACATAGGACATGGTTGTCTCCTGGTGGTCAGAGTGCGTCGTGGAAGATGACGCCGAGGGTGTGGCGGGCGCCGGAGCGTATGCGGCTCACCCCGTGGCGCAGGTTCACGCGATAGGGTCCGCGGGTTCCGGACACCGGCCGCTGCGAGACGGCGAAGATCAGGGCGTCGCCCTGCTGCAGCGGGGCGACCTCGACGCGCGACTGCATGCGCGGCCGCTGCTCGGTCAGCACGAACTCGCCGCCGGCGAAGTCGGCCCCTGGCCGCGACAGCAGCACCGCCGCCTGCAATGGGAAGACATGCTCGCCATAGAGGTCTTGGTGCAGGCAGTTGTAGTCCTCGGGCCCATAGCGCAGCAGCAAGGGCGTCGGTCGGACCTGTCCGGCGGCATGGCACTGCGCGGTGCACGCCGCGTGATCCGGCGGATAGCGGACATCGATCCCCATGGCCTGGTTCCACCGCTGGGCGA
>Ga0153916_10004501_pt1 | contig 10529 bp, 13 predicted proteins | sample Opewatmetagenome_FD_109642 | JGI IMG/M metagenome (GOLD analysis project Ga0153916, IMG submission 109642) | Freshwater wetland microbial communities from Ohio, USA - Open water 3 Core 3 Depth 4 metaG | ecosystem: Environmental > Aquatic > Freshwater > Wetlands | place: USA: Ohio, Lake Erie...
ACTGGGGCGCCCCCAGATGATCACGGTCGGACTGGCTCTCCCGTGACGGTCCCGTCCGCTCTCGGACGCTCACGAAAGCATCACCGATCCCCTCCCGCGTCGGGCGGGAGGGATTCAACCTGGTCATGGGACACAAGAATGCGATCCCTTGCATTTGCCCTGCCGATCGTCATTCCGCTGATGGCGTTCGGCTGCGGAATCCCAGTGCAGATCACGCCCGCGCCGGCCGACGCCCCCGCTGCAGTGGTCGCGCTGACCGGCGCGTCGGTCATGATCGGCGTCGGTGACATCGCCACGTGTGGTGTACAAGGGGATGAACAGACCGCCGTGCTGGTCGACAGTGTGCTGCGCGCGGACAGCATCGCGAAGGTCGAGGATGTCGTGTTCACGCTGGGCGACAACGCCTACCCGAGCGGCGACGCGAGGGACTTCGCGCTCTGCTTCGCCCCGTCGTGGGGTGACTCCACCAAAGGCATCATGAAGCGGATCCGTCCCGCGCCCGGGAACCACGAGTATCTGAGCGATGGCGCGGCACCCTACTCCCAGTACTTCGGGAGTCGCGCCGGCGCATCGAAGGAAGGATACTACGGCTACGACGTGGGGGCGTGGCACGCTATCGTGCTCAACAGTGAAATCGTCGTGAACCCCGGATTTAGCGCCGCAGAACGCAAAGCCCAGGAGGACTGGCTGCGGAAAGAACTCCAGGGCGCCCAGAGGCTCTGCACGGTGGCCTACTGGCACCATCCGCGCTTCAGCTCGGGGTGGCACGGGAGTGATGTGTCCCTCGGATCGCTGTGGCAGATCCTCTACGACGGCGGCGTCGATCTCGTCCTCAATGGCCACGACCACGACTACGAACGGTTCCGCCCGCAAACGCCCTTTGGCGTCGCCGATTCTGTCAAGGGGATCACGGAGTACGTCGCAGGAACGGGCGGCGGTGTGCTGCGCGGTTTCAGGGACGAACCCGTCGCGAATAGCGCCGTCCGCGTCCAAGGTCACTTCGGCGTCCTGAAACTCACGCTCGGCAAGGAGGAGTTTCGCTCCGCCTTCCTTGACGTGAGCGGCAGAGTCTGGGACGTGGCCGGAGGGAAATGCCACTAGAACGGCCCGAACGGGCCTCGCAGGGGAGGGATACCATGCTGGTCAGTCTGCTGGCGGTGCTCGGAGCGGCACTGGTTTCACCGACGCGTGCCGTGCTCCCTCGCCACGCGTTTCCGGTCGCGGCAAGCATCAACGATGCGCAGATCCTCGGTGCGCTCAGCATCTTGAATGCCGCCATGATCGAAGCGGCGGAACTCGGCTCGAGCAAGGCAAGCTCCCAGGCGGTTCGCGACTACGCGAACATGCTGCTGAGCGACCACCGGGCATCGCAGCAGGAGGGTGACACTCTCGCCATGCGACTCGGCATTACTCCGGCGCTGCCACCGGACAAGAGCATGGCGAGCGAGCATATCGAAACCATGGCGCGCCTCAACCAACGGTCAGGCGCCGCGTTCGACAGGGCGTTTATGGAGGCGATGGTAGAAGACCACGAGAGAGTGATCAGCACGGTGAACGCCGACCTGCTGCCGAAGGCGTCAAACGCGGAGCTCAAGGCCTTCATCCTCAAGCTCCAGCCGACACTGAACAAGCACGAGCAAGTGGGACGGGAGTGGCTGGACAGTCACAAGAGCTGAACCCGTCCTCGCCGGGGATCAACGGGCCGACCGCGTCAGGGCCGCGTCACCCAAACGGGCTAGTTCTTTCGACGGGCGGGGGGATCCGCGCGCTAGTTCACGGAGCCTAAGTCGTTTTTCATCCCGTCGAGGGATGTTCACCGGCGGCACAAGTCGCGACCATCCAAGGTGGTTGTCGGAGGTCACAGAATGGAGATACGACACCGTGCTGCTCCTCTTGGGCGCCTTGTTGGTGGCGTTGCTGCTCGGGTGGGTGTTCCACGTCGGGACCGGTGTCGTTTACGCGCTCCTGCTCGTGGCAGGGGTCTTCTCCGTCGCGCGCTTGCCGTGGCGCCGAACGAGGTGAAACAGAACATGTCCTTTTTCAGAGCTGTCCGGACACGCGGTGCGCTCGCGCTGCTCGCCGGCTTCGCCGCGAGCGGCTGCGCCATGAACCCGGCCACCGGCCGGAATCAACTCATGCTGGTCAGCGAGTCCCAGGAAATCGCGATGGGGCAGCAGGCCGACACGGCGGTCATCGCGACCATCGGGCTCTATCCCGATGCCGCCTGGCAAAGCTACATCCAGCAGTTCGGCGCGCGGCTCGCCGCCACCACGGAGCGCCCCAACCTCCCCTGGACGTTCCGGGTGGTGGACGACCCGGTGGTGAACGCCTTCGCCGTCCCGGGCGGCTTCGTCTATGTGACGCGCGGCCTGCTCGCCCATCTCACCTCCGAGGCGGAGCTGGCCTCCGTCGTGGGCCACGAGATCGGCCACGTGACGGCCCGGCACACGGCCGCCGAGATGAGCAAGCAGCAGCTCATGGGGCTGGGTCTCGCAGTCGGCAGCATGGCGAGCTCGCAGGTCGCGAAATACGCGGGCCTCGCGAACCAGGCGCTCGGAATCCTGTACCTCAAGTTCTCCCGCGACGACGAGAGCCAGGCGGACGCGCTCGGCCTGCGCTACATGCGCCGGGCCAACTACGATCCCCGTCAGATGCCCCCGGTGTTCCAGATGCTCGACCAGCTCGGTGCGGCGGAGGGCGGCGGCAGCCTCCCCACGTTCCTCGCGACGCACCCCAGCCCGGCGAACCGCATCGCCGCGATCAACGGGCAGATCGCCGCGCTGCCGCAGAACTTCTCCGGCACCGTCGTCAATCGCGACTCGTACCTGCGCCGGCTCGACGGCCAGGTGTTCGGAGACAACCCGCGCGAGGGTTACTTCAAGGGCAGTCAGTTCTTCCATCCGGACATGCGGTTTCAGCTCACCCTCCCCGAGGGGTGGGCCGCGCACAACGGGAAGCAGGCAGTCGTCGCCGTGAGCCCCGGGAAAGACGCGGTGGTCGAGCTATCGCTCGCGCAGGGGACGAGTGCCGACGCGGCATCGCGCGCGTTCCTGGCGCAGCAGGGGATCACGGGCGGCGCCACGTCCCGCGGGAACCTGAGCGGGCTCCCGGCGGTGAGCGCGCCGTTCAGTGCGGCGACCGCGGACGGCACGCTCAGGGGGACGGTGGTGTTCGTCGAGCACCGCGGAGCGGTGTTCGGGCTCATCGGCTACGCGCCGGAGGCGAGGTGGCCCAGCTACCAGGCGACGGCCGAGCGCGCGCTGCGGAGCTTCCAGCCCCTGACCGATCCCGTGGCGCTGAACGTGCAGCCGCAGCGCCTGGACATCGTGACGCTCGACCGGCGCACGACGATCGCGGCGCTGGCACAGCAGCGGTCCTCGCCGGCTTCCGCCGCGACGCTCGCGCTGATCAATCAGGTCGAGCCCCAGACACCGCTCGAGCCGGGCCGGCTCATCAAGTGGGTCGTGGGACCACCGCTCCCCTAGAGCGACCAGGGGGTGCACAGACATCAGGAACACGACCGCGTCCTTTCACACAAGACGGAGGGTAGCACCCATGACTTCCACGACACGTTACGGGCCGGTTCTGGCCATCTCCCTGGTTCTGCTTGCCAGCTGCTCCCAGGGCGGGTCGCCGAACGTTCCCGCGAGTTCCAGTTCCGGTTCCAGTTCCGCGGCGTCGGGGAGCTACAACCTCGCCGCAGGCACGCTGGTTGACGCGACGCTCACCGACGAAATCAGCTCGCGCCACGCGAAGGCGGGCGACGCGTTCACGGCGAGCGTGGTGGAGGATGTCAAGAACGCCGACGGCCTGGTTGCGATCCCCGCCGGGTCTACGGTGCATGGGACCATTACCGAGGTGAAAGCCGCTCCCAACGCCGGCGCCACGGGCACGCTCACGCTCGCGGTCTCGAGCGTGACGGTGCGCGGGAAGACGTACGACATCCAGGCTTCGATCGACTCCCTCATGACGACCAACAAGGGGCGGGGGATCAGCACCATGGACGCTGCCCGGGTAGCCGGGGGCGCAGCGGCCGGCGCGATCCTGGGCCGTGTGATCGGCGGGAACGCGACGGGGACAATTGTCGGCGGCGTGCTCGGTGGCGCCACCGGGGTCGCCGTCTCCGCGGCCATCAAGGACGTGGATATCGTGCTGCCTGCGGGAACGCACCTGATCCTGACCCTGAAGCAGCGGTTGACGGTCGCGGCCAAGTGAGAGGCTAGCACCATGCAGCGATTCCTAGCCGCCGCGGATTCGGCGCTGGCCCGGGCGTACACCGAGGCGATGAGGTAGCGGCCCGCGACACCCGTCGCGGCACCAACCAAGGAGGGGAAATGCTGTGGGCTATAGTGCTGGTCCTGATCGTCCTGTGGGCACTTGGCATGGTCACCTCGTACACCATGGGCGGGCTGATTCACATTCTGCTGGTCATCGCGATCGTGGTGCTCGTCGTGCGGGTCATTCAAGGACGCAGGATCGTGTAGCGGCGGTGCCGGACCCCACGCGCTCGGTGGCCTTGGACCGTCTCACGCAGTTGGCCGGCCGGGCGCTGGACGTCCCCGTCATGTGCGAGTCGCTGGTGGATCGGACAGCCGACTGTTGATGAGCAGCTGCGGCCTGTCCGCGCCGACCGCTCGCTCGCGTCCTGGTCCTTCATGAAGCAGGTGGTCGCCTCCGGCCGCCCGTTGTGGGTTACGGACGGGCGGAGGCAGCCCCTGGCGGCGCGGCACCCGGTGGAGCCCCCCGCAGCTCGATCTCCTGCGAGAGGTTTCCGCCCGGATCGTGGGTGAGATGGGGTTGGGAGCCGCTGCGCGGGGTCCCTCAACCAGCCTGGGTCTCTCGGCTGGCAGCGGATCTGCCCGCTATCCACGGAGCCCAGGTCGTTCCTCGACGAATCCGCACTGACACCGGAGTCCCATTCGCGAGGCGTCCCAACAGTCGGGTGACGGCGCGGGGCTATGGCGAGGCGCGGCCAATCTTCCCCAACGACAGCGAAGGGGACGCCTGGCAGAACCGGCGCGTCGAGCCGAGTCGGATCGTACCCCGTGAGTAGTACGTCTCTTTTCACCCCTTCGACCGATACCCACCGCAAGCAGTCGGGCGTAATCTGTCACCGTAGTCGTCAATGCAGCACCGCAAGCCGACGCCAGCTGAGAGAGCGGACCGGTGAGCGGGGAGTGGTGAGGAGTGAAGCGGAGCGGAACACGAGCACTGGCCGCCGGGCTCCGCTCGGCGGCCGGCGATCGTCCAGCCAGGGCTCTTGCGGGAGGAAGCGAGATGAGCGGAGTCAAGATTGGAGGGATCCTGCTGATCGTGGCCGGTGTCATCGGCCTCGCCTATGGCACGTTCGGCTACAGCAGGGAGACCCACCACGCCTCGATGGGCCCGATGGACATCTCGGTCAGCGAACAGCGGACCGTCAATGTTCCGGTCTGGGCCGGTGTGGGAGCGATCGTGGTGGGTGCCGTCCTGCTGCTTGCTGGCAAGAAGAGCAAGGCATGATGGTGAGGAAGGCGCGAAGGAGCCCGGCAAGCACCTTCTGGGCGTACGCCTATGAAAGCGTGCCACGACAAGGGGTCTATGGCACGTTCAGCCGCAACAAGGAGACCCGCCACGCCTCCGTCGGCCCGATGGAGCTCTCGGTCAGCGGACAGCGGACCGCCGGGGTTCCGGCCTGGGCCGGCGTGGCAGCGATCATGGTGGGTGGCGTCGTGCTGCTTGCTCGCAAGAAGAGCAAGGGATAGTGGACGCGTCAGGAGCGGACGGTGGACAGAGCGCGAAGGAGCCTCCCCAAGACCCTCTGGGCGTACGCCTATGGGATCGTGCCACCACAAGTGGAGGATCGGCTGGACGCGATCCGAACCCTGCTTGAGCACGAGCACTCGGAAGCCATGGGCGAAGCGCGCACGTGGACCGGCAAGCTGGTTTGTGAGAAGCGGGTCACACACATCCTGGTCGTGAGCGACAGTCCCGACCAGCGTCGCGAGGTCAACCGTCTGCTCGAGGGTCGGTTGACGCAGTTGAAGGCGGGATTCTCGCTTACCCTGCCGATGGCGCTCGCCGACGAAGAAGCGCCGTCGCCGGGGGTGGAACGGCCGTCTTGAACTGGAGTCCTCGACCCCGAAATCCTCGAGGAACGAAGCCGTACCTCAGAGGCTGTATGTCGTCTTTCACATGGAACCCCCGTTAGGAGAGTCCAATGAAATTCGCAATGAAGCACCGACTGGCACGACTTGCGGTCGTCACGTCGGTCGCTGCGCTACTGATCGCTGCAGCCGTGACACCCACCGCGGCCCAGCAGGGCGGCACCCCCGTGGCAAGCGCGCAGGCGAGCAGGGCACTCGCGCCCACACTCAATGCTCCTTTGGGACTCCGTCTGATGCAGTGGTCGAGCCCTGCAGATCGCAGTGCCCTCATCCGGTTCGCCGGGATGAGCGCCGCGGCTGCGACGCCCACCGCGGAGCCGGGCGCGGCGCAAGCCGGCTCCCCCAGTGCAGCGCTGGCCGGACCGCGCCTCGTCCCTGAGGTGCCAAGCATCCTCAATGGCAATGCCGCGGCGTCGCCGGCGCCTCCGCCCCCCAACACCACGATCGTGATCTCGACGCTGGCGCTCGTGCTGATCGCCGTGATCGTCACGATACTCATCGTGAAGTAGGCGGAGAACGGAGTCAACCACCAGCGCGCCGCGCGGCTCCGCCACGCGGCGCTGCTCGTGGCCCTCATCATTCGGATCTAGTGCCTTCGAACGATCACCTTCCATCCCTTTGAGCTATTGTCCCTCCGCGCCGGTCCCATGAGATTGGCTATACGTGGCGTACCGATGGGAAGCAGGCCGTACGGCATGCCGTTGCCCTCGTTCGGCGGGGCGGAGTCACGGCAGTCGCTGGGAAGGTGCAACGAAGGGCTGAGCGGCAGCTGGGAGCGAGTCCGTCAGCGAAGCGAAGGGACACCCGAGGGATGCACTCGGCTGTGGTTCGTGGGGCCGGCCGCCCGGCAGGCTTCCACGACAGTCGAGTCCGTCCCTCGCGGCGTTTCCCCCTGTCTCCAGGGCCGGGGCCTGATCCCCCCGAACCAGCTCCTAATCCACTGGGGCCGCGGGGGGCCTCTGCGGCCCGATTCCCGGACGTTCGCGACGTCCCAGTGGAGGAGGCCGAAGGCGTCGTCGGGGAGGCCACGCGGCGACGGGACCGCATGGGTTCGTCGATGACACGGGCGGTGCCGAGCGTGGTGTACGACCGTCGATCGTTCGCCCATCGAGTAGTCCTTCCGAACTAGGTCACAATCCAGTCGAACGTGCGATTTCAATCCGCTGGCGTTTCCGGTAGAGTTTCCGGTGACACCAAGCTCTCTCGGCCGTTCACGGCCGGTGCGGTGCATAGATGCGGGCCGGGGCGGTGTCGCGCCGCCCCGGCTCGCCAACTTGGTGCAGGAGGTCCTCCGCTGCTCAACGCTCCCGGTGGATGTACGCGACGGGGCAGTGACTTCCGCCGGATGACGGTGCGAAGGGTTCGAGGAATGACGATCACCGCAGCGCTGGGTTCTCGATCGGAGGTGTATGTCCACGCACCGGCTCCTGACAGCCACCCTTACTGTTTTCACGTCCATTGCCTGTAACCCCTTCCATTAGAGCCCGGTGGTCGAGGTCAGCGCCCAGGATGCGACGCTCAATACTCGCTGGCGCGCGAACCTCGCCTCCCCCGCAAGCCTGGCCGGGGCGGTGCAGATGAACGGCTCGGCGTCGATGGCCCCGAGCGCGGACTCCACCAGCACCGACATCACCCTCGACCTGGCCAACGCGTCCCCCGGTGGCCTCCATCCGTGGGCAGTGCATTGGGGGCAGTGCGGGGACGGACTGGACCGCGGAGTGTTCGGACCGGGCGAGGCGTACAAGCCGCTCAAGGTCGAATCCGACGGCCGCGCGAACGGGACCGCGACGGCTGCGCTGCGGACGCCCAGGACCGGCAGCTATTTCGTCGTCGTCTACGCGTCGGTGGCGAACCCCGAGATGATCGTCGCCTGCGGCAATCTCGCACCGCCGACGCAGTGACGTCGCGCGGAAGGCGCTGGGGCACTTGAGGGTCATTCACGTGGCATTCACTTGGAGGATCACATCATGTTGGTCACCTTGGCGGTCATTCTCGTCATTGTCTGGTTCCTCGGGTTCGGCGTTTTCCACGTGGCCGGAGGACTGGTTCACCTCCTCCTGCTCGTCGCGGTCATCGCAATCCTGTGGCACTTCATTAGCGGGCGTCGCACCGTTGGCTGAGCCGTAGCTGAACCCCGGACGACGCCTCGCTCCGGGCCTCTCCCCGCGTCCACGGGCCTGTGCGGGGAGAGGCGTTGGGCATGTGGCCCCGACGAGGTAAAGGAGTCGGTATCATGCGCAAGACTACATTCCTGCTCTCCATCGCGGGCGTTGCGCTGGCGGCGGCGTGCCACAGCACGTCCCCGCCCGCGACGCCGGCCCCACAGCCCACCCCAGCCGAGATCGCGCTTCAACGCCATGTGCAGGATTCGCTCGACGCCGTGAATCGCGCCATTGCCGACTCGGTCGAGCGGGCCCGCCAGGCCGAGCTCGCCAACCGAGCTCGGGCCGACTCGGTCGAGCGAGAACGTCTGGCGGTCGAGGCCGCAGCCCGCAAAGCCGCCGATGAAGCGGCCGCGAAGAGCGCGGCACTGCGGGAGGAGCTGGGCGTGATGGTCCATTTTGATCTCGCCCAGGCTCGGATCCAGGCGGACGGCCGCGCCGCCCTCGACCGTAAGGTGGCGATTCTCAATGCCAACCCCACGGTGCGTCTGCAGATCACCGGTGCCTGCGATGAGCGTGGGTCGGACCAGTACAACCTGGCACTGGGACACCGCCGGGCCACCGCGGTCAAACGGTACCTCGTCGGGAAGGGGATTGACGCCGCTCGACTGGACGAGATGTCGTCCGGGGAGAAGTCCCCCCTTGATTCCGGCAGCGGTGAGGCGGCGTGGGCGCGGAATCGCCGTGCGGAGTTCGCGCTCGTGAGTGGTGACACGCTGACGATGGCTCAGCCGACAATGGCGGAGGCGAAGCAGCCGCCCGTCGCGCCGGCGATGGCTCAGCCGGCCATGACACAGGCGAAGCCGCCCGTCGCACCGGCGATGGCTCAGCCGGCCATGACGCAGGCGAAGAAGCCGCCCGTGATGCCGCACGAGAAGGCGGGCAGAGAGCAGTGCACGATGTGCCACGGTGGGACCATGGAAGGCATCAAGGCGATGCCGGCCAACCACACGGGCCGTGGGAATGAGGTGTGCACGCTCTGCCATGCCAAGGATTCGCCGGGGCAGACGGCGGCGGCACCGGCACCGGCCATGCCGCACGCTGTCGCGGGCCGTGAGCAGTGCATGATGTGCCATGGCGGCGCCATGGAGGGCGTCAAGGCGGCGCCCGCGAACCACAAGGGCATCGACGCCAAGAACTGCACGCTCTGCCACACGGCGGCCAAGACGTAGGCTGACGCAGGCGGGATGATCGGCGGGCCGGGGGGATGTGTCCTCGCGGCCCGTCCGCGTTTCGACCAGGGCGCCTGGTCACGGTAGTGACTCCGCGCTTGCTGCGAACCGACGGCGGCCCACTGCAGCGGAGGGCCGGCAGGAGGTGGGTGGGGCGACGGCGTCAGTCCTGGTGGCTTGCGATCAGCGGCTCGAGCGTCGGGCCGAGCATCTTGAGAATCTGGACCGGCAGCGAGCTCGTGAAGCCGTAGCGGTCGGCGGCCGCCCCGGAGACGAACGCGGTGATGGAGCCGTAGAAGCGGTCGCCGATGAAGAAGACGACCGTCGCGGTCCGGTCGATCGCCCGGTCTTCGCTGACCAGCCCGTCCGGTCCGATCACGTGGAACCGGTTGTTGCCGGTGCCGGTCTTGGCGCCGATCGGGAGGGGCGAGCCGTCGATGGCGCGCACCGCGCCGGCGCCGCGTCGCGCCGTGCCCTGGGTGACCACGGCGACCATGGTGGCCCGCATCACCGCCGCGATCTCGGACGAGAGCACCCGCTCACCGCCGTGTGGCGCCAGCCGCAGCAGCGTCTCGTAGGGTGTGCCCGCGGCGAAGTGGAGCTCCTCCACGCGGCGGACCGGGTAGCGGACCCCGTCGCTGAGCAGGATGCCCACCAGCTCGGCGAGCTGGTCCGGCCGGTCGGCGGAGCTGCCAATCGCGGTCGCGTAGGAGGGCGCCAGCGACTCGAACGGGTAGCCCAGGCGGCGCCAGGAGCGGTAGATCTCGCGGAAGGCCTTCGCTTCCGGGATCGAGACGATCCACTGGTCCGCCGCCGGGCGCGAGGGCGAGACGAGCCCGTCGTAGATCTCTCGGCGGGCGGAGGCGCTGGAGTCGAGCACCTCGAGCCGGGGCGCCGCCGGATGCCGACGCAGATACCCCGCCAGCCAGAGCTCCAGCGGGTGCATCCCGGCGAGGTGCCCGCGGTCGCAAATCGAGAATTCGGTCGGGTCGGACCCGTCGTACAGCGCCGCGATGCGGGCGTCGGACGGGGCCGGCTCCACGACGTGG
>Ga0153916_10004502_pt1 | contig 10529 bp, 7 predicted proteins | sample Opewatmetagenome_FD_109642 | JGI IMG/M metagenome (GOLD analysis project Ga0153916, IMG submission 109642) | Freshwater wetland microbial communities from Ohio, USA - Open water 3 Core 3 Depth 4 metaG | ecosystem: Environmental > Aquatic > Freshwater > Wetlands | place: USA: Ohio, Lake Erie, Old...
CCGATCACGATCCCGACGCCGCCCGTCTGCGACCAGACGCGGCTCAACATCGGTGAGGCCGCCGGCACGTCACCCGCTGACACCGTCGTCACCGACACCGATGACGCCGAGCTCTGCACGCCGCCCGGGGGTGGGGCTACACGGACGCCGGGCTTCTGGCAGACGCACACCGCGTTCACGGTTGGCGTCTTCAACTCGATCCGCTTCGGCCCGGCCTGCGGCTCAGGCACAACGTCCAACGCCACGCTGACGGTGGTCCCCGGTACAGCCGGCCCGTACACCGTTGGCAACTTCAACGTTGCGCCGCGCGAAGGCTCCGGATGCATCGACCTTGGCTTCACGGTCATTGACTCGAACGCCAAGCTGTTCGACATGTTCTACCAGAGCCCCGGACAGCAGGGCACCAAGATCTGCGCGGCCCGGATCCAGGGGTCGTTCCAGTTCCTCGCGGCTCTGTTGAACTCCGCGAGCCAGGACCTTGGGTTCGGCACGGCGACGTTGAGTGACGCGGACATGAACGCCATGTACCAGGCGCTTAAGGGCAACAACCGGAACGCGATCCTGAACCTCGCGGGTCAATTCGATACCTTCAACAAGTCGGGTGACCCCATCAACTTCGCTCCCGGTACGCCGGCCTTCAACCCGGCAACACCGGACATCTCGCAAAGTCTTGGGAACCAGATCCCGGACCCGTTCTGCCCGTGACCGCAAGGCGCGCGAGAACGATCTCGCAGTGAACTTGAAGGGGGTCTCGCCTAAGGCGAGACCCCCTTTCGTTTCGCCCAATTCGGCGTTCGGCGGCCTAGCACTTGCCCCGCTTCGCTTGGCCTCTGGGGCACACCGTCGGCGTTGGAGCCACGGCCGTCGCCGTCGCGGTCGGCGGCGCGGCGGTCGACGTAGGCGCCGGAGGGATCGCCGTAGCCGTCCAAGTCGCGGTCGGCGGGACGGGCGTCGGCGTACGCGTCGGCGTGGGTGGCACCGGCGTCGGCGTGCGGGTCGCCGTCGGCGTGGAGGTTGCCGTTGCCGTGCCTGGCAGCGGCGTGACGGTGGCCGTTGCCGTCGGCGTACGCGTCGGCGTCCAGGTCGGTGTGCGCGTAGGGGTCGCCGTCGACGTCGCCGTTGGTGTTGGCGCGACGGGGCAGGTCACGCCCGCCTCGGCGAGCGAGCGGCACGCATCAAGCCTTCCCCAGCCAGAAACGTTGTCGAAGCCGGCGCCGTACGCAGTCAGATCGACCGCCCCGCGTTGAAGGGCGGAGATCGCCTGGTCGCGGGTGAGCGATGGGTTTGCCGCGAACAGCAGCGCGAGCACGCCGGAAACGTGCGCGCCGGCCAATCCCGTCCCGCTGAACTCGCCGTAGTCGTTAAGGTTCGTCGTGGTTGTGATGTTCAACCCGGGCGCAACCAGGTCGAGTTCGCTTCCGCGACCCGAATACGAGAGGACCGCGTCGTTTTCGTCGCTGGCCCCGACGGCCACTACGCCTGGGTACGCCGCCGGAAAGGAAACGATCCCGGGGTCGTGGCCTGCCGCGGCGACGATGACCGCGTTCCAGGGAGCGCCCTGCGCGTAGTTGACCGCATCCTGCAGCTCCGGCGTCGAGGAAGAGAACCACCAGCTCACGTTGATGACCCTCGCGCCCGACTCCGCCGCAACGCGTATGCCTGCAGCAAGGTCTTGCGGCAAGCACACCGTCTGATCGCATACCTTGACCGGAAGAATCGAGGTCTGCCCTGCGATGCCGGCGATGCCGACGTTGTTGTTCGTCGTTGCGGCGATCACACCCGCGATCTTCGTCCCGTTCCCTCCAGGGCCCTGCCAGTCGTCGTTCGTCGGCCCGCCGGGATTCACGACGTTCACGCCCGGCAATACGTGGCCTGCGAGATCAGGATGCGTTGAATTTACGCCGGTATCGACGACCGCGACCTTGACCGCTGCGCTGCCCATCGTGGCGTCCCACGCCTCGGGCGCCTGGATCCTTTGCGGCGCCCACTGGTATCCCAAGCGATACAGCAGGTCGTTGGGCGACGTTGCCGCCCCGGCTTCGTGATGCATCACAATGGGCAGCGACGCGCTCGCGATCATGGCGACGATGCCCAGTGCCAGCTTGAGCGGCTGGCCGCGCAGATCCCTCGGAGACATGACTCACCACCCCCTTGATCTGCGGCCGGCACGAGCGATGGCGCGCTGGCCGGCCGCATTCCGAAGCTAGCGGCGCTCTACGCCGCAGGCTCCAGTCCTTGACCCCGAGGTATTAATCGACTCGAACGCGAGTAGGCTGAAGGCGAACACCCGGCGAAATCCGGGTGCCTGCACCTGGGTGCTCAGGGGCGCCCGCTATGGATGCCCCCTGACAGACGTGGGGAAGGCGCTACTGACACTTCCCGTTGCGGATCTTGCCCGGTGGGCAGTCCGGCGTCGGCGTCGGCGTGAACGTCGGCGTTGCCGTCCTAGTCGCGGTCGGCGGGACGGGCGTCGGCGTACGCGTCGGCGTGCGGGTCGCCGTCGGCGTGGAGGTTGCCGCTGCTGTGGCTGGCAACGGCGTGACGGTGGGCGTTGCCGTAAACGTACGCGTCGGCGTCCAGGTCGGTGTGCGCGTAGGGGTCGCGGTCGACGTCGCCGTCGAGCCCGCAGGGCACGGTGCGCCAGCTTCGGCGAGCGATCGGCAGGCGTTGAGCCGCCCGAAGCCCGACGTGCTGTCCCAACCGGCCCCGTACGCCGTAAGGTCATCCGCGCCCCGCGTGATGGCCAGGATGGCCTGGTCCCGCGTCAGCGTCGGCCTCGCGGCGAGCAGGAGCGCCAGGGTCCCGGACACGTGCGCCGCAGCGGCACCCGAACCGGAGATTTCGCCGTAGTCTCCAAGGTTGGTCGTCGTGGTGATCGAGACGCCGGGCGCCACGACGTCCAGCTCCGGCCCCCGGCCTGAATACGAAGGCACCGTATCGGTGTCGGTCGACATTCCGACCGCGATCACTCCGGGATACGCCGCCGGGTACGAAACCAGCCCCGGGTCGTGGCCCGCGGGCGCGACAACGATCGCGTTCCACGGAGGACTTTGCGCGTAGCTCACCGCGTCGGCCAGCTCCTGCGATGGCGTCCCGAACCACCAACCCACGTTGATGATGCGAGCACCATCCTCCGCGGCGCGGCGGATGCCTAGGGCGACATTGCTGGCCAGGCAGGTCGTTTGGTCGCACGCTTTGTATGGAACCAACGACACGCTCCAGTTAAGACCGGCAATGCCGCTCGAATTGTTCGTGACGGCGCCGATGATCCCGGCGATCTTCGTGCCGTACCCGCCCGGGGCCTGCCAGTCATCGGTCGTGCTTCCACCCGGGTTGACGATGTTCACCCCCGGCAATACGCGCCCGGCGAGGTCCGGATGTCCGGCGTAGACGCCCGTATCGACCAGCGCCACCTTCACGGTGGCGTTACCCGTGGTCACGTCCCACGCCGAAGTAGCGTTGATTCGCTGTGGAGCCCATTGATACCCGAGCCGGTAGAGCGTGTCATTCGGAGTCGTCGAGGCGTTGGCGTCGTCCCAGCCGTACGACAGTAGACTCGCCGCGGCTACGGCCACGATCCCTACCGCGACGCCAGCACCTCTGAGTAGACGTTTGGTCATGCGCTGGCCCTTAACTGCATCTGCCCAGTGCTTGGCAGCCCGATGAGATGTCCGTGAAGAACCTGATCATCCCGGCGAACCTGACAAATGGGGCCAAGCTCAAGTTCCGCGCCAGCCTACCAAATCGCGGCGAACTCGTGTCAAGGAGACAGAACACACCACAAGGCGTGCTACGTAAGCATCGAAAACTTTGATGGACGGCGCGTCCGCGGAGGACATCGGAGTGTGCCGGCGCCGGTCGCCGCATCGAACGTCAGCAGAGCTGATGCAGTGGAATGCGAGAGCCCAGCGCGTGCTCTAGGCATTTGCCAGAGCGCTTCGGCCCTATGACGCGCGCACGATGGACACGCCACTCGACGACCATCTCCGCGCCTCGTAGACGAGCACGGCAATGGCGACAATCACGAGGCACTGCAGAAGAAGCGATGTCATGGCTGGGACTTCTCCTCGCGATGCTTCAGGCTATCAGTTGATGGGCTGTACACAATATCGGGGGAACACTCCTACAGCGCGTTGTCAACACCCGTAGTGGTACCGGCAAGGCGAAGGGGCTCGCCTTGCCAGGACGCCACGCAACGCCGCGTGACGATGGACCTCGCGCTCCACGAGCCCGCCTTCTCACTTCGATGAAGGGGAGCGCATCGCGCGCCTGGCGCTTGCCACCGCCGCATTCACCGTGGTGCCGACTGCGGTCGACACCATCCGTCACAAGCAGGCGCAGCCCCTGCTCGAGCCATGCTCTTGCAGGCTTGGCCGAGAACAAGTCCGCCGCCATACACTGCAGAGCAGAAAGTCCACGACCACGGCCCCACACAGCTCTTGGTGCGCAAGTTGGATGGAGCATTACTGCGTGACGGGTTACGAGTTGTTCCTGGCGATCTGGTTTGCGGTCGCAGTTGCGATATCCGCCGCATTTGCGGCGATTGTCGCCGTTCAGGCGCGGACAAAGGGCAGACGGCCCTGGCTCTGGGCCATACTGGGGCTGTTCTTCGGCATTTTCGCTGTGATCGCCTTGTCGAGGATGGCACGCATCTCAGCGCCGGGACGCTAGCGCGGTGCCTCGCACACGCCCGTCGGCGCGACCGGCGCCCGCCCGACAACAATTGATTCATCAGGCCTGTCAAGCTCGGCCTGACGCGCCGCCCAACCGTTGCTCCATCCGGCCGGCCTGAACGTTCTCATTGTCAGGGGTCAAAGATGCTGAGCCGCGTTGCCCTTGGCGGGTTCTTGGCCTTGGCGACCGTTGCGGTCGTCGTGACCCTGGCGACGTTTGTCCTCACGGCGCGGCGCGACCTCCTGGTGCGTCAGCCGACCGCGATCAGCTCTCCTCCCGCGGAGCAGTCGCCACCTGCTCGACCCAGCGGCGTCCCGGCCACTGCTGAGCTCGTTATCTCCAACGTGGCATTCGGTGAGGTGTCGCTGGCGAGCGGAGCGGATGCCCAATCACTGCATCTGTTCTACTCCCTGGCGTGCCACGACGACCTCTTGGTCGTCCCCACCACCCACGAAACGATCTACGCCGAACTGCCCTGCCATGAGTACTGGTTGCCCGACGATGTGGTGCGACCATTCTTGGGCAAACCCGTCCGTGTGCGCATCAGCGCTGAGCCACCGCGGGGGCTTGTGATCGACGCGATCTCCGCGGGTTCGGCGAGGTTCGCCGCTGATAGGGTGTGGATCCTGGGGCACTAGCTAGTGCAGGCTCATTGGCGAAGGCGTGAGCAGGACCTCAGCCCGCCAACGACAGTCATCTGGGCAGTACAGCTGCACATAGAAGGTAGTCCCCTCCGCCAGCGAACCGCTGTCGACATGCACGACGCCGTTGCTCGTGAGGTACCCGGTCGCCAGATCGCGCACGCCGGTGCTGCTGCAGTAATGCTGCTCGGGTGGGAGGCCGCGATCGGACTCGAAGCACCAGAACCAACCATCCCCAGCCTGCGTCGCCGGTTCGACCGCGACGCGCACGACCGAGTCGCCGGCACTCATTGGCACGATCAGCCGGCCACTTCCCACGGCACTCGCCGAGAACGGCGCCGACGCGGTCGGTCCGAGCGATGCCGCCCCGCCTCCTCGGTCAATCACGTAATACCCAACGGCATACAGAGTCAGCACCGTGGCCCAGAACACGAGTCCGACGTACGATCGTCGTCGCCGTTCCGCACGCGGCGTCGGCTGCGATAACCCTGATGAGCGCGCGGCGGCTTGAGCGAATCGCTGAGCACCGTCTTCAACCGGCATGGCTGGCAAGGCCGCAGGCAGTCGTAATGCTAAGAGACGGGCCTCCGCCGGCGACGGAGTGAGTCGCGCCGTTCTCGGTGGTGTGAGCTTGTTCCGCCGGAGCGTTCGCACGCTGGCAGCGATGGTGGTAGTGACCACGCGACTTTCCTGTCCCTGGACTGCCGCTATGACATCGAATAAGGGAGATACTAACAGAAGCGGGTCAGACTTCGTGCAAGTCCAGTTGACATGGAAGCGATCGAGCGCTCACCTCTGCAGGTGTCCAGCACTTCGGAATTGCGTTCCTCCGAAGCAGTCGCCCCCGCCCTGCGGGACGCCTCCTGTAATCGCCGCGCGCCAGCCGGTACGCTACACGCATCGGAATGATGCAGATGCGCCTCCGTCCGACGCTCCTCGTGCTCGCGACCGTGATTGCGCTGGTCACGGCCGTGCCCGCCCGCGCCCAGCAGCCGCCTCCCGCGACGCTCGCCATCAACCAGCTCGACGCCGCGTCGTACCCCGGCCTCCGCGCCGTCGTCACCGTCCTCGACCAGAACGGCGTGCCGGTCCCCAACCTCGCTCAGCAGCAGTTCCAGGCGTTCGACGGCACCACGCCGCTTGCCATCGACAGCGTCCAGCGCGCGCAGGACGCCACGCTGCCGCTGAGCGTGGTGCTGGCCATCGACGTGTCGGGCAGCATGGCCGGCGACCCGCTGAACCAGGCGAAGCAGGCGGCCGCGCAGTTCGTCGCGGCCCTCGGCGACAACGACCAGGTCGCCGTCGTGATCTTCAACCAGCAGGTGACGACCGTCGTGCCGTTCACCAACGACCGCGCGCGGCTGACGAACGGCTTCGCCGCGCTGCAGGCCGGCGGGGGCACCGCCCTCTACCAAGCCGTGCAGGCGAGCGCCTACGCCGCGCGCAGCTTCAGCTCGCCGCGCCACGCCGTCGTCTTCCTCACCGATGGCCAGAACGACACTCCGGACACGACCGCCACGGCCGACGGCTCGATCGCCGCCGCGAAGGCCGCGGGCGTGCCGGTGTTCACGGTGGGCTTCGGCGGCCAGCCGGACGCCCAGTACCTGCAGGCGCTCTCGTCCGCGACGTCGGGCGAGTACCTGCCTGCGACCGCCACCAACGTCGGCGCGGTGTACCAGAGCATCGCGACGCTGCTGCGCAACCAGTACGTCGTCACACTGAAGGCGACGCTCCCGGCCGACGGGAAGCAGGCATCGCTGCGGCTCGTGGCGAACGTCGCCGCCGCCTCCGCCGAGGCGACGGCGGCGTACCAGCGAGGCGTTGCGCCCGCCCAGCCGACGGTGAAGCCGCAGCCGACCGCAGCGCCGGCAGCGACGACGACCGGCGGAGGCGGCGGCAGCCGCACGCCGTTGATGGTGTTCAGCGCGATCGTCTTGGTCGCGGTGGCGGGCGGCGGCGGCTACCTGTTGATGTCCTGGCAACGGCGTCGGCGGCTGCTGGCGCAGCAGCTCGCGGTGACGGCGCCGAACCCGGCACACGCGGCCGAGCAAGGCGTGCCGCTCCACAGCGGGACGCCGCTCTCGGACCGGGGTTCGCTGGCCCGCGGCTGCCTGGTAGCGCTGACGGGCGACAATGCGGGCACTCGCTTCGGCTTCGGGGTCACGCCGATCGCGCTCGGGTCGGACCCGAAGTGCGAGGTCCGGCTCGAGCACGCCGAAGAGGTTGCGCCCCGGCATGCGCTGGTCTGGATCAAGGACGGCAAGATGATGCTGCGCCACGTCGGGGGGCCGCGGCGGTCGACGCTGGTCGGAGCACGGCCGGTGGATTGGGTCATCCTCGACGAAGGAGATGAATTGACGGTGGGAGCGAACCGATACCGCGCCGAGCTGCTCACGCCCGCCGGGTAAGTGCTCGCCGCGGGCGGCCGTTTGATTGTCTGGGGTGGGAGCCGTAAGCAGTCGACGGTGGAGAGTGCTAACGGCTGTGTGTGCGGGCGGATAGGCATCGGGGGCCTCCGGCAGAGACTGTTCGGCACTTTTCATATCCGCGGGCCGCGGCGGCGACGCAGGTCATGCGGCGGGCGGCGGGGACGCGGCGGGCCACGTCGAGCGTACGGCAGGCGGCGAGGAACTCCAAACGGGAGATGTCACCCGGGCAGTCCGCGGCGGTGGAGGCGGCGGGAAGGAGGTCTACGTGCTCGGCGACCGATCCGAGAGGGCGTGCGGCCCGCAAGCTCAGCCGATCGCATGCTATTCTAGCCCGCGCAGATGGAATCGAAAGCGGCCGGCCTCGAAGTTCGCGGCGGCGCGCCCGGGAGCGCGCGGAGTGCCGTCCGGCCGCTCACATTCGCTGCGGCCGTCCTCTACGGGCTGCTGATCGCCTTCAACGTGGCGCTCCACGCCTGGATCGTCAATGCCGACATGTGGGTCCGGCTCGCCTCGGGCCGCCTCGTTGTCGACAAGCACATCATCCCCCGCCACGACCCCTTCACCTTCACGGCGCGAGGCCACGCCTGGATCGACCACGAGTGGCTGCTCGGGGCGGCGATGTACGCGCTGAACCGGGTGAGCTTCGAGCTGCTCGTGGTCGTCGCGGCCATCGCGGCGATCCTGCCGTTCTGGCTCATGCACCGCCTGGTGACGAAGGACCGTGCCGACGACTGGCTGCTCCTGGCGCTGTCAGGGTTCGCCGTGCTCGTCTCGTGGCGCGCGTACGCGATCCGGCCCCAGCTCGTCAACCCGATCCTCTTCGTCGCGCTCGTCTGGCTAATCGACGACCGGCGGCGCACCGGTTCGGGCCGGATCTGGTGGGTGGTGCCGTTCACTCTCATATGGGCGAACCTCCAGGCCGGCTTCCTGGTCTCGATCGCGGTGCTCGCGGCGTGGGCCGCCGTCTGCCTGTACGAGCGCCGCGATCGGCGCCTCAGCCTCTCCGTCTTCGCGGCGGCGTGCGCGGTGCCGCTGCTCAACGCGTACGGCTACGAGCTGTACCGATACTCGCTGCTAGCCAGCCTGTCCGACAACACCGACCGCGCGCTGGTGACCGAGTGGCGGTCGCCGGACTTCCACGACTACCTGAATCTCCCCGCGCTCGGGGGCGTCGCGCTGATCGCGTACTTCGGTGCGCGGAGTCAGGACCTGTTCCGCCGCGTGCTGGGCCTGGGGACGCTTGCGGCGAGTCTGATATCGGCGCGGTTCGTGCCGTTTTTCGCGTTGTCGTTGCTGTACGCCGTCGGCCCGCAGTTGCCACGCATCGCCATGCCGCGGGTCTTCGGCCGGGCGCTGGTCCTGGCGGTGCCGACGCTCGTGCTGCTCGTGGGGTGGGGCGCGATCGCGACGGCGGGCAACGACCCGCCGACCGACCACGCGCCGGTCGAGGGGCTGCGGTATCTCCGGGCGAACGCGCCGGACGCGCGCGTGTACGCGGACCAGAGCTTCGGCAGTTACATGACGTGGGCGGGCTGGCCGACGTTCTTCGACACGCGGACGCACCAGGTCTTCCCCGAGCAGTTGGTCTCGGACTACCACAAGGTCGAGCGGACGCGGGGCGACTGGCTCGCCGTGCTGGAGGCATGGCGGATCGACTACGTCATGGCCACACCGGATTCCGACCTGGCGGAGGCAATGGACGGAGCGCACTGGCCGCGCGTCTTTGAGGGTTCGACGGAGGTCATTTGGCAGCGTCCCGACGGACTGACCGAATAGGTCGTCGGACGAACCGAGCGAAAATCATGATGCGGCGCGGTGCAAGCCGCGCCGTCAGCGCCTGAAGGGGTGCTTCCAGGTGACCGCGAAGTGGTACAGCTCGAAGAAGAAGCCGGCCAGCATGCCGTACACCAGAAACGTTAACACGTACTCCGCAACCTCGACCCGCGGCGCCACGATCCCGAGCCCGATGATCGCTCCCAGGCCCACCGCGGTGCCGACCCCGATGCCGTTCACGCTGCTCACACGTCAAGTATCGGACAATCCATGCCGCATGTGTACTCCCGGATCCTGTACGGGCGAGGGCCGTGGCCCGTAGACTTGCGCCGTAGCCGGCGACAGGAACCGCCGGATTAAGAAGCTCTCGCCCGTACTATGTCAAGTTCGTTATTGACAGGTCTCCTGCGCATCTGTAACGTAGATCCAATCGCGAGGTTCTCTTTAGGGTGGCAGAATCTCGCGGACCCGCCACTCGCCGTCCGGCTTCGGCCGGCGACGCAGGTGCGCGAAGGGGACGCCAACCCGGCTGCGCCCCGCACCTCGTAGAGACGCGTTCGATGGGGTCTCTCCATGCGATGGGGTCCTCTGTGCCTTCCGCGAGCCGTGCACGATCGAACGACGGGCAGAAGATGGCCCCGCGCGGCTGGCACCGCCGGGGCCGAGGGCAACAGGAGCGACACGCCCCTCACTGCACCCTCAGTATGGTGCACGCGGGGCCGGCTCCACCAGAGCCGGCCCCTGCTCCATCCGGGGGGTGAGCGCGTCCCGCCTGTTGCCCGCAGAGGGAGGTGAGCGCAGGCGAACAACGAGGACGTCAGCTTCACGAGGAGCGGGCGGATAGCACGCCCGTGACCATCAACCCGTTCACATCAAACCTGGCGGAGGATTTATCACAGTGACGAACCTTTCCATCCGTATCCACACAATCCTGACGACGGCCATTCCTGCCTTCATCGAGCGCGTGAAGGAGGAGCGGGGCCAGGACATGATCGAGTACGCTCTGTTCGGC
>Ga0153916_10004503_pt1 | contig 10528 bp, 9 predicted proteins | sample Opewatmetagenome_FD_109642 | JGI IMG/M metagenome (GOLD analysis project Ga0153916, IMG submission 109642) | Freshwater wetland microbial communities from Ohio, USA - Open water 3 Core 3 Depth 4 metaG | ecosystem: Environmental > Aquatic > Freshwater > Wetlands | place: USA: Ohio, Lake Erie, Old...
AAATAGCTGCAACTGGCTGAAATCACTCCAGCAACGGTCTTACCACGTGCTCGAGTTCCGCTTCCGAAATTCTGCCCAGATGCGTGGTGACCAGCTTCCCTTGTTTGTCCAGCACCAGCGTATAAGGCAGCCCGCCCGTGCGATTTCCCAGTCCGCGAAGGAGCTCAATGGCTTCCAGGCCACCGACGAGCACGGCGTAGTTAATACCGAATTGCCTGGAGAATTCGCGCACTTTATCGACAGAATCTATGGCGATGCCTGCAATTACCAGCCCATTCGATTCAAATTTCGACTGAATCTTCACTAATCCCGGGATCTCTTGCCTGCACGGCTCGCACCAAGTGGCCCAGAAATTGACCACTAGCACCCTGCCTTTCCATTCCGACAGCCGGCGCGGATTGCCTGAGAGGTCCTGCAACGGGCTGCTGGTGAGTTGCACTAGCGACTCGCCGGAGGCCGTCCCGGTCGATATGACCTTGTACAAGGCGTAACCTGCCGCGGCTGCGATAATCGCAGCCGCGAGGGCAACCGGCCAAAACCTTGAGGGCTTAGCCATCGGCGGCGACCATTTGTTCCAAGGCCTCGGTACTGGCGCGTTCGATGGGTCTTCCGCAGATCGAGGCCTTCAGCGCGCCGCGCTCGTCATTGCCGGCGTAGATCGCGACGTTAAACGTGACGCCTTTCCATTCCAAGCGAAGTACCGAAACAGCCTTTTCTCGGTCACCCACGAAATGGCGTTGCTCGGAGACTTCGTAGGGCATATTGCGGCCGAGAAGAAAGAGTTCGACTGCCTTACTGTCATCGGTGAACAACTGCAGATCGATTTCGCTATATCGCCCCGCAGTTCCCTTCAGGACCGCGCCCGCCAGATAGGGTCGGAATTCGGCCAGTGTGCGCATCGCACCAAGCGCCCTGCTGCGCAAGTATCGAATACGCGCGCGCTGTTCCTCCCCCTGAAACAACGATTGGTAGGCGCGCAGCTCCAACTCCACTTCCTCGTTATTTGGAAGCGCCCGGGCATCCTGGGCACCGAGCTGGCGCGCGGCCTTGCGCTTGGCCAGGGCAAAATTATCAACCCCGTCTTCGGCCATGATGCGGGCCGCGCCCGCAGCTATACGTGCCCTTAGGTGCTGCTGTTTTACTTTTGCGTCTCTGGGCATCGCGGGCCGGCACTCTTAATCAGCTCTAATAATACCGCAGCGCCATGGCGGCATCCCTGACACGGGCGGCGTGAAACATAAGAGGCAGAGCAATACGATCCCAAGCTGAACCTCCTCGGAGCCGTGTCTTTGATGCCCCTGCCCAGCGGTATCCGCATGGCAACTCGTTGTTTCGTAATCTGAATCTTCGTGTTGCCCGATAGCTGGTAAGCATCGAATGGATCAAGTGCGCTAGAATCGCCCGCATTTGTCATTGGTCATTGCGCGAGCGGTGCTACCTGTTGAGCAGTGGCCCGGGACGCGAACGGCATTTCCATGCACATCCACATCCTCGGCATCTGCGGCACCTTTATGGGTGGGGTCGCGGTAATAGCGAAGCAAGCCGGCCACCGTGTCACCGGCTGTGACGCCAACGTGTATCCGCCGATGAGCACCCAGCTCCAGGATCAAGGTATCGAGTTGGTGCAGGGCTACGGGGCAGAGCAGGTGTCCCTCAGACCCGACCTGTGGGTAGTCGGGAACGTCGTTTCCCGCGGGAATCCCCTGATGGAGGCGGTGCTCGATCGGGGTGACGCCCACGTATCCGGCCCGCAGTGGCTTGCAGACAATGTCCTCAACAGTAAGTGGGTACTTGCAGTCGCGGGAACACACGGAAAGACTACAACTTCTTCAATTCTCGCTTGGTTACTCGAGGACGCCGGGGCGCATCCTGGATTTCTTATTGGCGGGGTCCCCGAGAACTTCGGTGTTTCGGCCCGTGTCACAGAAAGCCGTTTTTTTGTCATTGAGGCCGATGAATACGATACCGCATTCTTCGACAAACGCGCCAAGTTCGTCCACTATCGGCCACGAACGGCAATTTTGAACAATCTTGAGTTTGATCATGCAGACATCTTCGCCGATCTTGCAGCTATCGAGACTCAATTTCACCATTTGATCCGCACGATACCACGCGCTGGTCTTATTTTGGCGAACGCCAGGGAAGCGGCCATTGAGCGAGTACTTACACGTGGCTGCTGGACACCGGTAGAGCGATTCGGCACCGCAGACGGTTGGCAGGTTGCCGATGCCGACAGCGAAGGTTTCACCGTTATTCTTAAAGGTCGGCAGCAAGGTGTTGTTCGCTGGCCGCTTCTCGGTGAACACAACCGGATGAACGCCCTTGCTGCCATCGCCGCGGCGGGCCATGCCGGCGTCCCGCCCCGGCAAGCTATCGAGTCGCTGTCGCGTTTCCGGAATGTTCGCCGTCGCCTGGAAGTGCGCGGGACGCAGGGCGGCGTAACCGTCTATGACGATTTTGCCCACCATCCCACAGCCATCGCCACTACCATCGCCGGGCTGCGGGAAAAGATAGGGACCGCGCGTATTCTTGCTGTGCTTGAGCCGCGCTCCAACACCATGAAGCTTGGGGTCATGAAAGACGAGCTTGCCGGCAGCCTCGCAGACGCCGATCTTGTGTTCTGCTATAGCGCCGAACTTGGCTGGGACGCGCGTTCCGCACTCGCCCCTTTGGGCGCGAAGGCCTTATGCGAGAACGACCTTGGCGCGCTGGTTACGGCGATCGCCGCAAAGGCACGGCCTGGTGACAACATCCTGGTTATGAGCAATGGCGGATTCGGCGGCATCCAGCAAAGACTGCTTACGGAGCTAGCGAAGGCAGCGTGATGCTAATCTATCTGCACGGTTTCAATTCGTCGCCGCTGTCGGCCAAGGCGCAGCTGCTCGCGCGCCGGATGCGAGAATGCGGCCTGGCTGCACAGTTCGCATGCCCGCAGCTTCCACATAGACCTCTACAGGCAATAACGGTAATCGAGCAGGAAGTGGCGAGGCATATCGCTGCCGAGCCGATCACCTTCGTCGGTAGCTCCCTGGGCGGTTTCTACGCCACTTGGCTCGCGGAGAAACACGATGCGAAAGCGGTACTGATCAACCCGGCGATCAGTCCGCATGTGGGATTACGCGCTTTTGCCGGCACCCAGCAGAACCTGTATAGCGGCGAACGCTACGAAATCACCGAAGCGCATTTCCGGGAGTGGGAGCAGCTCGTCGTGTCGCGGATCATGCCGCAACGTTACCTGCTCCTGGTCGAAACCGGCGACGAAGTGCTCGATTACCGCGAGTCGCTGCAAAGGTACCGCGGTTGCCACCAAGTCGTGGTCGAGGGCGGTGACCATACACTAAAGAGTTTCCCAGAGCACATACCGCGGATATTGGCTTTCGCCGGTCTTGGTGCAGATACTTTCGGTTAATCCCTCACAAATCTGGATCTCGATTCAGACAGGACATGGATAGGTCCCGAGAGTCGATCGAGCCACTTCCGCTGCCTTAGGAGGAGTGCGACAGCGCGACGCGGCGATGGCCGCAGCATCGTTCATCGCGATGCCGGTCCTGTATAATCCGCGCTCGCCGCGTCGGGCAGTGTCTTGCCGGGCGCGCCCGCTCGCCCACGAGCGCCGGCGCCCGACCGGTGCGCTCGCAACCTTCACCGAAAGCCCATTGCGTGAACGTTCTTTACGAAGATGACGGCGCCTTCAGGGTCGGCGCCGTGCTCGCCGACGGTGTTGCGTCGCTTCAAGTCGAGGCGCCGCACGGTAAGCGCAGCAAAGTGAAGGCGGCATCAGTGCTGCTGCGTTTTTCCGACCCGCCTTTACCCGAGTTGCTGGAAAGGGCCGAGCAGCTCGCCGCCAGCATCGACATCGATTTTCTCTGGCAGTGCTGTGGTGAAGCGGATTTCAGCTTTCTCGATCTAGCGCGGGAGTATTCTGGACACGAGCCCGGCGCCGTCGAGGCAACGGCTATCTTGGTGAAGTTGCATTCGGCACCCGTGTACTTCTACCGCCGCGGCAAGGGACGTTACAAGGCCGCGCCCCCTGAAACGCTCAAGGCCGCGCTTGCTGGAATCGAGCGCAAGCGGCTGCAGCAGGAAAAGATCGACGCCTGGGCAGGGCAGCTTGCGCGTGGGGAGTTCCCGCAAGCTTTGGCGCCCCAGCTCACACAACTTCTCTACCGCCCGGACCGCAGCCGGCCGGAGACAAAAGCGTTGGAAGCGGCCTGCCACGAAACGGGGCTGACCCCGGCGAAATTGCTCGAACGCGCCGGCGCTGTGCGGTCCAGCCTGGACTTTCATCTTGATCGCTTCCTGTTCGAATGCTTCCCGGGTGGAACCGGATTTCCGGCGCAGATTGACCTCTACGATCCTGAGGATCTGCCGCTTGCGCCGGTTGAGGCGTTCAGCCTAGACGACGCAACCACGACCGAGATCGATGACGCGTTTTCGGTAACGGCGCTTGACAAGGGACGCTACCGCATAGGAATTCACATCGCCGCTCCGGGCTTGGGGTTCGCACCCGGCTCGACGCTGGACCGGATCGCGCGCGAGCGCCTGTCGACGGTTTATATGCCCGGAAAAAAAATCACCATGCTCCCGCCGGAGGTGATCGAACGGTTTACTCTCGCCGAAGGCCGCGAGTGCCCCGCCGTGTCGCTGTACCTCGATCTGCGGTCCGACAATCTACAGGTCGAAAACAATCATACGTGCGTAGAGCGGGTCCGCATCGCCGCCAATCTACGACACCCGCAGGTTGAAGCGCTCGATGCGGCGTTCCTCGCCGACGAAATTCCGGGTGATGTCCCGTTTGCGGGTGAATTGCATTTGCTGTGGCGGTTCGCGGTGGCGCTGGAGGCGAGGCGCGGCAAACCGGCGGTGACGCAGGACCGACCCGACTACTACTTCTACGTCGAGGGCGAGGACGATCACGCGCGCGTCACGGTTCTCGAACGTAGGCGCGGCACGCCGCTCGACAAGCTGGTCGCCGAATTGATGATAGCACTCAACAATGCCTGCGGTAAGACACTCGACAACCACGGCATTGCGGCAATCTACCGTGTGCAGTCCAACGGCAAGGTGCGCATGAGTACTACTGCGGCGGCACATCAGGGGCTCGGTGTCAGCCACTACGCGTGGTCGAGCTCACCGCTGCGCCGCTACGTAGATCTCATCAACCAGTGGCAATTGTTGTCGCTACTTAAAGGCGAAGCGCCGCCGTTTGAGCGTAATGCCGACGCGCTGCTTTCGGCCCTCGCCGATTTCGAAGCCACCTACGCCCTCTATGCCGAATTCCAGTCGCGCATGGAACACTACTGGAGCCTGCGCTGGCTCGTGCAGGAGAAATCCGAGGTTGTGACCGCCGAAGTCGTGCGGGAAAATCTGGTGAAGTTTGATCGGCTTCCGCTGTACGCGCGCGTGCCCTCTGCGCCGGAATTGCCGCCCGGAACGCGTGTAGAACTGAAGTTGGCGGAGGTCGATCTGCTCGAGGCGAGTATGAAATGCGTATTCCTGCGGGTCGTCCCGACATAACACAATGCACGAAAATAATCGTAGAATCTTCTGATTCAAAAGGATTTTGATCCGCTTGCTGAGAATTTCAGAATCTCCACTCGACCTGTTGCGGTGGCCCGAGCCGCTGGCGCGGCTCGATCCGTCGTCTCGCATGCTCGCGCTTGCGCTGGCAATTTCCGTCAGCTTGCACGCCCTGGTGCTCTCGCTGCACTTCGGCTTTCCCGACGCAAGAAGGCTGGCCGCGCCCAATTCCCTGGAAGTAGTCTTCGTCAACAGCAAGTCGCGCTCGCGGCCGCAGAAGCCGGACGTGCTGGCGCAGGCGAATCTCGACGGCGGCGGCAACACCGACCAGAATCGACGTGCGAAGACGCCCCTGCCGGTGCTGAAGAACGCCGAACCCGGAACCAAGGCCCGAGATCTGCGCCGTCGGCAGCTGGAGCTCGAAGTCCGCCAAAAGCAACTTCTGTCCCAGATTAAGGCGCAGGCGGAGGTTGCGGCGACAGAGACAAATCCTCGAACAGAGGTGCAGCACGAACCGCAGCGTTCGGGATTGGACCTGGCCAGCAGTGCGCTTGCGCTCGCGCGCATGGAGGCACAGATCGCCCGCAACATCGACGAATACAACAAACGGCCGCGCAAGCAGTTCGTCGGCGCTCGCGCCGCCGAATACCGCTTTGCCCAATACGTGGAGGATTGGCGCCAGAAGATCGAGCGTATCGGAAATCTTAATTATCCCGAGGGCGCACGCGGCCGCATCTACGGCAGCCTGCGCCTAGCTGTATCGATCAATCCCGACGGCACGCTTGCCGGTGTCGATCTCGAGCGCTCCTCCGGCCACAAGATTCTGGACGCCGCGGCCCAGCGCATCGTGCAGATGGGGGCACCCTATAGCAGTTTTCCCCCGGATATCCGGCGCGACACCGACATTCTGGTGATCACCCGCACCTGGCATTTTTTGCCGGGCGACAAAATGTTGAGCGATTAGCACACACGGGCGGCAAAGGCATTGCGCCACGTCCAGAAGCCAATTCGATACGCCCTGCTGGCGCTTGCGGCGGCGCTACTGATTTACGAATGCTGGTTTCTCGCGCGCATCGCCTGGTGGATCGATCACGATCCGGGATCGACCCGCCTGATGGCGCAACGCACTGAGGAGCTGCGCCAGCGCAGCCCAAAAACCGCACTCAAGCACCAATGGATCGCCTACGAGCGCATTTCGGTGCATCTGAAACGCGCCATTATCGCGGCCGAAGACGCCAAGTTCGTCGACCACGAGGGCTTCGACTGGGACGGCATTCAACGCGCCATGGAGAAGAACCAGAGGAAGGGAAAGGTGGTCGCCGGCGGCTCGACTATCACGCAGCAACTGGCGAAAAACCTGTTTCTGTCGAGTGAGCGCAGTCTTGTGCGCAAGGGCCAGGAGGCGTTCATCACCGCGATGCTCGAGGCACTGATGAGCAAGCGGCGCATCCTCGAGATCTATCTCAATGTCGTGGAGTGGGGCGAAGGTGTGTTTGGCGCGGAGGCGGCGGCACGCCACTATTTCGGCGCCAGCGCCGCGAGTCTTTCCCCGGAACAGGCGGCGCGCCTAGCGGCGATGCTGCCACGGCCCCGCTTTTACGAGCGCAACCGCAATTCGAATTATCTGGCGCAATATACCCAGACTATCCTGGTGCGCATGTCTGCAGCGCAGGTCCCTTGAACCTAGAAACCTCAGTTGACCGCTTTGTGGAGCGCAAAGTGCATTTCGTTTCCGATCGATGTCACAACACGGGCGTTCGCCTCGTTGGTGAGCGCGCTACGCACCCGATTGCGCGGCGCTCGGGCCGCTCGGCGTTGTTGCTCCTCCTACCAGGGGACGGCCCTGCGTCGTCGTCGCGCCTAGCCGGAAAGCCCGATCATCGCACACTAGGGCGCGTTCAACTGAGATTTCTAGGTTGAACGGTCAGCCCGGCTCGGGCGGCGCCTGTGCTGCGCGGCGCCCGCGTTCCGGATCGATGCCGGCGAGCAGCGCTAGTCCGACGACAAAATAGCTTCCGGTTATCAACATTGCCAGACGGTGATCGCCCTGCGTGATCCAGCTCGCAAGGCCGTAGGTGATGGGGCCGAGTATCGAAGATAGTTTTACCGCAAGTCCCCATAGTCCAAAAAACTCCGCGAGCCGGTCGCGGGGGCTCAAGTAGCCGACCAGCGCGCGCCCGGCAGATTGCGAGGCGCCCAAGCACACGCCCGCACAGTTCGCTGCAAGCCAGAACAGCGCTCGCGATTCGGCGAACCACGCCAACAGTACCGTGACGATCCAGCCGACGATGGTCAGCGCAAGGGTTGGCACGTGCCCGAGGCGGTCCTGCACATAGCCGAACGAAAACGCCCCGATCGCTGCGGTGACGTTGACGGCGAGAATCAGCACTATGGAGTCCCGCGTGGAAAAGCCCATCGCTTGCTCCGCATACACCGCGGCGATCGCAACGACGGCTTGCACGCCAGCCTGGTAGAACAGCAGGCATACGAGAAAACGACTCAAATCGCTGTACTTTGCGGCGTGCGCGATGGTGTGCGCGACGCGCGCGTAGGCATGGCGAAAGGCGCGCCCGGCGAGGGCCCCGTTCTGCGCCGTGGCGCGCTCGCGCAGCAGCGCAAAGGTGGGCAGGCTCGCCACGGCAAACAGCGCCGCGGTAATCAGCATGGTGACGGGAACGAATGCCGTGGCGGGCTCGCCCAGGGCTTGCGCGCGCGTAACATAGGCGAGGCACAGCGACAGCGTCACCAGCCCGCCGACGTAGCCGAGGCTCCAGCCCCAGCCCGAGACACGGCCGAGAGACGATCCCTTTGCCAACTCGGGCAGGAAAGCCGCGACTAGATTCTCGCCCGTGCCGAAAAAGAAATTCGACAACGCGACTATCGTAACGGCGAACACGATGTCGCCCGGACCAACGAGCGCGAGCAGTGCTGTGAAGACGACGCAACCCGCTGTGGTTGCGGCGAGCAAGCGTTTCTTCGCGGCACGCAGATCGGCGTATGCCCCTACGAGCGGGGCCGAGAAAATTATCGCGACGTAGGAAAGCGACAGCGTCAGCGTCCAGGCGAATGTGGCCCAAGGTTGGTTTTCGGCAACTACCGAGACAAAATAAGCGTTGAATACCGCGGTGATGACTACCGTCGTGTAGCCAGAATTGGCAAAGTCATACATCGCCCATGCGAATACCTCGCGCAGGCGGACCTCCTCGTTCTTGCCGGTTTCGGCGTTCATCGGCTCGTGCGTGATCAGCGCCTTAGAGTTTTCGACTGGCTTGCCAGTCGCGGAATGGATGCCGAGTATCGCCGGCATCGACGGATTTCCAAAATATCCCGGCTTCGCGACGCTGCTTTGCTCCGGCAGCGGCCTCCAACCATCAATTCGGGCGGGTCGCGATCAATGCCTCGATGCGTGCTCGCACGGTGCGCGATTCTTCACTGTCGGAAGCGTCAGACGCACGTCGGCATGCGCGCGTATCCATCCCAGGAGAGAAAGTTCTTCGAGCCTGGGCATTGTTAGATCGATCAAGATCACATCCGGACGGACGCGCTCGTGAAGCTCATCGCCGCCACGGCCGAAAATCATTTCAAGAGCCTCGGCGCCATCGCGCGCCGTCAGGACTTCATCGACATAGCCGATGTCGCGCAACGCAAGCTTGGCCAGCGCCATGTCATCGGCGTTGTCCTCGACCAGCAGGATTGAGCCGCGCGCGCCGGTTGGCATGGTAGTTCCCGTACGGAGCATGCAGACGCCAGTATAGTTCTTAGAACTGTCCGCCTAAAGCGATGCAAATGCCGCGCCGGCGGCGGCCAGAGTCTGGGCGATGTCGGCCTCGCTGTGTGCGGCGGATACGAAACCGGCCTCGTAGGCCGAAGCCGCCAGCTAAACCCCGCTGGCCAGCATGTGATGGTAAAAGCGACTGCAGCTCTCGCGGTCGGTCTTCATCACCGCAGCATAGTCCGCAGGCACTTCCGCGCAGAAGTATAGACCGAACATGCCGCCAATCGACTGCGCCGAAAATGCGACGCCCTGCTCTTTCGCCGCGGCCGCGAGGCCTTCCGCGAGCGCGCGCGCCGTCCGAGAAAGTCTTTCGTAAAAGCCCTCGGCCTGCACCAGTTTCAACGTCGCAAGGCCGGCAGCGACGGCGACCGGATTGCCCGAGAGCGTGCCGGCTTGATAGACCGGCCCGAGCGGGGCTATGCGCTCCATGATGTCACGCCGGCCACCGAAGGCTCCCACTGGCATGCCCCCACCGATCACTTTGCCGAGCGTGGTCAGGTCGGGGCGGATGCGGTAATGATCCTGCGCGCCACCCAACGCCACGCGAAAGCCGGTCATCACCTCGTCGAAGATGAGCACTGCGCCGTAGCGCGTGCACAACTCGCGGACAAGGGCGAGGAATTCAGGCCGTGGCGCAATCAGGTTCATGTTGCCCGCGACCGGTTCCACGATGACCGCCGCGATCGCGTCGCCATTGGCGCGGAAGCACGCCTCCAGCGCCTCGCAGTCGTTGTACGCAAGCACGACGGTGTGCGCGGCGGTCTCGGCCGGGACACCCGCCGAACTGGGCTGGCCAAGCGTCAGCGCCCCGGAGCCCGCCTTTACGAGCAGACTGTCGGCGTGGCCGTGGTAGCAGCCCTCGAACTTGATAATGGCTGATCGCCCGGTGAAGCCGCGCGCCAGGCGCAGCGCGCTCATGGTCGCCTCGGTGCCAGAACTCACGAGGCGTACCAGATCCATGCTCGGAACGAGCCGGCACAAGAGTTCGGCCATTTCGATTTCGGCTTGTGTGGGCGCGCCGAACGACAATCCGCGGCCGGCAGCTTCGCGTACCGCGGCGATGACATCCGGATGCGCATGGCCGACAATCAGCGGACCCCAAGAGCCGATATAGTCGATGAACTCGCGGCCCTCTACATCCCAGACGCGGCTGCCGCGCCCGCGCTCGAAAAACCGAGGTGTGCCACCAACCGATTTGAATGCGCGCACCGGCGAGTTGACGCCTCCGGGAAT
>Ga0153916_10004504_pt1 | contig 10528 bp, 6 predicted proteins | sample Opewatmetagenome_FD_109642 | JGI IMG/M metagenome (GOLD analysis project Ga0153916, IMG submission 109642) | Freshwater wetland microbial communities from Ohio, USA - Open water 3 Core 3 Depth 4 metaG | ecosystem: Environmental > Aquatic > Freshwater > Wetlands | place: USA: Ohio, Lake Erie, Old...
CAAGGTGACGATCTTTCCGTCGGTCCCGCCGGGCAGGGCGGGATCGAACCTGCGGACGGCGAGGCTCCCCCCGGCGTTCCAGCAGATCCATTTTCCGTCGGGGGAGAACGCGGGGTGGCACTCGCCCGCGGCTACCGGATGGTTCGGCATCTTGCGGATCTCGCCCCCTTGGGCGGAGATGAAGTCGATCGAGTACTTGCTGCCGAGGTAGTCGCGGATCTCGAAGATGAACCACCGCCCATCGTACGACATGTCGGCCAGGCTCACCGTGCGGGGCACGCGGACCGGTTTGGTCTTCTCGCCCGTCTCGACGTCCGTGGCGACGACGGCGTTCTTCACGCAGCGGACGGTGTGCCGGCTGTCGCGCGTCCAGACGTAGGCGCCGCCCAGCCGCCGGGCCGTGAGCGTCTTCACGTCCATCAGCCAATCGCCGAAGTTGTAGGTGAACTTCGTCCCGTCGGGGGAGGTCCGGGGGATGTGCTCTTCCTGGTCCGGGGTGTTGGTGAGCTGCTTCAGGCCCGAGCCGTCGGCGTTGACCAGATACAGGTCGCGGGGCGGCTGCTCTTCCTTGGAGCCCGCCGGCAGCGCCCGGTGGATGGCAATCACCAGCCGGTATCCCGTCTGCCGAAGCTCCTCTTTCAAGTCCTTGATCCGCGGGGGATCGAAGGGGGTGCAGCGGGGCGGCATCTCCCACCCCGCCCGGATCGACGGCGCCGGCTCACCGCGGCCGCCGGCTGCCAAGCCCAAGAGGCAAGCCGAGCCAACCAACATCCTCATCGCCCAACCCATAGACTACTCCTCTGGCACACTAAACGAACGTCCGCGATTCCAAGGGACCGACGGGGTCGGGAGTCTTTTTCCGCCAACCGTCTATCCACCATCGACAAGCCTTGGCGGAAAAAGACTCCCGACCCCCTGGCGTTGGTCGTCTCACAGTCTTCTGCCGCTTCCCTGCTTCCCTTTCCAGAAGGGGCAGAAGGGGCAGTCGCCGCCGACCGGGAAATCTTCGCCTTCCTCGTGGGGACAGCCCATGTTCCCTTCGCTGACGACGGCCGACTGGACTTGATGCTGTTGGAAGAACTCCTGAATGCCGCGCCGGACTTTGGGGTTGTCGGTGACGTTCGTTCCCACCCAGCGCTCAAGGATCGGCTCGGCCCCCTCTGCGGCAATGACCGCGGCGACGACCTTGGTGGTGGTCTTGTCGTCGGGGCCGTACAGGGCGACGGTCCCGATGGGGAACGTGGCGCGGGTCGTCCGTTTCTTCAGGCAGCAGTGTTTGTACTTCTTCCCGCTGCCGCACGGGCAGGGATCGTTCCGGCCCGGCTCCTCGCGGGCTTCGACCCGGGGCGGCCGCAGCAGGTCGTCTTCCACCCAGACAGGCCCGTCGTCGCCGAGGTCCTCCTCGTCCGGGCCGCGGTCGACCTCCGGGCGGTACTTGACCACCTTGAATGGGTGCGCGTCGTCGAGCAAGTCCTCGTCGTCGCCGAACTCGCCTTCGTCGTCGCCGAACTCGTCCAGGCCGACGTCGAACTCGTCCTCGTCGTCCAGCGCATCCGCCCAGAATTCGTCCCCTTCGTAGTCGTCGAAGTCGTCCTCCGAGAAGGTCTCCCAGAACCAGTAGCCGTAGTCGTCGATCGGCTGCGCGTTGGGGTGGTCTTCCTCGACCTCGAGGTCGCAAAGCGACACTTCCCAGCGCCGCTTTCCTTCGCGGGCCTCGCAGATCACGCCGTCGCACTCGTCGATGGGAAACTCCTCGGAGATCCCCGTCACGGTGACGCGATGCGTCCCCTCGACGCCGGCCTCCGACTCGTCCCAATAGTCCGCGTCGAAGGGAAACTGGAGGTGTTCCTTCAGCCAGTCGCAGTATCGCTGCTGGTTCTCCTCGTCGACCTCCGGCAAGGGATCGTCGCTGGTCAGGCCGAAGACGGCGCGGATCCGGTCGTGCTGGTCGTCCGGCGCGAGCGGCCTGGTGACCAGGCTCGTCGGCTGCTCCATCGAGAGCGGCTCGCCGCGATCGGGCTCCAGGTCTTTCTCCTTCAACCACGTCTGCTCGAAGCTGGCGCCGTCGCGAAGGCATCGCTTCTTGAAGACGGGGTGAGTGTTCTGCAGCGTTTCCTCGGTCCAGTCCAGCAGGTACTCGGTGCGCCTCAGGCAAAGCACCTCCTCAACGACACCCGCCCAGCCTCCCAACGGGATGTCGGGATAGAGGGGGTCTTGAACGCCGTGCTTGACCCGGACGCGATCCCCTACCTTGAACTTGGGTGGACCCGCCGACCGCTTCCTTCGCTTCGACATGATCGCCCACCTCCGTGAGCCAACAAGGAACGTGCAACTCAAGCTATTCTCCCATTTCCGATGGCCCCCGGCAAGGGGCCGGGCGTCCGGGCGCGCTAGAGCGGACTGTTCTCGCGGCCGGTAGGGTGAAGCGCCTGTCGAAGGAGCTTTGGCGACCAGATTCACCTGCCACCTTCCGAGTGTACACGCCGCCCGGAAGCCAATGGTTGACAGTCAGGCCTAGAACCACTACACTGGTCCGCACAGGTTGACCGCAAGTGGGGGCGGCGGGCCCTCCCCAACGTTCAGCGGCAGCGATCCGTGGGAGCCGGCAGAACCAAGGCTCCTCCGACGAGTTCGTGCACCCGGGGCGGAGCCCCTATTGCAAGCAATCTAACGCATGACATTGGGCCGGGTCACCATAGCAACGGTGGGGTTATCTTCCCTGTGGGACTCTTACCAGTGTGCCAGACTCCTGGGAGACGTGAGACGCCTGATGATACAAGCCGCGCAGGGCACTCCCCAGATGACGTCGAAACCGTAAGGCCGTGCGATCCACTAGGCCACTGCGCGCGAGGCCCGCTGCTGCGGGTGTGACCCCCCTTTTGAACACGTTTGACAGGTGGAGGCCAGGGCATCTGTGGGCAAGTACTCCAAAACGCTGCAAGGCATTCTCAGCGGAAGGGCCGACGCCAGCATCAGGTTCGCTGACCTTGTGCAACTGCTATTGCGCCTCGGGTTTGTTGAACGTATCCGGGGCGATCACCACATCTTCACCAGAGAAGATATGGAGGAGATTGTGAATCTGCAGCCGAAAGGATCGATGGCGAAGCCTTATCAGGTCAAGCAAGTCCGAAACGTGGTTCTCCGCAACCGACTTGGAGTAGAGGACGATGAGCAAGTATGAGCTGATCATCTTTTGGAGTGAAGAGGACCAGGCCTTTCTCGTGGAGGTCCCGGAGCTGCCAGGATGTATGGCGGACGGACCCACCTATGCGGAAGCAGTAGCGAATGCGGAGAGAGTCATCGAGGAGTGGATTCAGACCGCGAAGGAACTGGGACGCCCCATTCCCACGCCGCGTGGTCGGCTCCGATACGCGTGATGGTCGGCTCCAGCCGCGGTCGTTCCGCATGGCGCCTGAGGCGCATCACCAGCCCGTGCCGTTAATAGGGGGCTGCGCCATCTTGTCCCTGGGCCTGCGTCGCTACTTCTTCATCGCCTGGAACGACCTCATCCCGCCGGAGAGGTTGCTCGCGCGGAAGCCGTGCTGGCGGAGGATGCGGGTGGCGTAGTAGGACCGCTGGCCGACGCCGCAGTGGACCCAGATCTCCCGGTCGCGGGGAAGCTCGTCGAGCCGGGTCCGAAGCTCGCCCAGGGGGATGTTGGTCGCGCCGGGGACGGCCCCCGCGGCCGCTTCCCCCCGCGTGCGGACGTCGACGACCAGCGGCGGCTCCTCGGCGGCTGATTGCACCGCCCGCCAATCCTCCCAGTGCGTCACGTCGACGTCGCCGCGGAGGATGTTGGCGGCCACGAAGCCGGCCATGTTCACCGGGTCCTTGGCGCTGCCGTATTGCGGGGCATAGCAGAGCTCGGCCTCCTCCAGGTCGAAGACGGTGGCCTTGTGCTGGATCGCCGCGGCCAGGACGTCGATCCGCTTGTCGACCCCGGCGCGGCCCACCGCCTGGGCGCCGAGGATCCGGCCTGACGCCGGGTCGAAGAGCAGTTTCATCGCGATCATCTCGGCCCCGGGGTAATAGCCGGCGTGGTCGGGCGAGTGGGTGTAGCTTTTCTGGTAGGGGATGCCGGTGGCCTTGAGTCTCTTCTCGCTGGCGCCGGTGATCGCCAGGGTGAGGTCGAACACGCCGACCACGGCGGTCCCCTGGGTGCCGCGGAAGCGGCTCGGGCGGCCGCAGATGGCGTCGGCGGCGACCCGCCCTTGCCGGGCCGCCGGGCCGGCCAACGGACAGAGCGTCCACTGGCCGGTGATCCAGTCACGGACCTCGACGGCGTCGCCGACGGCCCAGATGGCCGGGTCCGAGGTCCGCATCTGGTCGCCGACGCGGATCCCGCCCAGGGAGCCGATCTCCAACCCGGCCCGCCGGGCCAACTCGGCGTTGGGTCGCACCCCAACCGCCAGGATCACCAGCCCCGCGACCAGCCGGTGGTCTTCCGTGGAGATGACCGTCAGGCGATCGTCCGGCCCGGGCTCGACGCCGGCGATGCCCTCCCCCAGGCGCAGGTCGACTCCGTGCCGCCGCAGCTCGGCGTGCGCCGGCGCGACCATCTCGGGATCCATGGGGGACATGACCTGGTCGGCCATTTCCAGCAGGGTCACCTCAATGTTGCGGCGGGCGAGGTTCTCGGCCATCTCCAGGCCGATGTAGCCGCCGCCGACCACCACCGCCCTGCCCGGCCGGTGCTGCTCGATCCACGCCCTGATGCGGTCCGTGTCCTCCAGGTTCCTCAGCGTGAAGACCCCCGGCAGATCGATCCCGGAACAGGCCGGCCGGATGGGGACGGCGCCGGGCGACAGCACCAGCGCGTCGTAACGCTCCGCGGTGGTCGCGCCGGTCTGAAGGTTCTTGACCAAGACGGTCCGCCCCGCGCGGTCGATCGATTCGACCTCGAGTCGGGTGCGGACCTCGACGTTCAGCCAGTCGCGGAACCGCTCGGGCGTGGCCACCAGCAGCCGCTGCCGCTCGGCGATCACTCCGCCCAGGTAGTAGGGCAGGCCGCAGTTGGCGAACGACACGTCCGGCCCTCGCTCGTAGACGAAGATCTCCGCCGTTTCATCGAGGCGCCGCAGGCGTGCGGCACAGGCCGCTCCCCCGGCGACGCCGCCGACAATGAGGATTCGCTTGGAAGGCATGTCGATCCAGTTCCTTTCGGTCGTTCTCACCGGTTCCCAAGGGCGGGGAAAGCCCCGCCGCTACACGCAATTCACCATCCGCCATCCACGGCCCACCGTGCACTATCCACTATCCACCATCCACGGTTCCTTCGACGAGCGTAAGTCCGCAATCACGCTACGGCTGCCACGAGCGCCACACCGGCCTTCGAGGCGGCATTGCGCAGCGGCTCGTCGAGCGTGGCCAACGGGAGGCCCTCGCGGAGCGCCAGCTCCAGGTACGCAGCATCGTAGGCCGTCAATCCGTAAAGCCGGGCCAGCGCCAGCACGCCGGTAAAGCCTTGATCCGCGTCTCGATGATCCAGCGCGATCGGCATCTCGGCCAACCTGGTCAGGAACTGCTCGGTCTTGGCGGTCGTCACCCGAGCGGTCCGCTCGGCCAGAACCAGGACGTTTGCCATCTCCAGGGCCCAAATGCTCGGCACCACGGCTTCGTGCGTGACAAGACTGTCCAAGACGTGCTCGGCCATGGGACTTGTCTCATCCTCAAAGAACCAGGCCGCGGTGATCGAGCAGTCGAGCACGAGTCGGCTCATGGGCGGCCCTGCTCAATCAGGTCTCGGACTTTCAGGCCGCCGAGCCGGTTGCCCTTGCGGAGTTCCCGAATGGCTTGGATCGCCGCGCGAACATCTGCTCGGGAGCGGGTACCCACGGGAACCAAACGGGCCACCGGGACGCCGTGCCGCGTGATGGTGATCTGTTCACCGTTGGCCACGCGATCCAGGAGGCTTGGCAGATGGGTCTTGGCCTCGTACGAACCGACGCTAGTCATAGACGACCTCCAGAAAACAGGCCAGTCTTAGACCAGTCTACCACGTCCTCGCTCGGAACACAACAACCTTGCTGACGTCTGCCCTGGTCGGGGGGGCGATGCCCGCCAATCGACTTCGCCGGCTATCGTCGCTAAGCTTACCCGCCGGTCACTTCCCGGCAGATCGCCTCGGCCATTTCCCGGGTGCCGACCGCCGTGGGGTCGTCGCGGTCGGGCTTCATGTCGTAGGTCACGTCCTTCCCCTCGGCGATCACCGCGGCCACGGCACGCTCCAGCCGGTCGGCCGCCTCGTGCTCCTTGAGATAGCGGAGCATCAGCACGCCGGAGAGGACCAGGGCGGTGGGATTCACTTTGTTGAGCCCCTTGTACTTGGGCGCGCTGCCGTGGGTCGCCTCGAACACGGCGCCCGAAGGCCCGATGTTCGCTCCCGGGGCCATCCCCAGTCCGCCGACCAGCCCGGCGGCCAGGTCGCTCAAGATGTCGCCGTAGAGGTTCGGCAGCACGACCACGTCGTACAGCTCGGGCTTCTGGACCAACTGCATGCACATGTTGTCGACGATCCGGTCCTCGAACTCGATCCCGCTGGCGGCGAACTCCTCGGCGACCCGCCGGGCCGTGGCCAGGAACAGCCCGTCGGTGTGCTTCATGATGTTCGCCTTGTGGACCGCGGTCACCTTGCGGCGGCGGTTCTCCAGGGCGTAGTGGAAGGCGAAGCGGACAATCCGCTCCGTGCCCGAGACGCTGATCGGCTTGATCGACACGCCCGTCTCCTCGCGCCCGGTCTTGATCTGCCGGTCCGGGGAGATGCGGTTGAGGTGGTCGATCAGCTCGGCGGTCTTCGCCTGGCCCGACTCGAACTCGATCCCCGCGTACAGGTCCTCGGTGTTCTCGCGGACGATCACCAGGTCGACCGGCACCTCGCCGAAGAAGGTCCGCACGCCGGGGTAGTGCTTGCAGGGCCGCACGCAGGCGAACAAGCCCAGCTCCTGTCGCAGGTGGACGTTGAGGCTGCGGAAGCCGACTCCGACGGGCGTGGTGATGGGGGCCTTGAGTGCGCAGCGGGTGCGGCGGATGCTTCCGAGCACGGCCTCGGGAAGCGGGTTGCCGGTCCGCTCCATGACGTCCATACCCGCTTCCTGGACGTCCCAGTGGATCTCCACCCCGGTGGCGTCGATGCACCGCCGGGCCGCCTCGGCCAGCTCCGGGCCCACCCCGTCGCCGGTAATCAAAGTCACGTTGTGCGCCATGTCGCCCAGACTCCGATTCAGCCCCCGCCGTCGAAAACGACACACCGTACCAGAGAAACCCGCTGGGGTCAACGCGTCTACGTCTTAATGGGTATATTCACATAGCCTATTGGGCGTATCCGCTGGAGCATCGAGGGGGTCCGCTTGGAGGGCCGGTCTGGGGCAAGAAACGGTGCGACTGGCGATCGGGCAGGTTCTATCGGGAGAGCGCCAGCTTATAATAGGGTTGGGTGGGAAACCGGCCGGAGGGCCGGATCGTCCTATCCTCGGGGATGTCCTTGTCTGACGGAGAGAGGTCCGAGCGGAGTCTGCCATGTCGAGCGGCGTTGCACCCCCCAGGCAGCCGGCCGGCATCCCGCCGGAACAGCGGTCCGCCGAGTGCGACCGCTTCATCGAGGATCGCCTGGAGAAAACCCGGCGGCAAGTCAAGACCGTCGACGCGGCCACCCGGTTGGCCGCCCTGCTGGTCGGGGTCCTCGTCTATCTCCTGGCGGCCACCTTGATCGATCACTGGGTCGTTGCCCGGGGGCTGGGGTTCTTCGGGCGGCTGGCGTTATGGATCGGGCTGGTCGCCGGGGTGTCCCTGTACGCGGCATGGTACGTCGTACCCCTGGTGATCTACCGGATCAATCCAATCTTCGCCGCCTACACGATCGAGCAGAGCCGGCCGTCGTTCAAGAACAGCCTGATCAATTTCCTCTTCCTCCGCCGACGGCGGGAAGAGATCGAGAAGGACGAGCTGGCCGGGCATTTCTACCACGGCCTCGAATACCGCACCGCCGCGGAGCTGTCCCAGGTCTCGGTGGAAGCGGCGGTCGATCGCACGCACCTGCTGCGTCTTGCCTACGCATTGGCCGCCCTGGTCGTCTTTTGCTGCGCCTACCTGCTGATCTCGCCCAAGAACCCGCTGGTCTCGTTCCAGCGAGTGATGTGGCCTTGGGCGCGGGTCGGGGCGCCGACGCGGGTCTCGATCGACGCCGTCGAGCCCGGCGACGCCGTCGCCTATCAAGGGGAGAACGTTGTCGTGTCGGCCGACGTCCGCGGCTTGAAGGACGGCGAGCCGGTGCTCGTCTACTTTACCACCGCCGATGGCCAGTGCGTCGATCAGGCGATTCCGATGAGCGTGCCGGAAGGAGAGCGCCGCTGGCGCTGCGAGGTCCCGCCCGGGAGCCTGGGAATCCAGCAGGACCTCGTGTACTACCTCTCCGCCGGCGATTGCATTGCGCCGAAGTCTCCCGAAGTCTTCCGCATCCAGATGCAGATTCCGCTGTCGATCGTGGTCGATAGCGTCCAGTACAAGTACCCCGAATATACCGGGCTGGCGCCGCGGACGGTGGAGAAGGAGGGAGACCTGCGCGGGCTGGAGGGGACCCGGGTGACGCTGCGGGCGACCGCCAACCAGCCGATCGCCCGGGCGATGGTCGAGTTCGACGGCGACGCCCGCAAGACGCTCTCGATGGAGGCCCGCGGCTCGACGGCCGCCACGCAGTTCATCCTCCAGATGAGCCGCGACGATCCGAGCCGGCCCCAGTACGGCTCCTACCAGCTCCGCTTCACCGACCCCGAGCGGCGCGAGAACCGCCGCCCGATCCGCCACCGCGTCGAGGTGATCCCGGACCTCAAGCCGGAGGTCCGCTTCGTGGACCGGCCGCCCGACGAGGCCCGGGTCCCCGAGTCCGGCTCCCTGCCGTTGAAGGTCCGGGCGGAAGACCCCGATTTTGGACTGCGGCGGGTGACGCTGCGTGCGGAGAAGGAGGGGCGGGGGCTGGCCATCGCCCCCCTGCTCGGCAAGCCCAAACCGGAAAAGGCCCATCCCGGACCGTTCGAGCAGGCGTATCGATTCGAGCCGGCAAAGCTGGGGCTCAAGGCGGGGGACAGGGTCCTCTACTGGGCCGAGGCGCTGGACAACAAGGAGGACGCCCGCGGGCCCGCCCCAAACACCGCAGAGACCGACAAGCAGTGGCTGGTCATCGTATCCGACGACCAACCGCGGCAACCGCCGCCTAAAGAGCCGCAAACCGACAAGGGTCAATCCCAGCCGAAGCGCCGGCCCGACTCCGCCGCGAAGCCGGAGAACAAACCCACCGAGGACCAGAGGCCGGGCGACGACCGGGGGCAACAGGATTCGGTGGACAAGCCCGGCGCTGCCCCGGGGGATAAAGAGCAGCCCAAGCAACCGCCGGACAAGCAGCCGGGTAAGAAATCAGACCAGCAGCAGAACGATCCTTCCGGCGGCAGGGCCGCGAAGACGCAGCCGCAGCCTTCCGCCGACCAGGGCCGCCAGGATTCCGCCGGCCCATCGGAACAAGATCAACAGCCGGTCAACCCGGAGACTGACCCGGCCGAAGCCATGAAGCGAATCCTTCAATACCGCAAGGAGAAACAGAAGCAGGAGCAGCCGGCGGGGCAACAACCGCAGGATCAGCAACCGGGGGATCAGCAACCGGGGGAGCCAAAGCCGGACGTGAAACAGCCAGGCGAGCAAGAGCCGGGGAAACAGCAGCCCGGAGAGGCCAAGCCGGGCGAGAGCCAGCCACCCCCGGAACAAGCCGCTCCGCCGAAGCCCAAAGAGCAGGACCAGCCTCGCGGCCCAAAGCCGGGCGATGGACAAGAGGCCGTCAAGGAGCCCTCCGACCGGCCGCAAGATCAAGGCAGCGACGCCAGGGAGAAGCAGCCTCCGCCATCGGGTGCGAAAGGTGGCTCGCAGCCCGACAGGGGACCGGCCGATCCGAAGGAGCCCGCCGGGCAGCAGGACACGGGAAAGCCGAAGAGACCGGGGCAACCCGGCGAGGGCAATGCCACCGAGAAGCCGACCCCAGATCCGTCAAACGCGTCGGGCTCCCCAGAGGCCAAACCGCCACAGAGTCCCAGCAGCGGGCCCCCCAGCGGGGCGCCCAAAGACGCGACCGCCAAGTCCGGCAAAGGGCAAGGGGAGCGTGCCGGGACTGCGACCGGCGATGAGCGGGAGAAGCCCAAACCGTCCGACGGCGCCCGCGACAAGCCGGAAGCTACCGGCGGCAACCCGGAGAGCGTCCCAGGCGAGCCCAGTGCGGGCCTGCCGCAGGCCCAACCCAAACCTGCTCCCGTTTCCGAGGGCCCCAAAACGCAGCGTCCGAAGCAGCCGGGCGACGAGATGCCCCCGAAGGAAGCCACCGGGCCACAGGAGCCGCCGTCTCCCGTCACGAGCCCCAAGGCCTCGAACGCCAAGAGTGACGATACTCCCGGCGATCGGCCCGCCAGCGGGGGAGCCGGCGCCGGACAGCAGGCCAAGCAGCCCGGCACGGGCAAATCGGGCACAAACACCGCGTCGGACCAGGGAGGCGGCC
>Ga0153916_10004505_pt1 | contig 10524 bp, 8 predicted proteins | sample Opewatmetagenome_FD_109642 | JGI IMG/M metagenome (GOLD analysis project Ga0153916, IMG submission 109642) | Freshwater wetland microbial communities from Ohio, USA - Open water 3 Core 3 Depth 4 metaG | ecosystem: Environmental > Aquatic > Freshwater > Wetlands | place: USA: Ohio, Lake Erie, Old...
CCGGCGCCTCAAGGGGAAGACCCAGGTCTTCCTGGCGCCGCGCGGCGACCACTATCGCAACCGCCTCACCCACACGCTGGAGGTGGCGCAGGTGGGGCGGAGCATCGCCCGGGCGCTCCGGCTCAACGAGATGCTGGTGGAGGCCATGGTGATGGGCCACGACCTGGGCCACACTCCCTTCGGCCACGCCGGCGAGCGCGTGCTCAACGAGATCGTCAAGGGCGGCTTCCACCACGTGCAGCAGTCGGTGCGGGTGGTGGAGGTGCTGGAGAAGGGCGGGCGCGGCCTCAACCTCACCGCCGAGGTGCGCGACGGCATCCTGCGCCACTCCAAGGGGAAGGGGACGGTCCTGATGAGGGGGGGAAGCGCCAAGGCGCTCACCCTGGAGGCGGAGGTGGTCCGGCTCGCCGACATCATCGCCTACGTGAACCACGATCTCGACGACGCCGAGCGGGGCGGGATCATCAAGGAGGCCGACGTCCCCAAGGAGATCCGGCGCGTCCTCGGCGACCGGCACTCCAAGCGCCTCGCCACCCTCATCGGCGACGTCATCCGCGCCTCGGACCTCGAGAGCGGCGGGCACATCGAGATGACCCCCGAGGTCCACGGCGCGCTGCTGGCGCTCCGCGACTTCCTCTACTCGCGGGTCTACGAGAACCCGGTGGTGAGCGAGGAGTTCGAGAAGGCGCAGCGGATCCTGACCGATCTCGTCGCCTGGCTCATGGCCGACGCCGAGCGGGCGGCGCACCGGTTCCGGGTGACGCCCCGGCCGGGCGAAACCATGGAACGAGCCGTGACCGACTTCGTCTCGGGCATGACCGATCGGTTCGCCCTGGAGACCTGGGAGCAGCTGTTCATGCCCAGGCCCTGGGCGATCGTGTGACGGGCGGTGGGCGCGTCCCGGCCCGCCAGCCTTTTCAATGGCTGTTGATCGGCGAGATCGACACCTGGAGGCTCCGGCTCACCGAGACCACGCTCCCCTCGGGGACCTCCAGGAAGCTGCCCGGCTGCAGCACCGAGGTGGCGAAGCAGACCGCCTTGACCTTGCGGTGCGGGCGCAGCCGCGGGTCGCTCTCGGGCGTGGCCGCGTCCAGGCCGTCGAGCGGGCAGGGGAGGATTCCCTCCGCCAGCGCGTAGTGCAGGGGCCGGCCGCGGCGGGTGGCTGCCAGGATCCGCCCGTTGGTGGCGACGAAGTTGAGCGCGCTCGGCTTCTGCGCCCCGACCTCGCGGCACCAGGCGTCGATCTGCCTGGCGGTGCGCGCCAGCGCCTGGCCGGCCGCCGACGCCTCCAGCTCCAGGTCGTCGAGCCGCCCCTCGTCCCGCAGCAGCTTGAGGAAGTACATGAAGGCGTGCTCGGAGTCCGTCTCGCCCTGGATGTTGCGGCGGAGGAAGTCCGGGAGGGAGGCGAGGAGCCTGGGCCTCACCTGCTCGAACCCCTCGAGGGTGCCGTCGTGGGCGAAGAGCCAGCGGCGGAAGCGGAAGGGATGGGTGTTCCGTTCCTCGAACGTCCCCACCGTCGCCTGCCGGGCGTGGACGAGCAGCACCTCGCTCTCCACCGTCCCCACCAGCGCCGGCAGCGCGATGGCGCCCGGGACGCCGCTGGGCCGCTTGCCGAGGAGCACGTCGCTCTCGCTGTAGTACCCATACCCGAGGGCGTCGGGGGGCCGCCCCGGTTCCGACAGCGTCACCAGCTCGCCGAGCCTCGCCAGCTGGCAGCGCATCAGGTTGGGATCCGTCTGGATGATGGCGACCAGCGCGCCCATCGGCCGATTCTCCTCGAGCGGCCTGACGAACCACGGCCGCATTTCATTCTATAACCCCGGTCCGACCCCCCGACATCCGGGCCTCGAAGCTCCAGCGATGGCGGGCGCTTCGGGCGTCTCGTTTGACAGTCTCTCGGCTCGGCCGATAGGATCGGTCCATCCCGCCGGAACCTCAGGACACTTTGAATGAGTGACGACATCGCCGTCGGGATCGACCTGGGGACGAGCTACAGCGCCGTGGCGGTGGTGCAGGACGGGGCCCCCCAGGTCATTCCCAACGAGTGGGGGGAGCGCACACACGCCTCGGTGGTGAGCTTCCTCGACGACGGCACCGTCCTCGTCGGCAACAACGCCAAGAAGAACATCATCACCAACGCCGAGAACACGGTCTACTCGGCGAAGCGGCTCATCGGCCGGTTCTACTTCTCCGACGAGGTGAAGAAGGCCCAGGCGGTGATGCCGTACCAGATCCTGGAGGGGCCCAACAACGCCGTCCGCGTCCAGGTGAGGGACAAGGTCTTCGCCGTCCCGGAGATCTCGGCCCTGGTCCTCAAGGAGATGAAGGCCATCGCCGAGACCCACCTCGGGCGCGAGGTGAAGCAGGCGGTGGTCACCTGCCCCGCCTACTTCAACGACAACCAGCGCCAGGCCACCAAGGACGCCGGGCGCATCGCCGGGCTCGGGGTGCTGCGGATCATCAACGAGCCGACGGCGGCGGCCCTGGCCTACGGCTTCGGCAAGGACATCCGCCAGAAGATCTGCGTCTACGACCTGGGCGGAGGCACCTTCGACGTCTCCATCCTCGAGATCGGCAAGGACGTGTTCGAGGTGCTCTCCACCGCCGGGGACACCTATCTGGGCGGCGACGACTTCGACGACCGGATCATGGCCTGGCTGGCCGACGACTTCCTCAAGAGGCACGGCCTCGACCTGCGCCAGAACAAGTACTGCCTGCAGATGCTCAAGGAGGCCGGCGAGCGGGCCAAGATCGAGGTGGGGCGCGACGGCACGGCCCAGATCCTGGTGTCCGGGATCTGCCAGTCGCCCGAGGGCCAGGTGCTCGACCTGAAGCAGAAGCTCGACGCCGATCAGTTCAACCGCATGGTGATGGACCTGGTGCAGCGGACCTTCAAGGTCTGCGACGAGGCGCTCCAGTCGGCGCGCATGACCGCCGGAGACATCGACGCGGTGATCCTGGTGGGCGGCCCGACCCGTCTCCCCATCGTCCGCCAGAGCGTGCGCCACTACTTCCAGAAGGACCCCATGGTCGGCATCGACCCGGACGAGGTGGTGGCCCTGGGCGCGAGCATCCAGGCCAGCGCCCTGCTCAACCGCGACGCCGCCGTGGCCGGCCAGGCGAGCTACCTGCTCGACGTCACCCCGCTGACGCTCCGGGTGGGTACCGTGGGGGGCTACGCCGAACCCATCATCGACAAGAACACCCCCATCCCCATCGAGAAGTCGAAGACCTTCACCACCAGCCGCGACGGCCAGGATCGGGTGAAGATCCGCGTCTACCAGGGCGAATCGAAGCGGGCCGAGCAGTGCGAGCTGCTGGGCGAGTTCGAGTTCGGCGGCTTCCGCCTCGGCTACCGCGGCGAGGTCCAGATCCAGGTGACCTTCGAGATCGACTCGAACGGGATCGTCAACGTCTCCGCGGCGGATCTGGAGACCGGCCAGAAGACCTCGACGACCATCAGCCTCTCCTCCGGCCTCTCGGAGACGGACCTCCAGGCCGCCATCGACAAGAACGCCGAGCTGGCCCTGGCCGGGCACTGACCCCTCGGCGAGGCGCTTCCGCGCCGCGCTCGGTCGAGGTAGAACCAGGGGCCGATGGACGACAAGTTCCTCACCGAGGTCCAGGCCCTGGCAGGGGCGATCGATCGGCTCGATTACTTCGCCATCCTGAAGCTGCCCCAGACGGCAGGCGTCGCCGAGATCAAGGCCGCCTACCACCGAGAGTCCCGCGCCTACCACCCCGACCGCTTCGCCGCCCTGCCCGACCCCCTCCTCAGGGAGGCCATCGGGAGGATCTACCGGCGCATCAACGAGGCCTACACGGTCCTGCGCGACGACGCCAAGCGGCGCAAGTACGTGGCCGACATCACCGGCCCGGACCGCGCCGCCAAGCTCCGCTTCACCGAGGTCGACGAGGCCCAGGTGAAGGAGGAGCAGAAGCGCAAGGTGGAGCAGCAGTTCGGGCAGACGCCCAACGGCCGGAAGTTCTACGCCGCCGCGCTGGCCGACATCCAGGCACAGCGCTGGGAGTCCGCCGAGCGCAGCCTGAGGATGGCGCTGATGTACGAGCCGGCCAACGCCAAGTTCAAGGAGCAGCTGGCGTTCGTCGAGAAGAGCAAGCCCAAGGCGGACGCCTTCAAGATCCGGTGAGGGGCGCCTCGTGACCCTCGACCTCGCCGTCGCCGGCATGGTGGTCCTGCTGGCGGTGCTGGGCGCCGTCTCGGGCGCGCTGCGGCAGCTGCTGACGCTCGGGGCGGCGGTGCTCGGCTACGCCGTCGCCCGCCTGCTGGGGCCTCCGGTGGCGGCCGGCCTCACCCGGGCCCTCCCGGGGCCGGCCGCGCAGGCGACCGCCGGGCTGGTGCTCTTCTTCGCCACCTTCGTGGTGGCGATGCTCGCCGGCAACCTCCTCCTGCACTCGAGGAAGGACGGCCCCCGTCCCGGCCCGGCCGACCGCGCCCTGGGGGCACTGCTCGGGGCGACCAAGGCCGGCCTGGTGATCTGGGTGGTGCTCTCGGCGCTGGCCATCGTGGACCGGCCGGTCGGGCCGACCTGGTTCCGCCTCGACCCGCGCCAGAGCGACTTCGCCGCCCTGGCGCGCCGGCGCAACCTCCTCGAGCGGTGGGAGGGGCCGACCGGCAGCGCCCTGCGCGGGCTGCTGCGCGTGGCCAAGGACCCCGAGCGCGCCGCCCGGCTCCTCTCCGACGCCGACGGCCGAAGGCTCCTCGAGGATCCGCGCGTCCAGACGCTGATCGAGGAGACCAGGGGAGGGAAGGACCCGGCCTCGCTCACCGGCTCTCCCGCCGCCCTGCGCCTCCTCTCCGACCCGGACTTCCTCGAGCGGCTGGAGAAGGCGCAGCGGCGGATCGATCTGGCGGAGCGGGGAAGGTAGGGCGCGGGGAGAGGGGGAAGGGCTTCACCTCACCGCACCGTCCTGGCCGCCTGCTTCACCTCGAGCATGGCCCCGGAGCCGGGGTGGCGTCGCTGGTGCGCCTTCTCGAGCTTGCGGTAGAGGGCGTCGAGGCGGCTGTAGAGCCGCTTCGGCTTCCGCCGCTTGCGGGTGGCCAGGGCGTAGGAGAAGACGATGGGGGCGGCGATGGTGGAGTCGCTGTAGACCACCACGTGGTTCTTGATCATGTTGGCCTGGACCTTGCCCCAGCTGATGGCCTCCGAGGGCGTCGCGCCGGAGAGGCCGCCCCACTGCGGCGAGTCGGTCGAGATCTGCAGGACGTACTCGTGGCCGCCGCGATTCAGGTCCAGGATCTGCCAGAGGGTCGGCTGGGTCTGGAGGTAGAAGTTCTTGGGCGAGCCGCCGCCGAGGATCACCACCCCGTTCACGTCGGCGTCGTAGACGATGGCGGTGGACTCGAGGACGTCCAGGTCCGGGTCGATGGTGGTCGCGCCGCCGCGCAGCTTCATGGCGGCCACGTTCATGCCGATGGAGGAGTCGCCGGGCGAGGAGGTGAAGACCGGCACGTCGTACTCGGCGGCGGTGGCCACCCAGCTCTTCCGGGGCAGCGGCGCGTTCTCCCGCACCAGGTGGCCGAGGTAGTGATGGAGCCGCGGCGTCGAGATCCGGCCGCGGAGCGAGGCCGGCGCCTTCTCCAGGGCCTCGCGCACGAAGGCATCGGTGTCGAGGAGCGAGTCCTCGGTGATGAAGACGTCGTAGATCCGCTCGATGCCGGCGCGGTAGAGCTCGCGGTCGTCCACCGCGAAGTGGCCCTGGACCACCGGCAGCTTCAGGGCGAAGTGCAGGTCGTGGTAGAGGTTCGCGCCGGTGGCGATGACGAGGTCGACGAAGCCGGCCTCGATCATCGCCTGGATGGCGCCTCCGACCCCGGCGGGAGCCATGGCGCCGGTCACGGTGAGGGCGATGGTGGCCCCCGAGTCGATCATCCGGCCGAAGAGGTCGCAGCCCTCGGCCAGGCGGCCGCCGTTGAAGGCGCCGGCCCTGCGGTAGACATCGACCAGGTCGACGACGCTCATGCCGCGCCGCAGCCGCATGGGCTCGACCGGGGGGCGCGAGAGGTAGCGCCGGCGCAGCTCCTTCGGTGATCTGGGGGCCATGGGGCGCGGAAGTTATCCGGGCCCCATGGATCCGTCAACGCGCATCGCGCTCCGGGCGCCCTAGGCGCCGGGGAGGTTGACGAGGCCGCCGCCCGCTTCCTCGGCCGCCTTCATGGTCAGCTCGGAGAGCCGCGCCTGGCGGTAGACGTCGAGCATCCGCTCCTGGCCGAGCCTCCAGACCGAGACCATGGTGCAGGAGGAGGAGCGGCCGCAGGCGTCGTCGCCGTCGAGGCAGACGTTGAGGGCCACCGGTCCCTCCACCGCCTCGATCACGTCGAGGAAGCTGATGTCGTCGGGCGCGCGGGCCAGGGCGTAGCCGCCGTGCGGGCCCCGGGTCGACTTGACGAGCCCCTGGTCCACCAGCGTCTTCAGGATCTTCGCCAGGAAGTCCTCCGGCACGTCCATGCGGTGGGCGATCTCCCGGAAGGGTACGACCGTGCCGGACTGGATCGACGAGAGATAGATCATCGCGCGCAGGCCATAGTCGATCTTCCGGGAGATGCGGAGGACGTGCTGCATCAGGATCTCCGATCGCACACGCAAGGCCGCATGGCGCAAACGGAATTTCGGCTATGATAACACACCGAAGGGGATCCTAATGGCGTCCGTGGCGCGCGGCATCGATCTCCATTCGCACTCCACGGCGTCCGACGGGCAGTATTCCCCGGCGGACGTGGCCTCCCGCGCTGCGGCGGCGGGCGTCGAGGCCTGGGGGCTCACCGACCACGACACCCTCGCCGGGCTGGAGGAGGCGCGGGAGGCGGCCGGGCGGCTGGGGATGCGCTTCGTCACCGGCATCGAGCTCTCCTGCTTCCTCGACGGGCGGGAGATCCACATGCTGGGCCATTTCATCGACCCGGCCGACCCCACCATGCGCCGCTTCGAGGACCTGCTGGCCGAGAAGCGTCGCGTGCGCATCGGCGAGATGGTCACCAAGCTGGCGCGCCTGGGGGCCTTCATCACCGAGGAGGCCATCGTCCGGTTCAGCGGCGGCAAGACCTTCGGCCGGCCGCACGTGGCCCGGGCCCTGGTGGAGGCGGGGCAGGCGGCGACGGTGAAGGAGGCCTTCGATCGCTTCCTGGGGGAGGGGAAGCCGGCCTACGTGCAGCGCTACCGCCTGCAGGCGGACGAGGCCATCGCCCTGGTGGGCGACGCCGGCGGCGTCGTCACCGTGGCACACCCCGGCCTGAACGGCGTCGAGGGAGCGCACCTGGCGCGCCTGCGCGGCATCGGCCTGGCGGGCGTGGAGGTGGACCACCCGATGCACAATCCCTCGATGCGCGAGAAGTACCGGCGCATCGCCGAGAAGTGCGACCTGGTGGCCACCGCCGGGAGCGACTTCCACGGCGAGGCCATCAACCCCGACCGCGTCATCGGCGGCGAGAGCATGGCCGGGGAGCAGCTCGAGCGGCTGGAGTCGAGGAGGCGGTAGGGGAATTGGCATCCGGCCCCTCGACTCCGCGCCGCCTGGGGCGGCGCGAAGGTCGGGGCGAACGGGACGACGCTGGCCGGCGGGGCGAACCGGCGCGGCTCACCCGCGGAACAGGTGCAGCGACGCCTGCGTCCAGTCGAGCATCGGCGTCCACCAGAGGCCGAAGACCAGGATGGCGGCCGAGAACGTGCCGAGCAGCACCTGGTAGCCGACCGGCGACGGCACCGGCTCCTCGGTGAAGGGGGCCTCGAGGAACATCGCCCGGATGATGCGCGCGTAGTAGTAGAGCGAGACCGCGGTGTTGAGCGCGCCGATGACGGCGAGAACCGCGTACCAGCCGCCGCCCGGGCCGCCGATCCGCTCGATGACCGCCATGAAGAGGTACCACTTGCCGGCGAACCCGGCGAAGGGCGGGATTCCCGTGAGCGAGAAGAGGAAGATGGCGAAGGTGACGGCCGCCAGCGGGTGGCGCCTCGCCAGCCCGCGGTACTCGAAGATCGACTCCGAGCCGGTGGTCTGGGCCACCACGATGACCACCAGGAAGGCCCCCAGGTTCATCACCAGGTAGACCAGCATGTAGAGCATCACGCCCTGCATGCCCGTCTGCGACACCGCCGCCACCCCCATGAGCGTGTAGCCGGCGTGGGCGATGGACGAGTAGGCGAGGAGCCTCTTCAGATTCGTCTGGACGATGGCGGTGACGTTCCCGAGCGTCATGGTGACGGCCGAGAGCACGCCCACCACCGCCGGCCAGGGGATGCCGGCCAGCGCGTCGGCGAAGCCGCCGGCTCCGGTCGGCCCCGACATGGCGGAGTAGAAGAAGCGGAGCGCCATGGCGAAGCCGGCTGCCTTCGGTCCCACTGAGAGGAAGGCGGTGAAGGGCGTCGGGGCCCCCTCGTACACGTCCGGACACCACATGTGCCACGGCACCGCCGCCACCTTGTAGCCGAGGCCGGCGGTGACGAAGACCACCGCGACGACCAGGGCCAGCCTGGTGGCCGGGGCGGCGGAGAGGTGCGTCAGCTTGAAGGAGAACTCGAGCAGGTTGGTGGTGCCGAGCAGGCCGTAGAGGTAGCTCATCCCGAAGAGCATCACCCCCGAGGCCACGCCGCCGTAGATGACGTACTTGAGCGCGGCCTCCGAGCCCTTGCGATCGGCCCGCTTGTAGCCGGCCAGGACGTAGCTCACCATCGAGACCAGCTCGATCGACATGTACATCATGAGCAGATCGGTGGCGCTGGCCATGAGGAACATGCCGAGGACGACGGCCGTGAGCAGGGCGTAGAACTCGCCGATGCGCGGCGCCGGGAGGTCGCGCGAGGGCGCGGCGATGAGCACGGTGAGCATGCCCGCCGCCAGGAAGAGCCACTTGAAGAAGGCGGCGAAGGCGTCGTTGGCGATGAGCCCGTTGAAGAGGTTCTGCGGCGTGGCCGGCTGCACCGCCATGAAGGCGCCGGCCAGGCCGAAGACCACCAGGGCCGCGGCGGTGAGCAGCGTCACCCGCCGCCTGCTCCGCTTCCACAGGACGTCGAGGAGGAAGAGGGCCATCGAGCCGAAGGTGAGGACCAGCTCGGGCCGGAACCAGCCGGCGCTCCGCAGGTTCTCGGTGATGAGGTGGGTCTGGAAGTCCATCGCGGGTCCCGTGTCCGGCGCCTACAGAGGCCGGATGCCCTGGATCAGCCCGTGCAGCGTCGGGTTGATCCAATCGAGGATGGCCTGCGGGTAGAAGCCCAGGACCACCGCGATGGCGCCGAGCGGGTAGAGGGAGAAGCGCTCGCGCCAGTTGAGGTCCGGGTAGCCCTTGTAGGCGTCGTTGGGCTTGCCCAGGAACATGCGGTGGATGGCCCAGAGGTAGTAGGCGGCGGTGATGATGACGCTGGTCGCCGAGATGATGGTGTAGGTCATGAAGACGGGGAAGGCGCCCGAGAAGACCATGAACTCGGAGATGAACCCGCACAGGCCCGGGAGGCCCAGCGAGGCGAAGAAGGCCAGGCCCATGACGGCGGTGTACTCGGGCAGCTCCGTGGCCAGGCCGCCGAAGCGCTCGATCTCGCGGTGGTGGGCGCGGTCGTAGATCACGCCCACGATGAGGAAGAGCATCGGGCTGACGATGCCGTGGGTGAAGAGGTTCAGCACCGCCCCGGAGATGGCGGTCGGCGTCATGGCGGCAATGCCCAGCAGCGAGAAGCCCATGTGCGAGATCGAGGAGTAGGCGATGAGCTTCTTGAGGTCCTTCTGCGCCAGGCAGACGAAGGCCGCGTAGACGATGTTGATGACCCCGAAGACGGCGATGGCGTTGGCCGCCCACATGGTGGCGTCGGGCAGGATCGGGTAGTTGAAGCGCAGGATCCCGTAGATCCCCATCTTGAGGAGGATGCCGGCCAGGATGACGGAGATGGGGGTCGGCGCCTCCACGTGGGCGTCCGGCAGCCAGGTGTGGAAGGGGACCATCGGGATCTTGATGGCGAACCCGATGAAGAGGGCGATGAAGACGACCTTGGTGAAGCCGAACCCGAGGATGGGGGCGGCGGCCTTGAAGACGCCGGCCTTGCCCTGGGCCGCCAGGGTGATGAGGTTGAGCGTGTGCTGGGTGGGCGTGCCGTCCACGAGGGCCGCCGGGGCGCTGTTGTAGTACAGGCCGATGATGGCGAGCAGCATCAGCACCGAGCCGGCCAGGGTGTAGAGGAAGAACTTGATGGCCGCGTACTCCTTGCGCGGCCCGCCCCAGATGCCGATGAGGAAGTACATCGGCAGGAGCATGACCTCCCAGAAGACGTAGAAGAGGAACATGTCCAGGGCGACGAAGGTGCCCATCATGCCGGTCTGGAGCAGGAGCAGCATGACCATGTAGCCGGGCACCATCCGCACCGAGAAGTGCTTGGGGTGGTGCGGCTCGTCGTGGCAGGACGCGTGCTCCACCATGCCGGCCATCTCCGCGTCCTTCTTGCCCGACCACCAGGGCATGGAGGCGATGGTGGCCACGAAGGAGATGAGGCCGGAGAGCAGCACCAGCGAGATGGAGAGGCC
>Ga0153916_10004506_pt1 | contig 10524 bp, 12 predicted proteins | sample Opewatmetagenome_FD_109642 | JGI IMG/M metagenome (GOLD analysis project Ga0153916, IMG submission 109642) | Freshwater wetland microbial communities from Ohio, USA - Open water 3 Core 3 Depth 4 metaG | ecosystem: Environmental > Aquatic > Freshwater > Wetlands | place: USA: Ohio, Lake Erie...
AAGCGCGCGCCTTGCGGCGGCTCGTGCGGCGGATTCAAGTACGACATCAACCGCTATCTCGCCGCACAGGGTGAGCGCGTGCCGGTGCACAGCCTCGAGGAGATCATCAAGTCGCGCCGCTTCCACCCGTCGATCCAGGCGCGCCTCGAGAGCGCGCAGCAGGGGCCGGCGGAGGGACCGGACAGCCCGGCCTGCCGCGCCGACGCCGAGTATCGCGAGGCCGTGCGGGCGGCCGTCCTCAAGACGATGGACGCAATGAAGCTCGACGCCTTCGTCTATCCCACCTGGAGCAACCCGCCGCGACTGATCGGTGATCTCAACACGCCGCACGGCGACAACAGCCAGTTTTTCTCGCCGACGACCGGCTTCCCGGCCATCAATGTGCCGATGGGCCATACGAGGGGCGGCATCCTGCCGGCGGGCGTGACGTTCTTCGGCCGCGCGTGGAGCGAGCCGACGCTGATCAAACTGGCGTACTCGTACGAGCAGGCGACCCGTCATCGCCATCCGCCGGCGAGCACGCCGCCGTTGCGCTAGCAGCTGGCGGGCTGGCGGGACGGGCAGGGCTGGTAGGGCGAGTGGGGACGAAGCCTGCCTGCCGCACCTGCTGGAATAAGAAAGCCGCGTGCAGGGTTTCACGATGAGGGGTCCGCATGCTCATCCGCAAGCCATCAGACGTCGGCCCGTTCGAGATTACCGACGAGAAGCTCTATCTGCGTCGTCGCGAGTTCATGCAGACCGCGCTTGGCGCCGCGGCAGGCCTGCTCGTCGGCGACCGCATGATCGACGCGGCGTCGACGCCGACCGCGCCGCAGCTGCCGAAGCTCGACGGTGTCCGCAAGGGGCCGTTCGCGACGAGCGAGCAACAGACGCCCTACGAGGAGATCACCACCTACAACAACTTCTACGAGTTCGGCACCAACAAGTCGGATCCCTCGCGCAGTGCCGGCTCGCTGCGCACGCACCCGTGGACCGTGAAGGTGGACGGCGAGGTGAACAAGCCGGCCGACTATCACCTCGAAGATCTGCTCAAGCCGTTCGCGCTGGAGGAGCGCATCTACCGGCTGCGCTGCGTCGAAGGCTGGTCGATGGTGATTCCGTGGGTGGGCTTTCCGCTGCGTGACCTGTTGAAGCGATTCGAGCCGACCTCGAAGGCGAAGTTCGTCGCGTTCGCGACGCTCTACGACCCGCAGCAGATGCCCGGCCAGCGGAGCGGCGCGCTGCGCTGGCCGTACGTCGAAGGGCTGCGTCTAGACGAGGCGATGCATCCGCTGACGATTCTCGCGGTCGGCTTGTACGGCCGCGTACTGCCGAACCAGAACGGCGCGCCGCTGCGGCTCGTCGTACCGTGGAAGTACGGCTTCAAGAGCATCAAGTCGATCGTGCGCATTCGCCTGGTCGAGAAGCAGCCGAAGACCACGTGGAACCTCGAGAACCCGCGCGAGTACGGCTTCTACTCGAACGTGAATCCCGAGGTGGATCACCCGCGCTGGACCCAGGCGACCGAGCGCCGCATCGGCGAGTTCTCCAAGCGCAAGACGGTGATGTTCAACGGCTACGGCGACCAGGTCGCGAGCCTCTACGCGGGAATGGATCTGCGGAAGTACTTCTAGGCGACAGATCGCGATTCGGTAGTTACAAGCGGGCCGTCATCGGGTGGCCTCCTCGCAGGCCCGCATCTGACGCTCACAACGGCCTGCTCCGGAAGCTACCCGACGCCGGCCTGCGGCCCAAGCCTTTGATTGTCGATTCCGTAATCGCTCCCGACTCCATTCTTGAACTGTGCGGCGTCGGCGGAGGATACTTGAGTGGCCATCGGGCGGGCAGCGTCTACGCCCGCACCCACTCCCGGCACGCGGTCTACCGTCTACGGTCTACGGTATACGGTCTACGGAGTTTGGCATCCGCCCATGTCTCGCACGCGCCATATCCTCTCGTTCCTGTCGATCGCCCTGGCGGGCGCCGCGCTTCTCGCCGCCTGCAGCGACGCGACGCGCCTGAACCTGCGCTGCGTCATCGGCGACCTCCAGCGCTGCCGGCAGCTGGGCGACATGTATGCGAACGGCAACGGCGTGCGGCAGGACTACGGGCGCGCGGCCGCGCTGTACGAACGCGTGTGCGAGGCCGGCGTGTCGGAGGTGTGCAACACGCTGGGCGAGATCTACGAGCATGTGCCCGGGTTCGAGAGCGAGGCGGCGCGCGTGCCGGACCTGTACGAGCGCGCGTGCACGATCGGAAGCGCGAACGGCTGCCTGAATCTCGGTCTCGTTCAGGCGTCGCGCGAGCAGTTCCAGCAGGCGGCGATGCTCTTCGATCGCGCGTGCATCGGCGGCGCGAACGCCGGGTGCCATCAGCTTGCAGGCGCGTATCAGAGAGGTGAAGGGGTCCGGAAGGACATGGCCCGCGCGTCTGCGCTGTACGACCAGGCGTGCGGCGCCGGCTACGTCGAGTCGTGCCTGACGCTCGCCTCGCTCTACACGGAAGGCACCGACGTGGAAGCGGACGCGCAGCGCGCGGCGCAGTACAACGCGGCGGCGCTCAGGATCTACGACGAAGGCTGCCAGGCCGGCACCGCGAGCGACTGCCGCGAACGCGATCGCCTGAAAACCCGCATCGCCCTGCAATCCGCCGCCGGGCGGTAACATGCAGGAATCAGGAATCGTCCTGATTCCTGACTCCTTATCAGTGCACCACCAGCCCGAACGCAATCCGCGAGAAATTGAGCTTCGCGCTCGGGATCGTGAAGCCGGCGATCGTGACGTCGCTCGCCGACCGGATGTTCCGGTAATCCACGCGCACCCCGAGGTGGCCCGGGAGGAAGATCATCACGCCGCCGCCGATGTTGTACCCGAGGCTGGAATTACTGGTGCTCAGGACGCTGGCGAGTCTCAGCTCCACGTTCGTCCGCATCAACCCGATGCCGCCGCTCACGTACGCATGCACCGGCCCGGCCGGAATGCCGACGACGAGATTCGACATCAGCGTCAGAACGCTGTTCGTGCCGAACGAAGGGCTCGCGCCGAAGAAGTCGGGCGCGTAGCTGACGTCCTCTTCGAAGCCGATGATCCCGTGGCTCAGGCGGCCCACTCCGAACCCGTAGGCCGTCCTCTTTTCCGAACAGTCGTTGAGGATCGACGGGCAGTTGCCCGCATCGCCTCCGAAGTCGAAGCCGAAGAAGGGCACGAAGTAGGTCTGGGCGTGCGCCGGCCGGGGCGCGAACGCGAGCACGGCGAACACGGCTGCTGCAACTACGAATCGGCGCATGTCGAAACCTCCTGTCGGGGGCGGCGCTCGCACCCTCTACATATCATAGGCCAGCGGCGGTGCTACGAGACACTCCTCTGTGGAGGCTGGGCCTTCAGGCCGGGTGCGACCGCCCCACGCCTGCGCTACGATGTGAAGGTTGCCAGACGGGCGCGGAGGCGGCCAGATGCGGACCATCGCCTACCGGAAAGTCGACGACGAAATCGTTCGCCAGCTCCAAACCATCGTCGGCGAAGGCCGGGTGCTGACCGACGCGGACGTGATCGAGCCGTACTCGCACGACGAAGTCGTCGGCCTGCGCGCCCTGCCCGAGGTCGTCGTGCGCGCGACGAGCGCCGAGCAGGTGTCGGCGATCTTCCAACTCGCCCAGCGCGAACACATTCCGGTGACGCCACGCGGCGCCGGCTACGGCCTCAGCGGCGGCGCCGTCCCGATGTGCGGCGGCATCGTTTTGTCGCTCGAGAAGATGAACCGCATCCTCGAGATCGACAAAGACAACCTGATGGCAACCGTGGAGCCCGGCGTGATCACCGGCGACATCCACAAGGCCGTCGAAGCCGAAGGCTTGTTCTATCCGCCCGACCCCGCCAGCCTCGACTCGTGCAGCATCGGCGGCAACATCGCCGAGAACGCCGGCGGGCCGCGCGCCGTGAAGTACGGCGTGACGAAGGACTACGTGTGCGGCCTCGAAGCCGTGCTGCCGTCGGGCGCGATCGTGCGGACCGGCGGGAAGCTGGTGAAGAACGTCACCGGCTACAACCTGCTGCAGCTGCTGATTGGCTCGGAGGGCACGCTCGCCGTCGTCACCCAGATCGTGCTGCGGCTGTTGCCGCTGCCGAAGGTGCGGGTCGACCTGCTGGTGCCGTTCGCGGGGTTCCAGGCGGCGGCCGACACTGTGGCCGACATCATCGCGCACCGTGTCCTGCCGACCGCGATCGAGTTCATGGAGCGCGACAGCCTGCTCTCGGTCGAGCGCTTCCTCGGCCGCGAGGCGCCGTTCCGCGACGCCGCCGCGCACCTGCTCGTCCAGCTCGATGGCAACACGCGCGAGGCGGTGGACGCCGAGTACGAGATGGTCAGCCAGCTGTGCATGGCGCACGGCGCAGAAGACGCGCTGGTCGCGCAGGATACGGCCACGTGCGACCGGCTGTGGGAGTTCCGGCGCAAGATCATCGACGCGCTGAAGCGCGAGAGTCCGATCAACCACATGGAGGACGTCGTCGTGCCGCGCGCGACGATCGGCGCGCTGCTCGGCGGCATCCGGCAGATTGCGGGCGAGTTCGGCGTGCGCATCGTCAGCTTCGGCCACGCCGGCGACGGCAATGTGCACGTGAACGTGCTGAAAGATGATGTGGCGCTCGAGCGCTGGCGCCAGATGGTGCCGAGCGTGCAGGAGCGCATCTACCGGCTTGCGCTGTCGCTCGGCGGCACCCTCACCGGCGAGCACGGCATCGGCGCCACGCGCCGGCAGTTCCTGCCGCTCGCACTGGACCAGGCGCAGATCGATCTCCAGCGCGCCATCCGCGACGTGTTCGACCCGAACCACATCCTGAATCCGGGGAAGATCTTTCCGTGATCTCTCTCGGCGGAAGGCCCGCGCGCACGAAGGCGCCTCCATTGTCCTGCGCACGGTCATCTGTCGCGTGGTAGTCTAAGCCGCCTTGTCAGATTCGCCGAAAGGCCAATTCGTCTCGGGCAAGCAAGCCTGCGAGCACCGCGACACTCGTCAGACCCTAAAACGGCTCGCCGGCGGTGGGCATCAGCGAGGTTGAGCGGAATCACGGCCTTCGGCCGTGCTCGCGACCCTCGCGGCCAGCGGTCGCAAGTGCCGCCGGGCCGTTTTTCCGCGGTGTCGAGCCGGCTTGCGGCACGAGACGAATTCGGCGGGAATTCGAGAACGTGACGAAGTAGCGCTAGGCCGCCTGGAAGAAGACGACGCGGAGGGGACCAGTGACCGCCACGCCGGATGCCCGCGCGCCCGTATCTGCCGCCACCGGCCGTCTCCTTTCTCTCGACTTCTTCCGCGGCGTGACGATGCTGCTCCTGATCGGCGAGAGCACGCACATCTACTCGCTGCTCGTCGATCCCTCGTTGCGGGGCACGCTGGCGGCCGCGATCGGGACGCAGTTCGATCATCATCCCTGGAACGGCCTGCACTTCTGGGATCTGATCCAGCCTTTCTTCATGTTCATCGTCGGCGTCGCCCTGCCGTTCTCCGTGGCGAAACGCGGACAGCGCGGCCAAAGCCGTGCGCAGATCGTGCGGCACGCGGTACAGCGCGCGTTCGTCCTGTTGCTGCTCGGCTGGGCGCTCTACTGCATCGAGCCCGGCCGCATCACGTTTCGATTCCAGAACGTCCTGGCGCAGCTCTCGGTGACGTATCTCGTCGCGTTTCTCATGATGCGGCGGTCGTTCCGGACGCAGGTGATCTTCACGTTCGCGTTGCTGGCGCTCGCGGAGCTCGTCTACCGCCTGTTCCCGGTTGCCGGCTTCAACCAGCCGTTCGTACCCGATCACAACTTCGGCTCGTGGGTCGATCTGCTGATCTCGAGAGAGCTGTCCGGCGGGCACTGGGTGTCGTTCAACGCGATTCCGACCACGGCGCACACCATGTGGGGAGTGCTGGCAGGGCAGTGGCTGATGAGCGAGCGGACGCCCGGGGAGAAGATCCGGCGATTGGCGCTGATCGGACTCGCCGCCGTGGCTGTCGGGTTCGCGCTCGATCCCGTGACGCCGATCATCAAGCGCATCTGCACGAGCTCGTTCGTGATCGCCAGCGGCGGCTGGTGCCTGCTCGCTCTCGCGGCGTCCTACTGGTTCGTCGATGTGAGGCGCGTCCGCACCTGGACGACGTTCTTCAACATCGTTGGCACGAACTCGCTGGTCATCTACCTGTTCACCGAGAGCGGCGGCACGTCGTGGGTTCTCAGGCTGGTGCGGCCGTTCACGATGGCTGGCGCTCCTCTGGTTGGCACGCTGCCCGCACGCATCGTGACGAGCCTCGCAGCCTGGGCGCTTCTGTGGGGCATGTGTTACTGGCTCTATCGCCGTAAGATCGTCATCAAGATCTGATCTCGAACAGGCCCGCGGGAAGACTGGATCGTCGCACACGACTTCGATCCTGTGCTCGCGGAGGCTGCCTCGGCCCGGCGTCCGATGGATCGATGGCGAATACTGCCAGCGTCTATCGCTGAGCAGATGGCGGTGACTGCAACACTGACACGGCGGTGTCAGTCCGCCCAACGCCGGCGGGGGGCGGCGGTGCTAGCACGATGCTTGCATCCGGCCGTTCTCAGCGCTAGACTGACCGGGCGAGGTGCATCGTGGCGACGCTGACCATCCGCAACGTACCGGAGGACATGGTCGAACGCATCAAGGAGAAAGCGGCGGGGCGCGGTGTGTCCATGGAGGAGGAAGTCCGGCACGTTCTCCGGCGGCAGTATCCAGCGCGCGAGGAACTCATCCGCCAGGTGCGAGAGTTGTGGAGCCGGGTCACGCCGGTGCCGCACCGCGAGATCGAGCGCCTGATCCGCGAGGGCCGCGAGGAGCGCCTGGAACGAGTGCTTCCCAGGGCTGTTTCCCGGCCGGTGGCGTCGAGGAAGAGAGCGGGCGGCGATCGTCGTCGCGCACGCGCCGTCGACGCGCGCAGGCGCAGGTAGTCATGGTCTTCGATACCTCGGTGCTCGCCGACGCGCTCGTCGGCGACGCGGCCGCGCGCGCGGAAGCGCTCCAGGCCCTGCTCGCCGCACGCGCGGTCATCGTGCCTGATTCCGCGCGGGCGGAACTGGTCAACGTCCTGTGGAAGCTGACGGCGGCCGGCCGGCTCTCGCTCGAGGCCGGTCTCGACGCGCTGGACATCGCGGACCGCTGGCTGTCGTCGGTGTTGCCGGCCACCGAGTTGTGGAAAGACGCGCTGCATCTGGCGGTCGAGCGCGCGCATCCGGCGTACGACACGTTGTTCGTCGCGGCAGCCATGTTCACGGGCACCCAGGTCATTACCCGCGATCGCGCCCTGCGCCGCCGGTTCCCTGAACACGTGGTCACCGTGCGCGAGTTCCTCGCCCGCGCGTGACCGCCGGCCGGCGAACCCGGCCTTCACGTCGTGGCACAGAACTTCCGTCCCGTGCTCACAGCACCTGTAGGGGCGGAGCGTGCTCGGCCGCTGACGCCGTGGCATGGGTCACGAACCGGTGCCGGGCCAGCAGGGAATAGCGAGTGCTCGCGCCGCTTCGATCTGCTGCTCGTCATAGGTCGCCAGTTCGACGTGCTGGCCGTGTTGTCGAAGGAACTCGACCGAGGCGAGGTGCAGCGCATCGAGCGTCCGCACGGGCGTCGGAAACGGATCCAGCGCGCGCTCGAGCACGGCAGGCGACAGCTCGACGAAGGCCAGCCGGCCGAGAAGCTGTCGCGCGGCCTCGCCGTGCGACCGCGACAGCCGGCGAGCGTGGAGCCGTACCCACAGTTCGTACTGAAGCAGGCGGCTGGATATGAGCTGATTCGTCCAGAGACTCTCGGGCGGCACGCGATCTTCGGCGAGCAGGTGCGCCAGCGCGATCGAGGTGTCGAGGTAGATCATCGGCCGCTGCGGTCTTTCTCGAGCTCCGCCAGCAGATCGTCGAGCGGGGCCACCGGGAGTCGCGGCGGCGCGTCGGCGGCAGGTCCGACGGGCGGGGTGATCCAGCCCCTGCGCATCGCTTCGGCGAGCTGGGCGTCGGCGACGTCGAGGCTACGTCCGGCGCGCGGCGGGACGATCTCGGCGACCACGCGGTCGCGATCGGTGACGAGCACGGTCTCACCGCCTGCTGCCAGCCGCACGTACTCGCTCAGCTTGTTCTTGAGGACCTTCAATCCCACGGCACGCATGCCTCATGGTAGCTTCCAGAAGCTACCACGTCAAGGCGTTGTCGGATCTTGCGTTTGGCCGGATTTGCAACGTTTTTTCGGTGGGTGCTCGGGCTTCAGACCGGGTGCGGTCGGCTACTTCCGCCGCGTTTTCGTGGCTTTCGGCGGCCGGCCTTCTCGAGCGCCGTTCGCTCGCGATGCTGCCGCCTTTGCCGGAGACCTGGCATGCCCGATTCACCGGGCGCCCGCCCTTGCCAAGCGCAGTTCGTCCCTGGTGGGCGTGCGCAGATTCTGCGACCCGCTCACGCCAGCCATGCTGCCGTCATTGCAACACCTTCAGAATCGCCTCCGCCTTGCCGCGCCCCGTGCCTTCGTCGCCGGCCTTGACGTGGCCTCGTCTTCTGACACAATTCGCGCAGCCCTTGGCTTGCGAGGTCCCCTGTCACTGCCCCGGGTAGCATCCGCGCGACCGCTTCTTCGCGCCTGGAGGGGCACATGCCGTTCGTATCGTTCGATCTCGAGATCGCAACGGAAGTCCCCGATACCGGCCGCGACTGGCTGCGACATCGGCCGGGCATCGCTTGCGCTGCGATCATGCGGGAGGGCGACAGGGAACCCACCGTGATGTTCGAGCCGGGCGCAAACCCTGACCTGTACGACAATCGCACGAAGGCAATGAACGGCCCCGCGTGCGACTCTCTGGTAACGATGTTGTCGGCCGCCGTCGAGGACGGACGTACCATCGTCACGTGGAACGGCCTGGGCTTCGATTTCGCCATACTGGCGGTTGAAAGCGGCCGTCGTGCCGAGTGCATCGAACTGGCGCTCGGTTCGGTCGACATGATGTTCCAGGTGTTCTGTGAGAAGGGTTACCCGCTCAAGCTCGATGCCGCGCTGGCCGGCATGCGTCTGCCCGCAAAGACGCACAGCGTCCGGCTGAACGACGGCCGGGTGGCCACCATCAGTGGCGCCGAGGCTCCCGGTCTCTGGCGCGCGGGCGAACACGCAGCGGTGATGGCGTACTGCGGCGACGATGCCAGGCGGACACTGGCGTTGGCGGTCGAATGCCAGCGCCGCGGGCGGCTGACGTGGCAGAGCAGGCGCGGCACCCCGAACCAGATAGATGTTGGGCGACGCTGGGTGACGGTCCGTGAGTGCCTGCGGCTGCCGCTTCCGGACACGAGCTGGATGACGGATCCGCTTCCGAGAGAGCGGTTCATCGGCTGGATGGGACCCGGCGCGGGAGTGTAGCCGGCAGCAAGGCGCCGAACAGGTGCGTCAGCTGAGGAACGAATCCGTCCAAGCTGCCGGGCGTCTGTTCGTGTGTCCGCACCGTTTTGCCAAGGCGAGGCACGTCTCCAGGCGCGAACGAAAGCCGCCGAAGGGAATCAGGAGTCCGTGTAGAAGTGCGGGCGTAAATCGCTCTCGGGTACCAGTCGCACCGCCTGGCGATAGATGGCGAGGACGGTTCCCGGAGCGAGCGTGTCGTGCAAAGGAAGCGTGAGCGTCTGGTGGCCACCGCCGGCGACCTCCCGGCGCAGTTTCGCGTGGCTTCCCCGCACGGCGACCACCCTGAAGCCGAAGGTGTGCAGGATCCGCACGACTTGCCGGCCGGAAAGGACTCTAAGCCGCGGCATCGGCGGCCCGGATTTCGATGGTGACGATCAGTCGAGGGTGCGGAACGACTCCGAGCATCGCCGCCTCCTCGCCATCGAGATGCAGCGTCACCGCCTCGCGGAGATTCGCGATGGCCTCGTCCAGCGTGCGGCCTTGTGTGACGACCGCGACCTCGACGCAGTCGGCAACGTACCAGTCCCCCTCTTTCACGATGAACGCGTGCACGGTGTCGCGCGTCGCCGGCGGGCGGTCCACGGGAGCGTTCGTGGCACGGTCCGGAACCCCTCTGCCGCTTCGAGCGGCGTGGGCGCTCGCTCGATAACGCGGCATCACCCGGTACAGTCCACGAGTGACGCGCCGAAAATAACCCCATCGATGGGCGTGGTGGGCCGGCGCGTTCACGCAGCACCGGCTCACGATGTGAGTCCTGACGGTGCTCGCATTGAGGTTCGGCAGGGCGCGCACGATCTCGTCCGGCGTGAACGTCCATGCCCCGCGCTCCCGACAGATACGCCGAACGGCGTCGAGCACTTCTTGCTGTACGCTCATGCTCGTTATTTACACGTGATAGTAGAAAAAGTCAAGTGATAAGGTGCAGAGTATGCCCACCGCACCCGTCGTCGCAGTCGCGCCCCTCGGTGACACGTCCAGGCACGTCGTGGACGCCGTCGCGCGGGCGGTCGGCGAGCCATTCGGGCGCGAAGTCGTTCTCGCGCCAGGGGTGCAGATCCCTGATTCCGCGTATCACCCGGGCCGGCGGCAGTTCCTCTCGACGGCGCTGCTGGATGCGCTCGCGCGCCT
>Ga0153916_10004507_pt1 | contig 10521 bp, 5 predicted proteins | sample Opewatmetagenome_FD_109642 | JGI IMG/M metagenome (GOLD analysis project Ga0153916, IMG submission 109642) | Freshwater wetland microbial communities from Ohio, USA - Open water 3 Core 3 Depth 4 metaG | ecosystem: Environmental > Aquatic > Freshwater > Wetlands | place: USA: Ohio, Lake Erie, Old...
GCGAACGAGCCCGAGTACGTGTTTCTCGCCGCCGGAAAGGTTGGCGGCATCCAGGCGAACAACTCGAAGCCGGCATCATTCATCCGCGACAACCTGCTCATCGCAACCCACGTCATCGATTCCGCGTGGCGACACGGCTCTCGAAAGCTGCTGTTTCTCGGCTCGAGCTGCATCTACCCGAAGCTCGCTCCGCAGCCGCTGCGCGAGGAATATCTGCTGAGCGGCGCACTGGAGCCGACGAACGAGTGGTATGCCATGGCAAAACTCGCCGGCCTGAAAATGGGCCAGGCGTATCGTCGACAATACGGCTTCGACGCAATCACCTGTCTGCCCACCAACCTCTACGGCCCCGGCGACAACTTCGATCTCGAGACCTCGCATGTGTTGCCGGCGCTGATCCGCAAGATCGACTCGGCAAGCGAGACGGATGCGGAAGCGGTCACGCTGTGGGGCACCGGCACACCGCGCCGCGAGTTCATGTACGTGGACGATCTCGCAGATGCCTGCATCTTCCTGATGCAGCACTACTCCGACGAAGCGCCCATCAACGTGGGCTGTGGCCATGACCTCACCATCCGCGAGCTCGCCGAGACTATCGCCGGCATCGTGGGCTTCCGCGGCCGGTTCGAGTTCGACGCGAGCCGCCCGGACGGCACGCCACGCAAGGTGCTCGACGTCTCGCGTCTCAATGCGCTGGGCTGGCGCGCCGGTGTCGAGCTGCAGTCCGGGCTCACGGCGACCTGGCGCTGGTATCGCGATCAGCAGCTGCGCGATCGTTCGAAGCTTTCACTCGTGGCTACGGTGGTTGATTCCGCTGCGCATGCCAGCGATCGGCGTGCGTCTGTCACTCAAGTTTAAGTCCGCTGTAACACGACCCTGACAGCCTCATCCGACTACAGGTCGGTGGGAGAGACAGCGTCGTGAAAGAGCTATCGCGTCGGGGATTCGTCATCGCTGCATCGCTCGCCGGCCTCGGCGGCGCGACGCGCGCATTTGCCGCTGAAGAGACTTTCAGGACGAACGGCAACTCATCCGCCGCGTTCAATCATGGCGTGGCGAGCGGCGATCCGCTGCATGATCGCGTGGTGATCTGGACGCGCGTGACGCCGCGCGCCCGCCACGATTCCACACTGGTGCGGTGGCGCATCGCGCGCGATCCGCGCATGAAGCGCGACGTGTCGGGCGGCTTCGCCTGGACCGACGACTCCCGCGACTTCACGGTCAAGGTGGATGTGGGCGATCTTGAGCCGAACCGCACCTACTACTACCAGTTCGAGACGCAAGGCGCTCGCTCACCCGTCGGCCGAACCAAGACGCTGCCGCTCTTCGGCGTGAGCAACCTGCGCTTCGCTTTCTCGTCCTGCTCGAACTATCCGTACGGCTATTTCCAGGTCTATCGCCGCATCGCCGAGCGCGCGGACCTGGATTTCGTGCTGCACCTCGGCGACTACATCTACGAGTACGCCAATGCGCAATATGGCGACGGCACCCCACTCGGCCGGGTTCCGGACCCGGACCGCGAGATCCTTACGCTGAGCGACTACCGGCGGCGTCACGCCATTTACAAATCGGACCCGGACCTGCAGGCCGCCCACCAGCAGCACGCCTTCATCACGGTGTGGGACGATCACGAGAGTGCGAACGATTCCTGGCACGACGGCGCCGAGAATCACAATCCCGAGTTGGGCGAGGGCGACTGGGAGCTGCGCAAGCGGGCTTCGATCCGGGCGTACTTCGAATGGATGCCGATCCGCGAGTTCGCGTTCCGCCCTCGCAGCTCCATCTATCGCGCGTTTCGCTACGGAAATCTCGCGGAGATCGACATGCTCGATACGCGGCTCTTCGGCCGCGACCAGCAGCCCGCGAGCCCGGCGGACACAGCGGCGATCAACGACCCGAATCGGCAACTGCTGGGCGTGGAGCAGGAAACGTGGCTCTTCAATCGCCTGTACGACTCGCAGTCACGCGGCGTTCGCTGGAGAGTGCTCGGCCAGCAGGTGATGATGGCGCAGCTTTCGGCAACGCGCGGTGCCTCTGCGATCAATATGGACCAGTGGGACGGATACGCGCCCGCGCGCGCCCGGCTGTTCCAGCACATCGCCCAGAACGACATCGACAACGTCGTCGTGCTCACGGGCGACATTCACTCTTCGTGGGCCAACGACCTGGCGCCGAATCCGTACGATGCGACGGCATACGATCCGGTAACGGGCCGCGGCGCCGTGGGCGTGGAGCTCGTCACGCCGGGCGTGACTTCACCCGGCATCGAAGACCCGGTGGCGGCGGCGCAGACGGCCGCAGGCTTGCGCTTCGTCAGTCCGCACATGAAATTTATCGAGCTCAACAAGCGAGGCTACGTGGTCGTCGACATCAATCGGGATCGCGTGCAGTCGGAGTGGTGGCACGTGCCGACGGTTCGGGAGAAGTCGGACGTGCAGACGCTCGCCGCGGCCTTGACTTCGGAGAGCGGAAAGAATCATCTGGTGCCGAGTTCGGCGCAACTTGCGCCGAAAAGCGACGCGGCGGAGCCAGCACCGCCGACGGCCTGAATCTTCTACGCGAATCTCAGAACACACTTAGTTGCAAGGAGAGCTCAAATGTCTACCGATCCTATCAAGAAGGTCCACGCACCCCTATCTGACGCAAGGGTGTGCTTCAAGTGAGCGTTCCGGGCGGGGCCGACACCAATGTCCAGTACAACGACTCCGGCGCATTCGGTGGCGATGCAAATCTCGTCTGGAATAAGGCGAATCAGATCCTGAGGATCAACGGCAACGAGCCGCGCCTTCAGATCAACGAAGCTGACCGCACAACAGACGGTGGACTTTGGGACATCGATGTTCAGGGTGGTATCTGGTCTCTCCGTACCCGCACCGATGCTGATGCAGCAGGCCAGACGCTTCTGAGCTTTCAGCGGGGCGGCGTAAACGTTGACAATTTCACCTTCAATTTGGGGCCCAGCAAACTTACTGTTTTTGCGGGCGATCTGATTTTTGAAGACAGCACCGGCGCTCCGGCGCTTGCGATCATTGGCACTTCGAGCTCGAATGCTGCTATCACATATCTCGAAGTAGTTAATAACGGCACTGGCGGCATCTCAACCAAAGTCAGCTCGACGACATTCGCTGGTCCGATGATTGCAAACGGACCGTCGGGACAAAGCGTCGCGACGAGTGTCGTTGGAGGGATTCCGTTTTCTTTCGCAATCGACGACGTGGAGGCCTATCGGATAGACACTGCTGGCAACTTCACGCACAACAATGCGATTGCCGACAAGAGTTACAGCTATCAGGCGCCTGCGACCGGATTCTCGATCACGATCGCGAACAACATCACAAGCCTGATTCTTGATCCCGCAGGAACACTCGCGACAGGCACTATCGCGATGCCCGCGACTCCGATCGATGGTCAGATCGTCCGGGCTAGCTCCTCGCAAATCATTACGACACTTACCGTCGCAGCAAGTGCCGGGCAGTCGATCAAGAATGCACCGACCACGCTGGCGGCTGGCGACACTTTTGCGTATATCTACAGATCCACGAATACCACTTGGTATCGATACCCTTGAGATCATCGAGCGCTGCGACAACTCGAATTTCTCCTTAAAGCTCCTCGACAGTTGCCGCGCCACTACGCGCTGCGCCGGCAGCGACATGAATCTGTAGCAATTGGCCGGTAGGTTTGCCGGACTTTGAGCCATGTACAGTCAACTGATGGGATCAGTAGCGCACGCCAGCTAAACATCTTGGCTGTGACCCTACTAGGGGTTTTCTTTCAACCTCAAGCCGCTGTCGCACAGCAGACGGAGGCGATCTCGCCCGAACCGTCAGATGCCACGCCCGCGCAGGCCAGCTTCGACGTCTGGGAGTATCGCGTTCTCGGCAATACGACGCTTCCGAACAGGAGCATCGAGCGGGCGGTGTATCCGTTTCTCGGCGCCGGCAAGACGTTCGCGGATGTCGAGTCGGCACGCCAGATGCTCGAAAGCGTATATCGCGAGGCAGGGTTCGGAACGATCCTCGTCGATGTTCCGGAGCAGCAGGTCGAAGACGGCGTGGTCCGGCTGCGAGTGGTCGAAGGCAAGCTCGATCGGGTCCGGATCACGGGAGCGCGTTACTTCTCGAATGGCCACATTCGCGCTGCCTTGCCGGCGCTCACCAGTGGCCAAGTGCCCAACCTGCCGGACGTGCAGGCGCAGCTCGCGACTCTCAATCGCGGCACGGCGGACCGTTCGGTCGTTCCCGTGCTCAAAGCGGGGCGTACACCAGGCACCGTGGATGTGGAGCTCAAGGTCAACGACGAGCTACCTCTTCACGGCAGCCTCGAGTTGAACAATCGCTACACCGCTGACACGACGCAGCTGCGACTGAACGCGTCCATCAGCTACGACAATCTCTTCCAGCGCCAACAAAGTCTCTCGCTGCAGTACCAGATGGCGCCCGAGGAGCCGAACGACGTTCAGGCGATAGTGGGGACCTACGTCTTTCGCGTGCCTTCCTGGGAACACATGACCTTTGCGGTTTACGCGGTGGATTCCGAAACCGACGTCGCTGCGCTTGGCACGCTTTCCGTCATCGGCAATGGCCAGATATTCGGGCTGCGCGCAATTCGAACGCTTCCGGAAAGCACCGGCTACTCTCACAATTTCTCGCTCGGGCTCGACTACAAGGATTTTCTCGAGAACATCAATCTGCCGGACAGCACGGGGCTCACCACGCCGATCCGCTACCTGAGCTGGTCAGCCGGCTACACCGGCACGCTGCGGAGCGAGCGTGCAACGAGCGGGTTCGATGTGAGCGCGAGCTTCGGAATGCGCAAGGTCGTCAATGCGGCCGTCGATTTCGAGAACAAACGGTTCAAAGGTGCGCCGAACTATTTCTACCTTCGCGCAAGCACGCAGCATCTCCGCGAGCTTCCGTGGACTCTGCAGCTTTTCGGGCGAGTGGCGGGTCAGTTCACGCAGAGTCCACTGATCAGCAACGAGCAGTTCGCGATCGGCGGTGCGGACACCGTGCGCGGCTATCTGGAATCCACCCAGCTCGGAGACTACGGTTTCAACGGCACACTCGAAGTGCGCAGCGCATTGCCGTCGCGCTGGCTGCAAATGCCTTCGAGCGCTGCGTACTTCCTCGTTTTCTACGATGCGGGTGTTGTCTCGATCCTCGACCCGCTGCCATCGCAGAGCGCGCGTTTCGATCTGGCGAGCTGGGGCGCAGGAGTGCGCATCGGCGGCTGGCATGGAATGGATCTCTCGCTCGACTGGGCGCGTGTGTTCACCCCCGCGGGCACCGTCGACGCCGGTGACAGCCGCGCGCATTTCAGTTTCCGATATTCCTTCTAACGAGAAGATCTGCGCAACGCTCGCAGGCGATGCATTACGGACGTCATACATCCGTAGCTCGAGAGCGGATGCAAGCTGGCCTACCGTTAACGTGATCTTCGTCACTTCGTCACAAATGACTTGTTAAATCACCGCGCCGACAGATGGCATTGCGGGTGGCCTCGCTTCCAGCCAATCCATCAGGTGGGGATGTAGCGCACTGCATGTGCAGTGCTCCAGTCAAGTAATTCCGAACAGGAGTCTCGAAAGATGAAGATTCAACTCAAGCCGCTGCTCGCAGCGGCGGTGCTGGCGCTGTCAGGGACAGCGGCCAACGCCGCGATCGTCGATTTCAATGCGGCTACCGGTAACAGCAGCATGATGTTCCAGGTCGTCGCGGCCGGCCAGAGCTACGCTCTGGGCCTGAACATCCGCATGGACGACATCATTGCCGAGGCGGCAACCGGTACGTTCGTCACGAAGACGTTCACACTGCCGGACTTCCCTTCGTTCGCTGATCCGGCCAACTCCCTCTGGGGTGTGGTTGGTGCGGACTACAGCACCACCGCGGGTGGCGCGACGGTTGGCCAGCGCCGCATGCTGACCTCGTTCACGAGCTCGAATGCTGCTGGCCCCAACGGTGTGCGCAACAACGGCATCGTCACCAGCGCGCAGAACATGGACACGATCCTGAATCAGGTCGGCCCTCTCTGCTCGCCTGGCGCTGCGTGTATTGCGAACAGCTCGGGCGACGGCACATACATCGGTGCCGTGCCGCCCTGGGGCTCATCGTGGGGTTTCTCGAGCGGCTTCTCGAACAGCATCGCGCTCAACTCTCCCGATTCCCTGGCGCTCTGGCTGATCACGCCGAACGGCACAGGCACGACCACGCTGTCCACCACGGCACAACTCGTCGCTAACGGTGGCGCCGCGCTGCTTTGGTCACTGAGTGGCAGCACGCTGACGCTGTCAGCCGGTTCGGCGGCGCCTGTCCCGCTTCCCGCGGCGGTGTGGTTGCTGGGCTCGGCTCTGGTCGGCTTCGCCGGCATCGGCCGTCGCCGCCGCGAGACCGTCGCGGCCTGAAGCAACGAGACTCTGTAGAGGATGAGTTAACAGGCGAGAGCCCCGGCCGGATACGCACAGAACGCGCGCCGCGGTCGCTCTCGCCGTCCCCCGAATCAGCCTGTAACCAATGGAAAGTAGCCAATGAACTCAAGCATCAAATGTGCAGTAGCAGCGATCATGCTCGCTGCCGGCGCAAGCGCGTATGCGCTCCCCATCAGCTCCTACAACGAGGCAGACACCGCAAACCAAGTGACTCTTCGCATCGGTGGCGCGACCGCTGTCGATCCAGGTCTCGAAAAGCTGTGGCAGGTCAACCTCGCCAACAGCGGAGTCTGCGCCAATGGCTCCCTCGACTTCTTCCGCTCGCAGAACCGCCTGCATCGCCTCGCGTTCTGCACCGGCTCTACGAATCTTCCGGCTGCCCTGCAGGGCAAGCGGCTCGCCATCTTCAAGGCGTCCACCGGTGGATCCGGCAACGGTGTAGGGCCGATGGTCCGCAGCACGCTCGCGCTTCCCTACTGGGACCCAGCGACCATCACCACGACGCTCTCAACTTGCGCGGGCATCACGCGTACGGCGGCGGGCTCCTTTGCGCAGTGGGTGGAGCACGACGCGTGCGCGAATACGGGCACGGCAAATCGCACGCCGGACGCGGGCATCTCTGATCTGGAGCCTGCGATCTTCAAAACGGCATTCGTGCCGTCTCTGTTGAACTCGGAGCTTGGCGCAATCCCGCCGTTGGGCATCGCCGGTGTCGCAATGGGCGTGCCGGTCTCGCTCAACGTGTACAAGCGGCTGCAGGCCCTGACCTTCGCCGTGTCGAGTGTCTGTCATCCCAGCAATGCGGGCTACAGCACCGACCCGGATGGCGCCGGCGGTGTGCGTCCGATCAACGGTGACTCGCAGGATTGCTCGCCCAGCCTGACGCGTTCGCAGGCTGCCGCGCTGTACTCCAACTTCTATCCGAGCTGGGATCTGATCCTGTCGTCGGACGGCAGCACCAACGTCGGTGATGTCGCAGGCGCTGGCATTCCTGCCATCGCAGGCGCCCCCGGCGACCATCCGGTGTATGTGTGCCGGCGCGTAGATACCTCCGGTACGCAGAACACCTTCCAGACGTACTTCCTCGGTCAGCGGTGCTCGGGTGAAACAACGTTCCTTACCGCAGCCGCGGAGCCGGTGCGCGTACGCGAAGGTTCTGGCAGTGGCCAGGTCGTGCAGTGCTTCAACGGCACGTTGCCCTCGAACAACCTGCCGGCGAATGCGGGCGCCATCGGGGTGCTGAGCCTGGAGTTCCAGGCCGGAAGCCAGAGCGCGAGCGACAACTGGCGCTTCGTCAAGCTGAATGGTGTGGCGGGCTGCGTTCCGCAGATCATCAAGTCGAAGTACGACTTCATCGCAGAGTCCACGTTCCAGTGGAGAACCGCTACGGTTCCTGTGAATGGCACCACCAACCTGGTTGCGTTGCCGGCCTTGTCCGGTAATGCGCTGACTCTGGCGTCTCAGGTGCAGCAGAAGATGTCGGCTCCCGCGGTCATCTCGGACATCGACTCCGGCTTCCGCACGCCGAATGCGGCATTCGGTCTGCCTGTGTTCTCGCAGTGTGTGGTCGATGCCGGCGGTGGCACGTTCGTCAATACCGGTGGCGCGCTGTTCAGCGATGGTCTGAACAACGCCGCACCGACACCTCCGTTCGTGTTCACGGGTGGCGGCGCTGGCGACCTGCTGGCGAATCCGGTCATGCCGAAGACGCACGGCCCGAACGGCTCGCCGAACACCTGCTCGCCGTCGATGATCGATATCCAGCCGACCGTCATCGACACGCCGTGAGGCAAGGTTGAAACGGCATCAGGATCGCTAAGAAGGACGCTCACGGACGAGCACTCGGCCCCCGCTTCAAGCGGGGGCCGAGTCATTTGTGAAAGCTGTTACCGAGGATGACCGAAAGTGTCCGAGCGCCCGCTTCTCGCCGAAGGAAACCCCGCCATTGAACGCCGCAATGTGCCCGGACGTGTCGACCTCGCCGTAAAGGCCGCCCTCTCGGGCGCGATGCTGGCAGCGAGCTTCGCTCCGCGAACCTCGAATGCCGGCGAGCTGCCGGTGCCGAGCGCACTGTGGGTCAGCTCGGGAGCGGCGACCAGCGCGAGCGCTGGCAATACTCTGACCATCAATCAAAGCACGAACAGCGCGACGTTGAACTGGCAAAGTTTCAACATCGGTCGCGAGAACACCGTCAATTTCAACCAGCCTACGAGCGACTCTGTCGCGCTCAACAAGATTTTTCAGGCGGACCCAACTCGCATCCTCGGGGCGCTGAACGCCAACGGGCAGGTCTATCTCATCAATCAGAACGGCATCGTCTTCGGCGAAGGCGCGCAGGTAAATGTCAGGGGCCTCGTGGCTTCCTCACTCAGCATCACGCCCGCCGCAGAGGAGTTGGGAATCGCACGCGCTCTGACCGAGCGGCAGCAGGCGGCATTCGCTGCAGACGGCAACGGCACCCGCGGGGACGTGCGCGTCGAGAAAGGAGCCCACATCACCACACCGGAAGGCGGACGCGTACTCCTGTTTGGGTCGAACGTAACGAATGAAGGCAACATCAGCACGCCCGGTGGTCAGACAGCACTCGCGGCGGGCGAGAAGGTGTACCTCAGATCCTCCGATGACGAGAACCTGCGCGGCCTCTTTGTCGAAGTGGAAAAGGGCGGCACTGTCACCAACGGGTCGACGCAAAATTCTGCGGCCGGCAGCGCGGCGGACCTGATCGGACAGATCGGCGCCGACCGCGGAAACGTCACGCTTGTGGGCCTCGCGGTCAATCAGCTGGGGCTGGTTTCCGCGAAGACTGCGATCCGGTCCAACGGCTCCATCCGGCTGCTTGCACGCGAATCGACGGTGAATCAGGGCAACACGATCGCGAGCCGTGGCGGAACGCTGACGCTGGGCGCCAACAGTGTGACCGATGCCAACCCGGACGTCGCTGATCATTCGACTACGCTCGACTCGAATACGCAACCACGCGCGCAAGTGGATCTGCGTGGAAACCTCATACAGATACTGTCCAGCAGTGCCCTCAGCGTGAAGGGTGGAAACGTCAACGCGCTCGCCTCGAAAACCGGCACGGACTCGCTGACCCAGCTGGAGAAGACCGACGTAACCGCCAGCCGGGTTATCGTCGAGAGCGGAAGCCGCATCGATGTGTCCGGCATGGATGTGACGCTGCCGGCCGAGCGCAACGCATTGACCGTGAAGCTGCAAGGGTCCGAGCTCAAGGACAGCCCAGTACAACGCGACAGTCCGTTGCGCGGCGCTACTGTCACGGTGGACGTTCGCAAGATGGGTGTTCACGAGAATGGCGAGATGTGGATCGGCGCTCCGCTGGCAGACCTGCGCGAAGCGGCGCGCGGCGTCCAGCGTGACGTCGCTGAGCGCAACAGCAGTGGCGGTACGATCTCGCTTGGTTCGCAGGGAGACGTGATCCTCAGCGGCAACTCCACTATCGACGTCTCGGGAGGCTCGCTGACCTATTCGGATGGCCAGGTTCGAACCACCAAGCTCATTCGCCAGGGGCAGCTCTACGACATCACGACAGCGGACCCAAATCTCGTCTACGACGGAGTCTTCGGAACCGCCGAGGTAGCGCACAAGAAGTGGGGTGTCGTCGAAGTATTTAATTTGCTGGGCGGTACGCCGCTCGTCTCTGCCGGCGGCGGAGGCGGTGGATACGTCGAGGGGCGAGACGCTGGCCAGATCACGATCAGCTCTCCGCGAATGATCCTCGACGGTTCGCTGGTCGGCTCGGTCAATCCGGGAAAGTTTCAGCGTCAGCTGCCCGACACGTCTTTGCCGCCGGGAGACTTTCGCGCTTTCGATCAGGCGCCCCGGGCCGGGCGTTTGATTCTGGGCGACAGCTCAGCCCTCACTGTCCTGCCGGACGTGCTGATTCAGTCGGGCGCCGTGTTGCCGTCACTTCCCGGCTTCAACCCGCTGACGGATCCTCTTCCCGAAACAATGAGCTCCGTGCGAGTCGATCCGAACTGGTTCGGCCAGAACAAGCTGCAGTCCTTGAGTATCGCCTCCAACCGCAAAGTGGAATTGCCCGCTGGAGTTGCGCTCGATCTTGGCGCGGGGGGCGC
>Ga0153916_10004508_pt1 | contig 10519 bp, 8 predicted proteins | sample Opewatmetagenome_FD_109642 | JGI IMG/M metagenome (GOLD analysis project Ga0153916, IMG submission 109642) | Freshwater wetland microbial communities from Ohio, USA - Open water 3 Core 3 Depth 4 metaG | ecosystem: Environmental > Aquatic > Freshwater > Wetlands | place: USA: Ohio, Lake Erie, Old...
TCGCATCATAATCGATGCTCTTGCCACCGGGTATCATGGGTCTTGGATTCTTCATGTGAGTTTACCACGTCAATCGAAGCTGCAACAGACTTGGACGACCTTGCCAAATCCAACTCAAGGCCATCGTGCGCATGCTGATTTGAAGGAATTCCTAAGTGAAGCTTTCGGACAGCCTTCAACGACGGCGGTAGCGAGATCTCCTACATGCGAATCTGATATTAGGCCGAGAACAAAACGCTTTGAGCGACCCGGTGCGCGATTTGGATGAGATAGACAAAGGAATCCTGTTGACCTTGGTTTCCAACTGCAGGACTCCGTACGAAACACTCGCACGCAAGCTCGGCATCACTGCCACCGCAGTAAAAAAGCGAGTCAAGAAGCTAATTGACACCGGCGTCATTGTCAGATTCACGGTTGAACTCACCACGGCCATGGTTGACGGAGGAACATTCCTTGCCCTCATATCGACTGATGGGTCGGAGAGAGAGGATGAGTTCGTGAAACTGATAGGATCGTATGGCATGGCAAGAGAGGTGGGCTCCTCATCTGCTGGCCTGTACACTGCCATTGGCACGTTTGTGGGTGCTGATGGACTCCGAAAGTTCGGGAGCCTCGCCAGAAGCATCAAGTGCGTTACGAAAGTCGAACTACATACTCTGACTTGGGAAGTCGGCAAGAAAACTGAGTTCACCAATCTGCAGCTCAAAGTGCTGCGATGCCTCGTCGATGATCCACGCATGTCAATTGAGGATATCTCAAAGCGAAGCGGACTCACAGCCAAGAGAACCCGGACGATACTGAACCAGCTGATAGAAAGTGACGCATTGATACTGGGAATGCGACTAAGACTCAGCGGCGGAGATAATGTGAGCTTCCTGTCAAGAATCGAATGGGACGAAAAACTTGCCAATCTCGGTCAGGTTTTGGATTCGTTAACTAAGATGTACCCGATTGAGTACTGGTTTCCCATGATCTCGGCTGCCGAACCTACGGTCTTTGCCGTCTTCGTAGTGAAGTCTCTCAGCGACGTTGACAGGATAACCAAAGAAATCAGTCGGGTCCCTTTTGTCAAGTCTTCAATGACTCTACTGGGTAAGCCGAATGAAGCCTTCCCGGACATCCTCGACAGGAGGCTAGAGGAAATGCTCAAGGAAGCGGGCCTCTAGAACCTCCCGGGGTGGACGATTCTTCAGTATCGCAGGCGATGGCCCGTTTCCAAACAGCTAGGTTCGGGATTCAGCCACGTTGAGTGCCTTGGCTGGAACAAAACCGAACCTGCTGGAACCCGCGAGTAAATCTCTCCCTTTGCCCTGTGATAGCACAGGCGATTCTACAATTGCGAACCTATTCTGGAGCAAAGTCGAACGAATCAGGGGAACCTGCGATTGTAATCAGTAACATCACGAAGCGATTCGGGACAATCACAGCAGTCGATGGCCTCAACCTTGAGATTGGCTGGGGTGAGATATTCGGCCTCTTGGGTCCCAACGGAGCAGGGAAAACGACGACCATCAACATTCTGTCGACCTTGCTGGCACCCGACGAAGGGCATGCCCTTGTTGGCGGTCATGATGTGGTGAAAGAGCCCAAGGAAATCTGGGAAATCATAGGACTCTGTCCTCAGCTGCCGGCATTCTACCCATTCCTTACGGGAAGGGAGAACATCGAACTGTTCGGTCAGCTCCACTCGATGCCAAAACAGCTTCTCAAGGAGCGGACCGACCTGCTACTCAAGAAGATAGGAATGGAAGAAGATGCAAACCGTCACGCAGGACAGTACAGCGGTGGAATGGTTCGTCGGGTCAGCACACTCATGGCTTTGATTCACGACCCTAAGGTCGCACTCCTTGACGAGCCAACTGTGGCGATGGATCCTGTATCCCGCCGCGCCGTCTGGGAATTCATCAGGGAACTGAGGAGCCAAGACAAGTCTGTAATCCTAACGACACACTACATGGAGGAAGCAGCGGAACTCTGCGACAGGGTTGGCATCATAGATCAAGGAAAGCTCATCGACCTCGGTAGTCCAAAGGAGCTGGTCGAGAAGTACGGGGTCGCAGACCTCGAAGAAGTCTTTGTGCAAAGGACTGGAAGGAATCTAAGGGAGGCAGTGTAGATGAAACTTCAACGTGTCATAGTAATGACCAAGAAAGATCTCAAGAGACTAGTCAGGGAACCCGCATCGCTTTTCATGCTGCTGCTGTTTCCCGTAGTGCTGACAGGGGCTTTTGCTCTGGCCTTTGGGGGGATTGGCACTTCAGGCCAACAGAACTTCAGTATTGGCGTAGTCAACTTGGAAACAACTTCAGCGTATCCCGAGTGGGCGACCAGATTCATCGATAACTTGACGCACACTGAGGGTATCACTGTCATAGACTACTCTGATAATGCAACGGGACAAGCTGATCTTCTCCAAGGCAATTTGGATGCGTTCATTGTAATCCCCGTAGGTTTCGGGAATAGCTGCCAGTCCTACTGGTTAGCACCATTCAATGGAAGCACATGGACGAATACAACAATCGGACTCTATGTTGACAGCGGTTCATTGATTGCCGCCAGTGTGATTCCACCACTTGTTCGACAGGTCGTTCTGACGACAATCTTTGGGACTGAGGCATTGACTCTGGACATACCTGTCCAAGTCGGAAGCCCAGCTCTGGTATTGGCGAGCACTTTGTCACAGTGGGACTACATGGCCCCAGGCATCTTCGCCTTCGCCTCCATGTGGATCATTATGGTTGTAGCCCAATCCTTGTCGGTAGACAGGAATGGGGGGTTGCTGAAGCGAATGGCGACAACGCCGCTCTCATCCTCTGAGTACATAATCTCTCAGGTAGCCTCCAACATGGTAGTTGCCATTCTGCAGGTCTTTCTGGTTTTCGGCACGTCCTACCTCCTCGGCTATAGACCAGCATCCGACTCGGCGGGAATTGCGTTCGCGATTCCGATTGTCGTACTGTTCTCACTTGATTCCGTTGGCTTTGGGCTGATCACGGCAACGCTCTCGAAGTCTCCCGATGTAGCGACTGGTATATCGTTCATCTTCATCATGCCACAGATGTTCCTTGGAACCTTCATACCATTGAGTGGAGTATCACAAGCTGCGGCTGCATTCGTTCCAAGTAGCTACGTTACAAACGCCCTCACCACACTGCTGCTAAGGGGTGCGCCAGTAACGACCCTGTCATTGTGGATCGACCTATTGGTGGTCGCAGTCGTCGGAGTGGTCTTGGTTCTGGTGGGAATAGTCCTGTTCGGAAAACTTGGAAGGAAATAGAAGACGAGACCGTCACCTGCCAACAACAAGCGAAATCGACGGAGGCCTTTCAACGGAACTATCAGACTTGGTTGAGGGGTATGAGCTTCTTCGCTCTACCTCTCAACAAGATCTTCTCTACGCGGAGAACGGGAGGACGATTCTTCTTTACGACGAGCAGTCAGTCAGAATCCACCTTACAAGAGAGCCACAGTCATGGAAGGACATATCGCTCGAAGTCGAAGTCTTCCTGTCCACACGCGAGGACACAAAGACTCCATCGCGAGGTAAACAAGTCGGGGCCAGAGGAGTGCTGCTGAAGCTTGCACGTTACTTGGACTACCTGTTGAGACTTGATCGAGAAGGATTCGCATTGGACTCATTTGCAGGAGACTGCGTTTGGACGGCCAGACGCGTGCTAGTAGCGAAACCCAGCGCACCTCTCTACAAGATAATCTCGCCTCCGAAAGATCTGGAGGATTAACAGGTCCATTGAAAACCATGGGATTGTCCAGTTCAAAGAACGGAATGTTGGATAGAATGAAACATATCACAAGGGTCATATTCAACATGGACGTGTGACTTTCGTCTGACCACAACAAGAGGTGCATACAATGGTACTAAGCTGTCATGACATGAAGAAAGGGCAGGTTTACAGATGCGAAGATTGTGGGTTTGAGATAAAAATCGTCAACAGCTGCAAGGAATGCTGTGAAGATGGTTCTTGCGGGTGCAGCTTCCAGTGCTGCGGCAAGGATCTCAAGCTGAAGAAGTAATCTGCTCATGTAGTTCAATACTGACTTCCGGGTCCTGATGACCCGGCAGTCAAGTATCTTTGTTCTTCTACCAGTTCTCAGTGGAGGCTTGGGAGTCCCGTAGAGAAACCCCTATTGCGTGACTGCAAAGTCATTTATCCCATGAAGCCCTATGCTATAGTGATATGCGTTAGAAGGTGTTTGTGAGTGAGGGCGCATGGATCCAAAACGTTCGTTCTGTTTCTTATTGTCGGCGCAGGATTACTGCTCCCTAATGCAGCAATTCCAGAGGTCGCTGCAGACATTGCGATTGTTGACGCACTCAATGAGGGGGCTGTCATACCTTCGGATAACGGAACGATGATGCCATCAGCAAACGTCTCGATCAAGGTTGTGGTCGCAGCATCCTTCACTTATGACATAGTCTCGAATTGCACGTTTCAAGTTCTCTCTAATTCCACGATGAACTGCACTGTGGCATTCGCCTATCCTCTACGATATGCGTCGATGGGTCCGCAACCCCAGTATGATTCTTCACTGACTGTGTATGTTGACGGCTTTCTGACAAGTCATGTTGTCCTCAACTGGACAGGCATTCAAAGTGGTTTCCAGACCAACTCGTCAGACAATTGGTATCTGCAGCGTTGTTCATTCGCCGTGTTCAACATCACCCTCCGTGCATATGAGGTCTGTACTTTAGAAGTGGACCAGACGCTGCATCTGGTTTCTGACTATTTTGACTTCACTTTCAGTTATGCAATCGGCACAGGCAAGTACTGGGCTGGCAACACATCCGAAACCATCCGGATAGAGGTCGAAGATCGAGCAGGACTGTTGGGGTTAACCTTTAACCCCCAGCCAAATCGTACTGAGAACCCTGCTGAATCTATCACTGTTGCGGTCTGGTCTTGCTCAGTCGACTACTTCGACAGCTTCTGGGTTGGATTCACAGCCAAACAATATGAGTATCACCGTCCAGTTCCTCTATGGTACTGGTTGGGCCCGGTTGGGATAGCCGTCGAATGCATAGTAGTTGCATTCCTTCTCTTGAGAAGAAGAAACGCGGCCTTGTGAGGGGACACCATTATAGTCTGGACTGATTCTTCCATCACGAAGGCGTACTTGACGGGCGTGGAGAGGCTCCTCTTCGGCGGAGCATAACGACAAGAACCGCAGCCGCCGAGGCAACTCCCACCGCTACCTCGATTGTCAGAGTAGTGTTGTCAGCGATGGATGAGGACTCGCCGGAGTAATCGCACTCGTATACCGGAGAAAGCAGAGTGTTATTGTATTGGTCTGCAGCGGTAATGCGAAACTGAAAGATGCCGCTGTCAGACAGGCCCGCAGGAGAGATTCCAGCTGCTAGCCATGTTGAGCTTTCGGTGTTCACCATGTCCGCTGTGGTCCAATTGGTGGCTTGCGTCCTCCATTCAAGTTGAACTGAGGCCAACGGGCTCTCGTCAACTAATGAAGTGCTCACATTGAGATTGCTGTTGGTTCCCGAAGTCACGCTCAGGTTACCTATCTCGGGAGTTGACCAATCAGATAGGAACGTACGTTTTTCAGCATAGAACGCGTCAGTGTAGTTGAAACTGCTTCTGGCCCATGGGTGAGTGCCATTGCCTGCCATCAAACCCGTGACGTATGCACTCACACTATCGTGTTTGTTGATGGAGGACGGAGACTGAACAGTCCAGTATACTTGAGCCATACCAGAGGAATTCAAGTCGAACGAGGTCACCAAGCTGCCAGTAAGTAGCGTGTAACCGAACGGGAGTTGTAGGCGTACGGACATGTTCCCAAGTGCCCATACATCAGATTGTGTAAGAGCGTACCGCTCATCGGAAGGAATCCCTGTGTCAATCAATGCAGCCAATCGGAACGAGGAAGAGGGCGCGGGATTGTCAAGCGGCGTGAGCTCGAGAGTCCATGGAGACAACACCTGGGCCCAGTAACCAGAATATGGCCAGTAGTTCTGATAGAGAGACGAATAACTCACAGTCCAGTTGGAGCCGGTCTCTGGGTCGATTCTCAGCGAGTCTGTGAACACGAACATGCCAGTGCGTTCGTCATACCCGCAAAGCACACGGTAGTGGCCTGCGCTCCCGTCCGATTGATAGCTCGTAAGTAGAATCACTGGCTGACCTTTGAAGAGACATCGCTCCAGAAACTCATTCACAGCTTGTCTGCTACTTGGGCTGCCGGCATTGAAGCATATTTCGAACGAATCGGTTCCGTACGGCTTGCCGGTGTATCCTCGAATCTTCGGGCTCACTCCCATTTCGCTTGAGTTGCTGAAATGAGCTGCCCGTATCATGTCCCCGGATAGTATACCATCACTGGGATCCATCTCCGCGGCAATGCGTATCTCGCTTTCATTCAACGTCCAACCCAGCTCACCAAACGAAGACCTCAGAGCAGCCGCGCCACAACTCATTGCGAGGCCTTGTCTATACCACGGTATGTCTACGGCATAGTAGGTTGGAAACTGGCTACGAAGATCATAGACCCTTATTTCGAGACTGTTCGCTGCCTGTCCAGTGTACTGCCTGGATGTCTCAGGAATTGTAATGGCGACAAAGAGCAACAACAGGACTAGTGCGTTCAATCTTCTCACACGATACACGGCCCCTTACGAACGCGCGTCTGGCAGGAGAGCGAAGACACGCTGACGGACAATGTGATAGCAGGCTTTGCTTATTAAGAGCCGCCGAGTCTGACGGAACTGCTGACGAGGCCGCTTGAAGACTAGCGCCGCAAAGCACGATAAACCAGTTTGCGCAGCTCCTCAGCAACAATCACGCTGGCTGTGACAAGGAGGAGATACCCCCAGTCGAGAAGACCAAGGCCGATTGTGCCGAATACTGGCTGTAGCCACGGTAGGTAGATCATGACTGCAAGAATACTGACTTGAGCCCCTATTGATCCGGGAATCCATTTGTTGCGGGACAAGCTCGTTCGAAATATGGAGACCCTGTCTGTCCGACACGAAAGCACGTTGGCAATCTGCCCGAACACGATTGCTGCGAAAGTCATCGTGGTACCCTTGATGTATACTGGGCTTGAAACGTCGAGTGCCATTCCCACTTTCCACCCGCTGGCAGTCCAAACCATCAAACACATTATCATTGCTCCGGCGCCGGTAATGGTTCCAACATAGAGGGAGCGTAGCAGTGTCCCTGTGTCCAACAGATGTTCCTGAGTGCTCCGAGGCGGTCTGCTCATTGCACCAGGTTCGGCTGGTTCGCGGCTGATAGCAAGTGAAGGGAGTATTTCGATGAATAGGTCGATTGCCAACACCTGCATTACAAGCAAGGGCAGAGGAATTGAGAACAACACGAATAGGAGGAACGTGATAAGCTCCGCCCAGTTATGTGAGAACACATATACAATGAAACGCCTGATGTTGCTGTAGATTGCTCTTCCAGTTTCAATCGCCTTCACGATTGAGGTAAAGCTATCGTCCAGAAGCACCAAGTCCGCACTCTCTCGGGCAATGTCTGTGCCAGATGCGCCCATTGCAATTCCGATATTCGCCTGCTTGAGTGAAGGAGCATCATTTGCACCATCACCTGTCACAGCGGTTGTTTCTCCGGCGTCCCTCAGGGCCTTCACGATTCGAAACTTGTCAGTAGGAGAGACACGTGCATATAACACACTGCCTTCGCGGATTCCTTCCACAAGCTCGGAATCACTCAGGCTGTGCAGTTCCTCACCTATCATTGGACGAGCTGTCCCACGGTTCGTGATGCCCACTTCCGCTGCGATGGCCTCTGTCGTAATCTCCGAATCACCCGTCATGACAACAACCTCAATTCCTGCCTTCTTGGCAGTGAGAACTGAGGCTTCAACGTCACTGCGCGGAGGATCGTACAGCGCTGTCAATCCGACAAAGACCATGTCACGCTCGATATCCTCGTCCTCAGAAAGAGTCTCTACGGGCTGTTCACGGTATGCACAAGCAAGGACTCGCAGTCCTCCGCGTGCGAGATTCTGATAGACCTCATCCACGTGAAAGAGGTACCGTGGAGTGAATTCCTCTACAGTCCCGTCTGCTGCGAGAGCTCTAGTGCACACCGGGAGGACCGTCGATGGCGCGCCTTTCATACAGACAGACACCGTGGCAGCGTTGCTATACACCGTCGTTTCGCGCTTCCGCTCAGAATTGAACGGGATTGCCCGAACAAGTCTGTTCTCTCTGCGAACTGCTTCGATATCGAACCCGAACTTCATGGCGGCTATCAGGAGCGCACCGTCCATTGGGTCGCCGATGATCGTCCAGCCCTTACCCGGCTCCGATTCCTTTGGAGGCTCCACTTCGGCTGAGTTGCATAGTGTGGTGGTTACCATGAGCTTGTCCAGAGCTGGACATTGACCAATGCTTGTGACCCGCTCCTCGTGAGAGAACACGCCAAAGAGATGATGGCCGAGACCAGACACATCAAATAGCATATCTCCTGCGTACATCTTTCGGACAGTCATCTCACCCTTCGTTATGGTGCCTGTCTTGTCGGTGCATATGACAGTCACGCTGCCCAACGTTTCCACTGCTGACAGCCTCTTGACAAGGACGTTCTGTCGGGCCAACTGCAGGGAACTGATTGCCAGTGCAGAAGACACGGTCAGTTGAAGCCCCTCCGGCACGAGTGAGATCATCACTCCTATCATGAGGAAGATACCGTCATAGATGGAGAGATGTAACCATATCAGCGTGATAAACAGGAAAACGGACCCAAGGACCATGGAGAGCACGAAGTCTTTTCGAGCCGCTGCGGCGATTTCCTTTTCCAGAGGGCTTGGAGGATCCCGAATCTTTTGGGTCAGGCCTGCAATCTCGCCGAACTTCGTATTTGCGCCAGTGGCATACACCACTGCCTTTCCATGTCCGCGCACTATGCTGGTGCTCTGAAATACAAGATTCGGTGCTTCGAGGTATGAAACGCCGTGGTTCCCCCTTGGGTCGGCAGTGCGCGGCTGCGGCGTGGCCTCGCCTGTGAGAGGAATATTGTTTACCCAGACATCGTAAGCCTCCATGAGTCGGGCGTCAGCGGGAACACGATCGCCTAAATCCAGCAATATCACATCGCCGGGCACTATGTCCCGCACGATCACTTTCCGGACCTGTCCGTCACGCAGTACCTTCGCGAACTCAGGTACCCAGCCCTTCAGAGCGTCCATTGTCTTTTCGGCGCGTATCTCCTGCACGACGCTGGCTGATGCATTCAGGACTACGATTCCAAACACAGCTAAGCCAACCAGCGGCGCCCCGCTGATGAAGAGCAGAACGCCTGCAAAGAGAAGCAGGATGCTGAACCCGTCTAGAAGGTAGGCAAAGAACCGTCTCAGGGATAGATGAGTTCTTGTTCGCGGTGTTTCGTTCGGGCCGACTTCGGCCAACCGGGCAGAAGCCTCAGCTGAGCTGAGACCTTCTGGTGACGCTCCAATGGATGCTAGGACTTCCTCTATGGAAGACTCGACTATACTGCTCAAACCAGTCACACCAGCTTGCCGAAGCGCGTTCGGTGATTGATGGAAGCCTCCGGAACAGTTCTATTCATTGGGACCGACGTAAACTGGCACAATGAGAGGAATAACTCACTAGTCCTTCCCAGAGTTGACGCCAGCTGCATGGGACGGATACGCCCGACAGAATCTACTGCTTATAATGCTCCCGCTTGAGTGTGATTTCCGAAGCTGTCTGAGCGGCCAAAACGAAGATATGGAACCGCATTCATGTTCTCTCACATGAAGTCAAGACGACTGCAAAGGAGTGAGGGGAACGCACCGTACTACATACTTACGTGTGCCCCGCTTATCATCATAGCCTTCGCAATAGGAACAGTTCTTGGAATCGGGTATCCGGATGCGGGCGCACTCGCCGTGGGAATCTCCATCATTCCAATGGGGTGTTTCTATCTCTGGTTTGTCGGGGCGTTCATGAAGGGACGCTGGTACCTTGAGGTCGACGACAATGGTCTGAACTATCGTGCCTTTATGCTGCATTCACACTACACATGGAAGGATGCCGTGGATGTTCACAGCGAGAGGACACCGGGCTTCGTTGGAAAGTATGACGACAATCTCGTGGTTGAAGTTCGTGGCAAGACTCTCAAGTTCTTTTTGCACAGTTTTGGTCTGACGACCAAGAAGCCCACCGTGACCTTCATCGAAGAGGTCATTGACACTTGGGAGAAAGCCAATCCGGAAGCAGCACGAAAACGTGCAGCACCTAGAAAGAAACCCTTCGATACTGAGGAAGAAGATGTACACGATAGAGAATACTAGATGCCGAGCCAGCGCTTGATCATTAGCAAGACATGCTGGTGGTCAACTGGATATCCAGTAGAGAGCTGCAGGAACCCCTTCGGTTGCTCACAAGCCAAGTCGAGATTCTACGCAAGACCCCTTTCAAGGGCTCGATTACTGGAGCTCTCTCGCTCATAGCAGACGCACTATTCCCTGGAATGACCGAGAAACAGATGCATGCGTTGATGACAGCTTATGTCCA
>Ga0153916_10004509_pt1 | contig 10519 bp, 15 predicted proteins | sample Opewatmetagenome_FD_109642 | JGI IMG/M metagenome (GOLD analysis project Ga0153916, IMG submission 109642) | Freshwater wetland microbial communities from Ohio, USA - Open water 3 Core 3 Depth 4 metaG | ecosystem: Environmental > Aquatic > Freshwater > Wetlands | place: USA: Ohio, Lake Erie...
AAAGAGGCCTGATCGGCCTGCGGGAACTTCAAGGAAGGGAACTACCTGATGAGCACAGCGCGAACGCCAAGACGGACCAGCTACTTCACTGCTTGAGACTCCTGCCACATGGTTATACAGGCCCTGGAGGGCGGGGTCAATGAATCAATTTCGTTTCCCTCCGCAAGCGTCCGTCGCGCGCCTGCGAATTAATGGCGCCTTAATCCGGCGTCGCTACTGTGCCGATCGTCAACTCGCTTTCGAGGAAACGATATGCGCACCATCGGGCTCGTGTTCGGCCTTCTCGCTGCGGCTTCCGCCTCCGCGGCGACTCCGGCCGAAATTCTGAGAGGTTTCGAGGCTCCGGGCCTCGCGAGCTTTTCCGCGCAGCGCGGCGAGCGCTTCTTCAAGGTCACGCACGGCGGAGACTGGAGCTGCGCTTCGTGCCACACCGAAAATCCTGTTGGCCAAGGCCGCCACGCGAAAACCGGAAAGGACATCGCGCCGCTCGCACCGGGCGCCAATCCGCAGCGCTTCACCGACGCCGCGCGCGTCGAAAAATGGTTCCGGCGCAACTGCAACGACGTCCTCGGCCGGGCCTGCACCGCTCAGGAAAAGGGCGACGTGCTCGCGTACCTCATGTCCCTCAGATAGAAGATCGACACCATGAACCACACGATGCGGAGACTGGCATTCGACTTGACGGTGTGGGTCGCCTCCCTCTTCGCCGCGCTCGCCCTGGTCGCGCACGAGGCGATGGCGGGAAACCACGTGTTCGCCGCCGACAACGCCCGCTGGAAGGCCGAGTGCGGAAGCTGCCACATCGCCTACCCGCCGCAGCTCCTTCCCGCGCCGGCCTGGGGTCGCATCCTGTCGGGTCTGGACCGGCACTTCGGCGTCGATGCGAGCCTCGACGCCGCCTCCGCGGCCGAGATCGGCGCGTTTCTCGAGCGAAACGCCGCGAGCGGCAGACGCGCGCGCGAGCAGGCGCAGTCGCTGCGCGTCACCGAGAGCGCCTGGTTCCGGCACGAGCACGACGAGGTGCCTGCCGCGGCGTGGAAGCATCCGGCGGTGAAGAGCCCCGCCAACTGCGCCGCGTGCCACACGACGGCGGAGCAAGGCGATTTCCGCGAACGCAACATCCGCATTCCAAGGTAAAGGAGCACTGCCATGAAGAAATCCGGGATTCTCGTGTGGGACCTGCCGACGCGCGCGTTCCACTGGCTGCTCGCGCTGTCGTTCGTCGGCGCCTTCGCGACCGCGGACTCCGAGCGCCTGCGCGACGTGCATGTCTTCCTCGGCTACACCATGCTGGGCCTGGTCGCGTTCCGCCTGGTCTGGGGCCTGATCGGTCCCCGCTACGCGCGCTTCAGCTCGTTCGCATTCGGGCCGCGGGCTGTCGCCGCCTACCTCAGGTCGCTCCTGACGCGCTCGCCGCAGCATCACCTCGGCCACAATCCGGCGGGCAGCTGGGCCATCTACGCGCTGCTCGGGCTAACGCTGCTCGCGGGGGCCACCGGCTACGCGACTTACAATGAGCTCGGCGGCCACTGGACCGAGGAGCTGCACGAGGCCGCCGCGAACACGCTGCTCGCCGTGGTGCTGGTGCACGTCGCCGGCGTGCTCGTGAGCAGCCTTGTCCATCGGGAAAATCTGGCGCGCGCTATGCTGACGGGATACAAATCGGGTGATCCGGGACATGCGCATCCTTCTGGTCGAGGATGACCCGCTCTTGGGCGACGGCGTGAAGGCCGGGCTCGCCCAGGCAGGCTTTGCCGTCGACTGGGTCAGGGACGGCGTGGCCGCGGAGCTCGCCGTGAAAACCGCGGGCCACGCGGCGGTCGTCTTGGACCTTGGGCTGCCGCGGCTCTCGGGGCTCGAGCTCCTGAGCCGCATGCGCGCCGCGGGAGCGAAAGTGCCGGTGCTGATCCTGACCGCGCGCGACGCGGTCGAGGACCGGGTCAAGGGGCTCGACAGCGGTGCCGACGACTACCTGGTCAAGCCCTTCGACCTGCACGAGCTGGCAGCGCGGCTGCGAGCGCTCATTCGTCGCTCGGGCGGCGAGGCGGCGCCGCGGCTACGCGTGGGGGAAGTCGAGCTCGATCCCGCCGCGCACCAGGCCGCGTTCCGAGGCACGCCGCTCGAGCTGCCCGCGCGCGAGTTCGCGCTCCTGCACGCGTTCATGCTGAGCGCGGGACGGGTCATGACGCGCGAGCAGCTCGCCGAGCGCCTGTACGCCTGGGGCGAGGAAGTCGAGAGCAACGCGATCGACGTGCACGTCCATCACCTGCGGCGCAAGCTCGCGCCGGAGCTGATCCGGACCGTGCGCGGCGTGGGCTACCTGATGCCGAAGGAGATCCGTGGCTAGCGCGGCGCGCGCGCGGTACTCGCTCAAGCGCCGCCTGCTCGTCGCGCTGCTCGCCGCCGTGGCGCTGGTGTGGCTCGCGACGGCGATCTACAGCTACTTCGACACGCGCCACGAGATCAATCGCCTGCTCGATGCGCACCTGGCGCAATCGGCGTCGATGATCGTGGCCCAGGTCGGGAACGAGCTCGAGGAAATCGACCTCGAGCACGCACCAGCGCTCGACGAGCGCGCCCGCCGCGTTGCGTTCCAGATCTGGGAGCGCGGCGATGTCCTGCGCCTGCATTCGGCGAACGCGCCCCAGGAACGGCTCTCGCCGCGCGACGAGGGCTTCAGCCGCGTGACGATCGGCGGCAAGGGCTGGCGCGTGTTCAGCACCTGGGACGCCAAGCGACGCTTCCTGGTACAGGTCGGCGAGCGCGACGAGGCGCGCGACGAGATCGCCGCGAGCGTCGCCCGCAACCTGCTCGTGCCGCTCGCCTTCGCGCTACCGGCGCTCGGGCTGTTCGCGTGGCTCAGCATCGCGCGCGCGCTCAAGCCCTTGCGCGCCCTGGGGCAGCAGGTCGAAGCGCGCGAGCCCGACAACCTTGGCGCGCTCGCCGCGGAGGACGCGCCCGCCGAGGTGGTGCCGCTCGTGCGCAGCCTCGATGCGCTGTTCGGGCGCGTCGGCCGGCTGATCGAGCGCGAGCGCCGCCTCACCGCGGACGCGGCGCACGAGCTGCGCACGCCGCTCGCGGCGCTGAAGGTCCAGGCGCAGGTCGCGCTCGGCGCCGCCGAGAACGACGCGCGCCGCCGCGCGCTCGAAAACGTCGTCGCCGGCTGCGACCGCGGGGCGAGGGTCGTCGAGCAGCTCCTCACCTTGGCGCGGCTCGAGTCCGACCAGCCGAGACAGCGCCCCGAGCCCTGCGACCTGCGCACGCTCGCGCGCCAGACGATCGCCGAGCTCGCGCCGGCGGCGCTCGCGAGGAAGGTCGAAATCGAGCTCGCCGAAGGATGCCCGGTGCCGATCGAAGGCTACCCGGAGCTCGTCGCCGTCCTGCTGCGCAACCTCGTCGACAACGCGGTGCGCTACGGCCCAGCGGGCGGCACCGTGCGCGTCGAGGCCACGGGCGCGTCGATTACCGTCACCGACGAAGGGCCCGGAATTCCGCCCCAGGAGCGCGACAAGGTCGGGCAGCGCTTCTACCGCATCCTGGGAAGCGAGGCGAGCGGCAGCGGGCTCGGCCTGTCCATCGTCCAGCGCATCACCGCGATCCACGGCGCAAAGCTCGCCTTGGGCGAAGGACCGGACGGAAAGGGTCTGCGCGCCACGGTGGCGTTTTCCGCCGCGAAAGCATAGATTCCCCTCGATGAGCGTCGAACGCGACATCACCGGGCACTACAGCCGCGGCACGCTGCTCGAGCGGCTCGTGGCGGCGCTCGCCGAGGACGGCGTCGATACCGCGCGCCCCAGCCTCGAGGCGCTCGCCGCCTACGACCAGTTCCACACCCGCGGCCTCGAGGCGACCGAGGAAATGGCCGATCGGCTCGACCTCGCGGCGAGCCACCACGTGCTCGACATCGGCAGCGGCATCGGCGGGCCGGCGCGCTATTTTCACCGGCGCTTCGGCTGCCGCATCACCGGCATCGACCTCACCGCCGAGTTCTGCGATGTCGCGCGCCACCTCACCGGCCGGGTCGGCTTCGGCGACAAGGTCCGCTTCGAGCACGGCGATGCCCTCGCCATGCCGTTCCCCGACGCGAGCTTCGACGGCGCCTACTCGATGAACGTGTCGATGAACATCGCCGACAAGGGCGCCTTCTACCGCGAGATCCGGCGCGTGCTGAAGCCCGCCGCCTGGCTCATGCTGTCCGAGATCGCCAAAGGCCCCGGCCCCGAAGTCGACTACCCGACCGCGTGGGCCGCGACCGCGCAGGCGAGCTTCCTCGTCACTCCCGAGGAAACCAGGCGCGGCCTCGAAGCCGCCGGCTTCGAGATCCTGCACTTTCGCACCACCGAAAAGGAAGCGCTCGCCTTCGGCGCACGCTCGCGCGAGATCGTGGCGCGCGGCGCAAAGGCGCCGCACCGGGCCGTCATGCTCATCCACGGCGAAAACGCATCCCGGATCATGGCCAACATGTCGCGCGGCGTCGCCGAAGCGCGCATCGTGCCGATCGAGGTTCTGGCAAGCCGCCGCTAGCCTCCCAGCGAGCGTCAGGTCGACAGCAGGCGGGGCACTCGAGTGCGCAGACCTTCGTATTGCTTTCTTATGAAGCGATAGCACTCGCATGATTTTCGCTCGAGCCCTCGCTTATCGAGAACGATGACGCGGCTGCGCCGATAGCGGATCAGCCCCGTGTCCCGAAGGCCGGCCGCGGCAGTCGAGACTCCCGAGCGCCGCGCTCCCAGCATCGCCGCGATGGACTCATGCGACATCACGAATTCGTGCGGAGCGGCGTAGTCGTGCATCGTCAATATCCAGCGCGCCAGGCGCTGCTCCACGCTATGGTGCTGGCTGCAAGCGACCAATTGGCTGAGCACAGCCAAAAGCACCTGCGTGTAGTGAATCAGCACGCGCTGCAGCGGGCTGCCGAATCGAAGCTCCCTTCGCAGGTCCCGGGACCTCATCCGCAGCGCGGCGCCAGAAAGCTGCACGACGGCTTTGTCGGGCGTGGTGAGGCCGCCCAGGAAAACATTGATGCCCGTCATTCCTTCCCTGCCGACGATGCCGACCTCGACGGTGCGGTCGTCCTCCGTGGTGTCCACCATGGCGACCACGGCGTCTTCCGGGAAGTACACGTACTCGATCCTCTGATTGGCTCGATATACGATCGCGCCACGCGCCAGTTCCACATGCTCCATCTTGGCGACCAGGCGCCTGTATTCGGTGCGCAGGAGGGCGCTGAGGATGCCGTTCCTTACGGCAATTGCCGCACCGGACGACCGGTTCTTTCGTGTCATTTCACGCGCTGGGGCGCCACATAGTCGATGCCTGAACGTTCGATCGCTATGAGCGCGGGGAGCACATCGCCGCGAACGATGGTCAGTGGCGTAAATATCGCTCCATCGTCGCATTGAACTTTGGTCGCGCCTCCGCGAAACCTCTGCCTCGCGAGATTTACGGATAGGGGAATTTGCTCCCCCCGTCCATCCGGCGTGTAGATGGGAACGAGGCAGGAAAGCGCAGCCGCGGCAATGTCCAGCGCGTTGGCATACTCGTTCGGGGACAGCAGTTTTTCCCTGTCGCGACGCGTCTGGTGAAATGTAAATGCTGCCGCCACGCAAAGCGGCACACAGAACTCCTGGCTATTACCCCATATTTGCTCGACTTGCGCACAGTCCTTGCGAAGATCTACCACGGCGCGGGCAGTTGGCTAAAGGGCGTGGACCCATCAAAAAAGACCCCGCTCGGGAGGGCGGGGTCGGATTCCCACATACGCAATAAGGGGGAAGGAGGAGGCACGTATGTGAGGGACAAAAAAGCAGCGCTGTGTAATTCGCGCGCCGATAAGTTCTCCTAATAACTATCCCCCCTGTCGGCTTTGCAGTTCTGTTCGGTAACGCACATAGCGGCTATAATTTTCGATCGGAGGTGCCTCGTGAACACGAAGCGTGCCGCAGCAACTCCGTATCCCCCCACGAATAATCTGCTGCTCGCGGCGCTGTCCGCGAGGGACTATCAGCGGCTCCTGCCGCACCTGGAGCCCGTCTCGCTGCCGCTCGGCTGGGCCGTCTATGAATCCGGCAGCCGCATGGCTCACGTGTTCTTCCCGACCGAAGGCATCGTCTCCCTGCTCTACGTGATGGAGAACGGTGCCTCTGCGGAGATCGCGGTCACCGGCAATGAAGGCCTGATCGGGATTTCCCTGTTCATGGGAGGGGAAAGCACGCCGAGCCGCGCGATCGTGCAGAGCGCCGGTCATGCCTACCGCCTGGGGGCAGAGATCTTGAAGCGGGAATTCGAGCGCGGCGGCGATCTGCAGCACCTACTGCTGCGCTACACCCAGGCGCTGATCACGCAGATGGCGCAGACCGCGGTGTGCAATCGGCACCATACCGTGGAGCAGCAACTGTGCCGCTGGCTCTTGCTGAGCCTGGACCGGTTGCCCTCCAACGAGCTTCACATGACCCAGGAGTTGATCGCGAACATGCTTGGCGTGCGTCGCGAGGGCGTCACCGAAGCGGCGAGACATCTGCAGGATGCCGGACTGATTCATTACCAGCGCGGCCAGATCACCGTGCTGGATCGGCCGCTATTGGAGCAGCGGGTATGCGAGTGCTACGCCGTGGTCAAACGGGAATGCGACCGCCTGCTCGCGTACAACAACGATTTGGGCGCGCGGAGCGGGTGGACGAGCTGAACGACGTCACACGGGCAGCTCCGCGAGCCGGCGCTGCAGGAAGCGGCGCACGGCGGGGTCGGACTCCAGGCCGACCGCGCGCCGATAGGCCTGCGCGGCGTCTGCGCCCCGGCCGGCGCGCGCGAGCAGCGCGGCGCGCGCCGCCCAGTACGGCTGGTAATCGAGCAGGCGCGCGTCGGCGACGAGCGTGTCGAGCGCGGCGAGGCCCTCGGCGGGACCGCGCGTCTCGGCGCGCGCGATCGCGCGGTTGATGGCGACGACGGGCGATTCGGTGATCTCGAGCAGCGCGTCGTAGAGCCGCTCGATCGCCGCCCAGTCGGTGCGCCCGGTCAGGCGCCGCGCCGCGTGCGCCGACTGCACCGCCGCCTCGAGCTGGAAGCGGCCGATCGCGCCGAGGCGGCTCGCGCGCAGCAGCAGCGTCTCGGCCTCGTCGATCAGCGCGCCGTTCCACGCCGCCGGGTCCTGCCCGTCGAGCGGCACGTAGTCGCCCGCGGCGTCGCGGCGCGCGTCGCGCCGCGCCTCGGCGTGCAGCATGAGCGCGAGCAGGCCGAGCGCCTCGGGCTCGTCGGGAAGGAGCGAGGCGACCAGCCGGCCCAGCCAGATCCCTTCGTCGGAGAGGTTGTGCCGGCGGGCCGCCGTGCCCGCGGGATCGGACCAGCCCTCCGCATAGGCGGCGTAGATCGCCTCGAGCACCGCGTCCAAGCGCTCGCGCAGGTCCTCCATCTCGGGCACGCGAAACGGGATGCCGGCCAGCCGGATGCGGTTCTTCGCCCGCACCAGCCGCTGGCCCATGGTGGTCGGCGAGAGCAGGAACGCCGAGGCGATCGCCGCGGCGTCGAAGCCGAGGATCGTCTGCAGGATGAGCGGCGCGCGCACGCCGGCGTCGATCGCCGGATGCGCGCAGGCGAACATCAGCCGCAGCCGGTCGTCGGGGATCTCGAATTCCACGGCGGAGTCCGTCTCGGTCGGCTCTGCGGCGAGCAGCAGGTCGGCGGTCGCCTGCTCGGCGGTGCTGCGGCGGCGCGCCGCGTCGATCAGCTTGCGGCGCGCCACCGTCAGCAGCCAGGCCTCGGGCGTGCGCGGAATGCCGCCCGCCGGCCAGTCGGCGAGCGCCGCGGCGAAGGCCTCGGACAGCGCGTCCTCGGCCCCCGCGACGTCGCGCGTGCGCGCGGCGAGAAAGGCGACCAGCTTGCCGTAGCTGCGGCGCGCCACCGCCTCGGCGGCGAGCCGGGCGGATTCGTCGCTCACATGTTCCAGATCGGGCGCACTTCCATCGTGCCGTGGCTCGCGCCCGGACAGCGCGACGCCCAGGATATCGCCGCGTCGAGGTCCGGCACCTCGATCATGAAGTAGCCGCCGAGCTGCTCCTTGGTCTCGGCGTAAGGGCCGTTCAGCACCTGCGTCTTGCCGTTCGCCGCGCGCACCACGGTCGCCATCTCGGCCGGCTTGAGCCGGTTGCCGCCGACGTACACCCCGGCTTTCCTGAGCGCCTCGCCGTAGGCCACGTAGGCGGCGTGCATCGCCTCGTTGTCGGCTTGGCTCCGGCCCTGCATCTGCTTTTCGTTCCCGTAAATCAGCAACATGTACTCCATGGCGGTCTCCTTGTCGCGTTGTCGCGGGCATTATGCGCCGCTGGACAATGACGTTCGGGCCCGCCCCGGTTCGACAGGCAGTCGAGGTCCTGCGGGTCTCGTTCGACGACAAGGGGGTCGTCTCGGACGTCGATTACTCGACCTCGGGCACCAAGTGAGCCGGAGTCAGGTCGCGCGGCGCGGGAAGGACACGCTCGCGCGCCCGAGCCCCTGGATCTCGATCGAAAAGGTGTCGCCGTCGGCGACGGCAACCATCGGACCGAGCGCGCCGGAGAGCACGATGTCGCCCGCCTTGAGGGGCCGCCCGACTCGCGCCATCGCGGTGGCCAGCCAGAGCGTCGCGTTCAGCGGATGCCCGAGGCAGGCTGCGCCGACGCCGAGCGATGCGATTTCGCCGTTCTTCCTCGCGACCATGCCGCACAGCGCGAGATCGAGGTCGGTGATGCGGGTCGGCCGGCGGCCGAGCACGTAGAGCCCGGACGAGGCGTTGTCGGCAACGGTGTCGGCGATGCCGATGTCCCAGTTCTCGATGCGCGAGTCGACGATCTCGATGGCGCACAGCGCGCAGTCCACGGCCCGCACGACGTCGGCGACGGTCATCGCTGCGCGGTCCAGGTCGCGCCCGAGCACGAAGGCGATCTCCGCCTCGGCGCGCGGCTGCAGCAGGCGCCCCGGCGGCGCGCAGGCGCCGTCGGGCACCTCCATATCGGCGAACAGCATGCCGTAGTCGGGCTGGTCGACGCCGAGCTGCTTCTGCACCGCAACCGCGGTGAGCCCGATCTTGCGGCCCACCAGGCGGGCGCCCGCGGCGAGCCGCCTCTCGGTGGCCGCCTCCTGCACCGCGTAGGCGGCGTCCACGTCGTGCGGGCCGATCAGGTCGCGTACCGGCTTGCAGGGCTTGCGCGCCGTCTCGGCGCCGCGCAGGCGCGCGGCGGCCTCGGCGATCGGCGCGCTCATTCCAGCCCGAAGACCTTGTCCAGGCGCATGGCGATGCGAATGTCGCCCTTGAGCCGCATCTTCCCCGTCATCAACGCGAACTTGGGATTGAGCTTCTTGTCGATGATGCGCTCGAAGTTCTCCATCGACACGGATATGGCGATATCGGATTCGGCATCGGCGTTGTGCACCTGGTTCGGCGTCGACTTGGCATCGATGAACAGGATGCCGTCGTTGCCGAAGTTGAACTTGATGCGCGCATCGACGCCGGAGTCGGCGCCTACGGCGGTCTGGACGCGCTGCGTGATCTGCTCGAGGGTCGGCATTCGGGTTCTCCTAATCGGGTTTGAGACGCGCCCACACGGAGCCGTCGCGCAGCTCGCAGGGATGGACCGCGAGCGGCGCCACGCATGGCGGCGCGACGGGTTGGCCGCTTCGCACGTCGAAGGCGCCGCCGTGCCAGGGACAGGTGACGACGTATCCGGCGAGCGTGCCCTCGGCAAGCGAGGCGAAGCCGTGCGTGCAGGTGTCGTCGGTGACGTGGAACTCGCCCGCGACGTTGAACACCGCGAGCGCGCGGCCGTGCACCACCACGCGGCGCACGGCGCCGGGCTCGACCGACCAGTCCTCGCAGACCTCGACCGCCTCGACGACCGCGCTCACGCGGCGGCCTGCAGGAAGCCGAGGCAGGCGCGCGCGAAATCCTGCGGCCGCTCCATCATCGCCCAGTGGCCGCAATGCGGCACGATGTAGCCCCACGAATTCGGAATCAGCTCGAGGAAGCGGTAGGCGTTGGCGAGCGGCACGACCTTGTCGTCCTTGCCGTTCACCACCAGCGTCGGGCAGGCGACGCGCGCGATGAATTCGGGCGGGTAGAAGAGGCCGCCCTGCTGCTTGATCCATTTCATGGTCGCGCCGTAGGCGGCGCGCGCGTCCGGCTCGAGCGACTTCTGCAAGCGGTAGTCCACCAGCTTGGGATCGGGCTCGAAGCCGGGGTTCGTGAGCGCGCGGATGAGGCGCACCATGCCCTCGCGCGTGAAGTCGTAGTTGATCACCGGCATCAGGTCGGCGTGCAGGGTCGTGGTGAGCCCCGCGCTGCCCATGAGGACCAGCCGCTCCACGCGCGCCGGATCCTCGACCGCCAGGCCGAGCGCGGTGCAGCCGCCCATCGAATTGCCGATGAACGCCGCGCGCTCGATCCCGAGCGCATCGAGGAAATCGCGCAGGTGCGCGACGCGCGCGGCCTGCGAGTACTCGAACGACGCCGGGTCGGGCTTTCCCGTGCCGCCGAAGCCGATCATGTCGA
>Ga0153916_10004511_pt1 | contig 10514 bp, 8 predicted proteins | sample Opewatmetagenome_FD_109642 | JGI IMG/M metagenome (GOLD analysis project Ga0153916, IMG submission 109642) | Freshwater wetland microbial communities from Ohio, USA - Open water 3 Core 3 Depth 4 metaG | ecosystem: Environmental > Aquatic > Freshwater > Wetlands | place: USA: Ohio, Lake Erie, Old...
ATTCTTGTCTTGAAGTAGGTTGTTCTTGTCTTGCAGTTGGTTGTTGTGTATGGACTGTAAGCATTCAAGTCCAGACGCAAGGACTTCGGACAGGTGTTCTGCCAAACTAAGCTGGTCACGCACCTCCCGTATCAACATACTTATCTTGTCAAGCACTTGAGGGTCGTCTGAAATAAGGTCGGCATCACCATTGCGAAGAGAACTTAGCGTGTCTGAGGTCCCCCAGAGACATGAAAGATATCTCACGAGCGTGAGCTTCATCGGGTATATTTGGTCGCCAACCGTGCTCCGTGAGATGCTCTCGCTCCTAAGGTCTTTTGTTAGGTCCTCACTACCCTTCTCTATCTCCTGCAACTGCTCGAAATTTCTTTCATTGTTTTCATCTATGATTCGAATGAGCATCAGTGTTAGCCAATCGACTTGCTTGCGGTTTTCTGGAAGTCTCCTCAAGAAGCCTTCCGCGTAGCGGTGCAAATTGTGGAAAACGTGAGTTTCGATGCTGCGCACTGTCACTATGAGGTTCTTCTTGAGAAGTATGAGCACTGGGTTGATCGAGATGTCAAAGCCCTTTACACTAATTGCGGGCAAGAGCAACCCCATCTCAGAATCATAGTCCTCGTAACCGCCCTGAAAACGTGCTCCCTCCTTCAATCTTGTCAGAAGTTGTTTTATCAGCAATTCCGAGAAGCCAATTTTGGTCCCTGTAGGCATTGTTTCCGTCTCAAAGTCGCCCACCTTGATGTCTACCCAAGCAATAGATGCATCCTCGACTAAAGGCAAGAAATCCTCAAGACTGCAGGAGCGACTGCTATGTGTTCCACTGCTAGCAAGAGTGAAGCAAAAACTAAGGTTTTTCTCCTGGGATGAATTGTCAACTCTGCGCTGCCATTCAGTCATGTCTCTCCGCCCCAACACGAAAGCTAGAGATGAAAGGTCTTCGCTTAAAGGCGTTTTGGGAAAATCGAAAAAAGTTTCCCGAAAAGGTCAAAGCAAATGGCGACTTCGGCGGGGCGCCTAGCTGCTGTCATTGGCACGTGCGGGGAAGGGAGCGAGCACAAAGAGCAGATTGCCATCAAATATCGAGCTTATAGTTTAAATAAAAGAATGGGATTTCTGTGATGCTTACGGGGTCGTAGTCTAATCCGGTATGACGTTGGGCTCCAGAAATAGCACGGGTTTGCTGACTCCTCGGAGGATGATAGAATTCTGGAGCTGTCGGGGAAACCCAAAGGCTGAGTGTTCAAATCACTCCGACCCCACCATCTTCCTAATTTGCAGAAGGATTTTTCCATCCGCGCTAGCTTTGAAAACGTAGCGTAACGTATGCCTGACAGGCTCAAAGCTTTTATGCGGAGACGGGCGATTAACAAATGTTCTTCCATGGAGAGGCTCGGACTGGCAAAGTTTGTTCTCTATGAAGATATGGATGGCAAAGTCTACGACGTCAACCTTCCATTGACCTGCAACGTCGACCCCGCGGAGCTCAGGCAGAACCTGGGCATCCCAGATTATGTTGACTTGGACTATTTTCCGATGAAATCCGCGATGGTGACGCTCTGGGCTTCAATGAACGCGCCAACGCTACAGAAGCAATATCCTCAGGCTTTTGAGAAGCAGATTAATAATAAACCCATCCCCGCCCTGCTCTTTGGTGGCGCAGCGATAAAGATCCAGTGCCAGAGCAGCAACGGCAAAGGACCTCTCGCCAGAAGCATCAAGGACACGGATTTCATCGTCCCGAAGAAGGTCGGCATCAACTTCTACAAGATGATGCTGGGATTGGGCAAAGCTTTTGGAACTATGTTCACGTCATTTGCTACCTCCAACGACAGGCGGTTCAACACTTGGCGGTACGGCGAACGGTACAGGCTCACGACCATAAACGGCATAACGCGAGAAGGTGAACCAACCTTGACCGTGATGGATTTGTTCTGCGACCGCATCAACCTGAGGCACAGGGTAGAAATCAAGGACATCGGCTTGTTCGAGCGCTACATGGAGAACCTGTACACCGTGGGTTTGGAGGGGTTGCTGCTCTCGAAAGGGCAGTTCATCTTCGACATGCCAGCCGAGACACGTGAAGACCTGAAGCAGAAAGGGCAGGAGTATCGTATCTTGCAGTATCCGTTTTTCGCAAAAGACCGCGTAATCATCGGCATGGAAGAGAAAGACCTCAAAGACGTTGCAGCCATATTCCTCGACCACGAGATCGGAAAAGGTGGAGGCAAGATCGACGCACAGATGATGCGCAAAGCATTCGAGAAGGACAACAAGCTCGCGCTTTCGGTCTCATTGAACATCAAGAACCTAGCCGAGCATCAGGAGATTCTTGACATCTGGCTGTCCAAGAGCGAAATCTCCACAGTGACGGACAGGATCGAAACGCTCTTCAAAGAGCTGCCAAAAGTGGACAAGAAATGGGAAAAACCTTGGTGGGACACCGAGGTAGAGACGCCTGTTATTGAGTAGATGCCTACTTACCCTTGATTATCTGTTTTACCATGCGGTAGGTTTCTCGTCTGGGTAACCCACTTCGTGAGAGCGGCAGGTCAAATGTATCATCTTTCGACTTCAGTCTCAGGAATACCTCGACTTTGGGCGATATGTAGACCGATACATCAGAGTAGCTACTCCATTTTCTCTCTGAGATTTTCTTACCCTCGCGCAGCTTGAAGCCCCTGCTGTCAATTACGACAGACATATGGTAGCGAGACCTGTAAATCACGTATCCAAGAATAACGGAGAAAACAAGCAAAATCATGATGGTCGCGGGCTGTATCGCAAGGGGGAAGCCAGATAAAGCTAGAAAAATTAGCAAAAGAACGCCCAAAACGAAAGTAGCCGTAAAGGCTTTTAAGAAATTTGGCACGTCAAAGTTTTCGTACTTAGCTTCGTTGGGCTTTATCTGTTTGCCCAAGCCTCGTCCAAGGACATTGTTTGAAGTTATTGTTTCTTTTGCTCCCAAGCCATAGGCGGCTATGCCTAAGTTCTTGTCGTCGTTTTCCTCGATACTATCCTTGACTGAGTTAGTGATCGGCTGACCTTGAACCAGAATCAAGAATACCCAGTCAGGCGATGGGAACTTCCGTTTTAGCGCCACGACAATCTTTCCAAGCACTTCTCTAGTGATTTCGGGCGCAGAGTAAACCATAAGGTGCACTTTGTACCTGGGCACCACAAAAGCAGAGTAAACTCTAGAGAGCAGGAAGCCTTTCTCCTGTAGTCCTCCTGTAGCGTAAATCGGAAAGACTAAGTCTTCGATGGGGTAGCTTTTGCGCACCTCACTAAAGTTGGCGAGCCAACGGAAGCGTCCTTTGATTATTTGCTCTTCTATCAGGTCATTTATGAATGTCAGTTCAATCATTTGCTTGCCTTCATTGTTTGGGAGAGAATAAAAAGAGAGAGGGTGTTTAGCGCTACTCCTACTCCGGTGGAATAGCGATATACAGCGTTCGCATGTCTACTCCTCTAGTGGAGTTCCTGTACATGTGGTACACGTACAACAGCACACCTGCCGCGATGCATCCGATGAAGCCGATTGAGCTTGCGAGGTCGCCTACGCTTGCATTGCTAGTGAACAGCGCCCAAATCCATGGTGATTGCTGTATGAAAATGTAGAGACAGAAGCCTGCACCCACCGTTGCCACTAATCCTAGAAGAACTACGAAGCCGACGGAATGTTTGACCGCTGCTCTGTCGTAGATGTCACGCCGCTCAAGCGGAAGCAACATACAAGACACACAGAACATCAGCAGGAATGCAGCATCGAAAATGTCCGTTCCGACGACACCAGCAAAGCCTAAGTACGTCGCCGCGCCTGTGGGGAAGTTTGCTTCAGCCATACAGGCGGGAATTGCGAAGACCGCTGTGATTATCAGCGACCAAACTGGAGCATGCCAGCGTTCACTGACGTAGCTGAATTTCTCCGGCATCATTCTATCGAAGGACATGGCGAAGAAAGTTCTTGAAGCAACGAGCAGGAATGGTGGAATGTCGTTGGCTACCCAGAACACGGCGCCGATGGCTATGATGACAGCAAGCCAGCCGAGACCCATGCCTTGGGCAATTATCGTTGCAATGCCTGTGCTCCACGCAGTCTGGAAATTAGGTATCGCCGCAGTCACAACTGCTCTGTCAACCCCTGCATAACTCAGCCACCCATAAGCCTGGAAGAGGCTCCACGTGTGTCCCCCACTCTGCGTGACGGCAACGTTCATGACGGAGACAGCGGACAGCGAAGAAGCAGTTAAGTAAACTACGATAATTACGAGTCCTGCGACCAACAGAACTCTGGGCAGTTTCTTGTTTGCTTCTTTCACTTCGCCTGCTAGGAATGTCGTTGCATACCATCCCATGTACGCCCAAAATGCGCCTCCGAGCGCAAATGAGAAGGCGTCAAAGAACCCAGCAGGGTTGTCAGCCATTCCAGTTGCGAGAGCAGTCTCAACATAGGTCTGCGGCGCAGCTCCAGTGACGCTGGTAAACCCATCGATGACAACTTGAGGATTCAATGCTCCAGCGATCCACATGGCGAAGAAGGTTATGGTGATTGCTGCGGGAATGTAGAACATCACTTGCATTAATCGACCGTACATCTTTGTACCGAGCAACGCGACTATGGCAAATATCCAGACTAAGAGCAAGCCCCCGACGAATATCGTTGCAGGGTCGCTCATTGCGCTGAGCCACCCAGGAGGAGCCACCCCTGGCGATGCCAACGCGATGTTAAAGAATATTCCAACTCCTTCGAACACCGCGACGCCTATTAGTCCATATGAGAAGGCTTCTGCCAAGAACATCAGCCAACCAGCCATGTATCCTACGCTGGGGTGGATGATTCTTGATACAGTTACGTAGCCTCCGCCGGACCTTGGCATTGCTGCTGCAACGTAACCTGCCGCGTAGCCTGTTACAAGCACGACTAAACCGACTACTAGAAACGCCCAGAACATTGCGGGTAAGCCGAGGGGCATTGTGTCTGTTGGCATTGGCATTGGTCCTGAGAACTGAAATGCTCGTTTCTGCCAGCCTAAGCCGATGACGTGCGTTAGGATGATGATGACACCAACGGAAAAGCCGATTTCTCTCACTAGTCCAGTAGCTTCTCTTGCGAACAGTCCAGGTTTACTTGAACCCATTTTTTTTCAAGCACCCGAACTACGAGTTTTAGTGTGTACAACATTTAAGACTTTCCATTATACTTAGGCTTAAATAGACAAAATGAAGTAAAAGCATGGTAACAACAAGCAAGGATGGGCTGAATTGTCGTTTCTAAGGAAGAAGAAAGAGCAGACAACAAGGATGCTATTCGCCACCGACATGCACGGTTCGGAGGGTGTGTGGAGAAAATTCCTCAACGCTTCTGCCATGCTCAATGTCAACGTCGCCATTTGTGGCGGCGACCTAACGGGGAAGATGATTGTTCCCGTGGTCGAGCAGCAAGGAGGAAAGTTTGCTTATTACTACATGGGAGCGAATCACGTGGTTGACAAACCTGAATTAGACAAGACCTTCAAACAGATACGGGGAATAGGCTATTATCCGTATCAGACCAACGAGCAAGAGTACGATGAAATGTCCAAAAACCCTAAGAAAGTGGACGAGGTTTTCCATCACGTTATGCTCACAACGCTAAAGAGCTGGCTTGACCTTATCCCGCAAAAGGTGCCGAAAGACACTAGAGTTGTTGTTTGCCCAGGAAACGACGATAGACCCGACGTAGATAACCTGGTAAATGGTCACGGCTCAGTCATTAATGGAGAAGGGAAAGTCATTCAAATTGACGATACTCATGCGATGGTTAGTTGTGGATGGGTGAATCCAAGCCCATGGAAGACTGCCAGGGAAGAGCCTGAAGACAAGCTAGAGGAACGCTTAGAACTTTACATCGCGGACGTGGGAAACAAGGAAACAGCAATCTTCAACCTTCACGCTCCACCTTTCCAGACGAAGTTAGACGAGGCGCCCTTGCTGGATGCCGATTTGAACCCCATCATTCGCGGAGGAAGCACCGTTATGGTTCCCGTTGGTTCAAAAGCCGTACGAAAAGTCATAGAAAAATACAAGCCCTTCATCTCGCTCCATGGACACATCCACGAAAGCGCGGGATGCATGAAGATTGGGCCAACTCACTGCGTCAACCCAGGAAGCGAATATGCCGAAGGCATTCTTCGTGCTTACCTCGTCGAGTTCACGGGCAACAAAATCGCGAAACTCCAGAGAATCGAAGGCTAAAGGGATCCGATATGGCGTGGCTTCTAGAGAGAGAAGTCGTTCGCGAATTGCCCAAAGAATGGAACGGCATCGTTCCAACCCAAGTTTTCATGAGCGAATCCGAAAACATAGTCAAGCAAGCCAAACAGGAAGACGTAACGTTGCGGATTCTCGGCGGACTCGCCATCGGAATGCATTGCCGAAACCAGCTCGACTTCGCCAAGAGGCTTGCGCGAACGGGAACGGGAGTGGTTGAGGGGCAAGAATACAGTGATATAGACTTCGTGGCTTACCGCAAACACAGGGACAAGCTGAAAGAGTTCTTCGGCAAGATTGGTTACGTGAAACGTAGAGCGACGCTCTCCTCAGCCGCATCGGAGAGGCAAATTTACTATCACCCGAAGGGTTTGTACTACGTAGATGTGTTCTTCGACGAGTTACTCGTCGCAAATCACCCTATTAACTTCCGCGAACGGCTGGAGTTAGACTATCCTACGATAACGGTGACCGACATGCTGTTGGAGAAAGTGCAGATGTGGGAAGCTTTTGGCATTAAAGACCTCAAAGACTGTCTCCTTCTGCTGCTCTCCCACAACGTCAAAGAAAACACGGATGAAGAAGCCATAAACTCTAACTACATGGCGAAGCTGCTGGCGGGGGACTGGGGGTTTTGGTATACCGCTACGACCAACCTGCAGAACATAAAACGCTTCGTAGCCGAACTCGAAAAGCTCGGTCCGGAAGCCAAAATCGACCCGAAACTCATTGCACAGGAGGAGCGTACCGACATTATCGAGAAAATCGACATGCTGGTCAAAAAGATAGAAGACGAACCTAAATCATTTGGCTGGAAAATGCGAGCTCGAGTTGGCACGAAGAAGCAGTGGTATTGTCACGTTGAACGTCCTGACACCGTGGGTGGCTTCGGCATCTGGGAAGCAATCATGCGAAAAGGCGAATAGGATAAACGAAATAAGTCAGCAGCATCGTATCCTCGGTTAATGCCAAACAAATCAATATTCACTCAATTAGTGGCAAAGGGCTGCAGAGCCAGTGTCGTCTCCACTGGTCACATACCCGAACTGCAGGCAGAGATAGAAAACCGCCGAAATCAAGGCGAACTAGATGCAGAGTTCTTTAGAGCGTACCTATCCCGGTTCAAATTTGCTCCGCCAGACGAATTGGCAAATGCAAAATCTTTGATAGTTGTTGCCATGCCCAGACCACCCACTAAAGCAACCTTCAAATGGAACGGGAAAACGCAGTCGTTTATTTTGCCACCAACCTACACGGCTTACGACGAAAAGCGAATCGAAGTCGAACACCTCGCGGCTGAGGCGGTCGGGAAGGAGGGCTACAAAGTTGCCACACCTGTCCTCCCCCTCAAACTGCTTGCCACACGAAGCGGACTTGCCAAATACGGACGAAACAACGTGACCTACGTCTCAGGCATGGGCAGTTTCCAGAGGCTCACAGCGGTATACTCGGATATGCCCTGCGAAGAAGATGAATGGCAACAAACCCAAATGATGAAACGATGCGAAGACTGTGACCTGTGTCGCAAAGCCTGCCCGACAGGCGCCATTTCACCAGATCGTTTCCTACTGAAGGCTGAAAGGTGTATCACTTATCACAATGAGAAAAGAGGCAATATCCCATTCCCTAGTTGGTTAAAGCCCGCATGGCACAACTGCATCATCGGTTGCCTCACATGCCAAAGAGCCTGCCCTGAAAACAAGCCTTTCCTTAATCAGACTGGCGAGACCGCTGAGTTTAGCGAGGAAGAAACACGGTCTCTCCTGGAAGGAACACCCAAAGAAAAACTTCCCAGGCCGACAATGGAGAAACTAAAGCTGCTGAGCCTCACAGACTACTATGAAGAAATGCCACGCAACTTGTCAGTGCTACTGAAATAGCTCGAGCGAAAGGTTAATGAAGGAAGCCCATCGTTAATTGCTGGGTTTGCCGGTCAGAGGGCACGGGTCCCACCTGATCCCATCCCGAACTCAGAAGTTAAACCGTGTTCCGTTTCCAGCTGTAGTGTGGTCTTCGGCCACGTGAACCTGGGAAAGCTGGCAGCCCACTCTTGCATTCATCAACATGGAGTTATTTGGCTAAGCTTTATAACTGAGCGGTGATTGTTGTGGACAACGTGGTGTCACTATGGACGCTTTGACGATGTTGTTGACGTTGACTAACCAGTTCGGTGCGACAGGCGACGTCATCTCACAGATCCTAAGCATTGTCTACATTCTGTTCTTCGTCGTCTTCATCTTTTACGGGCAACGCATCCAGATGTACGCGGCAATTAGAGAGGTGGAAGGCTCCCTGTACAAGTTGAGGTTCATGAGGGACGAGGCACGGAAGACAGCTATACAGGCGATTAAAGACATAGGGAAACCGAAAGATGATCCAAGTCCCAGAGTTGATCGTTACCTAGATTACTTCACGATCAGTCCGCAAGGTATGGACCCAGCGGGTATCGTGAACAAGCTTGACCATATCCTCGACGTGAGAGATACACGCATGAAGGAAGAGGTGAAGTTGATGGCTCCCGGAACAGATGAGGCGCAGGTCTTCAACCTGGAGAACACATTGGAGGCGGCGATGGCGCTTAACTTCATCTACAAAGTCGTGCGTCATTATTACATTCAGGGCAAAAAGACCCTGAGTTTCTATGTTATGCTGCAATTGCAGATGATCCTCCCCATGGTAATGAAGGAAGCAGAAGCCTACGCGAACGCTTTGAAGGCGTTTGCCGACGGGCAACCCATCGGCGACGGTGCAGGACCACTAGTAGCGGCTAAACTCATGCACGGACATGAAGTTAGAGAAGTTCCAAAGGACTGCGTTGCCGCGACGATTCCGTTTGAAGGTCGAACCGCTATAGTCTTGAAAGCGAAGGGCCCTGGCGGCAACGTAGGCAAGCCAGGCGACGCCGTGAGAACACTCATCGAGGAGAACGAGGGCAAAATCGCTTCAGTAATCATGATTGACGCCGGCTTAAAGCTCGAGGGCGAACCCGTCGGCGAAGTAGCTGAGGGTGTCGGCGCTGCAATCGGTGGACCCGGCGTGGACCAGTACAGAATTGAGGAAGAAATCGCAAAGTACCATATCCCGATTTATGCTGTCATCGTCAAAGAGGACATCGGGGACGCGGTTTCCATCATGCGGAAAGAAATCGCGGATTCCGCCGACAAGGTCATCGAGAGAGTAAAGAACGTCGTCCTGGAACGCACAAAAGAAGGCGACAAAATCATCATCGTAGGCGTTGGCAATACCATAGGGATAGCGCAATAGGAGGAAAAAAATTGAACACAGAATCTAATGCATCTGCAACAACAAACAGAATCTCCACGTTCGTCGTCATGATAGTCGTAGCCGTCATGGTACTGTCCCTCGTAGCCTTCGGGCTGGCAGCATGGGCCTACATGGCGGACAACATGACATCAGCTATCTTCCTAACAATCACGGGTGTCATCGCGCTAACGCTCTCCGCATACGTGCTTCTGCAAACGAGACGCACAGCTGTTGCGACAAAAACTGCACCCGCGAAGGTTATGACGACGGTGGAGTGCAAGAAATGCGGCACCAAAAACGTACGAGACTTCCAGCGCGGCGACTACGTATACAAGGAGCTAGAAGCATGCCAGAAATGCCCCGAAGACAAGATGATTATCACAGCCATTTACAAGGAAATTAAGGAAAAAGAGAAAACCTACAACTTCTAACTGGACTCAAAGTAGCGCATTTTAAGTTAGGACTTCGCAACCATCATCCGTTATGAGCACCGTGTGTTCTGCTTGAGCAACGGGTTTGCCGCTCGCTTCCACGAAAACCGGGTAAGCGGCAAGCGTCTTAGATTTAAGCAGTTCTTTGAAGGCTTCGGCGTGTTTCTCTTTTGGAACGGATCCTTTGAGCCAACGTTCCGCGAAGGGCAGCGTCTTGAAATTCGTCTCGATGAATTTGGACATCTGCTTGGCGTGAGAGGTTTGGAGGCTTTTGGGTTTTAGGAAACGGAAAATGGTCATCTCAGGGGCGTCCTCCACATGCCCAGCAGCGTCGGGGAGAGTGACGAAAGGTTCGATGGCGAAAATGTCGCCTGCATGGACTTTCGTGAGGGAAAGCTGAGACACGTTGGGTATGCTGGTTCCCGCGTGAATAAGGTACCGCCCGACTGAATGTCCAGTGAGGTTGGATATGGGTTTGAACCCGCGGTTTCGGATGGCGGTTTCGATTATCCCGCCGATTCTGCCGACGGGCATTTCACCGTGAATGTTCTCGACCGCGGTTTTCAAGGC
>Ga0153916_10004512_pt1 | contig 10513 bp, 11 predicted proteins | sample Opewatmetagenome_FD_109642 | JGI IMG/M metagenome (GOLD analysis project Ga0153916, IMG submission 109642) | Freshwater wetland microbial communities from Ohio, USA - Open water 3 Core 3 Depth 4 metaG | ecosystem: Environmental > Aquatic > Freshwater > Wetlands | place: USA: Ohio, Lake Erie...
CGACCGGGAGGGGCCACAGCTCCATCTCACCCGCGAAGGGGGCCACTCGCGCCGGCGCGTGGCCCATGCCAAGGACGCCACCGGCCGGGAGGTGGAGCGCGCGCTGCTCGCCGCCTGCGACGCCCGCGGCATCCGGGTCGTCGAGGAGGCGGTGGCCATCGACCTCCTCACCAGCGAGAAGGCCGGCCTGGGCGGGCCGAACCGGGCGCTCGGCGCCTACGTCGTCGACCGGGCCAGCGGCGAGATCGCCACCGTCACCGCCGCGATCACCGTGCTCGCCACCGGCGGCGCCGGCAAGGTCTACCTCTTCACCACCAATCCCGACGTCGCCACCGGCGACGGCGTGGCCATGGCCTACCGCGCCGGGGCGTCGGTGGCCAACATGGAGTTCTTCCAGTTCCACCCCACCTGCCTCTTCCATCCACAGGCCAAGAGCTTCCTCATCTCGGAGGCCCTGCGCGGAGAGGGCGGGATCCTCCGCAACAAGACGGGCGAGGCCTTCATGGTCCGCTACGACCCGCGCCGGGAGCTGGCGCCGCGGGACATCGTGGCGCGGAGCATCGACGCCGAGGTGAAGCGGCGCGGCGACGACTGCGCCTTCCTCGACATGACCCACCTCCCCAAGGCCTTCCTCATCGAGCACTTCCCCAACATCTACGCCACCTGCAAGGAGTTCGGGATCGACATGGCGGTGCAGCCCATCCCGGTGGTCCCCGCCGCCCACTACCAGTGCGGCGGGGTGGTCACCGACCTGGAGGGGCTCACCACCCTCTCCGGCCTCATGGCGGTGGGCGAGGTCTCCTGCACCGGCCTGCACGGCGCCAACCGGCTGGCCTCCAACTCCCTCCTCGAGGGGCTGGTCTTCGGGAGGCGGGCCGCCATCCGGGCCGGTGCGCTGCTCGCCGAGGCCAACTCCCGGACGAGCCCGCCGGTCCCCGCCTGGAACCCGGGCGACGCGCTCGATCCGGACGAGGGGGTGGTGGTCTCGCACAACTGGGACGAGGTCCGCCGCCTCATGTGGAACTACGTGGGCATCGTGCGCTCGCAGAAACGGCTGGAGCGCGCGCGGAGCCGGCTCCAGGTGCTTCGCAGCGAGATCCGCGAGTACTACTGGAAGTACAAGGTGACGCCGGACCTGGTGGAGCTGCGCAACCTGGCCGACGTGGCCCTGCTCATCGTCGAGTCCGCCCGCCGTCGCAAGGAGTCGCGCGGCCTCCACTACCTCCTCGACTTCCCCAACCCCGACGAGCGCTTCCGGCACGACACCGTCCTCACCCGGGGCGAAATCGACGAACGCTGAACGAGCGAGGGGGAACGTCTCCGCTCGCCCCGAGCGCAGGAGCCCGCGTGGCGGGCCCGAGGTCGAGGGGCCCGGGCCAGGCTACCTGGGTTCGGGCTCCCCGGGCTGCCTTCCCCAGTCGAGGTCGACCTTCCCGAGCGCCCCGGCGATCCGGAGCACGAACGGCGCCTCGGCGAGGGGGCTCTGCCCGGCCCGGCGAGGGAACCGCACGCGGTAGACCACGTCGAAATGGCCGATGTAGGGGTAGAGGCCGGTCAGGTCCGCGTCCGGGCGCAGCTGCCTGATCTGGACCGGAAGCGCCTCGCCCTCGCCGGGCACCACCAGCGCCACCCTCCAGACGCTCTTGGGCGCATCGAGGTCGTTGGCGGCGAAGTCCGCCCCGACGAAGAACGACAGCAGGAAGTCCTCGTACTTCTCGGCCTCGGCCCGCTCCTCCGCCAGCAGCCCCTCGCGCTCCTGTGCCGTCATCCGCTTCCACACGGCCACCCGTTCGGCGCGGGCCAGGCGCACGGGGAGGGCCTGGTAGGTCGCGGTGGCGAAGGCCTTGTCGTCGAACCTGTCGTAGACCTTGGTGCTGCGCGTGAAGCGGCGGCGCATCTCCGCCCAGGCTCCCTCCTCCCGGCCGGGCACGGGCTGCCGGGGGAGAGTGCCGCAGCCCAGCGCCAGCAGGGCGGCGAGGACGGTGCGGCGGCGGATCGCGCTCATGCCAGGAAGTCCCCTCTGGTGAAGAGGGAGTCGAGCGGGATCCCCTGGGCCTCGATGGCCTCGCGCCCCCCTTCCATCCGGTCCACCAGCGCGAAGCACCCGACCACCTCGAGCGTCTCGGCCCGGCAGCGCTCGATGGCCTTGAGCGCGCTCCCTCCGCTGGTGACCACGTCCTCGAGGACCGCCACGCGGCTCCCGTCCGGGATGGTCCTGCGCCCCTCGATCCACTGACCGGTGCCGTGCCCCTTCGCCTCCTTGCGGACGATGAAGGCGTCGAGCGGCTCGCCGGCGAGGAAGCTGGTGTAGGCCACGGCGCTGGCCAGGGGATCGGCCCCGAGCGTCATGCCGCCGGCGCCGCGCGGCAGGGGGCGCAGGCGCCGGATGCGGTCGAAGAGCAGGCGTCCCACCAGCACGTGCCCCTCGGCGGTCAGCGCCGTCCGCTTGCAGTCGATGTAGAAGTCGCTCTCCTTGCCCGAGGTCAGGATCACCTTGCGCCGCTCGAAGGAGAGCGTCCGCAGCAGCTCCAGGAGCCGCTGCCGGTCGGCGTCGAGGCTCATCCGGTGTCCTTCTCCATGAAGGGGAAGAGCTCGTTCAGGTAGCGCGACTGCTGCACGATCTGGCGCCGCCCATCGGCCGGCAGCTCGGACCAGGCTCCCCAGGCGGCCGCCAGATCCACGTTGATCTCGTACAGCTTCCGCAGGAGATCGTCCACCAGCTCCTCCGGGGTGAGCTCGACCGTCTCCACCTCCCCGCCTCGGGCAGGTTCCTCCTCCCGCACCGCCCGCGGCTGGCGCAGGAAGGCCAGGAACCGCTCCCGCACCTCGGCGGACACCGGAGCCCGGGCCTGGGCCTCGTCGATGACGTCGTCGGCCCAGGTCGCCACCCCCAGGGCGTGGAGCCGCTCCCGCAGCGCCTCGAGCTCCAGCGCCCCGAGCGGCTCGGAGAGCAGGGCGCCGGCGAGCGCCAGCGCCCAGGCGTCCTCGTCGCCCAGCGGATCGTGGAGCCGCGCCAGCACCCGGTCGCGCCGGAGCAGCCGGAGCGCCGCCAGGCGGCGGAAGCCTGCCACCACCTGCCAGTGCGGCTCTCCCTCGCCGGCGCCGGGGCGCGGCCGCAGCTCCACCGGCTCGAGCTGCCCGAGCCGGCCGATCGAGGTGGCGAGCCCGGTGACGTCGCCCACCTCGCGGAGCTGGAAGGTGGTGTCGGCATCGACGTCCTCGAGCCGGACCAGCTCGACTGCGCCGGTCGCGTGAACGGGCGCCGTCGTTCTGTGCTCGAGGTCCAAGGCGACCGGACCCTCCGGCTACTTGCGCCGGACCACGACCTTCTTCTTGACCGCCCCCATGCCCACCGCGGGGGGCGGGGCCGGCGGCCCCTTGGGCGCGGCCTTCTCCGCCTTGGCCTCCTCCTTCTTGCCGGCCCTGGCGCCCCGCGGCGGGAGGGCGGGCCGGGCGGTGGGCCGGGAGATGGCGGGGCGGGAGGGGCGCTCGCCGCGGGGGAGCTCGAGGTCTCCCATGTCGACGCGGCCGCGGAAGCTGGCGCCGTCGACGATGATCACCCGGGGAGCGGCGATGTCGCCGACCATGCGCCCTTCCTTGGTGATCTCCACGCTCTCGCTGGCGGTGACGTTTCCGACCACCACGCCGGCGATGACGCAGTTCTTGACCTGGACCTCGGCCTTGACGATTCCCGTCGGCTCGACGACCAGGGTCCGGGTGAGCGTGAGCGTTCCCTCGACGCGCCCCCGGACGGTGAGATCCTCGTCGCCGTTGAGGCTGCCGTTGATGAGGATCGATTCGCCGATGATGGTGCTGCCGCTGGTGGTGGCCACGGCTCACTTCCCCTTGTGATGCTCGCGCACTTCCATGTCGACGTTGCCCTTGAAGGTGGCTCCGTCGGCGATGAGGATGCGCGGCGCACGGATGTCCCCCACCACCTTGCAGTCGGTCTTCAGCTCCACCTTGTCGCTGGCGGCGATGTTCCCGGTCACCTGGCCCGACACCTCGACGTTGGCGGTGTCGATGTCGGCCTCGATGACGCCCGAGCTCTCGACGAAGAGGCTCTCCTTGAGGCTGATCTTGCCCTTCACCGTCCCCTGGATCACCAGGTCCTCGTCGCCGGAGATCTCGCCGTCGATGACGATGGAGCTGCCGATGACGGTGTGCGCCCCGCTCCGCGAGGGGGACGCCTTCTCGATTGCCTGTGCCATTAGATGTCCTCCGGAAGCTTGACGTCCATCTCGATGGAGCCCTTGAAGCGGGCGCCGTCCTGGATGACGACGCGGGGCGCCTTGATGTCGCCGACCACCTTGGCGGTGGCGGCGATGAGCACCCTGTCGCCGGCGTTGATGTCGCCGCTCATCTCACCGTGGACCTCGAGGTTCTCGACCTCGACGTCCGCGAACACCTTTCCTTCGGGCTCGATGGAGAGCTGGTCCTTGAGCGAGACCGTCCCCTCGACGCGGCCTTCCACGACCACGTCGCCCGAACCCGACAGATTTCCCTTGATCACTGTCCCCCGGCCGATGATGCCGCTCGTGGCTGCCATGCGTGTCGACCGTCCTGTTGGGGTGAGGGGCCAGGATAGAAGCCCGTGATGCCGCGAGTCAACGTGTTTGGCCCCCAATTCCCGCTCGGGCCGCGATCCAGGCGACGGCGTCCGCGATGGGGCGCTCCCGTCCGATCTCGTTGAAGATCTCGTGCCGGAAGCCCTCGTAGGACCGGTGCTCCTTGTCCCGGGAGGCGGCCGCCTGCAGGAAGGCGCGCCCGGCGTGCGGCGCCGCCACGGTGTCGGCGGTGCCGGTGAGCACCAGCAGCGGGTAGGCGAACTCGCTGGCTCGCCGCAGCGCCTCCGCCTGCGCCCGGCCGGACTCCTCGAACCAGCGGGGAGTGGTGGTCCTGATGTAGAGGGGATCGCGCTCCGTCCAGGCCTGCATCTCGGGGTCGGAGGTGAGCGCGGCCATCTCCAGTCCGGTCGGCACCGCCAGGAAGGGAACCAGCTTCCCCACGATGCGGGCCGCGACCACCTTGACGACGGGCGGCTTGAGCGCCAGCTCGAGGTACGGCGAGGAGAGCACGAAGCCGTCCACGCCACGGCCGGGGGCGAGCCCCCAGAGCGCGGCGATGAGGCCGCCCTGGCTGTGGCCCACGACGAAGATCTTCCGTCCCGCCGCCTCCGCGCGGACCTTGGCGGCGAAGGCCCCGAGGTCCTCCAGGTAGTCCGAGAAGGCGTCGACGTGCCAGCGCCGGCCGTCCGACTTGCCGTGCCCGCGGAAGTCGAGGAGCGCGCAGGTGAAGCCGGCGCGGACCAGGGCGCTGGTGATGCCGGGGTAGCGGCCGGAGTGGTCGCCGCCGCCGTGCAGGATCATGACGATGGCCCGGGGCGACGGTGGCCGGTAGCGCTGCCAGTAGAGGCGGGCGCCGCCGCTCACCTCCAGGAACCCATCTTCCCGGGTGGCCTCGGCGCCGGACGGAAAGGCGGGGACGGGCATTCGCGGCTGGACGCTACCACGAGCCGGCCGGAGCGCGCGACCGACGGTGACTCGCGGTCCGGCTTCGGGCCGTCCGTCTGCCGGACCCGAGCCCAGGGGGCCGCGCCATTCGACCGGATCGATTCCGTTCTCCGGGTTCCTCGGCGGCGTCGGATCGATCGTGATCTCCCTCAAGTCGGCCGATTGGCCCTTGACAAGACCCTCTCGCACTCCCGAGATACGGAGGTCGGGAGGGGCGGAGGCATCGAATGCCCGACGACCAGCGGGGCGCACCGACGCCGCCCCCCCCGCGGCGACGCATCCAGGCGCCGCAGGACTTCGTGGCCGGTCTGGGCCTGATGGCGCTCGCCGCCTTCGCGCTCTGGGCCAGCGCCGACGTCCCGGCCGGCCGCCTGGGCTCGCCCGGTCCCGGCCTGCTCCCGCGGGCCATCGCCGTGCTCCTTGGCCTCACCGGCGCCGCGCTGGTGGCCGGCTCGTTCCTCTGGAAGGGCGATCCGCTGGCCCGCCTGTCGCTGCGCGGCCCGCTCTTCGTGGTCCTGGGTGTCATCGGCTTCGCCCTCACCGTCCGCTCCCCCGGGCTGGTGGTGGCGGGACCGCTGGTGGTGATGGTGGGCGGAGCCGCGTCGCCGGAGACCCGCTACCGGGAGCTCGCCGTGTTCGCGGTGGTGATCACGGCCTTCTGCGTCGGCCTCTTCCGGTACGTCCTCCACCTCCCCGTTCCCATCCTGGTCCTTCCCGGGCTGGTGACCATCTGAATGGGCGACCTCGTCGCCAACCTCGCTCTCGGCTTCTCCGTGGCGCTCTCGGTGCAGAACGTGGCGCTCGCCCTGGTCGGCTGCCTGGTCGGCACGCTCGTCGGCGTCCTCCCCGGCGTCGGCCCCATCGCCACCATCACCATGCTCCTGCCCATCACCTTCGGCATCCACCCCGTGGGCGCCCTCATCATGCTGGCCGGCATCTACTACGGCGCCCAGTACGGCGGCTCGACCACGGCCATCCTCGTCAACATCCCGGGCGAGGTGACCTCGGTGGTGACCACGCTCGACGGCCACCAGATGGCCAGGCAGGGGCGCGCCGGCGCCGCGCTCGGAGTCGCCGCCATCGGCTCCTTCTTCGCCGGCTGCGTGGCGACGGTCATCGTCGCCGCCCTCGCCGTTCCCCTCACCCGGCTGGCCCTGCTGTTCGGGCCGGCCGAGTACGCCTCGCTGATGATGACCGGTCTCGCCTTCGCCGTGGTGCTGGCGCGGGGATCGGTCCTCAAGTCGATCGCCATGACCCTCCTCGGCCTGCTGCTCTCGACGGTCGGCACCGACCTCGAGACCGGGGTGGAGCGCATGACCTTCGGATACCTGGCGCTCGCGGACGGCCTCGATTTCGCCGTCCTCGCCATGGGCCTCTTCGGCTTCGCCGAGGTGCTGCGGAACCTGGAGGCCGTCGAGGCGCGCGACGTCGTCCGGCAGAAGATCGGACAGGTCATTCCCACCCGCCAGGACTTCCGGCAATCCGCGGCGCCCATCGTGCGCGGCAGCCTGCTCGGCGCCGCGCTCGGCATCCTGCCCGGCAACGGCGCCGTGCTCGGCCCCTTCGCCTCCTACGCGCTGGAGAAGAAGCTGGCCCGGGACCCGAGCCGTTTCGGCCGGGGTGCCATCGAGGGCGTCGCCGGGCCGGAGTCGGCCAACAACGCCGCGGCCCAGACGTCGTTCATCCCGCTCCTCACCCTCGGCATCCCCCCCAACGCCGTGATGGCGCTCATGGTGGGCGCCATGACCATCCACGGTATCGTGCCGGGCCCCCTGGTGATGACCAGGAACGCCTCGCTCTTCTGGGGCCTGGTCGCCAGCATGTGGATCGGGAACCTGATGCTCCTCGTCATCAACCTGCCGCTCATCGGCATCTGGGTGCGCTTCCTCAAGGTGCCCTACCGGCTGATGTACCCCGCGATCCTGGTCTTCTGCTGCATCGGCATCTACTCGGTGAACAACTCCCCCTCGGACGTCCTCTTCACCGCGGCCTTCGCGGTGATCGGCTACCTTCTCGGCAAGGTCGGCCTGGAGAGCGCGCCCTTGCTCCTCGGGTACGTCCTGGGGAGGCTCCTGGAGGAGAACCTGCGGCGGGCGCTGGCCATCGCCCGCGGCGACTTCTCCGCCTTCGTCCACCGGCCAGTGAGCGCCGTGCTCCTGGCGGTGGCGGTGGTGGTGCTGGTGGTCGCCGTCCTCCCCGGCATCCGCAAGGAGCGAGACCAGGTGTTCGCGGAATGACGGGCTCCGCGCGACCGAGATGGACGCGCGACCCGGAAGAACGAAAGGAGAAGGCATGAAGACGTCGCTCGCCGTTTTCGCCGCTGTCGCTCTCTCGTTGCCGGTCGAGTCGCCTCGCGCCGCCTACCCGGAACGGCCCATCACCCTGGTGGTGCCCTTCGCCGCCGGCGGCCCGACCGACATCGTGGCCCGCATCGTCTCCGAGCACATGTCCCGCACGCTCGGCCAGCAGATCGTCATCGAGAACGTGGCTGGCGCCGGCGGAACCACCGGGATCACCCGCGCCTCGCAGGCCACGCCCGACGGCTACACCATCATGATGGGCCACATGGGCACCCATGGCGCCGCCCCGGCCGTGTACCCGACGCTCAAGTACGATCCCGTCAAGGACTTCGCCCCCGTCGGGCTGGCGGCGGGGACGCCCATCCTCATCGTCGCCCGCAAGACCTTCCCGGCGAAGGACCTGAGGGAGTTCGTCGCCTACGTCAGGGCCAACGCCACCAAGCTCAACGAGGCCCACGCCGGCGTCGGTTCCGTCTCCTTCACCACCTGCACGCTCCTCAACTCGCTCCTGTCGGCGAAGCCGACCCGGGTCGTGTACCGGGGCACCGGACCGGCGCTCAACGACCTGGTCGCCGGGCAGGTCGACTACATGTGCGACCAGATCGTGAACCTGGTGCCACAGATCCAGGCGGGCACCATCAAGGCCTATGCCGTCGCCATCCCGCAGCGGTCCGCGGCGCTGCCGGACGTGCCGACGACGAAGGAAGCCGGCCTCCCCGACTTCCAGGTCAGCGCCTGGAACGCCATCTTCGCCCCCAAGAAGACGCCGCCCGAGATCGTCGCCAAGCTCAACGATGCCCTGGTGCGGGCGCTCGACGACGAGAACACGCGCAAGCGTCTCCTCGACCTCGGCGCCGACATCGCCGACCGTCCCGGCCGTTCGCCCCAGGCCCTGCAGAAGCTGGTGGAGAGCGAGGTCGCCCGCTGGAACCGGGTCCTCAAGGCCGCGGGCGCGACCACTCGCTGAGGATCCCCTTCGATCCGGGCGCCGCGGCCCCGCCCATCGCGGGGCCGGGCCGCGGCGGCCATGAGCGAGGTGCGACATGCAGTTCGTGCACGTGTCGGTCCGGGACGCCGTGGCCGAGGTCCGCCTGCAGCGCGGCAAGGTGAATGCCCTCGACGACGACGTCATCGGCGAGCTGAGAGACGGCCTCCGCCGCCTCGCCGACGACCCGGCGGTGCGGGGCTCGATCCTGACCGGGACCGGGAAGTTCTTCTCCTTCGGGTTCGACATCCCCGAGTTCCTCGGCTGGTCGAGGGAGGCCTTCACCGGCTACCTCGAACGGTTCACCGCCCTGTACCGGGAGATCTTCGCCCACCCCAAGCCGGTGGTGGCGGCCATCAACGGCCACGCGGTGGCGGGAGGCTGCATGCTCGCCACCGCCTGCGACGCGCGCATCATGGTGGGGGGTAGGGCCAGGATCGGCCTCAACGAGATCGGCTTCGGGTCCTCGGTCTTCGCCGGCAGCGTCGCCATGCTGGCCCACTGGGTGGGGCAGCGCCGGGCGCAGGAGGTCCTCTACGAGGGAACGCTCTACTCCGCGGAGCAGGCGCTGGCCATCGGCCTCGTCGACGCCACCGCTCCGGAGGACGGGCTGCTCGACGCGGCCCGCCAGGTGGCGGGCCGGCTCGCCGGCAAGGACCCGGCCGCCTTCCGCAGCGTGAAAGGGTTGCTGCGCCAGCCGGTCCTCGAGGACATGGCGGCCCGGGAGAGGCAGTCCATCCGCGAGTTCGTGGAGATCTGGTACTCGGAGCAGACCTGGAAGAAGCTGCAGGAGATCCGCATCCACGGCTGACGGGCCGCCCGTCTCGCGGTCCACGCGGGCTAGGGCGGCTCCGGGGCGGGCGCCACCTGGGCCGCGATGCGCGCCTGCCCGACGCGCAGGGCCGCCAGGACCGCCAGGCCCTGGAAGAGCGCGACGCCCAGGAGCACGCCTCCGAACATGCCGCGGTCCATGAGGCGGCCGAAGAGGATGGGCGCGACCGACAGCCCCACGTCGAGGCCGGAGTAGACGAACCCGTAGATGCGCCCAAAGGAGCGCTGCCCGAAGCGCTCCATGGCCGCCCTCCGCACCAGCAGGTCGCGGGACGGCGTCGCCGACCCGGTGAAGAGGCCGACGAGCGCCATGAGGGGGGTGACGGCCAACGGCGGCAGGGCCCCGGTGGCGAGCGCCAGCGCCAGGAGCGCCGCCGCGACCAGCAGCACCGCCACCAGCCTTTCGTGGGCCTGGTACCGGGCGGCGAGGAACCCGCCCAGCGCGATCCCCGCGGCACCGGCGAGCAGGTAGGAGGTGAGCGCCGAGGCGGCGGCCGGGAGCGACAGCCCGTAGACGCTCTTCAGCACCGAGGGGGCGAAGTTCTGGAGCGCGCCGAATCCCAGGGTCGAGGCCAGGAAGAAGAGGAAGCACATCCAGACCGCGCCCACGCCCAGGTAGGCGAAGGGCGAGACGCGGGACGGACCGCCCGCTGCCTCGGGCGCCTGGGGCGGGACCGGCGCCGCGATGATCCCGCGCAGCAGCACGATGGAGGAGAGCGCCGCCACCGCCACGGCCCCGCAGGCCAGGGCGGCCGTGCGCCATCCCGCGGCGGCGGCGATGGCGGTCACGAACACCGGGGCGGCGGCCCAGCCCAGGTTCCCGGAGAGGCCGTGCGCCGAGAAGGCGTGTCCCAGCCTGGGCGGCGAGACGCGGCGGTTCAGCA
>Ga0153916_10004513_pt1 | contig 10512 bp, 5 predicted proteins | sample Opewatmetagenome_FD_109642 | JGI IMG/M metagenome (GOLD analysis project Ga0153916, IMG submission 109642) | Freshwater wetland microbial communities from Ohio, USA - Open water 3 Core 3 Depth 4 metaG | ecosystem: Environmental > Aquatic > Freshwater > Wetlands | place: USA: Ohio, Lake Erie, Old...
AGCTATGCCGCCTACAAAGGTTTATACACGAGAGTTACGTCCAACGGTACGATGCCTCTCGCGCGGTATGCGGAACTGCTCAAGTCCGGCGTCAAAGAGATCGCCATCTCCTTGGACGGCGTGCGGGGCAACGACGCGCCCTTCAGCCGCGTCGGCTCGAGGACGTTGGAGACGATCCGCTATCTGAACGACAATCTACCGTCGAGGAAGCGGCTTACGCTGAACGTCGCCGTGGCCCAGGCCGATTGCGAGCAGGTCGAAGACGTCGTCTCCTACTGCGCGACGGAATTCCCCAACGCGTTGGTATGGTTGAATCCGGTCAACGTAAGTGCCGGCGAGTTGCCCGCGGCGACGGAAGAGGAAGAAGTTCCAGACTATCTGCGCCGGTGCCAATCGCCCACGCTTCTTCGTCTTGAATTCTACGAACAGGAATTGGAAGGCCGATGCGGAGCCGATGCTTTCGATTGGGGGTGCCGGGCGGGGCGCATGTTCTTCGACGTCGAGCCTAACGGCGATTTCCGGATTTGTAAGGCCCAGCCGTCGCGAACGCCGCTGAACATCTTGGAGGCCGATTTCAGGAAAAAACTGAGGGAAACGGATTTTAGCTACCGCCGCGAGTGCCGCGGGTGCACCTACTCGTGCTACGTCGTCACCCAAAAAGGTTTCGACCCGCGCAACTGGGTCGATGTGGCGGTTTTATGGTGGTGCTCGAACACCCGTCCCGGCGAACGTTGCCGCGAGGTCGCCGTAAGGTACGGCTGGTTCCCGGGCTTGCTGAATTACTGCGGTGCGAGGATGGTCGATTGGTCGCGCAGGCGGGGCGAAGACGGCGACGGCCGCGTATGGCGGGGAACGGCCGTACGGTACGACTCCGCCGTTTTCCGGTGCGACATGTCCGGGGTCTGGGAACCCTTTGGCAGACGGGAACGAGTCAGGAACAAACTCAAGGAGGAATTGCGCCTGACGCCGAACGACGTCGTCCTCGACGTCGGCTGTTATAGGGGGGAGCTGGTATCGTATCTGCGGCCGTTCTGTCGGAAAGTCGTCGGCATAGACGTCAACGCCGAAGTGGTGCGCGCTTCGGCGGTGGAAGGCCTGCGCGTAATGGACGGCCGCAAGACCGACTTTCCCGACGAGTATTTCACGAAGGTCGTCTCGAGTCATACCATCGAGCACGTCACGGACCTCCCGGCGCTTTTTCGCGAGCTCGAGCGCATCCTCCGGCCCGGCGGCGAGGTCGTGCTATACTATCCCTGCGAGCTGTGGCGGGGTATGGGGACGATGAGGAACGCGTGGTTCTTCTACCGGAACCCCCTTATGGGTTACAAGATACACGTCAACTGGCTCAGTCACCGGCGGGTCGCCGAGCTGATACAGGGGACGGGCCTGGAAATATCCCGGAAGAGTTTCTACTTCGACCCGCAGCCGGGATATATGACTGTTCTCACGAAAAGGGCGTAGGCCAGGTCCGCGCCGCGCGGCAATGACCCGAGCGGAGGCGCCGCCGTTATGAAACCGGGTTCGACTAAGCCGAAGGTCCTTCTGTCCACGGTCTGCCGACGATTCGCGGGCGACGTCAACGACTCGTTGGGTTCCGTTACGCGAGGGGGCCCCCGCTTCAGCATGCGCCGCGACTCTAGCCCGGGCCTACGTTTTATCAAACAAAACGTCCCCGAGGTCGAGATAATAGAGTATCCGACTTGGCGCGAGTACGTCGCGAAATTAAAAGAAGGGTGGGACGTGGTCGGTTTTAGTTTCTATCAAAACGAAATAGACGAGATAGAAAAGATGGCCGAGGGGGCGCGGCGTCAGGGCGTCGGCGAGACGTGGGCCGGGAATTACGGCGCCCTCGACTCCCGCGTCCCGCGAATCGTGGACCGCGTCGTCATCGGCCCGGGCGAAAACGAAATAGCGCAGGCGTTCGGTTACGGCGTCGGCGAGGCCGACGTTCACGTTCCCCCCGTAATCGGTTGCGTTCGCACCATCCCCGGGAATCTACGACATTTCTCGTTCGGCGTGCTTTATACCCAACGCGGCTGCCCTTATAAGTGTACGTTTTGCCAGACGCCGATATTCGATAAAAACCGTTTCCACTTCAACGTCGAAAGCATAGACCGCCTCCTGCGTTATTACAGACAACTCGGCCTTAATTACGTCTTCGTCATCGACGAATTCTTCGGGGCCCGACCCGCGTTCTACGACCGCCTCACGCAGCTTCTCGCCCGATATAAGTTTCGCTGGTATTGTCAGTCGCGGGCGGCGACGGTCCTGCGCCACCTGGACGATTGGTACGAACGGGGGTTGCGGTTCGTTCATATCGGGTTGGAATCTATGAACCAGGAGGCCCTCGACGCGGTAGCCAAAAGGCAGACGGTGGAGGAAGTCTCGGCGTTCGTACGCCTAAGCGGCGAAAAAAGCGGCTTGTTGCGCCTGGCCGCTTACATGATCGGCTTCGCGAACATGACCGCCGACGACACCGTCCGGGACGCCCTCGTCCTCAAGCGGGCGGGGTTCGACATCCATACCGTCAACGTGGTTACGCCATTTCCGCGCACGCCCCTTTGGGATGAAATCGACGCCAGGTACGGCATCTTTGAACGCACGTGTCGTCGTTTCGACGGCCAACACCTGGTGTGGCGCCACCCTCACATAGGCCGCGCCCAAATGGAGAACTTGCTTAAGACCGTGGTCGGCATACTCAACCGGCCCACCGCGACATATTATAAAAGCCTTTACCGGTTTTTCCGGGGGGGATGGCGCGCCCGAGGGCCTGGTTTTATATGGCAGGGTTTAGTAAAGGACCCGCTCGTATCGACGCGGGTAGGCCGCAGGAAAGCGTTCTTCTTCCCCAAGACGCCGCCGCGCGAAGGCGCCGTTTAGGTAGGCGCGCACGGTTGTGCGCCCGGCCCTCGCACGCCCGTTCCAGGGGCCGTCTTTTTTACGGCTGCGGTTCGGCCTACGGAAGGGGTTATGAACGACGCTCTGCTTATAAAGCAGACGTGCTGCCGGCCCCGCTAAGGCCCGGGCATCGAGTTAAATACGACGCCAAACGCCGAGGCCGCTAAGCCGAAACCCCGGGGAGGGGCCGCGAAATCATTTTAATAAACGCGGCCGGTGGGGATTTCCTTGACTTTCCTCCGCCGGTTTTTTAATTTATATCTTGCCGGTGGCGACGGCCCGGCTATTTTACGTAGAGGTGGTTCCCCAAAGGTGAACCGGAGAAGGACGGATAGGGGCGCGGCCGCGGCTCGAGGCCGCTTGTCGGCCGAGGATTACTACGACCTGTCCAACCGGATCCTGCGCTACGGCAATCGCGGGACGCCGCGGGGCGACTTTTTGCGGGAGGTTTCCAGGCTCCTCGTCGACGCCTCCGGGTGCGACGCCGTCGAGTTTCGGCTGCGGGACAGCGACTTCAATTATTTTTCCGAGACGACGGCGGGGCCGGATTATAATTTCAGGTTCGGCGCCATTGACGGCGTCGCGGCGGAGGGGGGGAAGGTGATCCCCTGTTCCGGCGGCGCGGCGCCCGCGGAGAGGTTGTGCCGGGAGGTTATCCGGGGGCGGTTCGATCCCGGCCGGCCTTATTTCACGAAGAACGGCACCTTTTGGACCGGCGACGCCGCGCAGACGTCGATCGTGGACCTCGGCTCGGACGGCGCGGCGTATACCCTCGGCGGCGAGTACAGTTCGTGGATGGTCGCCCCCTTCGCCGTGGGGGAGGAGGACGTGGGCCTTTTGTTGTTCAAGTCGCGGCGGCGGGGTTTATTTTCGGCGCAGGAGGCGGAGTTCTATGAGGGCGTCGCCCAAAGCATAGGAATCGCGGTCGCGGACCGGCGGGCCCACTGGCGGTTGCGGGAGCGCGTCAAAGAGATGACCTGCCTGTACGGCATCGCCGAACTCGCCTCCCGGCCCGGGATATCTACGGACGACATCCTCCGGGGGATCGTGGCGTTGCTCCCCCCGGCGATGCAATATCCGGAAATAACCGTCGCCCGGGTCGACGTCGACGGCGTCGTACACACGACGGAGGATTTCGAGGAAACGCCGTTTAAATTGTCGGCCGTCGTCGTCGTCAACGGCGATAGGCGGGGGGTGGTAGAGGTCCAGTACAAGGAGGCCGCGCTGGACTACGAACCCGGGATATTCCTCCAGGAAGAGCAGAGCCTCCTCGACGCCATCGCCCGCCAGATCGGAATGATCCTCGAGAACCGCCGGGCGGAGGAGGAACGCGCCCGGCTTCAGGAGCAGCTCCGCCACGCGGACCGCCTCGCGACCATCGGCTTGCTCGCGGCCGGCGTGGCCCACGAGCTCAACGAACCTCTCGCCAGCGTCCTCAGCTTCGCCGAGTTGTTGAAGGAGGACCCCGGCCTCTCCTACCAGGGGACGGAGGACCTTGAAAAAATCCTGGCCGCGGCGCTCCACGCCCGCGAAGTCGTCCGGAAACTCCTCTTCTTCGCCCGCGAGGTGCCGACCATCAAGCAGGCGGTGGACGTCAGCGAGGTGGTGGAGGAGGCCATATCGCTGCTCGCCTCGCGGTTCGACAAGGAGAACGTCGAATGCGTATTGAACCTCTCGCGCCCCATACCTAAGATAATCGCGGACCCGGCGCAGCTTCACCAGGTCATCGTCAACCTGGTGGTAAATGCGGTCCAGGCTATGCCGGGCGGGGGTAAATTGACGATAAGCACGACGGCCGGCGACGAATGCGTCTCCCTCGTCGTCGAGGATACCGGCGTCGGGATGACCGAGGAGGTTAAAAAGAACATATTTTTGCCGTTCTTTACGACGAAGGAGATAGGCCGCGGGACGGGGCTGGGCTTGCCGGTGGTCCACGGGATCGTCACCTCGCACGGGGGGACCGTAGCCGTTGCAAGCGCCCCCGGGCGAGGTTCGCGGTTCGAGGTCCGGCTCCCCCTCGGGCCGTCTTCCCCGGCGGCCGCAGCCAAGGCGGATAATGAATCCGAAGGATAAAGCGCGCGTCCTGGTGGTGGACGATGCCCCCGACGTGCTGGAAGCGCTCCAACGCAAGCTAACCTCGCGCGGGTACCGGGTGTTTACGGCCCCCGGCGTCCCGGAGGCCAAGCGGTTCCTCGACGAGGAGAGCGTCGACGTCGTCATTACGGACATGAAGATGCCTCGCGTCGGCGGCCTCGACTTGATACGGTACGTGCGCGAAAACATACCGGACACCGAGGTGATGGTGATAACCGGTTACGCCTCCGTTCCGGACGCGGTGGAGGCGGTCAAGACCGGCGCCGAGGAGTACCTCCCTAAGCCGTTCACGGAAGAGGAGCTTCTCACGGCGGTCGACCGTACGCTGGCTAAGCTCGAGTCCCGGCGCAAAGTACAACGCCGCGACGCCTCGGAGGCGGTTTCGCGCCACGGCCTCATCGGCACCTCGGAGGCGATGCGGGGCGTTTTCGGCGCCATCGAGAAGGCCGCGGCCACCAACGCCACCGTCCTCATCACCGGGGAGAGCGGGACCGGCAAGGAGCTCGTCGCCCGGGCGATTCACTACGCCAGCCCGCGCGCCTCGGCCCCTTTTGTGCCGGTTAATTGCGGCGCCGTCCCCGAGGAACTTTTAGAGAGCGAGCTTTTCGGCCACGTGAAGGGGGCCTTCACCGGCGCGTGGGAAACGCGCGCCGGCTTCTTCCAGACCGCCGACGGCGGTTCGATCTTCCTCGACGAGATCAGCGAGACCAGCCTGGCGATGCAGGTGAAACTCCTCCGCGTCCTCCAGGACAAGGATGTCTTCATGGTCGGCTCGCGGCGCTCCCAACAGGTGAACGTGCGCGTGCTGGCCGCCACGAACAAGGACCCGCTCAGTTTGGTAAAGAAGAAGACCTTCCGGGAGGACCTCTATTACCGCCTGGCCGTCATCACCATCGACATCCCGCCGCTCCGCGAGCGCGGGGACGACATCCTGGCGCTGACGAACTTCTTCGTCGTTAAATATTCGGAGGAATTGGGGAAAAAGGCGCCGCGCCTTTCCGATAAGGTTATCGGCGTTTTCCGCGAATACAACTGGCCCGGCAACGTCCGCGAACTGGAGAACGTTATCCAGCGCTTCGTCGCGATGACGGAGGCGGAGGTGATCGACGTCCCCGACCTGCCGGCGCTCATGAGGTTCCACCCCGGCGGCGGCGTGGGCCTCGAGCGCACGCTGGCGGAAGTGGAGGCCGAACACGTATCAAACGTTTTGGCCGCCGTCGACGGCAACAAGACGCGGGCCGCGAAGGTCCTGGGGATCGACCGTAAGACGCTGCGCGAGAAGCTTAAAAAGCTCGAGGACAAAAGCCCTTAACCTTCCCGGCCGCTGGGGAAAATCACCCCGCCGGGCGTATTCGCCCCACCTTCCCAACTATGCGGAGGTACTTTGGCGCCGGGCCGCGGTTGTTCGCGGCTTTTTTTCTATTCCCTAAGACGTTGATTTATATAGGCTTAGCGTACGAAGCCACGGCGGCCTCGAGCCGGGTGATGTCCTTGGCACGGCCTTTGCTTATATTAAGGATGGTAAACGTCGTTTTTAAACTAAGCCAAAGGAGAAAACGATGCCGCGAGCAAAGACCGTATTCGGGCGGAAAGGGGCGGAGCGGAGGGCCGTGGAGCGCGCCGGCGATTACCTCGGCATTTGCTCCACCTGCAATTGCGCGGGCGACTGCGCCCACCGCCTCCGGAACCCGGCCTGCGCGATCTGGGAGTGCGAGAACTACGACGATTACGTCCACATGAGCGGGACGGATATCAACGGCGGCCTTTCGCAGGTCGTGCCCGCGCCCGCCAGGTCGCACCGGGGCGAGTTCGACGCCGCCGCGTACCCGGGGCTTTGTCGGAATTGCGAAAAACGCGACGAGTGTCTGTATCCCAAACCCGAAGCCGGCGTCTGGCACTGCGAGGAATACCCAGCGCGGTTGCGCACGCCGGTCGGGCGCGCGCCCCGTTGGGCCGCGACGGTAAGAAAGATTGAGGAATGCGATGCAACCTACCGGGACATCGGGCGTGGGGGCGGACGGGCGGCTTGGCGTCGCCGCGTATCGGGGGATATGTTCGACGTGCATCCACGCGCCGACGTGCGCCCTCCGTCTGAGAAACCCCGACGTCGCGATGTGGGAGTGCGACGTCTACGAGAGCTACGAGACGCCCAGCTTGCTCGAGGTGGTGGATAAATACGGCGGCCGGCGCGGCGCGGTGATCGCGATGTTGGAGGAGATTCAGGCGAAATACGGCTATCTTCCTCACCACGCGCTGGAGGTCGTCGCCGAGAGCGCCGGCGTTTCACTCGTGGACGTATACGCCATCGCGACCTTCTATCGGGCGTTCAGCTTAAAACCCCGCGGCAAGCACCTCGCGTCCGTTTGCTTGGGGACGGCGTGCCACGTCCGCGGCGGCCCGGCGGTAGCCAAGGAGTGGGAACGGGAGCTGGGCGTCTGCGGCGGCCAAACGACCGCCGACCGCGAGTTCACCCTCGAGACCGTCAACTGCCTTGGCGCCTGCGCGTTGGGGCCGGTGGTCGTCGTGGACGGCCATTATTTCCGCCACGTCGCGCCCTCCGACGTGGAAGGCATCGTCGCGAAGACACGCGTCGGTTTGGACAAGTTGGAGGTCGAGGGAGACCAACGGATTTTTCCGATTCAGGTCCACTGCCCCCGGTGCAACCACGCCTTGATGGACCCGAGGCACGCCATCGACGGTTACCCGTCCATCCGCGTGACCGTTTCTTACGGTTACGAGCACGGGTGGTTGCGGTTATCGAGTCTTTACGGGAGTTATAACGTCGAATCCGAGTATGACGTTCCCAAAGACGCGCTCGTCAACTTCTTCTGTCCCCACTGCCACGCCGAACTCCGCGGCGCCGCGGCGTGTCCGGAGTGTGGCGCGCCGATGGTGCCGATGATCGTACAAAGCGGCGGCGTGGTTCAGATATGTTCGCGGCGCGGGTGTAAAGGGCATATGTTGGACGTAGGCGGAACCGCTGTGGCATAGCGCCGGCCGGTACGCCCCCAGGAGAAAACCATAGATGGATAAATTACCTTCGGTAGCCGAATTCGACCGGTTTAGGGAACGGATAATCCGCGAAGCCGAGGATAAAGGCGAGGAACCGACGCTGGTAGTTTGCGCCGGGACGGGCGGCCAGGCTAGCGGTTCCAACGACGTCATCCGTGTTGTCAAACGCTACATCCTGGACCACGGCCTACAGGACCGCGTCAACCTACGTATTACCGGCTGCCAGGGGTTTTGCGAAATGGACCCCTTCATCGTCGTAGAGCCGGGCCAAAATCTATACCCGCAGTTGAAAATGGAGGACGTAGGCCGGGTAATCGAGGCGACCGTCGGCGGCTATGTCGACGAAGACCTGATATACCGCGAGCCGCGCGACCCGAAGGTATATCTATCCCAGCGCGATATACCGTTCTTCCGCGGCCAAACCCGCACCATCCTCGGCAACAACCAGAAACTGGACCCGATTAGAATCTTCGACTATATCGAGCGGGGCGGTTACGCGGCGTTGGCGAAGGTTTTGGCGAATCCGGACCCGGTTTCGATTATCGAGGAGGTTAAGGCCGCGGGTCTCCGCGGCCGGGGCGGCGCCGGTTTCCCCACCGGCAAGAAGTGGGAAATGGCGCGCGCATCAGGTAAACCGGGGGAGCAGAAATACGTCGTCTGTAACGCCGACGAGGGCGACCCCGGCGCGTATATGGACCGGAGTTTGTTGGAAGGTAACCCCCATCTGGTGCTGGAAGGGTTCATTATCGGCAGCGTCGCCATCGGCGCTACCAAGGGCTTCGTTTACGTGCGCAGCGAGTATCCGCTCGCGATAAAACACCTCGTCATCGCGTTGCGCCAGGCGCGCGAGTTGGGCTTGCTCGGCCAAAATATTCTTGGGACCGGCTTAGCGTTCGACATCGAAATCGTCCGCGGCGCGGGGGCCTTCGTCTGCGGCGAAGAGACGGCGTTAATGAAATCCCTCGAGGGTAAGGCCGGCGAACCTCGCCAACGGCCGCCCTATCCCATCGCGAAGGGGATATGGGGCCACCCGACGTGCATCAACAACGTCGAGACCTGGGCGAATATCCCCATCATAATTAACCGCGGCGCGGCGGAATACGCCAAGGTCGGCGTGCCGGGTAATACCGGGACGAAAATTTTCTCGCTCGTGGGGAAAATTAGGAACACCGGCCTCGTGGAAGTCCCTATGGGCATCACGCTCGACGAAATCGTATACGACGTCGGCGGGGGCCCGTCGGGGCAAGCGAACATAAAAGCCGTCCAGACCGGCGGCCCTTCGGGCGGTTGTATCCCGGCGTCCATGTTCGACCTCCGTATCGACTATGACAGTTTGACTGAGGCCGGCTCCATGATGGGCTCCGGCGGCATGATCGTTATGGACGATAGGACCTGCATGGTGGACATCGCCAAGTACTTCATGAACTTCCTGAAGGACGAGTCGTGCGGCAAGTGCTTTACCTGTCGCAAAGGGACCCAGCGGATGTACGAAATCCTCGACGACATCACGAAGGGCCGGGCGACGCTGGCCCACCTCGACCTCCTCGAGGAGCTCGCCCTCACCGTGCGCGATACGACAATGTGCGGCCTCGGCCAAACCGCCGCCAACCCCGTCCTGAGCACGCTCCGCTATTTCCGCCAAGAATATGAGGACCACATTTTACGCAAGCGGTGCGACGCCTTCGTATGCAAGGACCTGGTGGGGGCGCCGTGCCAAGCGGCCTGCCCGGTGGGGACCGAGGCCTGGCGCTACGTCGCGTTGTTGGAGAAAGGCGATTACGACGGCGCGTATCAGGTAATTCGCGAGGCCAACCCCTTCCCCTCGGTATGCGCCCGCGTCTGCCACCACCCGTGCGAGGACAAGTGCCGCGCCGGTGCCACCGGCGCCGCGCCGGTCGCCATCCGGGCGTTGAAGCGGTTCGTTACCGACCGCGTGGACGCCGCGGCGTATACGCCGACGCGGACGGACGACGGCGGCGGGAGGCGCGTGGCGGTCGTCGGCGCTGGGCCCGCGGGCCTCGCCGCCGCTCATTATCTGTCGCTCGCCGGCTACAGGGTTACGGTGTTCGAGGCGGAGGACCGCCCGGGCGGCATGCTGGTCGCGGGAATCCCGGCCTACCGCCTCCCGCGCGACGTGCTGGCGAGGGAGATCGAGTCGCTTTTAGATGAAAATATAAATCTCAAGTTGAATACGGCGTTGGGTCGCGACGTTACGATCGACGGCCTTTTCGACGACGGCTTCGAGGCGGTCTTCGTCGCCACCGGCGCCCACCGCAGCCGGCGCCTCGACGTCCCGGGGGAGGACGCCGCCGGGGTCTATCCCTCCATTCAATTCTTGAAGGCGTTCAACCTGCGCGGCGAGAACCTGGCGCGGGGGCGGGTGGGCGTCGTCGGCGGCGGCAACGCCGCGGTCGACGCGGCCCGCGTCGCGGTCCGCCAGAAGGGCGTCGAGAGCGTGACGATCTATTACCGGCGGACGCGCGCGGAGATGCCGGCGTACGCCGAGGA
>Ga0153916_10004514_pt1 | contig 10511 bp, 7 predicted proteins | sample Opewatmetagenome_FD_109642 | JGI IMG/M metagenome (GOLD analysis project Ga0153916, IMG submission 109642) | Freshwater wetland microbial communities from Ohio, USA - Open water 3 Core 3 Depth 4 metaG | ecosystem: Environmental > Aquatic > Freshwater > Wetlands | place: USA: Ohio, Lake Erie, Old...
CCCGGTAACCTCGATGTCCATATTGAGCGGCATTCGGCCCCTCTGTAGTATCTGCCGCAGCGGCGCCAACAGCAGCCTCTTCATGGATGGCTGTCACTACGCACCTGCGCCAGGTCGCAGGTGAACGGCGCATCGCCTCGCCAGGGACCGAACAATGAAAATGCTCTTCTTGGTCTGGGCCGGCTTGTGGTGCAAGCCGACTCGCACGGTATTCACGCTCATCTCGCTGGCCGTGGGGTTCCTGCTGTTCGGCCTGCTGCAGGGGCTGAGCTCCGCGTTCGCCGCGGCCACGAGCCGAACGCAGGCCGACCGGCTGCTCGTCGCCGCGCGCTTCGAAAGCCCGATGCCGCAGAGTTACCTGGAGCGGATCCGCAGCGTGCCCGGCGTGACCGGGGTGACGTGGACGGCCATCCTCCCCGCGTTCCATCAGGATCCCCGCAACGGCTTCGCGCTGATCTCGACGGACCCGATCAGCTTCTATGAGGTACGAAACGAGTACAAGGTCGACCCCAGGCAGCTCGAGGCGCTGCTTCGAACGCGCACGGGGCTCCTCGTGCTGGAGTCCTTCGCGAAGGAGCGCGGCTGGAAGATCGGGGACAAGATTGCCATTGGATCGCCCGTTCCGCGCGAGGATGGCGCGCCGTGGACTTTCGACATCGTGGGGTTCACGACCAACCCGTCTCACCCGGGGTCGGTGCCTTTCGCGCTCGCTCAATACAACTATGTAAACGCATCGAGGGCCGGGCTGAAAGACCGGGCCACGCGCTTCGTCGTTCGCATTGCCGATCCGCGTCGCTCGCTCGATACGGCGGAGGCCATCGACAAAATGTTTGCCAACTCCGCCGCGCCCACCCGCACGCAGGCCGAGAACGAGTTTGCGCAATCCGATATGGCCACCATCGGGGATGTCCGGCGCCTGACCGTTGCGGTCATCGCCGCCGTTTTCTTCGCCACATTGTTTCTCACAGGCAACGTGGTGCGGCAGTCCGTGCGTGAGAGAACTGCGCAGTTCGGCATGCTGAAGACGTTGGGCTTCTCCGATACGAGAGTGCTGGCTATCGTCGCGGGCGAGGCGCTGCTTCTGTGCCTGCTGGGCGCAGTGGCTGGCCTTGCCGCGACGGCCGCAACGTTTCCGTTCATCGCAAGCTACCTGCCGAACCTGAGTGGCTTTCTGGGCACCCCGGAGCTTTCGAGCACGGTGCTCGTTCTCGGAGTGGTTTCGGCAGTCGTTCTGATGATCCTGAGCACGGCACAGCCGGCCTGGAGTGCCATGCGCCTCAATATCGTCGATGCGCTGAGGATGCGCACATGAGTTTTCTTGCGCAGGTTCGCGCGGTCACTGCGGTCGGCTTGAGCAGCGTGCCGGCGCGGCTCGGCACATCCATGGTCATCGTCATCGGCGTGGGGGCGGTGGTGGCTGTGCTTCTGGGCGCCCTCGCGCTGGCGACCGGGTTCACGAAAGCCGCTGCGCGCACGGGCAGCCCGGCGCGCGCCATCGTGCTATCCGGCGACACGGAAGGGGACGGCGGCTTGCCCCGCGAGAGCGTGGTGACGATTCTGAATGCGCCCGGAATCCGGTCCTCTCCCGGTGGAGAGGCCATTGCGTCCGCGGAGATGATCACCTTCATTGGGCTCAGACACCCGCAAACGGGGTTGAACGCCTCCGCGGCCGTGCGAGGCGTGGGTCCGCAGGCGTTCACGCTGCGCCCTGAAGTGAAGATCATCGAGGGCCGGGCGTTCGCGCGCGGCGCTCGCGAGCTGATCGTTGGCCGCGCGCTCCAGCTGCGGCTCGGAAACATCGTGCCCGGCGCGACCATCCCGATGCCGAACGGTGACTGGACAGTGACGGGTGTCTTCGAATCCGGCGGCGATGCGCATGAATCGGAGTTGATGGGCGACGTCGACATGCTGCTCGACGCCAATCGTCGCAACGTATTCAACAGCGTCACGGTGGCGCTGGATGGCGAGAACGGCCTGGAACGGTTCACGGCCGCCCTTCAGGGTAATCCCACCCTCACGGCCAGGGCCCTTCGCGAAGATGAGTACTTCGCGAACGCTTCGCGCGCGGTGTCGTCGCTGCTGATGCTCGTTGCCGGCGGAATAGGTGGCCTGATGGCGTTGGGTGCGGTGTTCGCCGCGCTCAACACCATGTACACGGCCGTCAGCACCCGGTCTTCCGAGATCGCCACGTTGCGTGCCATTGGCTTTGGGCCGGGCGCGGTCGCAGCTTCCGTGCTCATCGAAGCGTTGCTGCTGGCCCTCGCCGGCGCGCTGATCGGTGCGCTCATTACCTGGTTTCTGCTGGATGGATCGAACGTGAGCGCCATGACCGGCATCAGCCCCTCGCAGCTCACGTTTGGGCTGCGGGTGGATGCCGGTTTGATCGTCACCGGGTTGGCAACCGCCGTAGTGGTTGCCGCCCTCGGTGGTTCGCTGGCCGCCGTCCGCGCGGCGCGCATTCCCGTGGCGAATGCGTTGCGAATGGTGTGAGCGTTTCGGACCCAGGCGCCAGCCTGCAGCGACTTCAGCAACCGCTGCTCCGCCCCGTACGGATCGTTCACCAGCTTGCACTCATTATCGAAGATCATCGTCGTGCGCCGGTTGGCATCGAAGGCAGGCTGACGTTGGCCCCTCGCTAGTGCGGTTTAGAAGGAGAAAAGCGTAAGCTTTCTCGCCGGTGCTGCGGCGGTGTGAGGCTCAGCGCTCGCTATCTAGATGCTCCATCTGAGCCTCGGCATATCGGGATCCTGCTACGGAGGAAGCGGGCACCGCGTTTTCAAGTTCAGCGATCTCCGTAGGCGTCAACCGGACATCAAGCGCTGCGAGCGATTCTTCGAGTTGTGTCCGTGTCCGCGCGCCGATGACCGGCACGACGCTTTCGCACTTGGCAAGCGCCCAGGCAATGGCGAGCTGCGCAGGTCGTATTCGCTTTTCTTCGGCTAATGCATTGAGGGCTGCGACCAGCGAAGCGTTGTGGGCAAGATTCTCGCCCATAAATCGAGGCATGTGCGCGCGAACGTCTCCCTGAGCGGCCGGCTTCGAGCCACTCAGCAAGCCACGGGACAGCACGCCGTACGCCGTAATTCCGATTCCGAGCTGCGAGAGCACCGGGAAGATTTTCCTCTCGGGTCCCCGGCTGATGAGGGAATACTCAATCTGCAGATCGCAAATGGGATGCACAGCGTGTGCGCGGTGTATCGTCTCGACGCCGACTTCTGAAAGCCCGATTGCGCACACGTATCCGGCAGTCACCATGTCGGCAATCGCGCCGATTGTGTCCTCGATCGGTACTTGCGGGTCCAGACGCGCCGGACGGTAGATATCGATATGATCGACGCCGAGGCGGGTGAGACTGTGGGCGAGGAAATTCTTCACGGCCACCGGGCGCGCGTCGTAGGAAAGCCATGCACCATTCGGGGCGCGTAACGCGCCGAACTTGACTGACAGTAGCGCCTGATTGCGACGCATCTTGAGCGCGCGAGCGAGTAGAAGTTCGTTCTGGCCAACGCCATAGAAATCGCCGGTGTCGAGGAGCGTGACACCACTATCAAGCGCCATGTGGATGGTGGAAATGCTCTCGTCGTCGTTTGCGGGACCGTACATACCCGACATGCCCATGCAGCCAAGGGCGAGGGGAAAGACCTTAGGACCTGCGGTGCCGAGTTGGCGGGATGCGTGCGTCGTGACTGATGGCATGAGACTCATTCCGTGTGGCTGGAGTGCAAGCTGCAAACCCTGACAATCCGTACCGCCACCGGCGACACGGGCTTGAACGAACAACTCAGCGCAGCTGGCTGTCTTTACTGCCACGGCGGTTGTATCCGCTGGATTGCGTAGCATCGCGATCGTTGCCTTCCTGGCAGGGGACGCAAAGCCGAACGCCGGGAATCGCGTGCCGTCGCGCTTCCGGAATCGGCGCTCCGCAATTCGTGCAATGAGTAAGCCCGGGGCCTTGATGCGGACGACTCTGAGCGCGGAGGCTCCCATCCTTCACTGCCGAATCAATCTGATGCTGAACCGCGCCATTCGTGCCGGTCTCGGGCATTTCGGCGATACGGGACTGTCTTCAAGCGCGTTTGTCAGAGTACGATGATTCGAACCCGTTCACTCAGAAAGCCACCCTCACGCCGACCTTCCACGACATCCCATAGGTGTCGAAGTAAACCGGGTTGGTCGGATACCCATTTCCGCCGGGCGCGATGGGCGGCGCCTTGTCGAATACGTTATTGATCACGCCAAACAACTCCACCGATGCGCCCTTGCCGAAGTCGGGAAGTTTATAGGCGGCTGCCAGATTCACGTAGGTCGCCGAGGACACGCGGTTGTCGTTGATGCTGTTGGGAAGGCTCGGGTCGTAGCCGGAACTGTCCGGGCCGATGTAGGTGGCGTTGAAGTTTCCTGGGCCCACGTAGCGAAGTTGCACGGTGCCCGTGAAAGGGCCAGAGGCGTAGCTCGTCCACGCGTTGCCCTGCCAGTACGGCGAGGTATTGAAGTCTCCGAACGCGGCGGTCGGCCCACTCTGGCCGGCCCAGTTCACTCCGCCGATGATGAAGTCATACAGATACGAGGCCACCAAGCGAAAGCTCAGAGTGCCGTTCAAGCTTTGCTTCATGCGAGTGAGCGGCAGGGTGTAGGCGCTTTCGAAGTCGATGCCGCGTGTCAAAAATTCATTGAGATTGAGCGCCGAGGTATCGACGAAGGTGATCGCGCCGCCGATGGTGTCCGGATCCACGCCGTGATTGATGCGATCGCAGAACGTGCCCTGATCATGGCAGTCGGTGGCGAGTTGGCTGGCGGCCGGTGTCGTGATCGCGCTCGCGATCTTCACTTCATACCAGTCGGCCGAGAGGCGCAGCCCCTCCGCGGAACCGTGGGGCTGGAAGACGAGGCCGGCCGTGGTCGTGGTGGCTTCCTCCGGCAGCAGATCGAAGCTGCCGCCGCCCTGAATCTGCGTCGCTTCGGAAACGTTGCCGTGCCACGGATTGACGACCGATCCGAACGGACCGCCGATCGTCAAAGCCGTCTTGGAGAACAACTCGCGGAATCCTGCTGCGCGAATGTCGCTCGAGCGTGTGGCGCGCACACGCAACCAGTCGACTGGATCGTAGATGCCGCTGATCTTCCAGGTGGTGATGTTGAGCGCCTTTGAAGCCCCGGTCAGCCCATCGGACGACGTGTTGCGTGTCCGGCGTACAGCGCCGTCGAACTCCAGCGACTTGGCAAAGGCCAGGTCTTTGAACACCGGGACATTCACTTCGCCATAGCCCTCGAGCACCTTGATGGTTCCCTTGAAATCCAGGCCGTAGCTCAGGGCGAAGTCGTTGTACCAGGGCGTGGTCGCCAACTGGTGCGTCACATCGCCCGTGTCGTGGCGGTATTCGACGCCCGCGGCGAGGCCGATCGGCCCTGCGCCGAAGCCTTTGAACAGGTCACCATGGAGGTTGGCCGCCGCGACCTGCTGCTTATAGGTGAAATCCTCCGGCAGCGTTCGGTACGCGTAGGCAAGCGCGTTGGGATCTGCATTGTTGCCGCCGAAGAGATTGAGTGGCACGCATCCCGCCGCCAGCGCATTGAACGCAGGTCCCGGAAGGGTCGCGCGGCACACGATGTTGCCCGTGGACGGGTCATGCACAGCGTCGAGGGACCAGGCGAGAAAGTTGTAGACGCCGCCCGTGCCGTTCACCGACAGGTTCGCGAGTCGCTGCGACTGCTCGTTCTTTCCGTACTGATAGTACGCATCCCAGTGCCAGGACGATGCGAGCGCGCCTTTGACTCCGACGACACCACGCCAGGTCTCGTTGTTCGTGTCGTTGATCTGTCGCAGGTAATCGGAGACATCTGAATTGAAGAACGCAAAGCCGGGCACGACGCCGGGAACGATGTCCTGAATCTGGCTCGCGATGCTCGCCGCCAGAAAAGGATTGTCCGGATGTATCGTTGCGAGCGTAGGACCCAGCGAAAACTGCCGATTGTTCGAGGTTCGCTTGCCGTAGGAGAGCTCCGCGAATCCCTGCGATGCATCGGTGAAGTCCCAGTTCGCGTGGGCCAGAGCCTCGTAGTGCGTGACTGGCGGACGAATCGTCACGATGTCGTACGGGCTCAGGTTGGAATCCCCGCCCTGCACGGGTCCGAAGAACGAGAAGTTCAGCGGGGACGTGACGTAGTTGCCTGGATTGAATGGGGTGACGCCCGTGCCGGCTGCATTGAATTGCGTGTTGGCGAGTGTGGGCGCAAAGGGCTGCAGAAACGGGAAGACGCCGTTCACCGAACTGTTGGGCACACTGGCGTCGGGGCCGATGATGAAGTTCGGCACGCCGTTTACGCCGGGCGTGGGATTGGTATACGTGTCCCAGCCTTGCGCGCACCAGGAGCGCACTGACGCGCAATCGCCGATGCCGCCATCGTGCTCGTATTCGCCGCCGATGATGAAGTGAGCGCGGCCGTCGGCAAACGCGGAACCGTAGGCGGCGGAGCCATGAAAGCTGCGACCGTCACCATGCGAGGTCGCTCCAGGGTCGACCTGTCCTCTGAAACCGTTGAGCCCGGTGTCGAGAATCACATTGACCACTCCGGCCACCGCATCGGTGCCATACGCGGCCGAGGCACCGCCGGTGACGGTTTCGATCCTCGCCACCATGTTCGATGGAATGAGGTTCAGGTCGACTGCGCCGCCATTGGTACTGGGTACGAAGCGCCGGCCATCCACCAGTGTGAGCGTGCGGGTGCCGAAGAAGGGATTGAGGCCGCGCAGGTTGGCCAGCTGGGCGCCGATGTTGAAGTTGCCGAGGCCGACATTGCCCGCCGTCACGAAGGCGGAGTTCTGTGGCAGCTGGGCCAGCACGTCACCGACGTTGGAGAGGCCGAGCTTTTCCATTTCCTGACTGTCGACCACCGTCACCGGACTCGGCGTGTTGAACGTACTGCGCCCCACGCGTGAACCGGTGACGATCACCTCTTCGAGACGAGGCTTCTTGTCGGTGGTGCTCGATGGGACAGCGGGGCCTTCGTCATCGGCGAAGGCGACGCCGCTCGTGCCCGCGACGGTCTGGAAGAGGACGCACGCGCTGAGACACCAAGCGCTCCTGCTCACCGAGTGCCGCCCGCGCCGTGCTTCGATCTGCTGAATCATGATTTCCCCCTGTCGTGGAGGACGGCGCTGCGGCCATCCTCCTCCTTCACCGCCAGAACACGGCGTCTTAGGCGCCTTTGAACCGGAGACCGAACATCATCATTCGCACCGGGCGGGAGAGTGTTGAAGTTTTTTGCTAAAGTCAAATACCTCGGCGATCCGCTTGCCGAAGAGCATGCAGTTCGTCGCTCTCAGAGCTACATTTGTCACGCAGTGACCTTGGCCGAGGCAGTTTGACTCGCACAAATGGCACTCTCGCTACGGGCCGCAGGCTTGCGCCGACATGAATAGAAGCCGCAACCGGAAAAAAAAGGCCGCGCCTCCCAAGTGGAACAGCAAGGACATAGAAGGCGGACCGCTCAGTCGCGAGCTGCTGACGATACAGCTCATCAGACTTGCGGATTTCATCGGCCGCAGCGGGCGGATCGCCTTTCCGCGAACCAGCGGTTTTTCGGATTTTGAGTGGCGGGTGCTTGCGTGGGCCTGCGAAACGCCACCCTTGTCGATCAACGATTTGTCCGCGCTGGTTCACCGCGGAGCGGCCCAGGTCAGCCGGACGGTGCAGAAGCTCGTGACGGCCGGCCTGTTGCGCAGGGCGAGTCGCGCCGGCGGACCCGGCGTATCGATCACCGCGACGCCATTGGGTGCTACCGTCTACGGCCCGTTGGTCGCCCTGGCCCGCCAACGGAACGCCGAGATCATCGAGGGCTTGAGTGAGGTGGATCTGCGCACGATGGAGCGGTGCGTCTCGGTGATGACACGCAACGCTCTCGCGCTGCTCGCGCGAGATCAGGCGCTTCAGTCTGAAACGGCCGATCGCGGTGAAAACGGATAATCCGGGAGAATCTATGCTGAATTCATTTTCTCGTCGGTTTGCATTGCTACCGGCGGCTGCGGCGGTGTACTGGTTGGGCCTCGGCGCGGCGAATGCAGACGAACCGCACGTGGATTTGTCCGGCGTGTGGGGTTCGTATATCGAGCCCGGGCAGTCGCCGTTTGGCAGACCTGGATCGGGGCTGGACCTGCCGTTCACTCCCGAGGGCAAACAGAAGGTCGAGGCCTATCGAGCGCTCGTCGCTGCCGGGAGCGACAACCCCGGTGCCCACTGTCTGGGTTCCGGCATGCCTGAATCCATGATGTTCTCCGGCGGCTATCCCATGGAGATCATTCAGCGGCCGGAGCAGATCACGATCATCTACGAAGCGCACAGCGAAATTCGCCGCCTCTATCTCGGAGAAAAGATTCTTCCCGAGGCCGATCGTCTGCCGGGACGCAACGGCTATTCCGTCGCCCGGTGGGAGGGCGACACCCTCATCGTCGAGTCCACGTCGTTGCGCGAGCAGGAAGACCAGATGTACCCGCACAGCGATAAGGCACACATCGTAGAGCGGTATCACCAGGAGACGGACGCCAGTGGCACACGCGTGCTGGTGGCCGACATGACACTCACCGATCCGCTGTTCTATACGAAGCCGGTCACGGCCAAGAAGAAGTGGGCATTCGATCCGAAAGGAGTCCTGCTCCCGTATGAATGCAACGAGGAAGCGTGGCTCGATCATCTCGAGACGCTGAAACAGCGCCAGACTGCAGCACGAAAGGCGAAAAAATCATGAGCAAAGTACGCGTTACGCTGGCCGCGATCGTTCTGACCACATTTGGTGTTTCCGCCGCGCAGGCGCACCATTCGGCCGCGATGTTCGACTTCACCAGGTCCGGTGAGCTCGAGGGCGTGGTGAAGGACATCCGTGTCATCAACCCGCACATGAGCCTCACGCTCGTCGTGACGGACACCAAGGGCACGCGGAACGTGAGTTTCGAAGGCCATAGCGTCAACAATTTCTATCGGGCGGGATGGCGGCCGAACTCGGTCAAGGTCGGCGACAAGATCAAGGTCAAATTCGCGCCGCGCAAAGATGGCGGCGATGGGGGCTTCGTCAATGCATTCACGACCGCACAGGGGCAGGAAATCGGCTTCAAGTTGCCCGGCGCTGCCGCTCCGGCAAGTGGAACGAAGGCGAGCACGAACTAGTCGGCGCGGTTGACGGGTGCATCCTGGATTCGAAGCGGACCTCAGATGACACTTCCGCCGGGCGTAAGCGCCAGCGATTTTTCGCAGGCTCTCCGGCAGTTCAGGGAGGCTGTCGGCGAGCGGTGGGTTTTCGAGGGTGAAGACCTCGCGCTTTATCGCGACGCGTATTCCCCGCTATGGGGAGAGCCGCAGGAGAAAATCGCTTCGGCGGCCGTTGCGCCGGATCGAGTCGAGCAAGTTCAGAAGATCGTCCGGATTGCGAACACCTACAAAATTCCGCTCTACACAATTTCGACGGGACGAAATCTCGCATACGGGGGCTCGGCGCCCGCCTATTCCGGGAGCGTAATCGTCGACCTGAAGCGGATGAACCGCATCCTCGAAGTGAACGAGCGCAATGCCTACGCGCTGGTCGAGCCCGGTGTCAGCTACTTCGACCTTTACCGTTATATTCGCGAAAGAAAGCTCAAGCTGTGGATCGATTGTCCCGATCCCGGCTGGGGCAGCCCGGTGGGCAATGCGCTCGATCATGGCGCCGGCTACACGCCGCTGCCGTTCCGCGATCATTTTGATGCCCATTGCGGAATGGAAGTCGTGCTGGCGAACGGCGAAATCCTGCGCACCGGCATGGGTGCGCTGCCCGGCGCCGAGACCTGGCAGCAATTCAAATACGGCATTGGTCCGAATGTCGACGGACTGTTCTCGCAGTCGAACTTCGGCATCGTTACCAAGATGGGTTTCTGGCTCTATCCACAACCCGAAGCGTTCAAGGCCGGCACGATCAAGGCGCAGCGACACGACGACATCATCCCGTTCGTCGATATCCTGACGAGTTTGATGTACTCCGGTATCGTCAATTGCCACATCGGCATCATCAGCCCGGTCTTCAACGGAGTGCCCGACGCTGCGCGCGATGCCCTCCTGTCGAAGTCCGAAGGCGCCTCAGCGGCGGACTGGGACGGATATGCTGCCGCCAACGGGCGTCATTTTTGGGAAACTGGCGTGTATTTCTATGGAGCCCCGCCAGTCATCGACGCGAATTGGGCTTACGTGAAACAGAGGTTCTCGGTCATCCCGGGCGTGCAGTTCGAAGACGGCGTCTCCTATCAGTTTCCCCTGACCGATGAGCAGATCACGCGGGTCGGTGACCCGGTGAGGTTGGGCATACCGAGCCTCGGCATCTTTGCAGGCATTTTGCCGGGCCCCGGTGAAGCGCCGAGCACTGGCCATATGGATCTGTCGCCCATACTGCCGATGACAGGCGAGGCCGTGCTGGAGGCACACAAGGTATTCACAAAAGCCTTTCGCGAATGGGGTGTGACGCCAAAGTACGGGTTCACACAATCCTTCCAC
>Ga0153916_10004515_pt1 | contig 10511 bp, 10 predicted proteins | sample Opewatmetagenome_FD_109642 | JGI IMG/M metagenome (GOLD analysis project Ga0153916, IMG submission 109642) | Freshwater wetland microbial communities from Ohio, USA - Open water 3 Core 3 Depth 4 metaG | ecosystem: Environmental > Aquatic > Freshwater > Wetlands | place: USA: Ohio, Lake Erie...
CAGGAGATGCTGGGGCACGCCGACCTGTCCACCACGCAGATCTACACGCACGTGGATCGCGAATACCTCCGGTCGGTGCACAAGGCCTACCACCCGAGGGCGTAGCGCGACCATGATCTTCGTCCTCGACAACTACGATTCGTTCACGTACAACCTCGTGCAGTACCTCGGCGCGCTCGGGGCGGACCCCGTCGTGCGTCGCAACGACGAGATCACGGTTGATCAGGTCGCAGCACTGGCCCCGGACGCCATCGTGATCTCCCCGGGACCCGGCCGGCCCCGTGACGCGGGCATCAGCCTGGCGCTGATCCGCCGCTTCGTCGGTCGGCGGCCGCTGCTCGGCGTGTGCCTCGGCCACCAGGCCATCGGTGAAGCGTTTGGCGGACGGATCGTGCCGGCGGATCGCCTGATGCACGGCAAGACGTCGCCCATCGCCCACACGGGAGGCGGTGTGCTTGCGGGGCTGCCGGATCCGTTTGAGGCGATGCGCTACCACTCCCTGGTGATCGAGCCCGCCTCGCTGCCGCCCGACCTCGAGGTCACGGCCTGGTCCGCCGATCGCCCCCGCGGGGCGGAGATCATGGGGGTGCGACACCGCGACGCGGCCGTATTCGGCGTGCAGTTCCACCCCGAGTCGGTCGGGACCGAGGTGGGGCCGCGGATTCTCGAGAACTTTCTCGCGATCCTCGGCGGTGCGCGGGGCACACCGTGACGGGAGGAGATCGGCGGCAACCGCGCGAGTCGTGGCTGGCTCGCGGCGATGCGGCGTCGCTCACCGTATCGCCATTGTGATAAAGGACTTACCGCACTGGCCCGGATTTTGACACCGGCTTGAACCGCTGTTAGTTTCTGCCGTGCCTCTCGTTTGCGTCATTCCCGCCCGACTCGGCGCCAGCCGACTCCCCGAAAAGCCGCTTCGCCTGCTCCGCGGAGAGCCGCTGGTGCTGGTCGTCGCGCGGCGCGCGCTCGCGCTGGATCTGGGCGGACCGGTGGTCGTGGCCTCCGACGACGAGCGGGTGCTGGAGGCCGTGGCGCCGCTGGGGGTCGGCGCCCTGCTCACCCGCAGCGACCACGCGTCGGGGACCGAGCGGGTTGCGGAAGTCATCGGGCGACCGGAGTTCGCGACGGCCGATGTCGTGCTGAATCTCCAGGGTGACGAGCCGTTCCTGCCGCGCGAGGCGGCGCTCGGGGCCGTCGAGCGGGTGCGGGCCGGAGACGACGTGGGGACGGCGGCGCAGCCGCTCGGCCGCGGCGCCTGGTTGGATCCGCATCGCGTGAAGGTCGAGCTGGACGCCCGGAGCCGCGCCGTCAGCTTCTACCGCGCGCCGGCGGCGCGGCCCTCGAGGCCGCGCGGGCCGACGCTGCAGCATGTCGGCGTCTACGCCTACTCTCCCGCGTCGCTCCGGCGGTGGGTCGCGCTCCCGGCGACGTCCGAGGAGCGGCGCGAGTGGCTGGAGCAGCTGCGTCCTTTGACGCACGGCTTCACGATCGGGGTGGCCGTGCTCGCCGAGCCGGTGCCCCACGGCATCGATACCGAGGAGGATCTGCGTATGGCGGAGGTCCTGCGGTGAGCAGCACCAAGTACATCTTCGTGACCGGAGGTGTGGTGTCCTCCCTGGGGAAGGGCATCGTCTCGGCCTCGCTCGGGCGCCTGCTGGTCGAGCGCGGGCTCCGCGTCAGCATCCAGAAGTTCGATCCGTACATCAACGTCGATCCCGGAACGATGTCGCCGTTCCAGCACGGGGAGGTCTACGTCACCGACGACGGGGCCGAGACGGATCTCGACCTGGGGCACTACGAGCGGTTCGTGGATCGCTCGCTGTCGCAGGTGAACAACGTCACGACGGGGCGCATCTACCTGTCGGTGATCACCAAGGAACGGCGGGGCGAGTATCTCGGCAGCACCGTGCAGGTGATTCCCCACATCACCGACGAGATCAAGACGGCGGTGCGGCGGCTCGGTCCCGATCACGACGTGGTGATCACCGAGATCGGCGGGACGGTGGGCGACATCGAGTCCCTGCCGTTTCTCGAGGCCATCCGGCAGTTCCGCCAGGAGGTGGGACGCGACAACGCCCTGTTCATCCACCTCACGCTGGTGCCCTTCATCCAGGCGAGCGGCGAGTTGAAGACGAAGCCGACCCAGCACTCCGTCCGGGAGCTGATGGAGATCGGGATCCAGCCCGACATCCTGGTATGCCGTTCGGATCATCCGCTCGACGACGGGATCAAGCGCAAGATCGCGCTGTTCTGCAACGTCGATTTCGGGTGCGTGGTGGAGAGCCGCACGGTCAGCTCGACCTACCAGATCCCGCTGCTGCTATACGAGCAGGGCCTCGACGCCGAGGTCTGCCGCCGCCTCCAGCTCGACGGCAAGGAGCCGGATCTGCGGCCGTGGACGGCGATGGTGAACACGATCCTCCGACCCGCGGAGCGGGTCCGCATCGCGATCGTGGGGAAATACACGCAGCTGAGCGACGCGTATACGTCGATCCGCGAAGCGCTGGTGCACGGCGGCATCGCGAACGACGTCGGCGTGGACGTGAACTGGATCCCGAGCGATCGCTTCACCGATCAGGAGGAAGCGGCCCGCGCGCTCCGGTCGCACCATGCGCTGCTCGTTCCGGGGGGGTTCGGCATCCGCGGCGTGGAGGGGATGATCGAGGCGGTGCGGTGGGCCCGCGAGCACCAGCTGCCGTTCTTCGGCATCTGCCTGGGCATGCAGACGGCGATCATCGAGTTCGCCCGTACGGTCTGTCAGCTCCCGGAGACCAACTCGAGCGAGTTCGCGCCCGAGTGCGCCAATCCGGTCGTTTCGCTGATGGACTCCCAGCGCGAGGTGCAGGATCTCGGCGGGACCATGCGGCTCGGGGCCTATCCGTGCAAGCTCGTCCCCGGGTCGCGCGCGCACCAGATCTATGCGGCCGACGAGGTGAGCGAGCGACACCGGCATCGCTATGAAGTGAACAACGCGTATCGGAAGATGCTGACCGAGTACGGCCTCCGCTGCGGCGGGCTCTCGCCCGACGGCTCGTTGGTGGAGATGATCGAGCTGCCGGAGCACCCCTGGTTCGTGGGCTGCCAGTTCCATCCCGAGCTGCGGTCACGACCGATGCGCCCGCACCCGCTGTTTGCGAGCTTCATCAGCGCGGCGCTGCACTACAAGCGCCGCACTGCCGCGCAGCCTCAGCTCGCCGAATCGGCCACGTGACATGTGGAGCCCGGCCCCGGTGCTCGTGGCGGGCCCGTGCGTGCTCGAGGACGACGCGCTGAATCTCCGGGTCGCGGAGCGGCTCGCCGCCCTGGCCACGCGCCTCGGCCTGCGGGTGGTGTACAAGGCCAGCTATGCCAAGGCCAACCGCACGCGGGGGGCCGCGCCGCGCGGCCCGGGCCTGGAGCTGGGCCTCGCGCGCCTCGCCCGCGTGCGCGCCGAGACCGGGCTGCCGTTGCTCACCGACGTCCACGAGACGGGCGAGGTCGCCGCCGCGGCACCCGTGGTGGACGCGCTGCAGATCCCGGCCTTCCTCTGCCGTCAAACGCCGCTGCTGGAGGCGGCCGGCCGGACGGGCAAGCCGGTGAACGTGAAGAAGGGACAGTGGATGGCGCCGGAGGAGATGCTTGGCGCTGTCGAAAAAGTGCGCGCGGCGGGCGGCGGCCCGGTCGCGGTGACCGAGCGCGGCACGTTCTTCGGGTACGGCGATCTCGTGGTGGACATGCGGAACTTCGCGCGGCTGCGGGCGGCCACCGGCGCCGCGGTGCTGTTCGACGCGACCCATGCGGTGCAGCAGCCGGGCCGCGGGCCCGGCGGCGGCTCCGACGGGAGGCGGGAGCACGTTGCGGCCCTGCTCGCGGCCGCCGCCGCCGCAGGGGCGGACGGCTTCTTCGTCGAAACGCACCCGGCCCCAGAGAACGCACCGAGCGACGGTGCCACCATGTGGCCGCTCGGCGAGCTGGACTCACTGATCGAGCGGGCGCTCGACGTGTGGCGCGCGGTGCGGGAGGGGACGGTCCGTGCTTGACGAGTTGACGGCGCGCCGCATCCGGCTGATCGGCCTGGACGTCGACGGGGTCCTCACCGACAACGGCGTGTACGTCGGCATGGTGCACAATCAGCCCACGGAGCTGAAGCGGTTCGACATCCAGGACGGCATCGGCATCGCCCTGCTCAAGCTCGCGGGCCTCACGGTCGTGATCGTGAGCGGGCGGACGTCCGAGGCCAGCGTGATCCGGGCGCAGGAGCTGGGTGTAGCAGCGTTCGCGCAGGACGACCGCGCCCGCAAGCTTCCGGCCTTCGCGGCGATGCTCGACCGGTTCGCCGTCCGCTGGGACGAGGCGGCGTTCGTGGGCGACGATCTGCCGGATGTGCCGCTGCTGACCCGGGTTGGGCTGCCGGTGGGCGTCGCCAATGCGACCGCCGACGTCAAGGCCGTGGCACGGCACGTCACGGCGGCCCCGGGCGGCCATGGGGCGGTGCGCGAGTTTGCCGAGACCTTGCTGCGGGCGCGCGCGCAGTGGGAACCCACGGTGCAGGCCTACCTCGCCGAGCGTGGCGACGGCGCCTGGGAACCGACCGATGCGCCGGCGCACTGACGTCGTGGCGGGCGCGCTCGCCGCGCTCGTCTGGCTGGCGGCCGCCTGCTCCCGCGCCGAGCAGCCGCCGACCACGGTCACCGAGGCCGACTCGGCGGATCAGATCGGCTACGGCGTGACCCACTACCTCACCATCGACCAAATCCGCCGCATGCGGCTCGAGGCGGACTCCGCCTACGCCTATTTCAACGCGCAGCGCTATCGGCTCTTCGGGCTGCGGGTCACGTTCTATTCGCCCGACGGCAGGGAGACGTCGACGCTGACGGCGCTGGGTGGCACGTACGACTGGCGCACGGGCGACATGGAGGCCCGCGGCGACGTCGTCGCGGTGAGTCCGGACAATCGGAAGCTCACGACCTCGGTACTGCGCTACGATCGCCGGACGGACCAGATCAGCGGTCCCGAGCCGTTCGTGTGGATCACGCCGCAGCAGCGCGTGGAGGGTGAGGCCTTCACCAGTGATCCCGACCTTCGCAACGTGCAGACGACCCGCGCGCGCGGCGCGGTGGGTCGGGTGCAGATCGAGCGATGACGATCGTGGCAACCGGGCGCGCCCGGAGTCCGGCGAACGCGACGCGCGTCGCGGCCGTCGCCGTGGTACTCGTGGCCGCGCTCGCCCCGCCCGGCATGGCGCAGACTCCAAGGAGCTGTCAGGTCTTCGTGGACAGCACGGGCGGCTCCGGGCGCTCGATCGACGTCGGCGGGGGCTTCGTCCGGACGTTTCAGAGCGGCGGGATCTGGGCGCACTGCGTGGGGCAGGACACGCGCTGGTACGCCGATAGTGCGGCGTGGTTCCCGGACCTCAGCCGCTTCGACATGGTCGGCCGGGTGGACTTCCAGGACTCGACGGCCCAGCTCCAGTCCGATCAGGCCAGCTACTACCTGCGGGACGAGCGGCTCGAGGCGACGGGCAACGCGCGCCTGCGCAACCGGATCACCGGCTCGCTGCTGCGCGGTCCGCAGATCACGTACCGGCGACGTGTGCCGGGCATACGTGACTCGACGGAGCTCACGGCCTGCTCGCGGCCGACGGTCGAGTATCGCTCGGAGCGGGACTCGGCGGGCGCGGAGCCGTACCTCATCGTCGGGGATTGCGTGGCGTTGCATGGTGACAACGTGGCGACGGCCCGCGGCCGCGTGACCATCGACCGCAGCGACTTCCACGGGGTCGCCGACAGCGCGACGCTGGACACGCAGACTGAAACCGGGCGCCTGATGGGCGGTGCACGGGTGGTCGGAGGAGACTCGTCGGGCTACGCGCTCACCGGCCACGCCATCCAGTATCGCCTCGCCGCGCGACGGCTCACCTGGGTCCAGGCGGAGGGGAACGGCGCGGCGACCAGCGCCGAGTGGCGGGTGCGTGCGGACACGCTGCAGTTCGACATCCGGGACGACCGCATCCAGGCCGGGGTCGCGTGGGGCGACTCCACGCGGCCGAGCGCGGCGTCGGTCACCAACACGATCACCGCAGACTCGCTCGTGATTGATGCACCGGGGCAGGTGCTGCAGGAGGTGCGTGGCATCGGCGATGCCCGCGCGGCCTCGCGCACCGACTCGGCCGACACCGGCGAGGACTGGGTGGCCGGCGACACGGTGACGGCCCGCTTCGGGGACACGGCGGCCGGCAAGCGTGCGCTCGCCGAGATCGTGGCCGTGGGAGCCGCCCGGGCGCACTACCGCGTGTACCCGACCACCGACCCGCTCGGGCCACCGGACATCTCGTATTCGCGCGGGACGCGGATCACCGCCCGGTTCGTCGAGGAGAAACTGGCGCGCGTGGACGTCGCCGGGAAGACGGACGGCGTATACCTGGAATCCCGCCGGAGGCGCCCGTGAGCGATGTGATCGGCCTGCTCGGCCAGGATCGGAATCCGTCGCTGCCGCTCGCGATCGCCGCGTTCCTCCGGGTGGCCGCGGCCGACGGCTCCGCCCCGTTCAGCGCGCTCGCCGTGGCGTACCGCGAGGACCATCTCGCCCAGATCGGAAGCCTGGGGTATGGCGGGCAGGCGCGCGCCGGAACGCTCTCGATGGACGAGGTGCGCCGCTTCCTCACGTCGTCGGTGCTGCCCCGGCTCGCGACCGACGGGCTGTTGCAGCTGCCCCCCCAGCCGCTCGAGGACGACGCCCCGATCCGCATGACTCCCGCCTACTGGCAGGCGATGCTCGTCAACCGCGAGGCCACGCGCGCGCAGTTGATCGCGCTCGCCGCCGAGCGTCTTAGTGGGGTGGAGTCGGTGGGCGTCGCGCCCACCGTGACGGGCTCCACGCTCGCGGGTCGGGGGCTCACAAAGATCTACCGGCGGCGGCACGTGGTGGACGAGGTCGACGTCACGCTCCAGCAGGGCGAGATCGTCGGTCTGCTCGGGCCGAACGGGGCGGGGAAGACCACGATCTTCTACATGATCGTCGGCCTCGTCCGACCGGACGCCGGCCGCATCTACGTGGACGACGCCGACATCTCGACCCTCCCGATGTACCAGCGGGCACGCCGCGGGATCGGCTACCTGGCGCAGGAGCCGTCGGTGTTCCGAAAGCTCACGGTCGAGGAGAACGTGCTCGCGATCCTCGAGACGCTGCGTCTGCCACGCGTCGAGCGCGACGCGCGCCTCGAGACCTTGCTGGACGAGCTGTCGATCAAGCACCTGCGCGGCGAGAAGGCGTACAAGCTCTCCGGCGGCGAGCGCCGCCGGCTCGAGATCACGCGGGCCCTCGTCACCAGCCCCAAGTTCATGCTGCTCGACGAGCCGTTCGCCGGCGTCGACCCGATCGCCGTGCACGACATCCAGACCATCGTGGCGGACCTCCGGCGGCGCGGCATCGGCGTGCTGATCACCGACCACAACGTCGAGCAGACCCTCGACATCGTGGACCGGGCCTACATCATCTTCGAGGGACGCGTACAGATCGCGGGCACCGTGCGCGAGCTGGTGTTCGACGATCGGGTGGCAGACCTCTATCTCGGGCCCACGCTGACCGCGCGCCTGCGCACCCGGCTGGGGGCCGCGGCATGAAGCCCTCGATGCAGCAGACCACGTCGCTGCGGCAGGAGCTGCGGATGAATCCGCGGCTCTATCAGGCGATGGACCTGCTGTACATGCCGCTGCTCGACCTGCAGCAGCATCTCAAGCAGGAGCTGCTGGTGAACCCGTTCCTCGAGCTGATCGAGCCGGAAGACGAGGCGCCGCTCGACGAGGTCCCCGACACGGAGCGGGAGCGGGAGGAGGCAAAGAAGGAGGATGAGACGAACTGGGAGGACATCATCCTCGACGGCTTCCAGGTGAGCGGCTCCGGGGCCCGCGACCTGAGCGGGTCCGACGAGATGTTCGAGCGGGTGCCGGTGCAGAGCCGCGCGCTCACGGACCACCTGCACGACCAGCTCCTCATGCTCGAGCTCACCGACCGGCAGCGACTGCTGGCGGACGAGTTCCTCGGCAACCTGGGCGACGACGGCTACCTCCACGCGACGCTCGAGGAGGTCCTGGCGGGGGCGAACGCGTGGCTCGACGGCCGGCGCGCGCCGGAACGGGAGGAGGACGAGGAGGACGAGGAAGCGGACGACGCCCGGGCAATTGCCGCAGCGGCTCCGGCCGCTCCTGCCGCCTCGGCCACGCCTGCCGTCGCTGCCACCCCTGCCGACGCTGCCGCTCCTGCCGCCTCGACCACTCCTGCCGCGGCGCCCGTGCCGGCCGTGCCAGGCGAACCGGCGCCCTACACCCTGGCCGACGCCGAAGAGATGCTGCGCATCATCCAGCAGCTCGATCCCCCCGGCATCGGCGCGCGCGACTTGCGCGAATGCCTGTTGCTCCAGCTCGACGAGCTGGAGATGCGGGAAACGCTGACCTACCGGTTGGTGTTCGATGCCTTCGCCGACCTGATCGGCCATCGCTGGAGCGACATCGCCAAGCGCTACGGGATCGACCCCAAGACGGTGCAGGACGCGGCCGACGAGCTGGCGAAGCTCGATCCCAAGCCGGGACTTCGGTATCTGCCGTCCGACGATGAATACATCGTCCCGGACCTCATCGTGGAGAAGATCGACGGCGTCTACCGGGTGTTCCTCAACGACGGGGGGGTGCCCCGGCTGCGGATCAGCCGGGTGTACCAGGACCTCGCCGCCGACAAGAAGCAGTTCACCGGGGAGACGCGCGAGTTCATCACCGAGAAGCTGAATGGCGCGCAGTGGCTGATTCAGGCCATCGAGCAGCGCCGCCAGACGATGCTCAAGGTGATGCACTTCATCGTGGACCGGCAGCGCGAGTTCTTCGAGAAGGGCATCGAGTACCTCCGGCCCCTCACCCTCCGCGAGGTGGCGGAGGTGATCAGCATGCACGAGTCCACCGTGAGCCGGGTGACGAACCAGAAGTACGTGCAGACGCCGCGCGGCGTGTTCCCCCTCAAGTTCTTCTTCTCGAGCAGCCTGGAGACGACCTCCGGGGAGGACGCGAGCGCCCGGTCGGTGCGCGCGCAGATCCAGAAGCTCGTGGCGGACGAACAGGTGGGGCGACCGCTCACGGACGCGGAAATTGTCGACGCGCTGCGGGATCGCGGCGTGCGGATCGCGCGCCGCACGGTGGCCAAGTACCGTGACCAGCTCGGCATTCTGCCTGCTCGGATGCGGAAGCGCCTATGACCCTCGTACGCCGCGGCGAGCCCGCGGAGATCAGCGTCCTCGTGCCGGCCAAGGACGAGGCCGAGAACCTCCCCGAGTTCGTGCGCCAATGCGCCGACGCGCTCGGCGGCGAGCCCTACGCGGTCGAGCTGGTCGTGGTGAACGACGGCAGCGACGACGACACCGCGGACGTGCTCCGGCGCCTCGCGACGGAGCACACGTTTCTCCGCGTCGTGACCCATCGGGCCCAACGCGGCATCGCGGACGCGCTGCGCTCGGCGGCCGAGGCGGCGACCGGCCGCATCTTCGTGTTCTATCCCGCCGACCTGCAGTTCCTGCCGGCCGAGATCCCGAGCCTCGTGGGACCGATCCGCGCCGGCGAAGCGGACATCGTGACGGGGACGAAGCAGGGGAATTACGAGAAGGCGTTCGTCTCCCGGATCTACAATTGGCTGTGCCGCTGGCTGTTCGGCATGCGGGTCACGGATCTGAATGCCGTCAAGGCGTACCGGCGCGAGGTAGCCCTCACCGTGCCGCCGCGGCCCGACTGGCACCGGTTCATGGTGGTGATCGGCGCAGCCGACGGGTTCCGCGTGACCGAGCGCCCCGTGACGCTGCTGCCGCGCCGCGCCGGGCGCTCGAAGTTCGGGCTCGGCCGCATCCCCGTGGGCGTGCTCGATCTGCTCTCGGTCTGGTTCCAGCTCCGTTTCGGGCGCAAGCCGATGCTGTTCTTCGGCCTGTCGGGCACGATCCTCTTCCTCATCGGCTTCCTCGCCGGCGTCGCCGCGTTCGTGCTCCGGTTCGCGTTCGGCTACGGCTTTCGGCCGCTGCTCTACCTGGTGATCACGCTCGTCGTGTCCGGCATCGCGCTGTTCGGATTCGGCTTCGTGGGGGAGATGATCGCGGGAAGTCGCGAGGAGATGCGCGGTCTGGCGCGGTCCGTCGACCGGCTGGCCGCCGAGCTTGAGCGGCGCCGCCCGTAGCCGGGGAGTCCGGTCCCGCGGCACCCACGCCGGGCAGGGCGGCTACGGGCGCTGAAGGGCCTCCAGTGCCGCCTCATCCCGGCTCAGTTCCTCGAAGTGATCCCGTGTCTCGAGGGCCCGCCAGAACTCCGTGATCTCGTAGGCGGCCACCGTGCCGCCGCCCGCCCGCACACGGTCGGCGAGCTCCGGCATGGTCGTGGGGGTGTCCGCGGGCAGCAGCCCCACCGCCTCGGGTGAGACGCAGTAGACGCCGGCGCTCACCGGGTACACGAAGGTCGGCTTCTCGGTGATCCCGACCACCCGTTCGTCTGCCAGCTCGAGGATGCCGA